>JAAROH010007878.1_pt1 | contig 26256 bp, 29 predicted proteins | sample 7248631 | NCBI WGS metagenome assembly JAAROH01 (sample SAMN09772309, study PRJNA484901) | compost metagenome | isolation source: Vermicomposting unit | place: India
TAAGTGTAATCAAAATACACCCTTAGTGTCCAACTTCTCTAGGGGGCTAAAGAGAGATGAATCCTTTTGCTTGTATGTTCGACCATGCTCAATGTAAGTTTTGCAACATCATCATTTATAAAATATCGTTCTAAAAATACGCCTCTATGGAATTTTAAATTTGACCTGAATGAGCTATGCCATAAAGAAAGATATAGAATCAAATAAAGATGCATTTGTTTGCTTAGTATGTAGAACTGAGACCATTTGTGTGCTAGATGAAGAAGAATTACAAGGGGGAATTGACTTAGGGGCTAATAAGTCACAACGAATTTAGTTCTATATGGGTAGATGGAAGTAAGGATGCTTTAAGTCACTGACATAATACTTTTCCTGACAAACTCTTTTATTCATGTCTCCGTTAAAGCTCAATGTTGATCTTTAGCTTAAGTAAGGAGAAGGAAGCGTGAGCCATCCCCCACCTACACCAGAGGCGTGGAGGAAGGGGGCTTCTCACGTGTCATGTTAAAAGAGCATGCGAGCATGCTGGAGTGCAAAAAATACGTTTCCATGACTTAAGACTTAAATGCAATAATATCAAGGCTTTTATTCACGGTTTGAAAACTCTGGGCGAAAATAAATTTTTTGCCCGGGCGCATACGCCGGGTTCATGTAGTCGTAAGGATTAGGACTGATAAGTCGTACGATACGCGCTTCGTTTATTCCACACGGCTGTACAAGCATCGTTACACCGTTCACCTGAATTTCCATATTCTCATACGCGACGTTATCTTCATTTTGAAAAATCAATTCGAGAGGCAAAGCCGAGTAAATAATCATTGCATCACCTGCTCCGTTTTCGTCTCGGCCGAACGGCGCTCTTCAATGCGCCTTTTCAGTTCCCGCATCGCATCGCCCAGGCCGCCAATTTCATCGATCAAGCCGAATTCCACCGCTTTTGTACCAACTACATTTGTGCCGACATCGCGGCTTAATTCACCAACTTTGAGCATTAACTCACGAAATTTCTCTTCCTTGATATTAGAATGATGCACAACAAATTTCACGACGCGATCTTGCATTCTTTCAAGATATTCAAAACTTTCCGCGACTCCTATTACAAGCCCGGTTAAACGTACAGGATGAATCGTCATCGTAGCTGTCTCCGCGATAAACGAATAATCGGTCGCAACAGCGATCGGCACACCGATGCTATGTCCGCCGCCAAGTACAAGCGATACGGTCGGCTTGGACATCGACGCGATCATCTCCGCAATCGCAAGTCCTGCTTCCACGTCTCCCCCTACAGTATTTAAAATGACTAACACTCCTTCAATATTCGGATTTTGCTCTGCGGCCACTAGCTGTGGAATGAGATGTTCATATTTTGTTGTCTTGTTCTGCGGCGGCAATTGAATATGCCCTTCAATTTGCCCAATAATCGGCAGACAATAAATGTTGCTATCCGGCACGGAAGGCACATTCGTCTGTCCGAATTGCTGAATCAGTTCGGTTGTTGCTTTGCGCGGATCTACCGGTGGGGGAGCGGCAGGAGCTTCCTTCGGTTTTTCCGGAAGCGGCTGTGGTTGTAACTCGTTCATTTGCTCTCGCACGTCTTCTTCCTCCTTGTTCCTTGGTATCCATAGTATGAATTGTGATAAAAGAAAGCATGCATGAAAGCTTTCCACGAATTAAAGATGGTTCTTTTTACGGAATCATTCGCCATGCAGCAAGCTTTGCCTTGTGAAGGGAGCAGCCTTGCCTGTACAATGGTAAAGAGGAAAACGGTAAGCTGACCAAAAGATAGGAGGAGTCATGGAAGAGTTTATTCGGTCAATATTAATCTTTCTTAGCGATTTGGGCTATTTCGGGATTGCGATTGGCTTAATGCTGGAAGTCATTCCAAGCGAAATCGTACTTTCTTATGGCGGGTTTCTCGTCTCGCAAGAAAAAATTACATTCTGGGGAGCAGTCATCGCTGGTACCATCGGCGGAACCATTGCTCAGCTTTTTTTATACTGGATGGGCTATTACGGCGGACGTCCGTTTCTTAAAAAGTACGGGAAATATTTGTTAATCCGCGAAAAAGAAATCGATAAAGCGGAGGAGTGGTTCAATCGCTATGGTGTAGGTGTGATTTTTACGGCGCGCTTTATTCCGGTTGTCCGGCATGCGATCTCCATTCCCGCGGGCATTGCGCGAATGCCGCTTGCGAAATTTACACTATATACCACGCTGGCAGTTATTCCGTGGTCTATCCTTTTTATATATTTAGGGATGCAATTGGGCGCACGCTGGGAGGACATAAATGAAGCCGCCAAACCATTCATCGAACCCATTATCTGGATCGCAGCTGCATGCCTTGTTCTGTATGTGCTGATCAGTATATGCAAAAAGAAAAAAGCTTCCCGTTTCTTTAGCTAATAAAGGGGGAATGGCATGGAAAAACAAAAAAAGGGAGAACGATTTGTCCGAAGTGCAGGACTTGTCGCAACGGCAGCCCTTCTTTTGCTAACAGGCTGTACAACTAAGGAAAATCTACCTACCGACAACGAGTTATCGGCTAAAATCGCGGAAAAGCAAGAGCAAAAGCGAAAAGAAAAAATCACAAACACTAAAGAAGAACTGGACCGCTACTTCGCGTCCCTCGCTTCCCACACCGAACAGCTTCATGCAGAGCGCGCCGCTTTGCTCAAGGCTTTCGCTGCACTCAGCGAACAGAAACTTACGGAACAACAAACACGGGCCAAAGTTCACTCGGCCATTTCGGCTTATGAAGCAAAACTCAAGGATTTGCAAGAGATGCAAGTTCCCGCGTATCAAGAAATACAGGATTTCCATCAAGAAATGTATAGCGCCATGAGCCGATACGTTCCTGTGATGAAAAAAGCGGAGAAAGGTCTGCGTACAAAGAACGCATCCCTTCTTAAAGAAGCGGAAAAAGAAATGCATGCGCTTGATGTTAAAGCGAAGCAAGTGATTGAAAAAACAGCAAAACTTCATGTAAAGATCCGTACAAACTAATGCAACCCGGAGCCTTATTCTTTTCCTGACAAGGCTCCGGGCTGTCTTTTTAGTACGGGATAAGCGGTTACTTGATATAGCTTTTCATGGATGTCATACCGGATCGGCAGTTCAATGACAATCCGCTCCCGCGTTCCGGCAAAAATAGCAATAGCCCTCACTTCTACTCTTCCCTCATATTGGCCTGTAGGCGCAACACGCGTAACTTGAAGCTGTTCTACGCGTTCCGCATGCGGCCACGTCATTTTCTTTCCTACAAGGGAAGGCGCAAACTTCTTGTGCATTTCCTCATTCATATCGGAAGCAAGCAGCCATTTCCTGCTAAAGTCTATGGCAAACGCTTTCGCCTGAGGAGTGCCGATCGTGCTGATTTTTTGCGAAGGGATCAACGTATTTTCCAAATAGGAGACATTCAATCGAATAAGGCTCGCGGCCCCATTATAAAGCAGCACCAGCGCGGAAGCCAGCCCTACCACTTGGATAAACGTAAGCCATGTGCGATTTTGCGGTTTGTTTTGCCTACGCCATTTCTTAAATGGCGTTACTTTTTTATTCATACGTGTCATGCTCCCGCCTTCACGCCGTTTTTAGCTATTGCACGCTTACTGCTCCATTTATATAAATTGTACCATGAACCAACCGCAGACGTCATTGGCCAGCTTCCATGCAAAGCCTTTCTTATTCCACCGAATAAAAATGCTATTTTTATCACACAATACGTTTTGGAATGCAGCTGCATTCATCCACTTACTATTTGAGGAGGAGTCGTTTGCATGGCAAAACCTGACAATCGTAAAGATAATGTGCGAAAGCTGCAAGAAATGATACAAAATACAATCGGCAACATCGAGGCTGCGGAAGAAACGATGAGCAACACGCATTTGACAGAAGAACAACGACAACAAATCCGCGAGAAAAACGAACGCCGTAGAGCAAGCATTGAAGGAATGCGGAACGAAATCCAGGACGAAGCACGCGCACAAGAAAATCGTTACGAATAAGTGGACAAATCTTTTTTGTTCGCATATTATATAAATCGTGTGCTTGAAGAAAAACGGAAAACAGGAAGTGAAGCAATATCATGAAAACGGTGCAAGAAGCGCTGAAAGCTGGTAAGACGATCGAATTAACCGAGCTATTCGACGATCAGTTTGAGTGGGATCCTTCTTTCAACCTGCTAGAACTGTTGCACAGCGGACAAGTAAAATACAACGGCGCAGAATTAACGAAAGAAGAAAGCGAACAAATTATTAAAGCGCTCAGCATTCTGGTCGCCTAAAATACAAAACGCCCTGCCTGTTCCCGGTAGGGCGTTTTCTTTGTTACTTTTTCTCGAACAATCCATACATAATGCTGCTGACAATCGCCAATACAATCGAGCCAAAGAATGCGGAAAAAAAGCTCTCCACATGAAATCCGGGGACAAGCTTGCTAGTCAATATGAACAACAGCGCGTTAATAACAAGCGCAAATAAACCGAGCGTAAGAACCGTCACTGGCAACGCCAACAATTGCAAAATCGGCCGTAAAATCGCATTGACTAAACCGAGCACGATCGCAGCAACAAACGCGGAACCGACACTATCGAACCAGATCGCGTCAAATAACCACGCCACGATCAAAAGCGAAACAGCCGAAAGCACCCAGTGCCAAAGCCACCGCATTTCTTCCCCTCCTTCCTTTTCATATTTACATTCTTTATTCTCACTCTCCTGCTACTTCTCCTGTTTCTGATTCCCTCCTTCTATTTCTTTCTCGTTTCCGCTTCGTTCCTCCTCTTCCTCCGCTGACTCTGATGGAAGATCTTCCGCGGATACAACTTGTGCCTCAAACGGCCGGCTGTACACGCTCACCGGTTCTTCGGTGATATCCGAACGAACCGTTTCATCCTGTGCCGCCCCACGCATAATTTCCACACTTAGCGGCAAATATTTGAACATATGACGAATTACGGTTTTTTTCGCCATTTCTTCATAATCGGTTACCCACGGCCCGCTTTTATAGGAACGGGAACGTAACCTGCGTTTGTCGATTTCTTCCTTAGACATAAATTCAAATTGGTATCCGCCGTCCGTAAAATGAACAACCGCATACACGCCGATAAATTCCCCGCGACTGTTCATTGCCGGTTTATGCTTTAATGATGGATAGAGGCCGTATTCGTATTCAAACTCGTCGTTTTCATACACTTCGTGAGCATAAATGTTCTTAATGTTACCTGAGCGACGTGCAAGGTCAATCATTCCCTTATATCCGATAATAAATGTTGCTTCGCGCCCGTACGGAACGATATAGCACTGACCCAAAAGCCCTGGTTCCAGGCCAAGCTGAGCCGCCTGCATTACAGCTCCAAGAAGCGATGGAATGGTGCATTCCAAAAGCTGTGGGTTTGTGCGGATCGTCGTCAGGGCAATTCGTAACAATCTATCTACATCCATATGTTTCGGAAGCACACGTTTCACTTCTGGTTCCATCTTTTTCAAATACGCGCCGATCGTTTGCGCCGGTGTCGGCGGAGAACTTCCGGTTTCTCTCGCCTTTGCTTCCAGTTTGCTTTTTAAATCGTCTGCCATCTCAAACTCCTCCTGTTCCTTCATCTATGTAATAATGAAGCGCCGGGATACGGCTGGCCGGGCGAATTGTTCATAAATGTCTGGACGTTGCTCTTTCAGCGCCTTTATATCAAGCGTGCGGCGGGACACATTCTTCCATGTAACACGATGCGCGGATGTGAGGCCGGTTTCATGGCGACCGATAAGCGCCTTTAGCCGGTTCTCGGCCTCTCGTTTGCGCTGTGCGGCTTCCTGTATATCACGCTCCGCTTTTTCCCACTGGGCAATAAGCTCTTCCGCTTCATCCGGAAGTATAAGCGTGCTGTCTACCTCACCTTCCGGGTATATATTGGCAAGCAATGCAGCGGTCGCTTCGCTTCCGTCCGAAAGCGGTGGAACACCTGCCAGCACGTGATGATGCCAGAAATGTTCACAAATTCGGAAGCTGAGCGCAATCAGTTCATCATCGCGCGCCACAACTTGATGCCGGAAAGTATTGCCGCCGATAAGTACTGCAAACGCCCCCCATGTAAGACCGGTAATATATAAATACCACTGAAGCTGTAGCTGGTACGCTTCCGGCACATTACCGTCCTCCCACTCTTTGCGTGCGTATTCGGAAGCCGTTTTGATTTCCAGCACGCCGTTGCCGCGTTCCGCGTCAATAATCAAGCGATCAATATTGCCGATAACCCACTCCTTCTCCGGATGCTGAAGAATTGCATTGCGCCGCTGCAACTTATAGCCTGTCCTGCGGGAGAATTCCTCCGCGACGACCTCTTCCATCATACGTCCGAAATGCATGGCTTCCGTATCCTCGCTTTCGGCCATCTGCCCTGTTTTTTCCAAATATACAGCAAGGGCCGATCTGTAAGGGTCTACGCCACAAATCGCTCCGACATCGCTGCCTGTAATTCCCCGCCTGCGCCAAGCGAGCCATTCCCGGTGTGACAGCTCGTTCGTATTGACCAGTCGTATTGCCTGCATGTTTCCTCCTTCACAGCACGCCGTTTGCTTTATGTCTTTACTTTCTCCATTTTCTCTTAAGAAAAACCGTCCCGTCTTCCCTATCGTAAAAAAGACAAGCATGCCCAACCATTTTTTACTGCTCACCTGTATTCATTTTCCATCTGCCGTCTGGCCCGAACAAAAGCAATAAACTGCTTTTTTTCTTCATCTGAAAGCGTCCGGCCATCTATCGTCAATTTCACTTCCGATGCCATCCGTTCATCCGTTAACTCAATCCACTTTTCTGTTTCTTTTCTCTTTTTAACTGCCTGAAAGTCCGGGTTATCGATTCGGTTCAGCAAATAGTCCACAGACGTCTCCATTACGTCCGCGATCTTCTTAATGGCATCCAATGAAGGCTGGCGGTATCCTGATTCATATCCGGCGTACGTGCTTTTCGCGATTCCGAGCTGATCCGCTATATATTGCAGCGACCACTTTTTTCTTTTTCTGAGTTCATAGAGTCGGTATAAATTCATCGATGTTTCCCCTTTTCCCTTCTCTTTGTCTTTCATTAATTACAATTTAAGAAAGCGGTAACAATATTTATTATAAATAAATGTACGCGATTCGCGTAAAAATGCTTGTCACATTTATGAAAATTATTATAATTAAAATGTATTATTCTCGATACGCGTACTATCATGACGGTGTTACGAGAACAATAGAAATCGCGTAAAAAAAGCTCTTATTTCTTGCTACTGACTACATTTGCATAAAAGAGAGGTGCTGTACTTGAAAAAATTGCTACTTCTTGCCACAGGAGGAACCATTGCTTCAGTGGAGGGGAAAGAGGGGTTAACTCCCGGTATTTCAGCTGATGAACTTTTGCGCTATTTACCCGAGGAACAAGGCGGCTATCACCTCGAAAGCAAAACAGTAATGAACATTGATAGCACAAACATGCAGCCTGAATATTGGGCAAAAATTGCCGAAGCTATCCATGAACATTATGCAGATTATGATGGCTTCGTAATTACTCATGGAACAGATACGATGGGCTATACGGCCGCTGCGCTTTCCTATATGCTGCAAAATTTGGGGAAACCAGTGGTTCTTACAGGCTCACAAGTGCCAATTTATTTTAAGAAAACGGATGCGAAGAAAAACTTTATCGATGCGGTTCGTTTTGCCTGCGAAGACGTTGCTGGAGTATTTGTCGTTTTTGATGGTAGAGTCATTAAAGGAACACGCGCTGTAAAAATGAGAACGCAAAGCTATGATGCGTTCGAAAGTATTAATTTCCCTTACGTTGCTTACATTAACGATACTGATATTACATATAACATGAATGTATCTGCCGTATCAAAACGTCCTTTCACCATTGATACATCATTATGTCCGGATGTGTTGCTTTTAAAGTTGTATCCTGGGATGCAGCCGGAATTATTTGATGCGATTAAGCATCTTTATAAAGGAATTATTATAGAGAGTTTCGGAAATGGGGGAATTCCGCACCAAGAGCGTAATCTTCTTCCTAAAATTAAAGAGCTGATTGATGCAGGAATAGCGGTTGTAATTACCACTCAATGCATAGAAGAAGGGGAGCACCTTACGTTGTATGAAGTAGGACGAAAGGTTGCCCAAAATATGATTATTCATTCTCATGATATGAACACGGAAGCTATTGTTCCGAAGTTAATGTGGGTGCTTGGAAAAACAAACGATTTAACAGAAGTAAAACGAATGATGGAGACCCCTATCTCGGACGATATGTTGGTGAAAAGCGAAATAGAAGAAGAGTAGCGAGCATTGCCAAAATAGTTCTTTTGTAAGCGTTATCGTTGTGCTGTAAAATAAATAAAGTTATAACAACATAGAAAGGAGTGTTTGAAATAATGACTATCTTAGAGAATTTTATTGCAATAAGTAATAATATTTTATGGTCTTATGTTTTAATTGCTATGCTGATTGTTCTTGGCCTTTATTTTACTTTTAGAACGAAATTTGTGCAGTTTAGAATGGTTGGTGAAATGATTCGCTTGCTTGGTGATGGAGTAGGTGATTCCAAAAAGAAGGACTCTGTATCTTCCTTTGGCGCCTTCTGCATCAGCACCGCCTCGCGCGTAGGAACAGGTAACCTTGCCGGGGTTGCACTCGCAATCTCTATCGGGGGACCTGGTGCAGTATTTTGGATGTGGCTGATTGCACTTATCGGTTCTGCTTCTGCTTTCGTTGAGGCAACACTGGCACAAATTTACAAAGTAAAGGACAAAAACGGGTTCCGCGGTGGCCCGGCATATTATATGGAAAAGGCGCTTAATCAACGCTGGATGGGTGTTTTGTTTGCGATTCTGATTACATTATGTTTTGGCCTTGTATTTAACTCCGTTCAGGCAAATACAATTACGCTTTCCCTGCAAACCGCGTATGGGCTGGATCGCACGATGATGGGTCTTGCACTTTCAGCGCTTACAGCATTTATTATCTTTGGTGGTCTCAAACGGATTGTTAAAGTAGCTGAATGGATGGTTCCAGTGATGGCTGGCGGTTATGTATTATTGGCTTTATACATTGTAATCACAAATCTTCCTGTTATGCCTGACGTATTTATGACAATTTTCAAAGGGGCATTTGGCCTGGAGCAGGTAGCAGGTGGAGGAATGGGGGCCGCCCTCATGCAGGGAATTAAGCGCGGCTTGTTCTCTAACGAAGCGGGTATGGGTAGTGCGCCGAACGCTGCGGCAACGGCTGACGTAACACACCCGGTTAAACAAGGTCTGATTCAAGCGCTTGGTGTATTTGTCGATACATTATTGGTTTGTAGTTCAAGTGCCTTTATCGTATTGCTGTCTGATGCCTATAAGCAAGAAGGGCTCGAAGGAATCGCGATCGTTCAGACTGCGCTTAGCTCCCACATTGGTTCCTGGGCAGGAAGCTTTATTGCGATTGCAGTATTCCTGTTTGCGTTTAGCTCAATTGTCGGTAACTATTATTATGGACAAACGAATATTGAGTTTATTGATACAAATAAAACCTGGCTATTGATTTACCGCCTCGCTGTTGTGGCGATGGTGATGTATGGTTCCGTAGAGAGAGTAGCTGTTGTATGGGATATGGCTGACCTGTTCATGGCGCTTATGGCAATAACGAACCTCATTGCAATTGCTCTGCTGGGTAAGATTGCGTTTGCCGCGTTGCAGGATTATACGAAACAAAAAAAGCAGGGCCAAAATCCGGTGTTCTATACCAGTAGTATTGGCGGATTAAAAAACGTAGAATGCTGGCCGGAAAGCGAAACAGATAGCAAAGCAAAACAAGATGCGAACGTAATGTAATTCAGCTGCTCGATAGAGATAGCTATGATAATGATAAATTACGACGTTTCTCCCCTTCACGTAAAAAGGAGGAACGTCGTTTTTTTCATTGCCTATGATAAATACATCGACCTTGCTGGTTTCTCCTGTTACAAAGCGAGCCACCGGTTCAAAGCAATAAAGACGGGAGATAAATCCCCTTTTTAAAAAAACATGCTATCATCAAATTAGTATCATCACCTAAATGTATCGGTCAAACCCGCGGCGAAACATTCATATCAAGGAGGAAGTATATGACCCGCATTCCTGTCATCATATTAAGCGGATTTCTGGGCAGCGGAAAAACAACGCTGTTGCTTCGTCTGCTACATGAAGCAACCGGACGGAATCTGCAACCTGCCGTACTGATGAACGAACTCGGCACAATTGATGTAGATGGACGCCTAATCAACGCTACTATGCAAGAAAATCAGGTGCTCGAAAAACTGCTTGACGGCTGTATCTGCTGTAGCAAAAAAAGCGAAGTGGTAGAAAGTATGGAAAAACTGCTGCACAAGCGGCCAGATGTTATTTTTGTCGAACTGACCGGCGTGGCTAATCCAGAAGAAGTAGTGGATCTGCTTGTAGAACCGCAATTGAAAGAAAAAGTTCGTTTTCACTCGATTCTAACTACAATCGATTCCTATTATTACCTGGAATACACAAGCATCTTCGAAATTGACCGCCAGCTTGTCCGTACGGTCAAACGCCAAGTGAAAGTCGCGGATATGATTATTGTCAACAAGACGGAAGGTATGAAAGAAAATCATAAAAACAAATTGCTAAAAGCGCTGCGCAAACAAAACGACTGCTCTCCCATTTTGTTTACAACATACAGCGATATCGATCTCGCTCCTGTGTTTGACATAATTGAAAGGCAAGAGCCAATAAACACAGCGGATTTGTCTGTCCAAGACCTAGCAGACCTCGAAGTCGCCGCACATGAATCCGGACATCATTATGAAAAAGGGCAGAAACACAGCGAACATGCACATGTCCATCTCCACGCTCATCGCCATGAACAAGAAGATGCAAACGGCTCGTACTCCCGTGTGCAAACATTCACACTGCCAGCTACCGGGACGGTTCAGCAGAAAATGCTGGAACGTTTCCTAAAATCGTATCACCCCCGCCTACTGCGGGCCAAAGGGTATCTGACCGTCGAAAGCAAAACGGGTATATATCTGATGCAGTATGCGGCGAAGCGAACGGAATGGGAAGCGGTAGAGAATACAGGCGAATGCTATCTCATACTTATCGGCATTGACCTGCCGATGGAAGAAATGCGGCAGAAGTGGAAAGAAATATGCCTGGAAGCGACCGTGCAACAACCATCATTATGAATGAACAGGATGATTGTATGAAAACCGTTCTTATTTTGCTCATCCGGGCATACCAGCGTTTCATTTCTCCACTGCTTCCCCCTTCCTGCCGCTTCTATCCTTCATGTTCCCATTATGGGCTTGAAGCCATTCAACGCTTTGGTGCGCTCAAAGGGGGCTGGCTGACAATCAAACGGTTGGTGAAATGTCATCCGTTCCATCCCGGAGGTATCGATCCTGTGCCGGAGAAAAAGAAAAAAGAACAAGCCGGGGAAACAAGGCACAGAAAATGGAAAAAACATAAAAGGTAAATGCTTCATTTCTGATTCAGAAGTGCTTGATTTTTTTGCATGTTCATGATTAATTTTATGGCAAGTAAAAAATTAACGAAAAATGGAGTGCAATCATGGGAGCGTTGTCGGAAAAGGAAAAACTGGAACAAAAAATTAAAATTTACGAATTCATTTTAAACCGGCTCAATGAAGGTATTCATGTTATTGATGAAGACGGCATCTCAATCATTTACAATGAAAAAATGTCCGAAATCGAGGCGATGAATAAAGAGACGGTGTTAGGCAAACGCCTGCTTGACATATTCACCTTCACCGAAGAACAGGAAAGCACGCTGCTGCGGGCGCTGCATCAGGGCGAAACAACACAAAACGTTAAACAAACGTACTTTAACGCTAAAGGTAAACAAATTACGACTATTAACAATACATTTCCTATTACCGAAAACGGACGTACTATCGCCGCGCTTGAAGTAGCTAACGACATTACCCGCGTAGAGCATATGCTGCGAGAGAACTTCTTGAAAGAGAAAGATACGCGTTATGTTTTCGAAAACATTATCGGGGAAAGCGAGGCCATTCAAGAAGTCATCGAGGTGGCCCGACGCGCGGCGCGCACTTCTTCATCGGTACTTATCGTCGGTGAAACAGGAACCGGGAAAGAACTGTTCGCCCAAAGCTTGCATAACGACAGCGCCCGCGCATCTGGCCCGTTTATTTCGCAAAACTGCGCCGCCCTGCCGGAGCATCTTATCGAAGGCCTTCTGTTCGGTACGAGGCGCGGTGCGTTCACAGGCGCCATTGAACGGCCCGGGTTGTTCGAACAGGCGCGAGGCGGAACCATTTTGCTTGATGAAATCAACTCAATGAGCCCTCCTTTGCAGGCGAAGCTTCTACGCGCACTGCAAGAGAAAAAAATCCGCCGGATCGGCGACACAAAAGATACGGAAATTGATGTGCGCATTATCGCCACAATGAATGAAGATCCGATCGATGCGATCGCAGGGAATCGCCTACGCAAAGACTTATATTACCGCCTTGGCGTCGTAACGCTGTTCATTCCGCCGCTACGCGACCGAAAACAAGACATTGAAATTTTAACGCGCCATTTTATCCAGAAATACAACCGTTTGTTCGATATGAACGTCGAGCGCGTCCATCCGGAAGTTTTGCAGGCGTTTCAGGAGTACGGTTGGCCGGGCAATGTACGTGAGCTTGAACACGCCATCGAAGGAACGATGAATTTTATTACGGATGAACACGAAATTACAATGGAGCATCTGCCGCACCACATCCGGCGCAAATTATTGCATATCACGCGCGAAGATACGGCCCGTCCAGAGCCGGGTGAGCATATGTCCACGCATCCGCTGGCGCCAAAACCGGCAGACCATCCGCACAGCATCTTTCCTGATGTGCCGTCAGATTTGAAAAGCCAACTTGCGGCCTTCGAAAAAAAATATATCCGTGCCGTTATCCAAAAAAACAACAATAACATTTCCCGCGCCGCCAAAGAACTCGGAATCAGCCGACAAAGCTTGCAATACCGGATGCGGAAGTACGGCATGGGTTTTACGCTGCGCGATTAAACGTATGAAAGAACTTGCGGACGTATGCCTGCTCAGATCATTGACGAATCCGTCTCTTCTTTCTGTGCTTTTCATTAACTTTTTGCAATAATACAGCATCTGTCCGCAAAACATCTGGGTTTATTAAGCGGAAACAATGGCAGCCGCATACGCAAGCAAACGGGCAGCTTCTTCGTTTCGTTTGCGTTTTGTTAAAAGACCCATGACGACAGCGATATACCGTTTTCCTCCGGATACGAACGTTGCGCACAAACAATATTTCGCCCTTGGTGTGTATCCTGTTTTCAGCCCGTCAACCCCGGGATAAGCGCCAACCAGCGTATTGGTATTACGCAACAAAATGTTGCCTTTGTTCTTCCTTCTCACCACAATACGCTTGCGGGATGTGTAGCGAAAAATTTCTTCATATTGCACCAGCTCCCGCGCAATCAGACACATATCATAAGCGCTTGCACAATGCCCGGAAGCGGACAACCCATGTGGATTAACAAAATAGGTGTTTTCAAGGCCAAGCTCCGCCGCCCGCTCGTTCATCCGCCTGACAAACGCCGGCACGCTTCCGAACGTATATTCTGCAAGCGCCACTGCCGCATCATTGCCTGAAGCGACCATAAGCCCTGCCAACAGCATCCGCACCGCCATCTTCTCTCCGGCACATAAACGCATGGAAGAGCCTCGCATACTGGCTGCCCTGCGGCTAATCTTCACCTGATCCTTCAAAGAAATGCGGCCTTTCTTCACCTCTTCCAGCACAAGCAACGCCGTCATCATTTTTGTCATGCTGGCAGGTGGAAGCGATTCATAGGCATTTTTCTGCAACAAGATCCGACCTGTTCTCGCGTCCAACAGGCAGGCGGCTTTGGCAGTAAGGAAAAACGCGTCTTTCAACGACCTTTCCATGACAGTTGCTTCAACCCCTTAAGCCGGGCCTGTTTCTTAATATAATCAACCGTTTTCTCCAAGCCGATCTTGTGGGAAGCTTTGATAAGAATCGTTGTGTTCGGTTTAAGGCAGGCAACAATGCTTTTGCGCAGCAATTGTTCAGACTCGAACATTTTCACCCGCTCTTTGGAGAACCCGGCCTGAATCGCGGCCAAAGCAATATGGCGTGCTCTTTTTCCGTACGTATACAAATAATCCACGCCTGTGCTGGCAACATAGCGCCCAACCTCCATATGCGCTTTCGTCGAATATTTCCCCATCGCGAGCATCGTACCCAATACGGCAACTTTCGTCTCTCCGCTTACTTTTTTCAGCACATCAAGGGCCGCCCGGACGGCATTTGGATTTGCGCTGCACGAGTCGTCAATGAGCGTAATGTTGCCCGTATAACGAAAAATATTTAACCTTCGTGGCGTCCGCTTATAATAACGGAGGCCCGTTTTCATCTCCTCGGGTGTAAAACCGAGGCGACTTGCAATAGCAATCGCATTCAGCGCGTTGTATACGTTGTGCTCACCGTAAATCGGAATATAAAACGTATGCACCTGGCCGTCCAGCAAAACGTCAAAGCTCATTCCATCAGTTTCATAGCCAACATTTTTCGCCCGAAAATCGGCTTCATTCTTTATGCCTATCCTCACAATCGTCCCCTGGAACCCCTCTGTCTCCAGCAGCTTTGAATTCGGGTCGTCCGCATTGAGTACCAGGTAGCCGGTCTGCTTCATATGCTTAATTAATTCCGATTTCGCTTTCGCAATCCCCTCCACGTTACCGCCCACATTCCCGATATGCGCCGTGCCCACATTCGTAATCACTCCCATATTTGGTTGAATAAACTTGCAATGTTTTTTGATTTGGCCGCGTGCGCCCATGCCAAACTCCAAAACGGCCGCCCGGTGAAACGGGCGAATGCGCTTCGCGTTGCGCGCGGAACACGTATGCTGGTTAAAGCTGCGGTATGACGCAAAAATACGCCACCTGCGTCTCAATACGGACGCGATCATTTCTTTCGTCGTCGTTTTCCCCGCACTGCCGGTCACCGCAATGATCGGCTTAGTCAATATTAATGTTTTGGGCAAGAAAACCTCCTCCTTTTCCTATGCTACGAACCTATTCAACACAATGTATGCAGCAGATAAAGAAAAAGAGCAGGAGGCACAGACTGAGTTTTTATTCATTTTATTTTAAAATGACAGTAAACTGATAAATAAGAAAGGAAGAAGCGAGGTGACATATATGTGGTGGGCCATTGTTGCTATCATCGTTGCTTTTCTCATGGCATATATTAATTTTGCCAAGCCTGTTGAAAAGGGGGAGGAAGGAAGAAAAGAAAAAACGTATAGCCTCGTACATGAGCCGTTCCTATCCAGCGAACATCACAATCCTTATTAGGCCCGATATGGAGAAAAAACAAAAAAGTCCTTTAAAGTCAAGCGACTTCAAAGGACTTTTCTATTTTTTATTTTATACCAAAATATTTTTCCAAATCATCCAGCATTAAGTTGGCTGCTTTTACGCCTCCAGCTGTATTCCAAATGACGTCGTCCACTTTGTACGCTTTGTGTTTTTTCACAACGCTCAAATTTTTCCACAGCGGATCGTTTGTCCATTCTTTTTCGGCTTTTGAAGCTTCTCCGTTCCCTGTCTCATACGTGTAGTAGAACATGATATCCCCGTCCATGTCCGGGATGCGTTCTTTCGTTACATCATCTGCAAAAGCATCTTTATCCTGGGAAGCTGGACGGGCAACACCCAGTTCCTGCAAGATAATTCCAGCAAACGTGTCCTTATAGTAGATACGGATTTTTCCCGGCATGAAACGAACCAGGGAAACCTTGGTCGATAATTTATCGCCCGCTTTTTGTTTGAAATCGGCAATGCGCTTCTCCCAATCCGCTAATACTTTATCGCCTTCCGCTTTTTTGTTCAACGCATCCGCGTATAGCTTAAAGTTGTCCTTCCACTCTCCGCGCAGCGTTTCCGAAAATACGGTAGGTGCAATCGCGGATAATTGTTGATAAATTTTTTCGTGACGCATCTTGTTTCCGAGAATAATATCCGGCTTCAGCGCCGCGATTTTCTCCAAGTTCGGCTGCTTTTCTTCGCCGAGCACAGTCACGCCTTCCATTTCTTTTGCAATATGTTTGTAGAATGGATCACCTGTCCAAGACTTCACCGCACCCACCGGTTTCATACCGAGCGCAAGCACAGCTTCCGTTCCTTCATTCGTCAACACAACAACCCTTTCCGGCTTCTCCGGAACTTGCGTTTCTCCCATCGCGTGTTTTACCGTGCGCGTGTTTTGTTTTTTGCCCGCCTCATCCGTTTTCTCTGAAGCGGTTTGCTGTCCGCCACAGCCGGCAACTACCAGCATGAAAACGAGCAAGAGAATGAATGAAAAGCCCTTCCTTTTTCCCTTAAACATGCTCACCAACAACTCCCTCTTTCTCTACCGCGTTGTACAAGATTTATGAAAATGATTATCATTAACGGCTATAATCATATCCATTTTCTCTTTCTGTGTCAATCATTAATTTTGATAATGAATTTCAAAATCATTGACATAGATATAGAATCTTCGTAAACTTTATCGCAGATAGAAAAACTCGCGTGCTGTACCCGCTTGTCCTTTTGCTGCTGATGTAGCAAAAACGGACGCTTTGCGTCGCTGCGGGCGGTGCACAGCTTTGCAAGTTTTCCTGGCTCTATGCAATCGGAAGGAAAGTAGGATGGCAACATGAAAGGAATACTAACAACTCCCCCACTAAAAATTTTCGGGCTAATCATCGGGTTTGTCTGCATAGTCATGGCTATGTATACAAGCATTGTGTTTGGAGTGATCGATACAAATTGGAAAACGGTGGTCGATGCCTATACCCATTTTAATGGAACAAACGAACATATTGTAATTAAGGAAGTGCGAGTTCCCCGCGCCTTTATCGCGCTGGCGGTTGGCACTTGCCTTGGCATCTCCGGGGTGCTAATCCAAGCTTTGACGCGTAATCCGCTCGCAGACGTGGGAATTCTCGGCATTAACGCCGGCGCTTCTTTGTTTATTGTAATCGCTGTGGCATTCTTTTCTTTCAGTACGCTTGCCTCTCTTACATGGGTCGGCTTTTTTGGAGCCGCGGCAAGCGGACTGTTCGTATATTTTCTTGGATCTCTCGGCCGGGACGGCGCTACGCCCTTGAAATTGACCCTCGCAGGCGCCGCTATATACGCACTCTGTTCTTCGCTTACGCAAGGCGTTCTACTATTTCGAGAATCGGCAATCGAAGAAGTGCTGTTCTGGCTGGAAGGTTCGGTAGCCGGGCGCAAACTCGATGTGCTTGTTTCCGTGTTGCCGTATATGATAGTAGCAATCATCGGTTCGCTGCTTATCGCGAAACCTATCAATACACTCATGCTCGGCGAAGATGTGGCAAAAGGGGTCGGACAGCGGACAGCGCTCGTTAAGGCTATAATGGGAATTCTGCTTGTCATGCTGGCTGGAAGTTCCATTGCCGCAGCCGGGCCTATCAGTTTTGTCGGCCTGATTATTCCACACATCGCCCGCTTTCTCGTCGGAATCGATACGCGCTGGATGGTGCTGTACAGCGCGCAGTTGGGCGCGATTTTGCTGCTGATTGCGGATATTCTGGCACGGTTCGTTGCCATACCTAAAGAACTTCCCATCGGAGTCATTACAGCTCTCCTGGGCGTGCCATTCTTCATTTATGTGGCCCGAAAGGGGGTTCGCGTATGAAAAATTATGTTCCTATCCGTGGTCAAAAGTTTCCTGTTTCTTTTTTGCTTGACAAGCGCTCACTTTTCTTTAGTCTTTTATTTTTCCTGCTTACGCTTGTGGTGCTCCTTCTAAGCGTTGGCATGGGAGATTTTTTCATTCCACCTGCTGATGTGGTAAAAACGCTGTTGGGCATTGGTTCGAGCGAACATGCGCTTATTATTCAAACGTTTCGTCTACCACGAGCATTAGCGTCGGTTCTGGTTGGAGCTTGCCTCGCCGTTTCCGGGGCTATCCTCCAAGGTATTGTACGCAATCCGCTGGCCTCCCCTGACTTGGTGGGGATTACGGGCGGCGCTTCCGTTACAGCGGTTAGTTTTATTATTCTGTTTCCAACAGCAAGCATCGCATGGCTTCCGCTCTCCGCAATGGTGGGCGCGATAGTCATGACGCTTTTGATTTATATGCTGGCTTGGCGCAAAGGTATCAGTCCGTTCCGGCTGGTACTCATCGGTGTCGGCATTCAGGCGGCGATGGCCGCTTGCACTAAGCTGTTACTTGTCATTAGTCCGATCTATTTGACAAGTGAAGCAATGGTCTGGCTTGCGGGAAGCGTGTATGGCTCAAACTGGAAAGATGTGCTTAGCCTTTTGCCATGGGCGATCGTTCTCATTCCGTGCGCTTTCTTCTTGAGCAGAAGCGTGAACGTACAGCAGCTTGGCGACGACATTGCCACCGGAGTAGGACAAAGGCTAGAGCGAGACCGCTTCATCCTGCTGGCCGTTTGTGCGACGCTGGCAGGCGCGGCGATCGCCATCGGTGGGGCGATCGGATTTGTCGCGCTACTTGCCCCGCATATTGCCCGTAAACTGGTCGGCTCTTCTTTCGGCGGGCTGCTTCCTGTGGCTGCATCGGTGGGAGCGTTCATGGTTACAGGCGCCGATTTAATCGCCCGTACCGCATTCTCGCCGCTCGATTTGCCGGTCGGTATTTTTACATCGGCCATCGGCACTCCGTTTTTCATATATTTGCTTTATAAATACCGGAATCACTGAAAAAGGGAATGGTATGATAATGAAAACGCTGGAAACGGAAAATCTGACGCTCGCATACGGGGAACGGATTATTATTAATGAATTAAACATGACGATACCAGAAGGAAAAGTGACGGTATTTATCGGAAGCAACGGCTGTGGAAAATCCACCCTGCTCCGCTCTCTGGCGCGCTTATTGAAACCGAAATCCGGGTCTGTATTGCTGGACGGCCACAGCATTTCCCGTTTATCCACAAAGGAAGTAGCACGGCGTCTTGCCATTTTGCCGCAATCAACGGCAGCTCCCGAAGGACTCACTGTCCTGCAATTGGTGAAACAAGGCCGATATCCGTACCAAAGCTGGCTGCGCCAGTGGTCAGAAGAAGACGAAAAAATGGTAACCTGGGCGTTAGATGCAACACAAATGAGCGAGCTCGCCGAACAGCCGGTAGATTCCCTTTCCGGCGGCCAGCGTCAGCGGGCATGGATCGCGATGGTGCTTGCTCAAGGAACGCATACACTGCTGCTTGACGAGCCGACCACATATCTTGATATGACGCACCAACTAGAAGTGCTTGATATTCTTGCTGAATTAAACCGGAACGAAAAACGGACAGTTGTTATGGTGCTTCACGATTTAAACCTTGCCTGCCGGTATGCTGACCATATCGTCGCAGTGCAAAACCAGACCGTATACGCCGAGGGTGCTCCTGAGTCGGTGATGACGGAAGATTTGGTACGGGCGGTCTTTAATCTTGACTGCCGCATTATTAAAGACCCAATTTACGGAACGCCGATGTGCATTCCGTACAGTAAGCATGAACGAAAGCGAAATGCTGGCTAATAAAAAAACAAACCTCCGCCAACATAGCGGAGGTTTGTTCTCAGCCGTATATCGTTTCGAGCATGGCCGCACAACTTTCGTTCGAACTGGTTTTGTACCCGTGCTGCTCCAACACTTGTGCAAGTGCCGATAGGAAGAGAAGAACATTGCGCGGCTGACAAGAATAGCCCATCAAACCGATGCGCCATACTTTTCCTTTGAGTGCTCCCAATCCGCCGCCAATCTCAATGCCGAACTGTTCCAGCAACTGCTTACGCACTGCCGCTTCATCAATACCTTCCGGGATGCGCACAGACGTAAGCTGCGGCAAGCGGTATTCTTCTGCCACATGCAACGACAATCCCATCGCTTCTAAACCGGCCTGAAGCGCCTTCCCGAATTTCCAATGTCGCTCCCACGTCTGTTCCAGCCCTTCCTCCGCTACCAAACGCAGCGCTTCGCGCAGAGCGTAATTCATGCTAATCGGAGCTGTATGATGGTAGAAACGCTCCTGTCCCCAGTAATTTTGAAGCATGGATAGATCAAGATACCAGCTTTGCACCTTGGACGTACGTTTCGCCAGCGCTTCCTGCGCCCGTTTGCTGAACGTTACCGGTGAAAGGCCCGGCGGCGCGCTTAAGCATTTTTGCGTTCCGCTGTAGCACGCGTCTACTTCGTTTTCATCTATCCCCACTTTGATTCCACCGAGCGACGTTACCGCGTCCACAATAAAGAGGGCATCGTGTTCGTGCACAAGTCGCGAAATTTCGAACAATGGCTGAAGGGCGCCGGTCGATGTCTCGGCATGCACGACCGCTACTGCCTTAACACCAGCATGCTTTTCAAGCGCTGCTTTTATTTGCTCTGGCTGGATGATCTCGCCCCACGGTGCCTCCACTCTGATGACTTCAGCACCACAACGTTCCGCTACATCCGTCATCCGCTCGCCAAAAAGGCCATTGACACCGATGATAACCTTATCACCCGGCTCCAGTATATTTACAAACACCGTCTCCATCCCAGCGCTACCAGTGCCCGACATCGAGAGCGTAAGCTTATTCTTTGTTTCAAAAACCATTCTGATTAGCTCCATCGTTTCGTTCATAATTTGTAGAAAAGACGGGTCCAAATGACCGACAAGCGGCATTGCCATCGCCTTCAGTACGCGCGGATGAACATCGCTCGGCCCCGGCCCCATTAAAATACGGCTTGGCGGATTTAATTCTTTATACATCTCTCTCATCCTTTCCTATGTATGATGGAAAAAAGGGGGGTTCGCTTCTAAAAATAGTTTATCCCTTCCATTCAAAAACATCAAACAATTTCAACAATAAAATCGACAAAGCCCGCTTGAAAATTCTTTCAAGCGGCCGCTCGTTCCTCATGTTCAATGCTAGCTATAGGGTCTTTATCCAATATTTCATCATTTTCATTCGGGTCGATTCCCTTTATTATATAAATTACGTGATTGAAAAACGAGAAAGGAGGATTATCATGCTTATCATTACCTTTATCCTCTTACTAGGCTTGTTTTTTGGAATCCGCCGTGCATACCGCAACACATTCGATGTACAAGTGCAAAAAGTAGAGATTCCACTGGACTTGCCGCAGAATAAAGAAATAAATATTCTGCACCTTTCCGACATGCATCTTGAAAATCTTTCGATCACACCTCAAACTCTGTATGAAAAAGTAAAAGATTTAAATATAGATCTTATTGCCCTGACCGGGGATCAGCTTGAGCGTCAGAAAAATATCCAGCCGTTCATGGAATACATTAAGGTGCTGAAACAACTCAATGCGCCTCTCGGCATTTACGTTGTCTTTGGCAACCATGACTATCTGCTGCACAAGCACCATCTTGAACTCTTCCGCAAAACGCTGGAGAGCCATGGTTGCATTGTTCTGCAAAATGAAAACAGAGTCCTACAACTGGGTGATACTGTGCTTAACATCATCGGCATTGATGATTTCAGCACCCGTCGAAGCAACATTGCCAAATCGTATGAAGGGGTTAAAACAGGCATCAATCTTGTATTAACCCATGATCCGAATGTCGTGCTTCATATGGATGATGTGCCTTACGATTACCTTCTCTCCGGCCATTTCCATGGCGGCCAAATCCACTGGCCGAAACCTTACCACTTGGTAAAAATGGGGAAGTTGGCTAGAATGAAGATTATCAAGGGCCTGCATTACCGAAACGGGAAACCTTACTACATCAGCGAAGGATTAGGGCAAACCGGGGTGAATATTCGTACAGGTTGCCGTCCGGAAATTACGCTCCATACGCTTAAAGGAAAAGAAAGCGAAAAAATAACACGTGCCAGCTAAAAGTCTCTAAACGTGTGAATCGTTTGGGGACTTCTTTTTATTCCACTAGTTCCTTTATTTTCTCCCAGGCCATTCCTTCCTTATCTTGATGATAGCTTTCAATTGTTTTCATCCAATTGCTTCGTTCTTCTTCGTTCTGCAAAACGTTTAGTATTTGTGTTTCATACGGCGAATGGGATAAAAGTCTGTATACCAATTTTTGTGATTCCAGGTAATGCAGGTTCACTTCTTCCTGACCGGGCAAAACGGAATGGACGAAGATAGGAAGTTTCTTCCACAAAGCTTCGCTTATCGTTACGCCTCCTGGCTTGGTAATGATAGCGTCCACTTGTTCGTACCAATCATTCATCTGCTTTCTCGATGAAATAAAGGAAAGCGGTTGAATATGTTCCATTTTCCAAGAAGCAATCTCATGGAAAAGCTCTTTATTATGGCCACAAAGAATAAAATAGCGAAACTCGGTAGCATGCTTCATTTTTTGTAATAGAGAAAGAATGTCGCCCAGTCCGTTACTTCCTCCTGATATCAATATTTTGTAAGGCGGAGATACAGGAAATTTCCTATCGGTCGTGTGAAACTGCTCATCTACTGGGATACCGGTTATGTGAATTCGTTCCTCAGGTATATTGTACTTTCCCATGAGTTCGTTCTTTAGTGAACTAGCAGGAACAAAATGGAAGTCAATTCCTCGACGTCCCCAAATTTCGTTAATAAAAAAGTCAGTATACACATTAATGGCAGGCGTAAAGATTTTCCCCTGTTCTTTCAGCCTGCTTATTAAAAAAGAAGGAAAAGCATGGGTACAAACCAACAAATCCGGTTTTTCTTCACGAAGCAATTGTTCCATTTTGTCCTGAAATAGTCTTTCATACCATGCTAATTGGTAATTTTTTATGCCGCTTGCCGAACAGGCGCAATGCTGATACGTCCATTTATACGTCTGCGGCGCGTAATAAATCCACCTCATATATATACCGGTCACTATTTTTTCTAAGTGTCTGTTCGCATACCACAAAAAATCGATTTTTCGGCACGAGATTCCCTCCGCTCTTTTTTCCAATGAGCGCATAAGGGCATCGGCGACTTGATGGTGACCTGAAGGAAGTTGCAATAATGGAAAAAAAAGAACTTTTTTCATGCTTAGTATCAGACTCCTTTATATTCATTGGGAAAAAATTGTGATGCATACTTACTCTCGTTGCTACGCATTAATAAGAAAAAAATTGTCTCATCATCTGTTACACCAGCATGAAAGGAGGCATCTGCATTGGGAACGTGGATTCAACTCTGGTCATTTATAGACAAATTTTATTTTTCGTGTTCTCAATTAGAATATGTAAACAGAAAAGAAAAAAACATTTTCCGCGTCAAGCTTATTCGTTATCACGGGCAACATCTCACTCTTTCGGATGGAACACGTATATGTCCCAACGATCTTCTTCTGAAAATACATCTCCATAATTGTTTGCTTATGGACGAGATGAAAAACATTCTAAACGACACAAAACGAGCCCTGTATGTTTATCATCGTGTGCAATCCTCGCTGCCCGAGCTGGCCCATTTTATTTTTAAACACCCACAGAGAGACAACATTAAAGGCATCATTGGCATTACCATGCTATCCCGCGGGGTAAGTCGCCTAGGATTCGAGGTAAAGGATATTCAAAACCGCTATTATCGAAATATGAAGCAATTATATATGAAGCCAATGTTTATTTTATGCCATCCGGATAAAAAAGGAGTTTTTAGACAAAAAAATCCAGTTCCTAAGTTCCTTCTGATGTCAAAGGAACAAATATTTAATAAATATTTACAAGCACAGGACTTACCCACATAATAGATAATAACACCAAGCTGTAGGTCGTTCGCAGCGGATACGAAAGAAAAGCGCGACTCCCTGGCTGTGGTTGATCTCTTCTTTTGTATCCTTATTTTCTTCTGTCATTGTACTCGCATTGCGCTACACGAATGAGCCATTTGCTACAAACAACGGGCTTCGATGGGCAACTTATGAGTGGGTATTCATACATTTCATGGCCCTAAAAACAAAAAAAGTCTTTTGAAGGAAAGAAAGAGGCTAAACCCCCGCTCCTTTAAAGACTTTTTTATATTCATGCATTCACTTATTTCAATTGTTGAAAAACTATACATTTAGTTTGATTAGCGCTGTACAGCACCGGACATCGGTTGTACATTCACCGGCACTTTATTCATATTGTGCATGCCTCCAGCATTGACATGATACATAATGTAGTATTGTCCTGCTTTATCAAACGTATATGTAATCGAGTAGACCCCGTCTCCCGTTTTCTTGGCGGCAATCATCTGTTTCTTTTCTTGATTTTCTTGTCCGATTTCAAATTTAACATCTTCCGCATCATTGACCGGTCGTTGCTTCTGCGTGATTCGAGCGGAAATCTTCACCGGTTGTTTTTCTTTCACGCTTTCGGGCATAATCGTAAGCGAAACCTCTACTGGTACCGGCTTCTGCCTTTCCTCTGGCGTGCTATTCTGGCCACACCCGATTCCCCCCCATACAATTAACAAAAGCATAAAACCAAACAAAACTTTCGACATTCTCACTTTCCTACATTCACCCTTTCCAGCATATATAACGATATTGATATACAAAATGCATCTGTCTACTTATTTCTCGATGTTCTCTATGCTCCATCCGCTATTCATATCGTTCCTGACTCTACTGCTAATATGATTGCCATAAATAAATCTTATCTCCGACCTTGATTTCACCCGTCTTAATCACAGAAGCGTAGACTCCGAAATAATTGTTCCGCTCCCGAACTACCGTTTTTAACAGAGAAGGATCAAACGCGCACGTATCGGGGTTAATCGTGATCATCATGCACCGTTCACAATGCCGCTTTATTTCCAGCTCCGCTTCCCCCATCATCATTCGCTTCCCGAACCAATGGTCTTCTGCAAATGGAATATTTTCGTACATGGCGATAAGAATATTAGGTCGAAAACGTCTGTGATCCACTTTATCTCCCCATAATTCCTCAAGTTTGGCAAGCGAAGCGTCTGTAGCAAGCAAAACATTCTCTTCTTCAATCGCTCCCAATGGAATATGGTCTGGAGAATACTGTATCGTTGAAATGCTTCTGCCTGACTTCTCCTCCAATTCTTTCGTTAATGCTTCATCTCCCCAAAAATACGTTTTTCCGCTGGGCGATGTAATCTTAACCTGTGGAAACTTCTCCAGACTCTCTTGCCCGATAAATTCCGCCTGATAGCCAATCATCGCCGGAAGCTGCGTGGCTGTCAAAAATTGGCCGGGTCTCGTTCCATCCAAAAAAGCATGACTGCGATCCCCATACAACCCATAAGGCTGGATCGTTGTCTTCCGTACGCTTTCCCCCCGAAATGACTTCACGGGATGGCGAATAATTTCTTTAATTTCCCCAATCAGCATCTTTATTATCCTTTCAACAACATTTTTTCTAAATATAATCTTATCAAAATTTTTCATTTAATTGTAAGAATTACTACTATCGAGCGATTTGCAAAACGCTCTTCTTACATAAACCAAGTTATCGGACACAGCAAAACAGTTGATCTGGATGAACCGGATCAGCTGCTTTAGTTTTACATTTTACGTATTATCGGACGTATTAAAAATAAATATTACGCTTAGTATTATGATTTTACAACAGGAATTTGGATTTCAGTAACGTGTTTATCTTCATTAGACGTTGACCAGTATCCCTCAAGGTGTACTTCTCTACTAGGTCCTGCAATTTCATATCCGTTCATTTCCATCCACTTCTGAATAGCCGTGTAAGCATCAGCTAATTTATCATTATTACCTTTATGGATAACACAAGCCATCCTCTTGACCGCTTTTAATTTCCTGATCTTGATTCTTTCTGATTCAGGCAGATTACCCATAACAGGCACTGCAACTTCAATATTTACATCATTTTCACTGTCGTCAGAAGAATAATAAACCGCAATAGGAGAAACAATTTTTACATTGTGATGATTTAATAAGAATTCCAAGCTTAATTTAAATATAGATGATCTTCAGTCCTTCTTCCCTGATCCTATCCCTGAAAATGGTATAGAACTCCGCGATGAAACGATAAAAAGAAAGCAAGATAACTTGAACATGCTAAAAAGTCTGGTGCCTAATGTAATTAAGTAATCATAAGTGTAGAATAAAATATCATTTCAAAAACTTTCATTATAGATTATCCGTTATAAAAATTAAAAATTTTCGCCATGATTGATTATCTATTTTCAATAATTTCGCTTACGTTAATGAGAAAAACCGGGCATGCGCCCGGTCCTTTTTACTTCTTAACATCTTCAAGCCTAT
>JAAROH010007881.1_pt1 | contig 25861 bp, 24 predicted proteins | sample 7248631 | NCBI WGS metagenome assembly JAAROH01 (sample SAMN09772309, study PRJNA484901) | compost metagenome | isolation source: Vermicomposting unit | place: India
CGGTACGTACGGTGGTGTGAGAGGTCGGGGGCTAATCACCCCCTCCTACTCGATTGTTTGTGTTTGCTATGCTTCTTTGACAGAGCAATCTTACGTAAATTTCCATGTCCTCATGCTAAAAAATCCCACCATCCCGTCCGATATATCTAAATAAGAGAACGACAAAATGTGGAGGGAACGAATATGACGGACGTATCGCTTCCGATGCATCATACTGTTTCATCACGGAGCCCTGCGCTGGAAAAATCGGCTCAGCCGATGGATGAAACACGGATAATGGCAGCGCGGGAAGAACAAGTGCAAACCGAGCGGTTTGACAATCAAAAGTATCGTGATGAAAAAGAACGGGAAAGGCTCAAACAGGATGCCGATAAGCTGTTTGAAAGCCTGAATACGGGTCTCGCCTTAAAATTTCATGAAAAAAGTGGACAATGGTACGCCGTTATTGAGAACAAAATTACGCATGAAGTGATTAAAGAAGTACCGCCGCAAGATGTGCTTGAACTGCGGGCGCGGCTCAAGGAAATGATCGGTTTCTTCTTGGATCAAAAAATTTAGAATGGAGAGATGGAAATGTACGGAATGAATGTAAATCGCATATCCGGCCTTGCCTCCGGTATGGATACGGACACACTGATTAAAAAGCTGATGGATGCGGAGCGTATCCCGTTCAATAAGCTCAAGCAAAACCGGGAGAAGCTCAACTGGCAAAGCGAAGCTTATCGCAAGTGGAATACTGAGATTTTCTCATTCCGCTCCAAGACATTATTCGATATGAAGATGTCATCGACATACAACACGTTTACGACAGCCTCATCCGACGAAGCGAAAGTGTCAGCGGTTGCGAATGGCGATGCGATAGAAGGGCTTCATACATTGAAAGTCACGCAAACGGCGGCAGCCGCTTCTGTGAACGCTACGACTGACACGAGCAGGACGCTAAGTGAAGACAGCGAATTTGTCGTGAAAGTAACGAATGCGAAGGGAGAGGTGCGCCAGGCGACCATTTCATTAAAAGCTGGTCAAACCGTGAAAGACGCTGTGGCTGCATTGAATGCGGCTGTGGACGCAGGCGATGGGAAAACGAGTCTTGGCTTGCAGGCTGCGTATGATGATAACCTGAAACAATTTGTTTTGAAAACAAAAGAAACGGGCGCTTCAACAAAAATTGAATTAAGTGTTACATCTGATACGAAAAACCCTCTTTATGTTTTGGGATTGGCGGCCAGCGATGCAGCGGTCGATGATACAAAAACGTATACCGGACAAAATGCGAAAGTCATATTGGACGGGTATCCGGAAACAGAGTTTACCTCCAACACCTTTAAAGCGTTTGGCTTAATCTATACGATTAAAGGCCAGGCGACGCCTGCCACGCCGATTGAAGTTACGGTGAACGTAAAGCGGGACATCGAGGCGGAAATCAAAAATATTAAAGACTTTATTAACAAATATAATGAGATGCTGGAAAAGCTGAAAAAGACGCTGGATGAACCGGTCTACAAAAATTATCAGCCGCTGACGGATGAAGAGCGAAAAGCGTTAACCGAAAAGCAGATTGAGCAATGGGAAGAAAAGGCGAAGAGCGGTCTTTTGCGCCGTGATGGCATTCTTTCCGGTCTGGTAAACAGCATGCGCCTGAATATGACTTCCATCGTAGACAACGGCAGCAAATACAATTCGCTGGCCGCGATCGGCATTACATCCGAAAGCTATAAAGACAAAGGAAAGCTGACGGTGAATGAAGATAAGCTGCGTGAAGCGTTGGAAGAGGACCCGGAAGCGGTGAAAAATCTGTTTATTCAGGGGAGCGATATTACCGAAGAAGATGTGGAGAACGATCCGACGAAACAGGCAAAGCGCGGCTTGATTCACCGGTTGAATGACAGCTTTGGAGCTGCTTTTAAGGAGCTGACGGAGAAAGCGGGAGTGACCGGAAACCAGGCAGATGATCAAAGTATTATTGGAAAAATGTTACAAAATCTGGATGCGCGCATTTACGATATGGAAAGGCGCTTGATTCAAAAGGAAAATAGGTATTACCGCCAGTTTACGGCCATGGAAAAGGCGATGAGCAAGTACAACGCCCAAAGTGCCTGGCTTATGCAACAATTCGCAGGAGGAAGTAATGGACGATGACAAATCTTGCAGCGCAGCAATATAAACAAAATAGTGTACTTACGGCTACACCGGGTGAAGTAACGCTCCAATTATATAATGGTCTTGTCAAATTCATTAAAATGGCAATCGCAAGTGCGGAACAAGGAGAAATTCAGGCGGTCAATACGAACCTTATCAAAAGCCAGGACATTCTCAGGGAACTGTTGTGCACGTTAAATATGGAATACCCGGTCGCAAAAGATATGGCCGCCATGTATGAATATATGCTGGAGCGTTTAATCAAAGCTAATACCACCAAAGAACAGGCGATCATGGAAGAAGTGCTGGGATATGCCGAAGATTTTCGAAACACGTGGCAGCAGGCGCTCAAGCTAATGAAATAGGGGCCGCGATGTCTGGAAACTTTTATTCACAGAAAAAGCGACTGCTTACGGAGATGCGAACAGAAACGCTTGAGCAATTGCGCGCCGTCCGCGCGGAGGATGTGGAAGCGTTCCTGGATCATGTGGAAAGATGCAATCAAATTATTGAATCCATTAATCAACTGGATGCGCAAAACGAAGCACGAGATCCTTCCGAAGAACAAGAGTTGAGACGTCTGCTCCAGGAAGTGATAGAAGTGCGCCAGCACATCACTCCTCTGCTTGTTCCGTTGCGCGATAAGTTGCGCCAGGGCGCGGTAATGGAAAGAAGGCAAGTGATCATTCAGAAAGGGTATAATAAAGAGGAAGCATATTTGCCCAGTATTTTTTTCGACCGAAAAGAATAGTCTCCCATTAGACGACCTTGCGTTGCTTTTGTTTATGGAGGGTGTCCTAAAAGTGATGGGGCACCCTTTTGCGTTACGATATACGCAATATACGTATTTCCAGCAATGTTTTGGGACAGTTTCCTTCCAGCTGGTATATAAAAGCATGCCCATTTTGACCGATATTACTAAATAGAAGTTATAGTGCGGAAAGGTGGAGCGTCACATGCAAGTCTCAGATGTTACGCGGAGCATTCATACCTCACAAATGCCCGGAAAAACAACGGAACCCCAGCAGGGACAAATGACAAATCATGTGAATGGACAAGGCTCTGTCTCTTTATCTTCCGAAACGACAGCCGAGCAGGTATTGCAGGATGCCGGGATCAAAGCGACAGTAGAAATGAAGGAAGCAGTACGTTTGCTGATTGCGGAGCGCATCCCGGTTACAAAGGAGACGCTACATTCACTTCAGCACATTCTCCAAAAAGGAGAAGGAACCATCCAGCAAAAATTGGATACGCTTTCGATTATGGCGCAGAAGAAAATTTCGGTTACGCCCAGAAGCTATGAAGCGGTGTTTCGTGCTTTATACGGACCGTCGCTGGATCAAATTCTGAGTGAGCTGGCGAAAGAAGCGCCTGATTTGCTGCCAGAGCTGCGCTTTTTATCGAATTCCGATTCTCTGCAAGACGCGCACCGGAGTGTCCCCGATCATTCGCGTGCGGGAATGTCTGCTTTGCTGGAACAGGCCTTGCAAAAACTGGCGGAACAGGCGCTTGCTATCCGTATGTCCGGCAGGGCAACCCGCAGCCAGCTTCGTGAATTGCAGGAAGCGGTGGCGCAGGCGGTACAGGAAGCCAGGTTGAGCACAGAAGTACGGAAAGACCTCGAAAGCGCGATTCGGCAAATCATGAAAGAACTGCGGATGTCGCTTAGCTATGAAGCCGTAGGCAGGCATGCGGAAGCGAAGATAATGGTAGAGCGGAGCATAGATATGCTGGTGAAAATGTTGAAACTGCCGGTAGTCGGAACGGGGGGCGCTCGTACAGAAAGCGGTTCGCCGAACATGTCGTTTCCTGACGGCGAAGGAGTCGATCATTCTGGGGCAAACGTTTTGCGTCCGCTCAGCGAGACATTCATAAGATTGGGCAATCTGGTCAGTCTGGCGCGGCAGGAACTGCTTGTGGCGCTGGGGAACATTCAAATGGAAGGTTCGACCTCTTCGCGTCAGCCGGACATCGTGATGCGAGATCTTGCTGTGGCGTTGCGCGATGCGATAAAGCGTGAAGGAGTGCCGCAAAAAGAAGCGAATCAGGCAGCACACATACTTCAACAGTTAGAAGAAGCGGCGCGTCAGCCGGCTCAAAACGGTGAGCGGCTGCTGGCCGGTATGGATGAACTTGAGCGCTTGTTCGCTGCCTCGGGAGAGCGGATGGCGGCGCTGACCGCTGTCCAGACGGCTACCTTTGAACGCCTCACACGCTATATTCCCGATTATTTGCATCAAGTAGGAGAAAAGTTCAGGCAAACAAAAAAAGAAATTATCAACAATGTTGAGCGCATGAGCCAGTTTTTACGCCAGAACATTCCACAGGCCGCTTCCTATATTCAGCGGATTGTCGAGCCAACGATTGAAATGGTGAATCGGCTGGTGAATAAGGGAGAATTCGCCCTGTTTGCTGATATGGACTTTGAGTACGAGCTATTGCGCATGAGCGGCGAACTACAGCGGGTCAAAGGGTTGCTGGCCAAAGGCGAACAGGATGAGGCGCTCCGGCTGTTTCAACGATTGCGAACCGATTTAGAAAAGCTCAACTGGCAACCTTCCTATACGAAAGTCGAACGCTTTTTCTCCAAGATGACAGGAGAAGGCGGAATGCAGAATCCGCTTCAGCTTTACGCTCAACAATGGCGGGAAGAATCGCTGACCGGCCGCGGAGTGCAGGAAGCGATGCGCGGGATGGGGTTCAGCCATGAACGAGAGGCAGTGGAATGGATGATGCGTCGAGAAGGAGACATGCGCTCAGCCGGATATAATAGCAGCGATGCGCGAGGAGAAAAACCGCCGCACAATCTCAAGGCGATGCTAATGAACGGAATGGAAAGCCATGCTTCTCCCAAAGCGAGGGAGATGTTGGAGCAGGCCTTATCTCATGTAACAGGGCAGCAACTGTTGTCCAAACAAGAGGCAGGGACGGTCACCCAATCGTTTCAAGTACAGCTCCCGCTACCTTGGGAAGAGGGGATGCATTCGGTTCATATGCAAGTTCGTGCCCGGCAAAATGGCGAACAGATGGATTGGGAGAATTGTAGCCTGTTCTTCTTTCTTGATACGCCGAAGTTTGGGGAAACGGGAGTGGCTGTTACGGTAGTCGAAAGAGAAATGGCGATACGTGTTCAGAACGATCATCCGTTTGTGGAGCAGGCGTTTGCGCCGTACATTCCGCGGATGAAAGAGGAATTGCAACGGATGGGCTACCGGGTGCAGAGCGTAACCTTTTCCCCGCTGGCGCATCAGGAGCGGGAGAGCGAACAGAGAAAAGCCCCAGCTATAGATACCGCAACCGGAAGGCAGCATGCGTTCGCCCATACTTCCGGAGAAGGGGTCGATATTTCAGTATGATTTACAAGCATTTTCAGCAAGCGGCAAAAGGAAAAGAGAAAACGAGCCGGGCGGCTGTCATTCGCTATGACAAGGATAAGGATCGGGCGCCTACGGTGGTCGCTCATGGGCGCGGGCAAATCGCGGAAAAAATCATCGCGAAAGCGAAGGAACATGACATTCCGCTTCAGGAAGATGCGATGTTGTTGGAGAACTTGCTGGATCTCGACCTGGGCAGCAATGTGCCACCACAGCTGTATCAGGTAGTGGCGGAAATCTTGTTGCTTGTTCGAAGGGCGAATATCGGTTCTGCGGTTTCTGTTCCGCTTATACCTGCTATCGAACGTACGCCTTATTGGGAGGAAGAGGATGACGAGATTTGGCTTGAAGATTCTTCCTTAAAACTCTAGAAAAATATCCGATATCTATAATGTAGACATTTTGCCATGATAGAAGTATAAAAACATCAATTATGATTTGTGTTGAGAGGAATCGCGATGGAGCGTATGGTCACGTTGGAAAATGTGGAGATAAGTGATTTGCACGGTCATCCCGAATTAATTACATCCCTGTTGTATAAGCGACTGCTGCAAAAATTAGAAGAAGCGATCGCTTGTATTTCGGAGAAGAAATACGCGCAGGCGAACGCAGCTTTGCAGCTTTGCAACGATATTGTTACCCGTCTTGGTTTCGGAATCAAGTACGAAGCCGGCGTTTTAGCCGATCGGCTCGAAATGCTGTATCAGTATGTATTTGAACTGATTATACAAGGGAATCTCCGCAAAGATATCAAGCTTTTGCAGGAAACGAAAGAGATCATCTGTCAATTGGATGAGGCCTGGACGATCGCGATGGAGAAGGAAAAGGGAAAAACACAGGTTATGGCTCACCTTGCCGGCAAGCCCAGGCTGAATCCATATGAGCGTCGGGAAATTGAACAGGAAACATGGAATCATGCGGAAAAGAAGCAGTTTGACTTTTAAAAATATGAGATCGTTTTTTAAGGAGTGGATACGATATGCGTATTAATCATAATCTTCCCGCGTTAAACGCCTACCGTAATTTAGCGCAAAATCAAATAGGAACGAGCAAGATTTTGGAGAGACTGTCTTCCGGCTATCGCATTAACCGTGCGTCTGATGATGCGGCAGGACTTGCCATTTCAGAAAAAATGCGCGGTCAAATTCGCGGTTTGGAGCAAGGACAGCGCAATACAATGGATGGAGTTTCTTTGATTCAGACGGCGGAAGGCGCATTGCAGGAAATACACGAGATGTTGCAGCGTATGCGTGAATTGGCCGTACAAGCAGCAAACGGCACGTATAGTGACAAGGACAAAAAAGCCATTAAGGATGAGATCAATCAATTAACAGCACAAATTGATCAGATTGCTAAAACAACGGAATTTAATGGAATTCAACTTATCGGAGACAGCGATACGTTACAAGATGTGAAAATTCAGTACGGCCCTAAAAAGGAGGACTCGTTGACTCTGGAATTAACAAAACAACCGGAAGCCGACCCTCCATTTGCTGCAGGATGCAAAGCGGATAAGGCTTCTCTCAAAATTGACAAAGTAGATGTAATTAGAGATCCTGAGGGTGCGATCGAGACCTTCAAGGCTGCCATTGATCAAGTTTCCCGCATCCGTTCCTATTTCGGTGCTATTCAAAACCGTCTGGAACACGTAGTCAATAACTTGTCCAATTATACAGAAAATCTGACAGGTGCTGAATCTCGTATTCGCGATGCAGATATGGCGAAAGAAATGACCGAATTTACCCGCTTCAACATCATCAACCAGTCCGCGACAGCAATGCTGGCCCAGGCCAACCAGTTACCGCAAGGTGTATTACAACTCCTCAAAGGTTAAAGCTCTTTATGAATCATATTCCTTATTTTCCCCGAAAAGCATGTTGCTTTTCGGGGCTTTTTGCGAAAAGAAGATTCCTGTCCGCCGTTCTAAAAATTTGTGTCCACTTATTGAGCTAACAGCCTAGATCATAGCAAGACGAGCATGCATAATCTGACTCGTTTCGCTACGGAACGTATGATAAAACGTATAAAAAGTATTTCTAGAGAAGTCAAAAATTGACTGACTAAATCAAAGAAATATCTTTGCAGACGCATTTTTATCCGGTATAATGAATACGTTATACAAAAAGATAAGGTGCGCTGTGGAAAAAATCCACGCGCACTTTTCGCCTGTTTATTGAGAATGCTGTTGAGGAAAGGCTGTGAGTGTTGTGGATTGGGGTGTTATTTACGAGTACCGCGAAATGTTTATTCGCGGTGTGGGATATACGATTTTGTTTACGTCTGTCGGCGTATTTATGGGAACCATTCTTGGTCTGCTTTTCGGTCTTGGTCGCCTGTCGAAGAATCCGATACTGCGCTGGCCGTCTGTGGCTTACATTACCGTATTTCGTGGTACGCCGTTATTTGTGCAGATTCTGCTGATTCATTACGCGGCAATTCCGGAAATCTGGGGCCTGTTCTCTGAAGAACCGCCGTCGGTCGTATTTTCCGGTTTTGTGGTGCTTTCGCTAAACGCCGGAGCGTATATAGCCGAAATCTTCCGCGCCGGTATTCGGTCGATTGATCGTGGACAGATGGAAGCGGCCCGTTCTCTGGGCATGAACCACGGACAAGCGATGCGTTATGTGATTTTGCCGCAGGCGTTCAAACGCATGATTCCGCCGCTTGGCAACGAATTTATCGCGCTTTTGAAAGACTCTTCGTTGCTTGCGGTTATTGCGGCACCTGAACTGACGTACGCGGGAAATGCGACCGCGAAGTCAACATTCGCGCGCTGGGAATCTTATTTGACCATGGCGGCTATTTATCTTGTGCTGACGCTATTGATTTCCCGGTTTGTGACATATTTGGAAAAGCGGTTTGCTACAGAGTAACCATATCTTGTCGAAATTGTCGAATAAATGCTTGTTTCGTCGAGCAATTTAATTTGACCTGGACATGATAAAAATGGTATAGTCGAGGTATGGGTAAACGATTACACGTTCCCAGTATTTTATTGACGGAAAGGGATGTATTTCATGCAAGGTAAAGTAAAATGGTTTAATGCTGAAAAAGGCTACGGTTTCATCGAAAGAGAGAACGGAGACGACGTATTTGTACACTTCTCTGCAATCCAGGCCGAAGGTTTTAAAACGCTGGAAGAAGGTCAAAGCGTTGAATTCGAAATCGTTGAAGGCGCTCGTGGACCTCAAGCGGCAAATGTTGTTAAGTTGTAATATGCATCTCCTTTCCGATTGACAGGAATAAGGTAGATTGAAATATGCAACGTTCCGCCCTCTGGAATTGATTCCAGAGGGCTTAACTATTTTAGGTTGGAAAGCTACATATCTTTTAAAAGGCGTGAGTCAAACTGTTCGAAGCTGGCATTAGAACTATTCAGATGGAGATAAACAGAAAATAACCAATAAACATATTGCAATCCCCTCTTTGTTTTACCGATATTAAATATGTAAATGTTAGAAACTATAGAGAGGTAAAAAGAACGGAGACAAAGGCGGGGAACGGTATGAAAGCAGGCAAGACGCAAGAGTATCGGTTTGGGCTATTAAAAGAAATTTATTCAAGACACATTCAAAGCGGGGGAAATTCGGAAACAGTCGAAATCAGCACGAGGACGGAACGTCTCGCGTACAGATATCTGGCGAAACGTGGATTTATCAGCTGTGCGGAGAGGAAGGACGGTTTATTCAAAGTATTTCTTTTGCCAGAAGGCATTAATTATATAAAAAATGCAGAAAAGGATTGAATCACATCCAGCAAGAGTGGTTATTAACGATTATCATCTTGAGTATATTGACGTTCTTGCTTTGGATGCACTTTGGCCGCCTTCTTCTGAATTTAGCTAGCGATACGTTACCCCTGAAACAACAGGCTGTAGTGCTTGCTTCAGGGGTCTATCTGTGTGTATATATGTTTATCTTCTAAAGAACAATTCTTCTGGAAGTTTCCGGTTTGTCATAAAAATTTCACAAAACCTGGGAAGAAAATGTCGGATTCAGAAGGATTTTGGGCCGGGAAAAGGGAATATATTATAAATATAGATGAAAGGAGGAGTATTCATATGCAATACAACACCCGTGGTGAAAATATTGAAGTAACTCCTGCACTTCGAGACTATGCAGAGAAAAAAATTGGCCGTCTCGAGCGCTACTTTGAGGACACTTCTGCATTTTCGTGCAACATAACAATGCGTGTCATCCGTGGCGAGCATACGGTGGAAGTGACCATTCCAATGCCGGGAGTTATCCTCCGAGCCGAAGATACAAATAGTGATATGTATGCGGCGATCGATCTGGTCGTTGAAAAATTAGAGCGGCAAATCCGCAAGTACAAGACGAAAGTGAACCGCAAATATCGCCAGCAAGGGGCAATATTTGTGGATGCTGATCCTGTATTTACCAATAAAGGGGAACAAGAAGACGACAACGATACGATCGAAATCGTAAAAACGAAACGCTTTAATCTGAAGCCGATGGACGCAGAGGAAGCGGTACTACAGATGGATATGCTGGGGCATAACTTCTTCGTGTTCAGCAATGCGGAGACGGAAGAAGTCAACGTTGTCTACCGCCGCAAAGATGGCCGTTACGGTTTGATTGAACCGGAGAATATATAACCTTTGAAATACAGGGAAGAAACAAAGGCTGCCTCCGGGCGGAACGTTTCATACCAAAGGGGCTGGCTCATGATTTTTGACCCGGCCCCTTCTTACTCTCTAAACACGGTATTCAAATCAATTCTAAAATCTTCAATACTTTCTGGCAATGTGTCACCCTTGACATATACCCCACCACGCTTAAAACTCGTCTCCTCTAACAGATAGACATCAGATGCATTGTAAACATCAACGATTTTCTTTTTGTCACATATTACAACGAAATCAGGTTGCACCCAATTCTTAATCTCTTCATACGGAGTATGGTTAGAAAGAAAAAACGGATAAAGTTGTTCGATAGGGCACGGTCTAAATAGTAAATATCCATTTTCTTTCCTTGTCAATCCCCATATACTACTGTTAAAATTAAAATTTAGAGCAGTCCGTCTGCTCAGACTAGCAATGAAGCGATGATTTGGAAGGGGATAGATACCCGATGCTAGGTATACTTAAGAAGATAATTGGCGATTCCAACGAACGTGATATCAAGAAGTACCAGAGACGCGTCGAAAAAATCAATGCGTTGGAGCCACAAATACAGGCATTAAGCGATGAACAGCTTCGCAATAAAACGGATGAGTTCAAAGAGCGGCTTGCCAAAGGCGAGACGCTGGATGATATTTTGTATGAAGCTTTTGCGGTATGCCGTGAGGCAAGCCGCCGCGTGCTTGGCATGCGCCACTATGATGTGCAATTGATTGGCGGCATGGTGCTGCATGAAGGCAAAATTGCCGAGATGAAGACAGGGGAAGGTAAAACGCTGGTTGCGACGCTGCCTACGTATTTGAACGCCCTGTCCGGCAAAGGCGTACATGTCATTACGGTGAATGAATACCTGGCGACACGCGATGCCGAAGAGATGGGCCGGATTTACAATTTTCTCGGTTTAAGCTGCGCCGTAAACCTTGCCGGCATGTCACCGGACGAGAAGCGGGCGGCATATGCGGCCGATATCACATATGGTACGAACAATGAGTTCGGCTTTGACTATCTGCGCGATAACATGGTGCTTTACAAAGAACAAATGGTACAGCGCCCGCTGCATTACTGCATCGTCGACGAGGTCGACAGCATCCTCATCGATGAGGCGCGGACGCCGCTCATTATCTCGGGCGAAGCGGAAAAATCGACCGAGCTTTATTATGTTGCGGCCCGTTTCGTCACGCGCCTGAAAGAGGATGAGCACTATACCATTGATCTGAAAGCGAACTCTGTATCCCTTACTGAAACAGGGGTAGCGGAAGTGGAGCGCGCGTTTAATATCGATAACCTGTATGACAATGAGCACATTCTCCTGAACCATCACATCAATATCGCACTGAAAGCGAAAGCGCTGATGAAGCGCGATATTGACTATGTGGTAGACAACGGCGAAGTGATCATCGTTGACGAGTTTACGGGCCGTCTGATGCAAGGACGCCGCTACAGCGATGGTTTGCATCAGGCTATTGAAGCAAAAGAAGGCCTGCAGGTGCAAAACGAGAGCATGACGCTCGCGACGATCACGCTGCAGAACTATTTCCGTATGTATGAGAAGTTGGGCGGCATGACGGGGACGGCAAAAACAGAAGAAGAAGAGTTTCAGAAAATCTACGGTCTTCAAGTGGTGGTCATTCCAACCAACAAGCCGGTGATTCGTGAGGACAAGCCGGATGCGATCTATAAAACAGAACGCGGCAAATATAAAGCGGTTGTTGCCGAAGTGGAGAAAATGCACAAAATCGGCCGCCCGGTGCTGGTCGGTACGACTTCTATCGAAAAATCTGAATTGCTTTCCAGCATGCTGAAGAAAAAAGGCATTCCGCACCAGGTGCTGAACGCAAAGCACCATGCGCGTGAAGCCGAGATTGTCGCGCAGGCCGGACAGCGTGGCATGGTAACGATTGCGACCAACATGGCGGGTCGCGGTACTGACATTAAGCTCGGGGAAGGCGTTGCCGAACTCGGCGGTTTGCATATTATCGGTACGGAACGTCATGAGAGCCGCCGGATTGACAACCAGCTACGCGGCCGCGCCGGACGTCAAGGCGACCCCGGTTCGTCCCAGTTCTTTATCTCGCTGGAAGACGAATTGATGCGCAAGTTTGGTTCAGAGAATATTATGAACATGATGGATCGACTCGGTATGGAAGAAGATGTGCCGATCGAAAGTAAAATGGTATCCCGGGCGATTGAATCATCGCAGAAGCGGGTGGAGGGCGCTAACTTCGACATGCGCCGCCTCGTATTGCAATATGACGATGTGATGAACCAGCAGCGTGTGGTTATTTACAAGCAACGCCGCGAAGTACTGGAAGCCGAGTCGCTGCGCGATGTGGTGATCGGGATGATTATGTCGCATGTCGAGCGCCTCGTCGATCTGCATTGTTCGGACGAAGTCGTGCAGGAAGAGTGGGATCTCGAAGCGCTCATTGACCACTGCAACGGCACGTTTCTGCATGAAGGTCAGCTGACGGTGAAAGATATTTGGGGCAAAGACCGCGAAGAAATTATAGAAGTGTTCCGTGAGCTTGTTGAGCGTCTTTACAGTGAACGGGAAGCGCTGATGGATGAAGCGGACTTCCGCGAGTTCGAGAAGGTCGTTGTATTGCGAGCGGTGGACAGTAAGTGGATGGATCATATCGATGCCATGGATCAGTTCCGTCAGGGTATTCATTTGCGTGCGTACGGGCAGACAGATCCACTTCGTGAGTATCAGATGGAAGGCTATGAAATGTTCAATCAAATGATTGCCAGCATCGAGGAAGAAGTGGCGACATATATTATGAAAGCGAACATTGGAAGCAACCTGCAGCGCCAGGAAGTAGCCAAGGGTCAGGCGGTTGTTCCGTCGGATGAACCGGCGCCAAAAAAGCCGGTGCGCCGTCGAGAGCCGAAAATTGGTCGCAACGATCCTTGCTACTGCGGCAGCGGGAAAAAGTACAAAAACTGTTGTGGCCGGGAGGAATAAAGTATGCCATTGACAGAAGCGAAACAGCAAATGACAGCCATCGGCAAGCGATTGGCGGAAATCAGGGGGTCTCTTTGACATCCCTGGCAAACAAAAGCAAATCGCCGCACTGGAAGAGAAGATGGCTGCGCCGAACTTTTGGGATGACAATGAAGCAGCCCAGGTGATTATAAGCGAAGCGAACGCACTGAAAGAAACGGTAAATGCGATTCAGGAGATGGAAGCAGCGTACGAAGATATTCAGGTGATGATGGAGCTGTACGCTGAGGAAGAGGATGAGTCGCTTATCTCGGATATCGTGGAGGCAACTGAGGCCTTGCAGAAGCGGTTGAATGAGTATGAGCTACAGTTGCTCCTTAGCCAGCCGTATGACAAGAGAAACGCGATTCTTGAATTGCATCCGGGTGCGGGTGGTACGGAATCACAAGACTGGGCGGATATGTTGCTGCGTATGTATACCCGCTGGGCGGAGAAGCAGGGATACAAAGTCGAGACCCTGGACTATTTACCGGGCGAAGAGGCCGGGGTTAAGAGCGTAACCCTGCTGATTAAAGGATATAATGCGTACGGATATCTGAAAGCTGAAAAAGGCGTACACCGCCTCGTTCGCATTTCGCCGTTCGATGCTTCCGGACGCCGTCATACGTCCTTCGTATCGTGCGATGTGATGCCAGAGATTGACGATGACATCGAAATCGAAATCCGTCCGGACGAAATCAAAGTGGACACGTACCGTTCCAGCGGTGCCGGCGGACAGCATGTGAATACGACCGACTCCGCGGTGCGCATTACCCACCTGCCGACCGGTATCGTGGTGACGTGCCAGACGGAGCGCTCGCAGATTAAAAACCGGGAACGGGCGATGAAGATGCTTCGTTCCAAGTTGTACGAGAAAAAAATTCAGGAGCAGGAAGAGGAAGCGGCAAAGCTGCGCGGTGAGCAAAAAGAAATCGGCTGGGGCAGCCAAATTCGTTCCTACGTGTTTCACCCGTACAGCATGGTAAAAGATCATCGGACGAACTACGAAACGGGGAACGTTCAAGCCGTTATGGATGGGGACATTACGCCTTTTATTGACGCATATCTTCGTCAGCAACTGGGGCATACTACGTAAAAGTAGATAGCATATGTGTTAGAGAGTTGCAATACGTTATACAGAGCCTGTCGCGTAGGTTGCGGCTCTGAAGCAATATGCATTGTTGACGCTCGGGACGTTTTGCGTCGCCGTAGCGTCCAATTTGTTTTTGAACGCGTTTTAGAAGGATCTCAATATGATATATGATAGGCTCATCCACTTGTGGTTTTCTTTACTCACCACAGCGGAATGTTACGATACCAAAAGAAATGAATAGACTGTTGAGAGGCAATGGAGGAGAGGGAATGAGTACAATTGCAGAGGGAAAACTTGCAGAACTGAAGCAGCGCGCGAATCACATTCGTCAGGAAATCGTTAAAATGGTAGCTGCCGCAAACTCAGGTCACCCGGGCGGTTCGTTGTCGGCGGCAGACATTCTGGCTGTGCTGTATTTTCATGAAATGAACGTAGGCCCGGAAAAGGTAAACGATCCGGATCGCGATCGCTTTATTCTGAGCAAAGGGCACGCAAGCCCGGTATTGTATGCGACGCTTGCGGAGAAAGGGTATCTGCCGAAAGAGGAACTAGCGACATTCCGCCGCATTAACTCTCGCTTGCAAGGTCATCCAAGCAAGAAATTATTGCCGGGTGTCGAACAGAGCACCGGTTCTCTCGGCCAGGGACTTTCCACGGCGAATGGCATGGCGTTGGCGGCGCGTCTTGATAAGCGCGAGTATCGGGTATATGCTCTGCTTGGCGATGGCGAGATTCAGGAAGGCATGATCTGGGAGGCAGCGATGGCAGCCGGCCACTACAAGCTGGACAATCTGGTGGCCATTCTTGACTATAATCATTTGCAAATTGACGGCAATGTAGAGGATATTATGGACATTGGACCGGTGGCGGACAAGTTCCGCGCATTCAACTGGCATGTGATTGAAATGGATGGTCATAATATCGAAGAAATCGTCGCTGCATTTGCTGAAGCGAGAACGGTAAAGGGCAAACCGACTTTTATTGTGGCGCATACGATAAAAGGAAAAGGCGTTTCGTATATGGAGAACGCATGCGGCTGGCACGGTGTTGCGCCGAACGAAGAACAGCTGAAGCAGGCGCTGGCTGAATTGTGCGCGCAGGGAGGGGACAAGTAATGGAGAAGACAACGGTAAAGAAAATCGCAACCCGTGACGCATACGGTCAAGTATTGGTAGAACTCGGACACGAAAATCCGGACATTGTTGTGCTGGATGCCGACCTTGCGAAATCGACGAAAACGGCGGAATTTGCTAAAGTATTTCCGGAGCGTTTCTTTGACGTGGGGATTGCGGAAGCGAATATGATCGGGATGGCGGCTGGCCTTGCTACCTGCGGTAAAATTCCGTTCGCGAGCACGTTTGCGCTGTTCGGTTCGTTGCGCGTAGCCGATATGATTCGTAATTCCGTGTGCTATCCAAACCTGAACGTAAAAATTGCTGTCACCCACCAGGGCTTGACACTTGGAGAAGATGGTGCTTCTCATCAGGCGGTGGAGGACATCGCTTTAATGCGTGCGATCCCGAATATGACAGTGATCATTCCGGCGGACGCAACCGAAACGAAAAAAGCGATTCGCGCGGCCGCAAATACGCACGGCCCGATGTACATTCGCATGGGACGTCCGAGCGTGCCAGTGTTGTTCGATGACAGCTATGAGTTTGAAATTGGCAAAGGTGTACAGATTCGTGAAGGAAACGATGTAGCGATTATCGCGACGGGCGTGATGGTGCATATCGCACTGGAAGCGGCAGAATTGCTGGCGCAAGAAGGAATTCAGGCGCGCGTCATTAACATGGCCACGATCAAACCGATTGACGAAGAGATAATTGTGAAAGCCGCCCAGGAAACAAAAGGAATCGTGACCGCGGAAGAAGCCAACATTTACGGCGGGCTTGGCGCGGCTGTCGCCGAAGTGCTATGCGAGAAGCATCCCGCAAAACTGCGCCGCGTCGGCGTGCAGGATACATTTGGTGAATCTGGCAAGCCGGACGAGCTGTTGCAGAAGTATGGTCTTACTGCGGAGAATATCGCGACAAAAGCGAAAGAAATGTTGAAATGAAATTCGCGGATGCTTCTACGTTCCCTCGGAATTTCTAAATAGCATGTTATGAAAACATCCTCCTCTGCTCATACTAAATGTGTGACTTGATTAGAGGAGGGTATTTTTATGAGAAAATGGCTTATGTCATTTAGCAGTATTCTGTTTGTGCTGGCTCTGTTCACGGGCTGTGCAACGAGTAAGAATAAAGCGGAACAACCGCCGGCCAAGCAAGGCGGTCAAGCCGGAGGGGGAGCGGCTGAAGGCGCTGCGGGGAACGCGCAAAAAATCTTTCAGGCAAATTGCACGTCCTGTCATGGTCAAAACATGGAGGGGGGCGTCGGACCGAATCTGACAAAAGTCGGCAGCAAGTATAAGAGCGCCGATGAAATTAAGAATGTCATTGTAAAAGGACGAAACGGCATGCCAGGCGGTCTTGTCAGCGAAGCGGACGCCGAAGTGCTGGCTGGCTGGTTAATTACAAAGAAATGAAATACGAAAGGTTATAAGAGCCGTTTTCTCTTAAAAGGAGGAAGCGGCTTTCTACATAGTTAGCAATCAGAAGACAGAATACACAGTCGTAGCGAATGGATGGTCAATTTGCTACGACTTTTTTGGTGTTTTATATGCATAACTTTATTTGCATATTAATTCATAATAACCTATTGAATTATTATTCTTATTTACGTATAATAATTCATAACTTATCGAGACAGGAAAAATGGGGGAAACGTAAGTGAACATTTCGATTATCGGAGCGACCGGGTACAGCGGAGTCGAATTGATTCGCCTGTTAGTAAAACATCCCGAAGCAAACATTGTGGCTGTATACTCTAACTCGCAAGCCGGAAAAACAATGCAGGAAGTATATCCGCATTTAACGCATATTTTTACAGATAGCCTGACTAAAATCGACTGTGGACGAATCCGGAAGGAAGCGGATGCTGTGTTCATCGCGACACCGTCTGGCATTAGCGGACAGCTAGTGCCTCAGCTTTTGGATGGCAAATTGAAAGTGATTGACGTGTCCGGCGACTTTCGTCTTGCTACGCCGGAGCTATATAACAAATGGTACGGCAAGCAAACAGCGGCCCAGGAATATTTGGATCAGGCAGTATACGGTCTTTCCGAGTGGAATGCGGACGCTATCCGCGGCACGAAGCTGCTCGCCAATCCGGGTTGTTATCCGACGGCGACACTGCTTAGCCTGTTGCCGCTTTTAAAAGAAGATCTGATCGATGGTACATCGATTATTGTGGATGCCAAATCCGGAGTCACCGGAGCGGGACGTTCCGCTTCGCTTGGCACTCATTTCTGCGAAGTAAACGAAAGCATCTCCGCGTACAAAGTAGCGAAACACCAGCATACGCCGGAGATTGAGCAGACGCTGAACCACCTGACAGGCAAGGAAGCACTCGTCTCCTTTACACCGCACCTTGTGCCGATGAACCGCGGTATCTTAACCACATCGTACGCGACGCTGAAAGAGGGCGTGACAAATGAACAGGTAGCGGCCGCGTTTTCCGAAGCGTACGAAGGTAAGCCGTTTGTGCGCCTGCGGCCGGGTGCGTATCCGAAAACAAAAGAAGTATACGGTTCCAATTATTGCGATATTGCCTGGCATGTCGATGACCGTACCGGACGGGTGATTGTGCTCGCGGTGATCGATAACGTTGTGAAAGGCGCGGCTGGTCAAGCGGTACAAAACATGAATCTGATGTTCGGACTTCCGGAAACAACAGGACTCGAGTTTACGCCGGTTTATCCATAAGCAAAACTCGTGGGCGTTATCACTCGTCCTTTTTCCACCAACGAAGTGCGTAAAGAAAAAGATAAAGAGGGGAGACAGATGGTAAACCAGCTTGTCATTAAATGCGGCGGTAGCACATTGGAACAGTTGCCCGCCTCTTTTTATAAAGATATTGCCATGTTGCAGCGACAAGGCGTTCTCGTAACGATTGTGCACGGAGGTGGCCCGGCGATTTCGGCTATGCTTAAGCAGATGGGGATTGCGCCGAAGTTTGTCGACGGGTTGCGTGTGACAGATGAGGCGACGCTGCAAGTGGCGCAGATGGTGCTGATCGGGCAGACGAATAAGCAGATTGTAAGTAATATTCAGATGGCCGGCGGGCGCGCGGCTGGTATTAGCGGCATTGATGGCGCCACGTTGCAGGTTGTGCAGGGATCTAGACACCTTGGATTTGTTGGGGAGATTCAGCGAGTGGACACGATGTTAATTGCGGCGCTGGCTCATTCCGAATTGATTCCTGTAATCGCGCCGCTTGGCATTGATCAAAGTGGACAGATTTATAACGTTAACGCCGATACGGTGGCGGGCGCAGTGGCCGGAGCTATCGGCGCGAAGCAGTTGATCATGGTTACTGACGTGCCAGGTGTTATGCAGGAAGTGGAGGGTGCTAAGCAGGTGCTTCCGGAACTTGACCGGAAACAAATTGATGAATTGATTGCCGCGGGCGTGATTTACGGCGGCATGATCCCGAAAGTACGGGCGGCGCTTGACGCGCTGGAGCAGCAGGTAGAGGAAGTGCTGATCATTAACGGCTATGAGCCGGGGATTTTGCATAAGGTGGCGGCTGGAGATGCGGTCGGAACCAAAATCGTGAAAAAGGGCAAGGTGAGCGCACAATGAGTTATTTGTTCCCGAATTACGGGCGTTGGCCGATTCGCATTACCAAGGGAGAAGGCAATTATTTATGGGATGAAGCGGGAAACCGCTACCTTGACCTGGTATCCGGCATTGCGGTTACATCTCTCGGCAATGTGCCGCACCGGGTAAAAGTGAAAGTACAGGAGCAGCTTAATACGCTATGGCATTGTTCCAATTTATTTGAAATTCCGATCCAGGAGAAGCTGGCGGAAAAGCTCGTATCCCTTACTTGCGGTGACCGGGCGTTTTTCTGCAACAGCGGCGCGGAGGCGAATGAAGCAGCTATTAAGCTGGCCCGCCGCTACGCGCAAAAGATCAAGAAGCAAGACCGCTACGAGGTGATTACGTTTGAACAATCCTTTCATGGTCGCACCCTGGCGACGCTAACCGCAACCGGCCAGGCGAAAGTCAAAGATGGTTTTGCTCCGCTGCCGGACGGGTTTATGACGGTACCATACAATGACGCAGCAGCGCTGAGGGCAGCCATTACGGATAAAACATGTGCAGTAATGCTGGAGCTGGTGCAGGGCGAAGGCGGCGTAAATCCGGCTTCCCCGGCGTTCGTTGAACAAGTTCAGGCGCTGTGCGCGGAACACGACCTGCTGCTGATTGTGGATGAGGTCCAAACGGGAATTGGGCGTACCGGTAAGTGGTTCGCGTACCAGCATTACAATATTGAGCCGGATATCATTACGATGGCCAAAGGACTGGGCAGCGGCTTTCCAATCGGTGCCATCGTCGGCAAAGAGAAGCTTGCGGAAGCGTTCGGGCCGGGGACGCACGGTACGACGTTCGGCGGCAATCCGCTCGCTTGTTCGTCCGGCCTGGCTACATTAGAAACGATGGAGGAAGAAGGCTATCTCGCCCGCGTGGCAGAGATGGGTGCTTATTTTATGGCGAAGCTGGAACAATTATCCGCCGTTCGCCCGGAGATAGTCGGCGTGCGCGGCAAAGGATTGATGCTCGGGGTGGAACTTGCGTTTGAAGTGGCGGATGTAATCGCCAAAATGCGGGAACGCGGTATTCTGCTTCTACAGGCGGGGCCGAACGTTCTCAGACTGCTTCCGCCGTTTACGGTTGAAACGGAAGAAATTGACCGGGCCATCGCGGCGCTGGATGATGTGCTGAATACAGTGACGCATACGGTATAAGCTGGCGGCAACGGGATGAAAAGGAGTGGAAAAAATGAAAGGATATCTTGTGTTAAGTACGGGTGACATATTTGAAGGCGAATGGTTCGGCAGCGCGGAAGATTGCACGGGAGAAGTCGTATTTAATACAGGAATGACAGGATACCAGGAGGTTCTGTCCGACCCTTCCTACGCCGGCCAGATGATTACATTTACGTATCCTCTTATTGGAAATTACGGCATTAACGAACGCGACTTCGAAAGTATCAAACCGGCCTGCAAGGCGCTTTTGGTCGGCGATTTGTGCCATCAGCCGAGCCATTACGAAGCGGGGTACACGCTCGCCGAGATTGCTGAACAGTATGGTATCAGCGTCCTGTCCGGTATCGATACGCGCGCCATTACTCATATTGTTCGCACGCACGGTGAAGTGTACGGTCTGCTGACGACGGATAAAGAAAAGCTTGCTTTCTTCACGCCGCAGCCGATCAAGGACGTGGTTCCGGGTGTCTCCGTCCGCCAGATGCAGGAGTATGGAGAGGAAGCGGATGGTCCGCATATCGTGCTGATTGACTTCGGCTACAAAAAGTCGATTTTGCACCACTTGCTTGATGGCGGCTGCCGCGTTACCGTCGTTCCGTATAATGTGACGTATCACCAGGTGGTCAGCATCGACCCGGATGGCGTGTTTCTTTCAAACGGGCCAGGGGACCCGAAAGACTTGATGCCGCAACTGAGTGAATTAAAACGAATCGTCGAAAGCTACCCGACGATGGGAATTTGCATGGGCCATCAATTGATTTCGCTCATGTTCGGCTGCGATACGGAACGCCTGCCTTACGGGCACCGTGGAAGCAACCACCCGGTGAAAGATTTGCGCACCGGCAAAGTATATGTAACGTCACAGAACCACGGTTATGTGGTGAAAAAAGATTCGCTTGCGAACACATCCCTTGAATTGACGTTTATCAATGTGAACGATAAATCGGTGGAAGGTGTGCGCCACAAAGAGCTTCCGGTTTTCTCCGTACAATTTCATCCGGAAGCGCACGCCGGCCCTCATGATACGGGCTACCTGTTTAACGAGTTCATCCAACAATGCCAGGTAACAGGAGAGAAAAGCTATGCCTAAACTACCCGACATTAACAAAGTACTTGTGCTTGGCTCCGGCCCGATCGTTATCGGGCAGGCGGCCGAATTCGATTATGCCGGCGCGCAGGCCTGCCTGGCATTGCGCGAGGAAGGCGTGGAAGTTGTACTTGTAAACAATAACCCGGCAACCATCATGACCGACGATGAGGTGGCTGATCGCATATACATGGAGCCGCTCACGGTAGAAGCAGTAGAAAAAATTATTGCCAAAGAGCGTCCGGACGGAATCCTGCCAACGCTTGGCGGCCAGACGGGACTCAATCTGGCGGTAGAATTGTCCAAAGCGGGCGTACTTGAAACATACAATGTCAAGCTGCTTGGTACGCCGCTTGAAACGATTATACGTGGTGAAGACCGTGAAGAATTTAAACGCATGATGCAGGAGATCGGTGAGCCCATTCCGGAAAGCGAAACGGTTACAACTGTGGAAGCCGCGGTGGCGTTCGCAGAAGTGATCGGCTATCCGGTTATTGTGCGTCCGGCCTATACGCTTGGCGGTGCGGGCGGCGGCTTCGCGAGTAATGAGGAGGAATTGCGGATTGTCGCTAAACGCGGCTTAAACGCCAGCCCGATCGGGCAGGTGTTGATTGAGCGCAGCATCAAAGGCTGGAAAGAGATCGAATATGAGGTGATGCGTGACGCCAACGATACGTGCATTATCGTTTGTAACATGGAAAATCTTGACCCGGTCGGCGTACATACGGGTGATTCTATTGTATTTGCGCCATCGCAGACATTAACGGATCGCCAGTACCAGATGCTGCGTTCTGTTGCCTGTAAGGTAATTCGTGCGCTTGGGGTGGTTGGCGGCTGCAACATTCAATACGCGCTTGATCCGCATAGCGATAAGTATTATTTGATTGAAGTCAACCCGCGCGTGAGCCGTTCCTCAGCGCTGGCATCGAAAGCGACAGGTTATCCCATTGCTCGCATCGCGGCGAAACTGGCGCTCGGTTACCATTTGGATGAAGTCGTGAATCCGATTACTGGATACACATATGCTAGCTTTGAGCCGGCGATCGACTATGTCGTAGCCAAAGTGCCACGCTGGCCGTTTGATAAGTTCCCACATGCGGATCGTACGCTGGGTACGCAGATGAAGGCAACCGGTGAAGTGATGTCGATTGACCGGACGCTGGAAGGCGCGCTGCTCAAAGGCATCCGTTCGCTGGAGAACGGCGTGCAGCACATAGAGTTGCCTTATGTGAAGGATGCGAGCGATGAAGAAATCGAAAACCAATTGGTCAATGCGACCGACCAGCGCATTTTTTACATCGCTGAAGCGCTTCGACGCGGCATGAGCGTGGATGAACTGCATGATAAAACATCGATCGACCGTTTCTTTCTCAACGCTTTGGCCCGTATTATTCGTCTGGAAGAAGAACTGAAAGAAGCACGCTGGCGCAAGTTGACGCCGGAATTGCTGAAAGAGGCGAAGCTGCGCGGTTTTGCGGATAGTACGATCGCCAGCCTGTGCGGCGTAAGTTTTGAAGAAGTACGCACAAGATTGAAAGAATGGAATCTTGCGCCTGCTTACAAACTGGTAGATACGTGCGCGGCTGAATTTGTTGCCGCTACACCTTATTATTATTCTACCTGGCAGGGACGTGACGAAGTATCGGTGAAAAAGGACGGGAAAAAAGTGCTGGTGCTCGGCTCCGGCCCGATCCGAATTGGCCAGGGGATTGAATTTGATTACTGTTCTGTTCATGCGTCAAAAGCTTTACGCAAGCAGGGAATTTCCGCGGTTGTCATCAATAACAATCCAGAAACGGTATCGACCGATTACAATACGGCTGATCAATTGTATTTTGAACCACTGGCATTAGAAGATGTATTGAACGTCATCGAAAAAGAGCAGGTAGACGGTGTTATGGTGCAGTTCGGCGGCCAGACGGCGATCAATTTGGCCGATAAACTGCATAAAGCCGGCGTGCATGTGTACGGTACATCAGTAGAGGCGATCGATATGGTCGAAGATCGTGAATTGTTTTATCAAATGCTGCGCAAGCTGAACATCCCGCACATTCCAGGTCGGGGTGTCAATAGCCAGCAAGGCGCGCACCTTGTTGCAGAAGAACTTGGGTATCCGGTGCTCGTCCGTCCATCCTACGTGATTGGCGGCCGCGGCATGGTCGTTGTTCACAGCGCGGAAGAACTGGATCAATATTTTGCAGACTGGAACCGGTACACGTCTTCAGGCGCGCTGTTCCCACTTTTGATTGACAAATATGTATCAGGCATGGAAGTGGAAGTTGACGTGGTCTGCGACGGTGAAGATATTTTGATTCCAGGCATTTTCCAGCATATTGAGCGCGCCGGGGTTCACTCTGGTGACAGTATGGCGATTTTCCCGTCACCGCAGTTAACCGACGCGCAGCAGAAAGAGATTGGTCGCCATGTCGCGTTGATCGTGAAAGAAATGAAAGCGTGCGGATTGATTAACATTCAGCTCGTTATTGATACAAAAGGCAAGATTTACGTGCTGGAGGTCAATCCAAGAGCTTCCCGCACGGTGCCGATTGTCAGCAAAGTGACTGGAGTACCAATGGTGGCGCTGGCCACGCGGGCACAAATGGGCGAGAAGCTGAAAGATATGGGGTACGGCACAGGCATTCTGCCGTGCATTCCGTTCTACGCGATCAAAGCTCCTGTATTCTCCACGATTAAATTGAATGGTGTAGACCCGGCGCTGGGGCCGGAAATGAAATCGACGGGCGAAGTAATTGGCCTTAGCTTTTCAATAGAAGAAGCGATCGCTAAGGCGATGGCATGGAAAACGGGAGCCTGCGATTGGCTTGCGAAAGGCGATACGATTCTTCTGTCGCTGTCCGATCAGGATAAGAAAGATTTCATTCCGTACATTCAAATGCTCAAAGAGCTGAACGTGAACATTATCGCGACGCCGGGAACAGCCGCTTTAGTAAAAGAGCATGGCGCAGAGGTTGCGGAGGTTGTCGAGACGCAGGAGCGTGTGAAGGCTATTTGCGCGGAGCGCCCGGTTAAAGCGTTTGTAAACACGCCGACGCTTGGCAATAAGCGGGGACGCCTCGGATTTGAACTGCGTCAATTGGCACTTGCCCTTAACATTCCATGTTTTACTTTCCTGGATACGTTTGCTTCTTATCTTAAAGTCCACGGTTTTGAAGCGGGTGATGTGAACGATTTGGGAGAGTACTTGCGAGAAATAAAAAGAAAGGAGCTTATGAGATAAATGGTAGTAACGGAACAATTAAAAGGAAAAGACTTTCTTTGTCTTTCCGATTATACAAAAGACGAAATTATGTATCTGCTGGATTTGGCAGCTAAGCTAAAATCCGAACAGAAGCAGGGGATTCCCCATCCGCACTTGGCTGGCAAAACGCTCGGCATGATTTTCGATAAAGCGTCCACACGCACGCGTGTATCATTTGAAGTTGGCATGTACCAGTTAGGCGGTATGGCGATGTTTATGAGCGGACGCGATCTGCAAATTGGCCGTGGTGAGCCGATCCCGGATACAGCAAGAGTGCTTTCTCGTTATCTGGATGGCATTATGATTCGTACGTATTCGGACGCGATGGTCAAGGAGCTGGCTGATTACGCCTCGATTCCGATCATCAATGGCCTGACAGATATGCAGCATCCGTGTCAGGTCATGGCTGACTTTCAGACGATTATCGAACACAAAGGTGGACTGGAAGGACTGAAGCTGGCGTATGTGGGTGATGGAAACAACATGGTACATTCACTGATGATCGGCGCGGCCAAAGTGGGTATGAACGTAGCTGTCGCTTCGCCGGAAGGTTACATGCCAGATGCGGGCGTAACAGAAATGACGTATACGTTTGCTGAAGAAAGCGGCGCGCAAGTGCTTATTACGAATGACCCGGAGGAAGCGGTGGCAGATGCTGATATCGTATACACAGATGTATGGGCGAGCATGGGACAGGAGGCTGAACAGCAGGAGCGCCTCATGAAGTTTAAAGGGTTCGAAGTAAACGAAACACTGATGAAAAAGGCGAAATCGGACGCGATCTTTATGCATTGTCTGCCGGCGCATCGCGGCGAGGAAGTGGCAGCGGAAGTTATTGACGGGCCGCAATCGGTCGTATTTGATCAATCCGAGAATCGTCTGCACGCTCAGAAAGCGATTTTGGTAGCACTAATGAAATAGGAAAATAACAAAAAAGCATATGTTGCTTTATAGTAATAAAGCAACCTCAGACTGAAGACAAACTCCCTTACAGATAACACTGCCAAGGGAGTTTGTATGCTTTTTAATGGGAAAATCAAGAAAAAACAGGAAGCTTACGCTTCGTTCCACCCGGCTTCCAGAGCCAGGTGGCTAACTCTTTCAAGTTCATGCATGCAAAAACAAGCATCGCCTGCATCATCATTTTTTTAATTCCTTTTTGATGTAACAGTCGTAATACTCATCATACACATATTCATGCCTGCGAAAAATCCCTTTTTGGTTTTAGGCAAACCGCTTTTCTCGTTCATCTTTCACATAATAGCCGTTTTCAGGCTCCGGCGTACTTACTTTACTCTCTTTTTTTTCTTCTGTTATTCGACAAAAAAAGCTTGTATATAGCTACCGATTAAGAGTTTAACAAACGGTTATTTGGCAATACTGGCTCCTATCATCACAATGATAAGGAG
>JAAROH010007882.1_pt1 | contig 25831 bp, 27 predicted proteins | sample 7248631 | NCBI WGS metagenome assembly JAAROH01 (sample SAMN09772309, study PRJNA484901) | compost metagenome | isolation source: Vermicomposting unit | place: India
CCCTGCGCCCACCGGCCGCTCCCCGCTTCCCCTACACGACGCTCTTCCGATCTGGCTGAGCGGCGCGCCCCGGTGGAGGCCGCGCAGGCGGCGCAGGCCGAGCGGCGTCCCGCGGAGAAGGCGCAGCCTGCCGCAGCTGCGAAGGCCGCGCCTCCCGAGAAGGCCGGTGCTGCGCCCGTACCCGGTGCGGTGGCCGAGCAGAAGCAGGCTGCCACCCCCGCCGCGGCGGAGCAGAAGCCCGCTGGCAAGGCCGAGCAGACCGCCGGCGCCGCCCAGGCGAAGCCGGCCCGGGCCGAGGCCGGCACGGGCGCTTCCTCGCAGCCGGCGTCCGCCGCCCCGGCTGCCCAGGGCGAGAAGCGGCCGGCGGCTGCCGCCGAGCGGCGGGAGGAGCCGCAGGCGGAGGCCCCGCAGACGTCCGGGCCCAGCCGTCCGGTGCCTGCCGGCCCGGGGCAGCCCGCACGCCCGGCCGGGTCGGGCATCGGCGTGCCCGTCAAGCCGGCGGCCGGCGGGAAGTCCGGCCTCGGCCTGCCCACCAGGCCTGGGGAGAAGGCGGCGGACGGGGCGCGTGGGGGCGGTTCGGGCATCGGCCTGCCGGTGAAGCCGGCGGCCGGGCAGGGGACGGCTGCGCGCGCCGGAGGCCTCGGGCTGCCCCAGAAGCCCAAGGCGGGCGCCCCGCGCCCCGGCGGCGGCCTCGGTGCGCCCCAGCGGCCCGGCCGGCGCGGCGCCCCGCTGGCGATTCCCAAGCTCGACCCCAAGGTGGCCGAGCAGGCCAAGGCGGGCGAGGGCAAGCCGCGGTACGGCCAGAGCGGCGACAAGCGGCGCGCCGACCTGTACGACCGGCGCGAGCATCCGTCCTCGCAGCCTTCTGAGGAGAAGCTGTTCGGGCAGAGGCCGAAGCGGAAAGCCAGTGCCCAGGAGCGGCGGGTGCTGAAGCCCATCACGGTGACGGGCCCCATGTCCGTGAAGGACCTGGCCCACGAGATGGGCGTGACGGCGGCCGAGGTGATCAAGACGCTGCTCACCGGCTTCGGCATCATGGCCACCATCAACCAGGAGCTGGACGTGGACACCTGCGTCCTCGTCGCTTCGGAGTTCGGCGTGGAGGCCACGGTCGAGCAGAAGGAGGACATCATCGAGGTCTACGACCGGGTCGAGGATCCGGACGAGCCGGCGGAGCTCAAGAAGCCGCGCCACCCGGTGGTCACCATCATGGGCCACGTGGACCACGGCAAGACCTCGCTGCTGGACGCGATCCGGCAGGCGAAGGTGGCGGCGGGCGAGGCCGGCGGCATCACCCAGCACATCGGCGCCTACGAGGTGGAGCTGAACGGCCGGAAGATCACCTTCCTGGACACGCCCGGCCACGAGGCGTTCACCGCCATGCGCGCCCGCGGCGCGAACGTGACCGACATCGCCGTGCTGGTGGTGGCCGCGGACGACTCGGTCATGCCGCAGACGGTGGAGTCCATCAACCACGCCAAGGCGGCCAACGTTCCCATCCTGGTCGCGATCAACAAGATCGACAAGCCCGAGGCGAATCCGCAGCGGGTCATGCAGGACCTCACCCAGTACGGCCTGGTGCCGGAGGAGTGGGGCGGCGACACCATTATGGTACCGGTGTCCGCCAAGCAGAAGACCAACCTGGACCTGCTGTTGGAGAACATCCTGGTCCTGGCGGAGGTCTCCGACCTGAAGGCGAACCCCGACAAGCCGGCGGCGGGCACCATCCTGGAGGCCGCGCTGGACAAGGCCCGGGGCCCGGTGGCCACCGTGCTGGTGCAGGCCGGCACGCTCAACACCGGCGACGTCTTCGTGGCGGGCACGTCCTGGGGCCGCGTGCGGGCGATGTTCGACCACCGGGGGCGCAAGCTGAAGTCGGCGGGCCCCTCGACGCCGGTGCGCGTGCTTGGCTTTGATTCCGTGCCGCAGGCCGGCGACGTCTTCCGCGTAACGCCGGACGAGAAGACCGCCCGGGCCATCGCGGAGAAGCGCATCGCCAAGGCGCAGGCCGAGCGGTTGGCGCAGAAGGCCATCTCGCTGGACGACTTCATGAACCAGGTCGCGCAGGGCGAGATCAAGGACCTGAACGTCATCGTCAAGGCCGACGTGCAGGGTTCCGTGGAGGCCATTCGGGGCCAGCTGGAGAAGCTGCGCAACGAAGAGGTCAAGGTCAAGGTCATCCACGCGGGCGTCGGCGCGATCTCCGAGTCGGACGTCATGTTGGCGGTCGCCTCGAAGGCCATCATCATCGGTTTCAACGTGCGTCCTGACGACCGCGCCTCCCGGGCTGCGGACGAGCACGGCATCGACGTCCGGACTTACAGCGTCATCTACGACATCGTCGACGATATCGAAGCCGCCATGAAGGGCATGCTCAAGCCCAAGATCGAAGAGGTCATCCTGGGCAAGGCCGAGGTGCGGGAGACCTTCAAGGTGCCCAAGGTCGGCATGGCCGCCGGCTGCATGGTCATCCAGGGCAAGGTCACCCGGAACGCCCGCTACCGGCTCATCCGCGACGGCGTCGTGGTGTGGGATGGCGAGATCAACGCCCTGCGCCGGTTCAAGGACGAGGTCAGGGAAGTCTCCGAAGGGTACGAGTGTGGCATCACCCTCCAGAACTTCCACGACTTCAAGCGCGGGGACATCCTCGAAGCGTACGAGCTGCAGGAAATCAAGGCCGGCTAGGCCGGTGACGAGTCCGGCGAAGGCCGGTGGCGGCGCCACCGGCCTTCGCTTGACAAGAGGGGCCTGCGATCCGGCCTGCGGGAGGAGTGTTCACCATGTCAGGGAACGCGCGCGCCATCCGGGTGGGCGAGCAGATGCGCGAAGAGCTGGCCCAGCTGCTGCGGGATGAGGTGAAGGACCCGCGCATCGGGTTCGTCTCCATCGTGAAGGTGGAGGTCTCGCGCGACATCCGGCACGCGAAGATTTACGTGTCTGTGCTGGGCAATGACCAGCAGAAGAAGGAGACCATGGCCGGACTGGCGTCGGCCACGGGCTTCCTGCGCAGCGAGCTGGCCAAGCGGCTGCAACTGCGCTACATGCCGGAGCTCCACTTCGCCCTGGACGAGTCGATCGAGCACGGGCAGCGCATCGCCCAGCTGCTGGTCCAGGTGCGGGAAGAGGAGAAGCGGAGCGAGCGGGAAGAGGGTGAGTAAGCTGCGGGTCGACCTTCAGGAGGCGAGCCGGATGATCGCCGGGGCGCAGCGGATCCTCTTCTTCATGCACGTCCAGCCCGACGGCGACTCGATCGGGTCGACGCTGGGCATGATCCGCGCGCTCCGGCAGATGGGCAAGGAGGCCATCATGGTGGGGGCCGACCCCATCCCGCCCGTGTTTCACTTCCTGCCGGGATGGGACGAGTACTGTGTCCCGTGGCAGGAGGTGGAGGGGGAATGGGACCTCTCCTGTTTCCTGGACTGCGGCGACCTGGAGCGGGTAGGACCGGCCCTGCCCGCGGTCAGGCGGGGGCGCACGACGCTGAATGTGGATCACCACGCCACCAACACCGCCTTTGCCGAGTACAACTACCTGGACTTCTCGGCCGCTGCGGTGGGTGAGCTGGCGTACCGCATCCTGCGGGAGATCGGCGCGCCCATCGACGCCGGCACGGCCCTCTGTCTGTACACCTCGCTGGTGACGGACACGGGCGGGTTCCGGTACGACTCCACCGGCCCGGGGACCCACCGGGTGGCGGCGGACCTGATCGAACTGGGGGCGCGCCCCTACGACGTGGCCCAGGCGGTCTTCGAGACCGAGTCGCTCTCCCGGCTGGCCCTGCTTTCCCGCGCCCTGCAGACCCTGCAGCTGGACGAAACGGGCCGGGTGGCGTGGATGGTCGTCACCCGGAAGCTGCTGGCCGAGGCCGGCGCCACCGACCACGACGTGGAGGGCGTGGTGAACTACGCCCGGTCGGTCGCCGGGGTGGAGGTCGGTATCCTGTTCAAGGAGACCGAGGACGGCGGCGTGCGGGTGAACCTGCGCTCCCGCCGCACGGTGGACGTGGGCGCTATCGCCCAGCGCTTCGGCGGCGGCGGGCACGCCCGGGCCGCCGGCTGCACCCTGAACGTGCCCATGGAGGACGCGGTCGCCCAGGTGATGGCGGCGGTGAAGGTGGTGCTGTAGCGATGGCCCGAGCGCAGAATGAGGCCGCATCCGAGGTTGACGGGGTGCTCAACCTGCTGAAGCCGCCCGGCATGACCTCCCACGACGTGGTCGCTTTCGTCCGGCGCGCCTTGGGCGTCAAGAAGGCGGGCCACACGGGGACGCTGGACCCCGGGGTGGCCGGCGTGCTGCCGGTCTGCGTGGGCCGGGCCACCCGGCTCGCGGAGTACATCGCCGGCAGCGACAAGGCCTACCGTGCCGAGATCACCTTCGGCGTGGCCACCGACACCCAGGATGGGTTCGGCGAGGTGGTGGCCGAGGCCGATGCGTCGCACCTGACCCGGGGCGATGTCGCCTATGCCCTCACCCGGTTTCATGGCCCGATCGAGCAGGTGCCGCCCATGGTCAGCGCGGTGAAGGTCGGCGGCAAGCGGCTGTATGAACTGGCCCGCAAGGGCGTCGAGGTGGAGCGGGAGCCGCGGCGGGTCTTCATCCACCGGCTGCAGCTCCTGGACTTCCGGCCCGGCCCGCGGCCGGTGGCGTATATCGACGTGGTCTGTTCCAAGGGGACGTACGTGCGCACGCTGGCCCACGACCTGGGCCGGTTCCTTCAGGTGGGTGCTCACCTGTCGTATCTGGTGCGCACCCGCTCGGGACCGTTCGTCCTCGCCCAGGCGGCCACGCTGGAGGAGTTGGCGGCCGGGAAGGCCCGCCTCCTGCCGCCCGCGGCGGCCCTGGGCGATATGCCGCGGGTGACGGTGTCGGGCCGGGCGGCCGCGCGGGTGCTGCACGGCGTGGCCCCGGCCGTGCGGGTCGAGCATCCCGACGGCACCACCGTGGCGGTGGTCGCGGCCAACGGCGCGCTGCTCGCCCTGGCGGAGGCGGACGGGGGAGGACTTCGGCTCCGGAAAGTCTTCGGGTAACGAGGTATAGACATGGAACTTGTCACACGCATCGCAGACGTCCCGGTCCGGGGTACGGGAAACCTCATCGCCATCGGCAAGTGGGACGGGGTGCACCTCGCCCATCAGGCCATTCTGAGGGCCCTGGTCGCGGAGGCCCGGCGGGTGGGCGGACAGGCGGTGGCCGTCGGCTTCCATCCGCTGCCGATGCAGGTTCTGCGCCCGGAGGCGGCGCCGCCGATGCTGCAGAGCCTGGAGGAGCGGGCCGAGCTCATGGCCGCCCTCGGCGTCGACGTTCACCTGGCCCTGCCCTTCGATCGGGCCCTGGCGGACATGACGCCGGAGGCCTTCGTTCACCAGGTACTGGTCGGCCAGCTGCGGGCCCAGCAGGTGATGGTCGGCTTCAACAACACCTTCGGCCGCGGCGGCAAGGGCACGGCCGAGACCATGCGGCAGCTCTGCACCCCCCTGGGGATCCCCGTCCACATCTTCCAGCCCGTGCGGGCAGACGGCGAGAACGTCTCCTCCACAGAGGTGCGGTTCGCCGTGGCCAAGGGGCGCATGCAGGCGGCGGCCCGCCTCCTGGGCCGCCCCTACGCGGTGCGGGGCCTCGTGGTGCAGGGCGACAGGCGCGGCCGCGAGCTGGGGTACCCCACCGCCAACATCCGGCTGGAGGAGGGGAGGCTGCTGCCGCCCCACGGGGTCTACACGGCCCGGGTCACGGTGCTGGGCGAGCCCCGGAAGCTGCAGCCGCCGGTCACGGTGATCCCCCGCACCGGGCCCGTTTACGGCGCCATGCTGAACCTGGGTGTGCGCCCCACGGTGGGCGGCACGGAGCTGCGGTGCGAGGCGCACCTGTTCGACTTCCGCGGCGATCTCTACGGCCGGGAGCTGCAGGTCGAGTTTCTCGAATACATGCGGCCCGAGCGGGCGTTCCCGAACCTGGACGCCCTGGTGGCGCAACTGCGCGCCGATGAGCGGGCCGCGCGGGAGTTCCTGGCCGGTCGGCAGGGGGCAGAGGGGTGATGAGCCGGGTGCGGCTGGACCGGCTGCTGGGCCACATGGGCTTCGGCAGCCGGAAGGAGCTGAGGGCGCTCCTGAAGGCGGGCCGGGTGACGGTGGACGGCCGGCCGGTGACGGACCCCGGCGCCCTGGTTGATCCCGGGACGTCGTCGGTGGCCGTGGACGGGGAGCCGGTGCGCTTTCAGCGCCACTTCCACGTGCTGCTGCACAAGCCGGCCGGGGTGATCACGGCGACCGCGGATCCCCGGCAGCGCACGGTCATGGACGTGCTGCCGGAAGACCTGCGGCGCCGGGACCTGGTACCCGTGGGCCGGCTGGACAAGGACACCGAGGGGCTCCTCCTGCTCACCACCGACGGGACGCTGGCGCACCGGCTCATGGCGCCGCGGTGGCACCAGCCCAAGCGGTACCTGGCCCGGGTGGACCGGCCCCTGGACCCGGCCGACCAGGAGGCCTTCGCGGCCGGCGTCCCGCTGGCCGACGGGTACGTGACCCTGCCGGCCCGACTGGAGATCCTGTCGCCGCAGGAGGGCATCGTCACGGTCCGCGAGGGCAAGTACCACCAGGTGCGCCGCATGTTCGCCGCCCGGGGAAAGCGGGTGGTCTACCTGAAGCGGCTCTCCATGGGACCGCTCAGCCTGGGCGACCTGCCGCCCGGCGCCGCCCGCCCGCTGACGGCGGCGGAGGTGGACGCGCTGTACCGGTCTGCGTCGCTGCCGAATCCCGACGATCCGGACGTTCCGCTTGCCGGGCCGCCCGGCCTGTGATAGACTAGTCGTTGTCGATGAACCGGCGACTCGGTCTGCCGCTGTCTCCGGCGGTTTACTGGGTCTCCGGCGCTTTCGAGATCAGGAGGAGGTCGAGTTCCATGCCGCTGTCTCAGGAAGAGAAGCAGAGGATCATCAACGAGTTCAAGACCCACGAGACCGACACGGGGTCGCCTGAGGTGCAGATTGCGCTGCTGACCCACCGGATCAACGAGCTCACCGAGCACCTGCGGGTACACAAGAAGGATCACCACTCCCGTCGGGGTCTGCTCAAGATGGTCGGCCAGCGCCGCGCGCTGCTGGTGTATCTGAACAAGATCTCGCCGGAGCGGTACGCGAAGCTGATCGATCGGCTGAACATCCGCACGGTGATCAGGTAGGCGAAACGGAGACCGAACCGGCACGCGGTTCGGTCTCTTTGCTGCTTATCCCCGTTTCCCCCGCATCTTCAACCGGTGAACGAACGTTTCGCGCCGGAAGTCCGGTCTCCTAAGTAGAGGTGATGCACGGGTGGCCAGAACCGAAGCCGAGCGCCGGGAGGCCTTTGCCGCCCTGTTTTCCCAGATGGCCCCGCGCCTCTACCGCACGGCGGTGGGCATCCTCGGCAACCCCCACGATGCCGCCGACGCGCTGCAGGAGGCCGGGCTGAAGGCGTACCGGTACTTCGACTCCCTGGCCGACCCCGCGGCGGGCCCGGCCTGGCTCAACCGGATCCTGATCAACACGTGCTACGACGTCGGCCGCAGCCGTTCCCGGGCGGTCCCCACCGGTTTGGAGGTCGTGGAGTGCCCGGAGGGCTACGCCGCGCCGGAGACCGACTGGCAGCTCCTGGAGGCGCTGCAGCTCCTCCCGCCGGAGCAGCGGGCCACCGTCGTGCTGCGTTTCTTCCAGGACCTGACGATCCCGCAGATCGCACAGGTGATGGCGGTGCCCGAGGGGACCGTGAAATCCCGGCTGCACGCGAGCCTCGCGAAGCTGCGCGCGGCCCTCGCCTCGTCGGAAAAGGAGGGTGTGCAGTGAGACCGTACGTGATCGGCGGTGCGTGCGACCGGGTGCGCCAGCGGGTGGAGGAGGCCATGGCCGAAGGGGTGCTGGACCTGCCGGCGAATCTCGTGGCCCACGTGGAGCGCTGCCCTCACTGCAGCGCCGAGGTGCGGGAGGTCGAGATGCTGCTGCACCGGCTGCGCAGCCTGCCGGCCAGCCTGGACCTGAGCCCCGTGCCCGCGGCCGTCGACCGGGTGCTGCAGGCCACGGCTTCGAATCCTGCAGCGGCCGGTGCCGTGCCCGCCCCGGCCCCGGTAGAGAAGAAGCGGCGGCGCACGCCGCAGTGGCAGTGGGTGCTGGGACAGGTGGCTGCCGTGGCGGCGGTGATCGCGATCGCCGCAGGCGGCCTCACGCTTCTCGGACTGGGCATCCACGGCGCGGTGAGCGGGCAGGAGCCCGGACGGATCGTGGAGCGGTGGGTGGCGCCGCTCCGGGACTGGACGCAGGCGCTTTTCCGGAATGTCCGATAGCCGCAGGCAGAGCCTGCCGGGCCCGCAGCGGGGCCGGCAGGCTCTGCTGTCGCGTGCACAGGACTCATATTTCCCTTCACAGGAAGGAGATGCTACTCAAAGTGTGGAAACCTGATGGGTTAGGAGAAAAAGTGCCAGAGGGAGAAGCCGCTGGGTAGCGGCGACGGGCGGCGCGCGGCGGCACAGGCCCTGCGCGGGTGCCGCCCGGTGCACCAGACGGTCCTGGGCACAGAAGGAGGACCAACGTGACCGCATCGTTTTCGATGGAGCTCGGGGGCCGCACGATGACCCTCGAGACCGGCCGCCTGGCCAAACAGGCCAGCGGGTCGGTATTGGTGAAATACGGGGACAGCGTGGTGCTCTGCACCGCAGTAGGCAGCGCAACCCCAAGGGAAGGTGTGGACTTCTTTCCGCTGACCGTAGACTACGAGGAGCGCATGTACTCCGTGGGCCGGATTCCGGGCAACTGGTTCCGGCGCGAGGGCCGGCCCACGAGCAAGGCGATCCTCTGGGCCCGGCTGACGGACCGGCCCATCCGGCCGCTGTTCCCGGAGGGCTTCCGCAACGACGTGCAGGTGGTCTGCACCGTGCTGTCGGTGGATCCGGACCATCCCGTGGAGATCATGGGCATGATCGGCGCCTCGGCGGCGCTGACCATCTCCGACATCCCCTTCGAGGGGCCCATCGGCGGCGTCATCGTGGGGCTGGTGGACGGCCAGTTCGTCATCAACCCCACGGCTGAGCAGCAGGAGCGCAGCGAGATGCATCTGGTCGTGGCCGGCACCGAGCACGCGGTGCTCATGGTGGAGGCGGGCGCCAAGGAGGTGCCCGAGGAGACCATGCTGGACGCCATCCTGTTCGGCCACGAGGTCATCAAGAACACCATCATCCCGACGATCAAGCAGATGCAGGCCGAGGTGGGCAAGCCCAAGCGGGAGGTGGTGCTCTTCAACCCGCCCCCCGAGCTGGAGCAGGCGGTGCGGGAGGCGGCCACCGTCCGGCTGCGGGAGGCGGTTCGCAATCCGGACAAGCTGGCCCGGGAGGAGGCCGTCGCCGCGGTGGGCGAGGCCGTTCAGGCCGAGCTGGCGGAGCAGTTCCCCGAATCGGAGAAGCACATCGCCTACCTGCTGAAGAAGGTGCTGAAGGAGGAGGTGCGCCGGGCGATCATCGAGGAGGGCATCCGGCCCGACGGGCGCAGCCTCACCGAGATCCGGCCTATCGAGTGCGCCGTGGACCTCCTGCCCCGGCCTCACGGCTCCGGCCTCTTCCAGCGGGGCCAGACCCAGGTGCTCTCGATCTGCACCCTGGGCACCCTGGGCGACATGCAGAAGCTGGATGACCTCACGCTGGAAGAGACCAAGCGGTTCATGCACCACTACAACTTCCCGCCCTACTCCGTCGGCGAGACGCGGCCGCTGCGCGGCCCCGGCCGCCGCGAAATTGGCCACGGCGCGCTGGCCGAGCGGGCTCTGGAGCCCGTCATTCCTCCCGAGGAGGAGTTCCCGTACACCATCCGAGTCGTGTCGGAGGTGCTGGAGTCCAACGGCTCGTCCTCGATGGCCTCGGTCTGCGGCTCCACGCTGGCGCTGATGGCGGCCGGCGTGCCCATCAAGGCGCCGGTGGCCGGCGTGGCCATGGGTCTGGTGGAGGATCCCGAGACCGGCCGCTACGCCGTGCTCACCGACATCCAGGGCATCGAGGACGCCCTGGGCGACATGGACTTCAAGGTGGCCGGCACTAAGAAGGGCGTCACCGCCCTGCAGATGGACATGAAGATCTCCGGCACCAGCCGGGAGATCCTGGAGAAGGCCTTGATGCAGGCGCGCGAGGGCCGCATGTTCATCATGGAGAAGATGCTGGCCTGCATCTCCGAGCCGCGCAAGGAGCTGTCGCCTTGGGCGCCGCGCATCATCACGATGAAGATCTCGCCGGAGAAGATCCGGGACGTCATCGGCAAGGGCGGCTCCACCATCAACAAGATCATCGAGGAGACCAAGGTGGGCCACACCAAGGTGGAGATCGACATCCAGGACGACGGCACGATCTACATCGCCGCCGTGAACCTGGAGGCCGGCGAGCGGGCCCGCCAGATGATCGAGGCGCTGGTGAAGGATCCCGAGCCCGGCATGATCTACACCGGCCGGGTCACGCGGCTCATGCAGTTCGGCGCGTTCGTCGAGATCCTCCCCGGCAAGGAAGGGCTTGTGCACATCAGCGAGCTGTCGGACAAGCGGGTAGCCCGGGTCGAGGACGTGGTCAACATCGGCGACGAGGTGACCGTGAAGGTCACGGAGATCGACCGGCTCGGCCGCATCAACCTCTCCATCAAGGACGCCATGCCGAAGCAGGCGGCCTCCCAGCCGTCAGGGCGGCCGGAGGCCCGCCAGCCCCAGCCGAAGCCCGGCCAGGGCAAGCCCGGTCCGGCCAAGGCCGGGGCCGGCAGGCCGGGTCCCGGCAAGCCGGGTCCGGGCCGACACGGTCGATAGAGCCCGTCGGTCCAGTCGGACGCGAGGGGGGCTGCGGCCCCCCTCTGCGCCTTTGCAGGAGGGTAGGCGAGTGACCTTCTACCGGAAAACGACGCTGCCCAACGGCCTCCGGGTGGTCACCGAGGCGATCGGCCACGTGCGCTCCGCCGCGGTGGGGGTGTACGTGGGCACCGGCAGCCTGTATGAAGCGCCGGCGGAGATGGGTGTCTCCCACCTGATCGAGCACATGCTGTTCAAGGGGACCGAGCGGCGGTCGGCCCTGGAGATCGCCCGCGCGATTGACGGCCGGGGCGGCGCACTGAACGCATACACCGCAAAGGAGTACACCTGCTACTACGCGCGGGTGCTGGACGAGCATCTGCCCCTCGCCCTGGACGTGCTGGCCGACATGATCCTCAACTCCCGATTCGACCCGGACGACCTCGCGCGCGAGAAGGACGTCATCTGCGAGGAGATCCGGATGTACGACGACGTTCCCGACGACCTGGTCCACGACCTGTTCGCCGGGGCGCTTTGGCGCGGCCATGCGCTGGGCCGGCCGATCGTGGGTACGGTGGAACGAGTCCAGGCGATGTCCCGCGCGGACATCCTCGCGTACAAGAACCGCCACTACGTGCCGGCCAACATGGTGGTGGCCGCGGCGGGCCACCTGGAGCACGAGCGCGTGGTGGAGTGGGTGGCAGAGCTGTTCGGCGCCGCGGCAGCGGAGGCGGATGGCCGGCCGGCGCCGGACGCGCCGCCGGGCCCCCGGTCTCCGGCCATCGCGGTCCGGCAGAAGGAGATCGAGCAGGCGCACCTGGTGCTGGGCACCACGGCCCTGTCGCTGGACGACCCCAACATCTACGCCCTGCACGTCCTCAACGCGATCGTGGGCGGGTCCAGTTCCAGCCGGCTGTTCCAGGAGGTGCGGGAGAAGCGGGGACTGGCGTATTCCGTGTACTCGTATCACTCTTCGTACCGGAGCGCGGGCGCCTTCGGCGTGTATGCAGGCGTCTCGCCCCGCATGGTCGGGGCGACGCTGGACGTGGTCACCGGCGTGCTCAGCGAGCTGGGCCGCAGGGGCGTGACGGAAGAGGAGCTGGCCGAAGCCCGGGAGCAGTTGAAGGGACAGTTGATGCTCGGGCTCGAGTCCACCTCCAGCCGCATGAGCCGGCTGGGGCGGGGGGAACTGATCCGCGGTTTCGTCCACAGCCCCGACGAGGTCATTGCCCGGGTAGAAGCGGTGACCCTGGAGCAGGTGAACGAACTGGCGCACCGGCTCTTCGTGGAGGAGGCGCGGGTGATGGCGGCCGTGGTGCCCCACGCGCTCCAGTACGACTTTGCGCAATACGGGGAGGTTCTGCATGACTGAACGACGGTTTGCGCCCTTGCGCGGCTACGAGGGCCGCGTCCGGCTGCCCCAGCGCAAGACCCGCCTTTCGGCGGGGTACGACCTGGAGGCGGCGGAGGAGGTCACGATTCCGCCCGGTCAGGTCGCGCTGGTGCCCACGGGGCTGAAGGCCTACATGGGGGAGGATGAGGTGTTGCTGCTGGCTGTGCGCTCCAGCCTCGCGGTCAAGCGCCGGCTTGCGCTGGCCAACGGCATCGGGGTCATCGACGCCGACTACGCGGACAACCCCGACAACGAGGGGCACATCCTGGTGGCGCTGGTCAACCTGGGCACCGAGCCGGCGACCATCGCCCGCGGGGAGCGGGTGGCGCAGGGGATCTTCGTGCGCTACCTCACCGTGGCCGGAGACCAGCCCGGGGGCCTGCGCACGGGCGGCATCGGATCGACCGGCACGGCTTAGGGGGGAGCAAGGGTGGACAGCGAGCGGGAGACCCGGGCGCGCATCGAGGAGCTGCGGCAGCGGCTGCACCGGCAGGTGAGCGGCCCTCTCACGCCGCATCAGTTGCAAGGCCTTCTGCCCATCAGCCAGGAGATCGACCGGCTTGCGGTGGACTTCATCCGGCGGCGCTGGCAGCAGACGGCGGTTAAGCAAGCACAGAGAAAGTGATCGGGTCTGCGGCAGGATTTTGCTCTGATGGTGTTGAAGGAAGGCTTACATATTTTAGTCATGGTAATTCTGGTAGTGGAAGGGTAGCGTGAACGGAGGTACGGCCATGAGACGGGGAACGGCGGCGGAACAGAAAGTGGTTGTGTTTGCCATCGGCGGACAGGAGTACGCCCTGCCCATCGCGGGCGTGCGCGAGATCATCACCTGGACGGCGCCGACGCCGGTACCCGATTCCCCACCGTACGTGGAAGGGGTCATCTCCGTGCGCGGCGAGGTGCTGCCGGTGATGGACCTTGGCCGCCGCTTCGGCCTGACCAGCCGGCGGGAGGCGGAGCAGCGCAGGATTATCATCCTGGAGCTCGCCGGGAAGAGCGCAGGGCTGATCGTGGATGACGTGGTGGCGGTGGAGGATGTGGTCGAGGGGAAGCTGTCACCCCCCTCGCCCCTCGTGGCCAACCTCGGCGGAATGCACGAGGCCGTGGTGGAAGGCATCCTGCAGCTCGGGGAAGGGCGCCTTGTGGTAGTGCTGTCCGCGGACCGGCTGCTGGAGACGGCCCTGCAGTAACGGTGCCCGATCAGTGAAGAGGAGGGTTGCAGGTGGTCCAGGAGCAGCGTGAACAGCAATCGATTTTCCAAATCGTTGTCTTTCAGATGGACAACGAGTATTATGGAGCCGACATCGCCGTCGTGCGCGAGGTAGTGCCCCTCCAGCGGGTTACCCGCGTGCCCCGGACCCCCGCTTATGTGCTGGGGGTGATCAACCTGCGCGGCCGGGTCATCCCCGTGATCGATCTCCGCCGCCGGCTGCGGCTGTCCACGAGCGCAGCCACCAAGGCCACCCGCATCGCCATCGCCGAGGTGGACGGCGACCAGGTGGGCATGGTGGTGGACTCGGTGGAAGAGGTGGCCCGGGTGCCGGCCGACGCCGTGGAGCCGCCGTCCTCGCTTCTCTCCCGGGTTGACCGCGAGCACGTGCTGGGCGTCGCCAAGGTGGGCGGGCGGCTCGTGACGCTGCTCGACCTGCGGCAGATCCTGGTCCGCGAGGAGCGGAAGACACCCGTGGCCCAGTAGACCGACGACGGAGGGATCGCCACCGATGGGCTCTGGTTTTGACATCTCTGCAGAGGACATCCGAGTCTTCCTCGACGAGGCGGAGGAACTGCTACAGACGATGGAGGCCGGAATTCTCCGGCTGGAGAGCGATGCCGGCGATCCGGACCCGGAGGTCATCCAGGACATTTTCCGGGCAGCGCACACCCTGAAGGGCTCGTCCGCGACCCTCGGCCACCAGCGCATGGCCGAACTGACCCATGCCATGGAGAACGTCCTGGACAGGCTCCGGAAGGGGAAGGCCAGCGTCACGACACCGCTGGTGGACACGCTGTTCCACTGCCTGGACGCGCTGAAGCTGTTCAAGGACGAGATCGCGACGGGCGAGCCGGCACAGGTGAACACCGACGAGCTGATGCGGGAACTGGCCGCCCTGGAGGGGGCTTCTGCGTCTGCGGCGCCTGCCCAGGCCGCCCCGTCGGCGGACGGTGTGGAGTTTCCGCCGCTGACCGCCCAGCAGCAGGCGAAGGTGGACGAAGCGCGGACGAAGGGGCTGAACGTCTACCAGGCCCGGCTGGAGATCGCACCGGACGCGGCGATGCCCGCAGTGCGGGCGTTCCAGGCGCTGCTCGCCGTGGGCGACATCGGCGAGATCGTCCTTTCCGTCCCGACGCAGGAGCAGGTGGAGAACGACCAGGTCGGCTCCGACATGAAGCTGCTCTTTGTGACCAGGGAGAGCCTGCAGAAGGTGCAGGACGTGCTTCGGGAAGTGCCGGAGATGGCGGTCAGGACGCTGGCGGCCTATGAGCCGGCCTCCGCGGCGGCGCCGTCCGGGCCGACGCCGGCCGGCGAGGTCGCCGCTGCGGCCATGGCGCCGGCCGCGCCCAAGGCGGGCCCGGTCCCCGCGGGCGACAACGGCGCAGGCAACGGCGGCGGCGCGCTGCGCACCCCGCGCGGCGGCATGCGGACGGTGCGGGTGGACGTCGAGGTGCTCGACAACCTGATGAACACCGTGGGCGAGCTGGTGATCGAACGGACCCGGCTGCAGCAGGTGCTGAGCCGGCTGGAAGTGGAGCGGGAGGGCGACGAGCTCTCGCAGACCATGTCCTCGGCTCTGGCCCAGCTGGGCCGGCTCACCGGCAACCTGCAGGAGGAGATCCAGCGGGCCCGCATGATCCCGGTCGAGAACCTGTTCCGCAAGTTCCCGCGGATGGTCCGGGACATCGCCCAGAAGTTCGGCAAGGAGATCAACTTCATCATGCGGGGCGAGGAGACGGAGCTGGACCGGTCGGTCATCGAGGAGATCGGCGATCCGCTGATGCACCTGCTGCGCAACGCCGTCGACCACGGCATCGAGCCTCCGGAGGTGCGGGTGGCGGCGGGCAAGCCGGCCGCCGGCACCGTGATCCTGGAGGCGTTCCACGAGGAGAACCACATCATCATCTCCGTGCGCGACGACGGCCGCGGCGTGGATCCGGAGAAGATCCGGGCCAGCGCCGTGCGCAAGGGCATCCTCTCCGAGGAGGCCGCCCGGAGGCTGTCGGATCCCGAGGCGATCAACCTCATCTGGTCGCCGGGCTTCTCCACCGCGGACAAGGTGTCGGACGTGTCCGGCCGGGGCGTGGGCCTCGACGTCGTGCAGAAGAACATCGAGCGGATCAACGGCTCGGTGGAGATCCGCAGCACCGTGGGCCAGGGAACCGAGTTCCGGGTGAAGCTGCCGCTTACGCTGGCCATCATCCGGGCGCTGCAGGTGGAACTGTTGGGCACCATCTACTGCATCCCGCTGGGTTCGGTGGTGGAGACCGACCGCATCCCGGTGAGCGAGATTCAGACCGTGCGCCAGCGGGAGGTGGTCGTAAAGCGGGGCGAGGTCATCCCCCTACTCCGGCTGGCGGAGGTCTTCGAACTGCAGCGGCCGGAAGGCTCCGAGGAACCCGACGAGATCTTCGTGGTCATCGTCGCCGTGATGGGGCGGCAGATCGGGCTGGTGGTCGACTCGCTCATCGGTGAGGGCGACGTGGTGATCAAGCCCCTGGGCCGGTTCATCGGGGAGATCCCCGGCATCTCGGGCGCCACCATCATGGGCGATGGCGACGTCGCCATCATCCTGGACGTGTCCAGTCTGGTCAACTCCGTTCAGGATGAAGCGGGGCGGCTGGAGATGGTCGCGCACTAGGAGGAGCGCAGATGAAGCTGCAGCCCAGCCAGTGGACTGCCCTGGAGCAGATGGTCACCCAGGCGCTGGCCGAAAGTTCACGATCGCTTTCGCAGATGACGACGGGTGAGATCAGGCTCGATGCTCCGCAACTTTCATTCGTACCCCTGAGGGAGCTGCCTGGGGTGGCAGGCGGCCCCGACCACGTCGTGACAGCGGTTTATGTCGGCATCGAGGGAGAGCTGCAGGGCCACGTGATCCTGCTCTTCCAGCCGAAGGAGGCCCGGGCGCTGGTCGACCTCCTCCTCGGCCATCCCGCAGGCACCTGCCGGGAGCTGGGCGAGCTGGGCCGCTCGGCCCTGGCCGAGGTGGGAAACATCTGCGGCTCCGCATTCATGAACGCGATTGCGGACCGCTCCGGCCTGGAGGTGAAGCCGACGCCCCCCGTGCTCCTGGAGGACATGGCCGGCGCCATTCTGCAGACAGTCGCCACCGACTTACTGCTCACGGGCGACGAGGCGCTGGTCATCGCCACGGGGTTCAACGGCGCCGTGCCCGGTCACTTCCTGCTGATGCCCAACACGGAATCGATGGCCCGACTGATCACCACCCTCGAGGCGATTCGATGAGCGACCGCCGCCTGGAAGCGGTCGGGCTGGGGGAACTGAAGGTTGCGGACCGGCCTGATCAGGTGCTGGTCTGCTACGGGCTTGGCTCCTGTGTGGGGCTGGCCCTGTACGATCCGGTGGTCCGGATCGGTGCGATGGTTCATGTCGTGCTGCCGGACAGCAGCATGGGGAGGGGACGGGAGGCGCCCCCCGGCAAGTATGCGGATACCGGGGTTGAGGCGGCTGTGGCAGCGCTCGTTGACGCCGGTGCCTCTCGGTCCCGCCTGATCGCCAAGGCAGCGGGGGGGGCCCGCATGCTGCGGCTTGCCGGCTCAAACCCGCAGTTGGACATCGGCGCACGCAATACGGAAGCGGTGCGGGCCGCACTGGCCAGACACCAGATCCGACTCGTGGCCGAGGACATGGGCGGGACCTACGGTCGCACGCTCCAGCTGTTCATCGAGACGGGCAGGGTGCTCGTCAGCACGGTGGGGCGCGGCGAACACGAGTTGTAAAGGGTTGCAAAACGCGCAGGAGGGAACCGAATGCCCAAGATTCTGTTGGTCGACGACGCTGCCTTCATGCGGATGCGTTGTGCGAAGCTGCTCACCGAGAACGGCTTCGAGGTGGCCGAGGCGGAGAACGGCCAGGAGGCCGTCGCCATGTATCAGAGCTACCGGCCCGATCTGGTCCTCATGGACATTACGATGCCCGTGATGGACGGCATCACGGCGACCAGGGAGATCAAGAACCTGGATCCCGACGCGAAGGTGGTCATGGTCTCGGCCCTGGGGCAGCAGACGATGGTCATCGAGGCCATCAAGGCGGGCGCGAAGGACTTTGTCGTCAAGCCCTTCGAGCCCGAGAAGATCCTGTCCACGGTCAGGAAGTTCGTGGGCCAGTAGCGCGATGGGTGACCGAGTGCAGCGCCCGATCCGCGTCCTGGTGGTCGACGACTCCGCCTTCATGCGGAAGGTGCTGACCGAGCTCCTGGAGTCCGATCCCCTGATCACGGTGGTCGCCACGGCCCGGGACGGGCAGGACGGCCTCGAGAAGGTGCTTCAGCTGCAGCCGGACGTGGTCACGCTGGACATCGAGATGCCCCGGCTGGACGGCTACGGCACCCTCAGGGAGATCATGGCTCGGCGGCCGACCCCTGTGGTGATGGTTTCCAGCCACACCCGGGAAGGGGCGGAGGCCACCATCCGGGCTCTGGCCCTGGGCGCGGTGGACTTTGTGGCCAAGCCGTCGGGATCCATCTCGCTGAACATGCACGTGGCCCGGGACGAACTGGTGGCGAAGGTCAAGGCGGCCGCTGCGGCCACCCCGCGGGTGCGCACCGCGGCGGCGGAAATGGCGCCGGTCTCCCCGCGGGAGAAGATGCAGGCCCTGGCGGGACTGCGCCGCCAGACGGGGTTTGGGGACCGGCTTCCCCGCCGCCTGGTCCTGATCGGCTGTTCCACCGGCGGGCCGGGCGCCCTGCACCAGATCATCCCCCGCCTGCCGGCGGACCTGCCGGCCGGGGTGCTGGTGGTCCAGCACATGCCGCCCGGGTTCACCCGGTCGCTGGCGCAGCGGCTGGACGAGCTCTCCGCCATCTCGGTCCGGGAGGCCCGGGCCGGGGATCCGGTGCGGGCGGGCCAGGTCCTGGTGGCGCCCGGCGGGTATCACATGCTGGTGGACGCGGAGGGGCGGATCGCCCTGGACCAGGGACCACCGGTGCACGGGGTGCGCCCGGCGGTGGACGTGACCTTCGAGTCGGTCCTGCCCGTCTGGAAGGACCGGCTGGTGGGGGTGATCCTCACCGGCATGGGCTACGACGGGGCCAAGGGGATGGCCCAGCTGTGGAAGGCAGGCGGCTGGACCATCGCCGAGGACGCTTCCACGTGCGTCGTCTACGGCATGCCGAGGGTCGTCGTGGAGATGGGGGCAGCGCGGGAGGTCCTGCCCGTGCATAGCATCGCCGAAGCGATTACGCGTGCAGTGGGAGAGGGTTAATCGTGAATCTGCCGGGCTACCCGGTCTTCCAGCGAACGGTGCTGAAGCTGACCGGGATCGACCTGGACTGTTATAAGGGTACGCAGATGGAGCGGCGGCTCCAGACCATCATGCGCCGTGCCGGCGCCCAAGACTTGGCCGAGTACGCCCGGCTGCTGCAGACGACGCCGGCGCGTGTCAAGGAGTTCCAGGACTTCCTGACGATCAACGTGTCCGAGTGGCTCCGGAACCCGGACAAGTTTGAGGAACTGCAGCAGGTCATCCTGCCGGAGTTGTTGAAAAGGAATCCTGTACTGCGCATCTGGAGCGCCGGGTGCTCCAACGGCGCGGAGCCGTACTCGGTGGCCATGCTGCTCGATGAGATCGACCCGTATGGGCGGCACCAGATCTGGGCCACCGACCTGGATGCCGAGATCCTCAAGGTCGCACGGGCCGGCGTCTACCAGGAGAAGGACATCCGGAACGTGTCCCCCGAGCGCAGGGCGAAGTACTTCACGACCGTGGAGGAAGGCTTCAGAGTCATCGATCGGCTGAAAGCGCGGGTGCGTTTCGAGCAGCACAACCTGCTCTCCGACCCGTTCCCGAGGGATTTCGATCTCATCCTCTGCCGGAACGTGGTGATCTATTTCACCGAAGAAGCCAAGGACGAGCTGTACCGCAAGTTCCACGCCGCACTGAAACCAGGAGGCATTCTGTTCGTCGGCGGAACGGAGAGTCTGCTCAAAGCCCGGGAGCTGGGCTTCGCCAGCGCTTCGCCGTTCTTCTACCGGGCTGAGAAGTAAGCGACGAGACCAATCGCGGCGATCAGTGTAGAAGGGAAGGAACGCATACGTGAAGGCAGAATTTGTCAACCCCTTCCTGGTATCGGCCGGTCAGGTTCTGCAGACGGAAACCGGCACGGAGGTCGTGCAGGGCGAGGTGCGCCTTGAGGAGTCTCCCCTCGAGTCGGATGAGGTAACGGTCCTGATTGGCGTCGTCGGCCGCGTCCAGGGCCTGGTGCTGTATGGCATGAGCGAGGAGACCGGGCGCAAGCTCGTCTCCGCCATGACGGGAGAGGAAGTCACCGTGTTCGACGACATGTGTGAGTCCGCGGTGGCGGAGCTCGGCAATGTCATTACCGGCCTCGCCTCCGGCGAGCTCGAGGCCGCGGGGTACCCGTGCAAGATCGCCCCGCCTTCGGTGGTCATGGGCAAGGGCACGGCCATCTCCACGCTGTCCATCAAACGGCTGGTGATCCCCCTCGAGACGAAGCTGGGGTCGATCACCGTCCATGTGGCATTGCGGGAGACTTATTGACAGGGTTCGCCGGCAGCGGTTATTGTAAAACCACTGCACGGGCCGGTCATCATACCGTAGCCAGTGGAGCGGCTCGCGATCAAGCCCCGGTGGGTTTGTTCGCAAGCCGTTTTGTATTACCGGCCAGCCATTCCGATGCAGAGGTGAGTGCGTTGCAACCGATTCGCGTGGTGCTCGCGGGAGCGACGGGCAAGGTCGGCCAGGTGCTGGCCCGGGCCCTGGTGCAGGAGCCGGGGTTTGCCCTGACCGGCGCGATCGCCCGCCAGGGCGGGGGACGAAACCTGGCCGAACTGGTGCCGCTGGGCGGCCGGCGGGGGCCGACGGTCCACGGCTCGCTGGAGGAGTTCCTGGCGGCCGGCGGGGAGGCCGACGTGCTGGTCGACTTCTCCGTCGCCGAGGCGGGCCGCCGCACCATCCCGGCGGCCATCGAGGCGTCCATCGCCCCTGTGGTGGGGACGACGGGGTTCCAGCCCGGGGAGACGGAGACGTGGGCGGCGATGTGCCGAAAACGCGGGCTGGGCGGGGCTTTCATCGCCAACTACGCCGTGGGCATCATGCTCCTCATGCGCTTCGCCGAGGAGGCGCACCGGTTCTTCCCGGACGTGGAGATCATCGAGATGCACCACAAGACGAAGCTGGACGCCCCGTCGGGCACCGCCCTCCGCACCAAGGCCCGCCTGGAGCGCGGGCGGGGCGATCTCGCCGCCGCGGAGGTGCCAGTCCACAGCGTCAGGCTGCCCGGCCTCGTGGCCCACCAGGAGGTCATCTTCGGCGGCCTCGGACAGACGCTGACCATCCGGCACGACGCTCCGTCCCGGGAGGCCTACGTGCCCGGGGTGCTCATGACCTGCCGCTGGGTGCTGCGGGAGAAACGGGTCGCCTTCGACCTGGAGGAGGTCGCCTTCCCCCGCACCTGAAGCCTGCCGCGCCGCCGGTCCCACCGGCGACGCTTCTCCGGCCCGGACGGCGGGGATTCTCGCTTCGCCTGCCCCTCCGCACCCTGCCAGAACCCCATCCATAGAATGGGATGAGGTTCGGTAGGATTGGAGGACTGGCTGGATGAGCGTATACGGCAAGATCATCGCGGTCATCGGCGGGGACCGGCGCATGGCGGAGGCGGTGCACTTCCTGCTCCGGGCCGGTGCCCGTGTCCGGATCGCGGGCCTGGAGTGGGAGGACCGGTTCGCCGGCGTGGAGGTCTGCACCTCCGGTGCCGACGCTCTCACCGGCGCGCAGGTGGTCATTCTGCCGGTGCAGGGGGTCAGCCCGGACGGGACGGTGTACACCGAGGGCGATGTCCCGCCCTGCGTCATCGACCTGGACGGCCTGCGCCGGGTCGCCCGGGGCGCTCCGGTCTTCGTCGGCCTGAGCAACCCGCACCTGAACCGGCTCTGCGAGGAGGCCGGGCTGCCGCTGATCGAGTACCGGGAGGCGGACCACTTCGCGACGTGGAACTCGATCCCCTCGGCGGAGGGCGCCATCCAGATGGCGATGGAGTCCACGCCCTTCACCATCTTCGGCAGCCGCTCCCTGGTGCTGGGCTTCGGCCGGACCGGCCGGGCGATCGCCATGCTGCTGAGGGGCCTGATGAGCGACGTCTCCGTGGCCGCCCGCAGCGAACTGGACCAGGCCCGGATCTGGGCCGCCGGCCACCGCCCGGTGGAGTGGCCGAAGCTGGCGGACGCCGTCGCCGAAGCCGACATCATCTTCAACACGGTGCCGGCCCTCGTGCTGACCCGGGACATCCTCAGCCGGGCGCCCCGCCACGCGGTGATCATCGACGTCGCCTCCGCCCCCGGCGGCACCGACTTCGAGGCCGCCCGGGAGCTGGGGCTCACTGCCAGGCTGGCGCCGGGGCTGCCCGGGATCGTCGCCCCGGTGACGGCAGGGCGGATCATCGCCGAGCTCGTCGTGCGCCACCTCCGTCGCACCGACGCCATGGAGGGGGAGCGATGAGCGTGCAACAGCTTGCCGGGAAGCGCATCGGCGTGGCCATGTCCGCCTCGCACTGCAACCTGGGGCGGGCGATGGCCCAGCTCCGCCGGCTGCGGGACGAGGGCGCGGAGATCATCCCGATCATCTCCACCAATGTGCGCACCACCGAGACCCGGTTCGGGAAACCTGATGACTGGATTACGCAGATCGAGCAGATCACGGGCCGCCTGCCCCTGATGACGATCCCGGAGGTGGAGCCCTTCGGGCCGCAGGTGAAGCTCGACTGCCTCGTGGTCATGCCCTGCACGGGCAACACCATGGCCAAGCTGGCCAACGCCATCAACGACACGCCGGTGTGCATGGCTGCCAAGGCCCAGATGCGCAACCACCGGCCCGTCGTCCTGGCCGTCACCACCAACGACGGCCTCGGCATGAACGCCCGCAACCTTGGCGCCCTGATGGTGGCCAGGAACATCTACTTCGTGCCCTTCCGCCAGGACGACCCCTTCGGAAAGCCGACGTCGATCGACGCCGACATCGAACACTACCTGGTACCCACCATCCTCGCCGCGATGGAGGGGCGGCAGGTGCAGCCGCTGCTCCTGGGGCCAAAGCAGGCGTAGCCGCAAACCGGGCGGGCCCCCGGCGCGGAGGGCACGGGAAGCGGAGGTATGGAGGATGAGCATGAAGAACGTCGCTGTGGTCGGCGCAACGGGAGCCGTCGGCCAGGAACTCCTCTCCCTGCTGGAGGCCCGCAACTTCCCTGTAGGCCGGCTCCTGCCCCTGGCGAGCAGCCGCAGCGCCGGGTCCACCGTCTCGTTCCGGGGGGAGCGCCTCATGGTTCAGGAGGCGACCCCGGAGGCCTTTGCGGGTATGGACCTGGTCTTCTTCGCTGCGACCGGCTTGCTGTCCCGGGAGCTCGCGCCGGCGGCCGCCCGGGCGGGCGCGGTCGTCATCGACAAATCGTCCACCTGGCGCATGGACCCCGAGGTGCCCCTGGTGGTGCCGGAGGTGAACCCCGAGGACCTGCGCAGGCACAAGGGCATCATCGCCAGTCCCAACTGCACCACGATCGGCCTGGTGATGGCGCTGAAGCCGCTCCACGACCTGGCGCGCATCACGCGGGTGATCGTCACCACCATGCAGGCCGTGTCGGGTACCGGCAAGGAGGCCATCGAGGAACTGGAGCAGCAGGTGCGGGCCTGGACGGAGGGGCACCGGGGGGAGCTGCCGCATACCGTCTACAAGCGGCAGATCGCGTTCAACGTACTGCCCTACGCCGAGACCTTCACGGAGAACCTCTACACGACCGAGGAGATGAAGCTTTCGGCGGAGACGCGGAAGATCATGGGCCTCCCGGATCTGCCGGTCACCATGACCTGTACGCGTGTGCCGGTCTTCGTCGGGCATTCGGAGTCGGTGCTGGTGGAGTTTGAGCGGAAGGTGACCCCCGCTGAGGCGCGCGAGGCCCTCAGCCGTTTCCCCGGCGTGCGGGTGGTCGACGATCCGCTGCAGTTCGTCTTCCCGACGGCCATCGACGCAGCCGGCACCGACGACACGCTGGTGGGCCGCATTCGCGAGGACCTGACCAACGAGAAGGGGCTCTGGCTCTGGATCGTCAGCGACAACCTGCGCAAGGGCGCGGCCACCAACGCGGTACAGATCGCAGAGAAGCTCCTGGAGATGCAGCTGATCTAGGCTGCGCCCGTGCCGGGTTCGTCGGATACCGGAAAGGAGTGACGGCGGCTCGGCATGCGGATCATCGTCCAGAAGTTCGGCGGCACCTCCGTGGCCACGCCGGAGGGCCGCGAGGCAGTCGTCCGCCGCGTGCGGCAGGCCCTGGACGACGGCTACGCGACGGTGGTCGTCGTCTCGGCCATGGGGCGCCAGGGCGACCCTTACGCCACCGACACGCTGATCCAGTTGGCGCAGTCGGCTGGGCCGGACCTGGCTCCCCGGGAGATGGACCTGCTGCTCTCCTGCGGCGAGATCATCTCCAGCGTACTCATGGCGGCGACGCTCACCGCCGCCGGCATCCCCGCCGTGGCCCTTACGGGCGGCCAGGCGGGCATCCAGACGGATGAGAACTACGGTAACGCGCAGATCGTGAAGGTCGATCCGGCCCCGGTGCTCAGCCGGCTGCGGGAGGGGCTGGTGGTGGTGGTGGCCGGCTTCCAGGGGGTGAACGCCGCCGGGGAGGTCACCACGCTGGGCCGCGGCGGTTCCGACACGACGGCCGCCGCGCTGGGCGGGGCCCTGCGGGCCGAGGTGGTGGAGATCTACACCGACGTCGACGGCGTCAAGACCGCGGACCCGCGCCTCGTCGCCGAGGCCCGGACGCTGTCGGTCACCACCTATGATGAAATCGCCCAGATGGCCCACTACGGCGCCAAGGTGGTCCACCCGCGGGCGGTGGAGATCGCGATGCAGCACCGGGTGCCGATCCGGGTGCGGTCGACCTTCAGCGACAACCCCGGAACGCTGATCACCTACAGCGCCGAGGCCGGCGTCATCTGGAGCGAGCCGTTCTCCGACCGGGTCGTCACCGCCGTGACCCACGTGGTCGGGCTCGCCCAGGTGGTGGTAAAGACCGGGCGCGACTGGGCCACCCCGCGGCTGTTCCGGCGGCTGGCCAACGCCGGCATCTCGGTGGACCTGATCTCAGTTTCCATGGAGTCCAGCGCGTTCTCAATTCCCGAGTCGCGGGCGGCCCAGGCGGAGATGATCCTGACCGAGCTGGGCCTCGTGGACCTGCAGGTGCGGCACGGCTGCGCCAAGGTCACCGTGGTGGGCTCCGGCATGCGCGGCCGCCCCGGCGTCATGGCCACGGTGGCCGAGGCGCTGTACGCGGCGGAGGTGCCGATCTGGCAGACAGCCGACTCCCACGTGACCATCTCCTGCCTGATCCCCGCCGCCGACGTGCAGCGGGCGGTACAGGCCCTCCACGACGCCTTCGAGCTGGGCCGGATCTGATGAGATGCGCTGTGAACGCCCGAATCTGATGAGGAGGGATTTTCGTGCCGACATTTGGACGGCTCCTGACCGCCATGGTGACTCCGATGACCCCCGACGGTGCGGTGGACTACCAGCGGGCGGGGGAGCTCGCGAAACACCTGGTGGCGGCGGGGTCCGAGGGCCTGGTGGTCTCCGGCACCACCGGCGAATCGCCCACGCTGTCGCACGAGGAGAAGCTGCGGCTGTTCGAGACCGTGGTCGACGCGGTGGGCGGCCAGGTGTCGGTCATCGCCGGAACCGGCTCGAACAACACCGCGGAGTCGATCCGCTTCTCGCGGGAGGCGGCGCGCACCGGCGTCCACGGCCTCCTGCTGGTCACGCCCTACTACAACAAGCCCCCGCAGGAGGGGCTCTACCGCCACTTCCGGGCCGTGGCCGAGGCGGTGGACCTTCCGTGCATCCTCTACAACGTGCCGTCGCGCACGTCGGTGAACATGCTGCCGGCCACCACGCTGCGCCTCGCCCGGGACGTGCCCAACATCGTCGGCATCAAGGAGTGTGCCGACGTGGGGCAGCTCGCCGACATTCTGTCCGGGGCGCCCGAAGGCTTCCGGGTCTGGTCGGGGGACGACGCCAACCTGCTGCCCTACCTGACCGTGGGCGCCTACGGCATCATCAGCGTCGCGTCCCACGTGGTCGGCCCGCAGATGCGGGAGCTGATCGACGCCTTCCTCGCCGGGGACACCGCGCAGGCGGCCGCCTGGCACCGGCGGCTCCTGCCGGTCTTCCGCGGGCTGTTCGCCGTCACGAACCCGATCCTGGTGAAGGCGGCCCTGCGGCTCACCGGCTTCCCGGTGGGGCCCGTCCGGCTGCCGCTGGTGGACGCGACGGAGGAGCAGGAGGAGGCGCTCCGGAAGGCGCTGGTGGAGGCCGGGGTGCTCTGAATACGGAAGAGGCCGTGGCCGGCAGGCCACGGCCTCGAATTCGGTGTGCCCGGCATGGGCGCTGACTTGGCGGTGAAAGTCCGCTACGGGCGAG
>JAAROH010007884.1_pt1 | contig 25589 bp, 21 predicted proteins | sample 7248631 | NCBI WGS metagenome assembly JAAROH01 (sample SAMN09772309, study PRJNA484901) | compost metagenome | isolation source: Vermicomposting unit | place: India
CATTTCTCAATGAGAGAAACCTCGCAGAATCAGCTTTCTTTTTGGAATGAAAATGCCTCCGATTGGTGTGTGGCATCGGTTTTTCACCGGCCTTCTAGAAGGCTGGTGATTTACTCGCGGATACCGCTTTACGAATGTTATTTCTCAATTAGAAAAAACTTGTTACATCGGGTCCTGCTTTTCGCTCATTCCCCCATTGATGAAAGGAATCAGCGGTTTTCACCGGCCTTCTAGACGCTCTTCCCTTTTGCCGCAGATGCCCTTCCTTTGGCTGCCCGTCCTCCTCGTCGGCCGCCGTTTTTCCGTTCCGCGCCGATGGCAGCCCGGTTCAGTCAGCCGTATCAATTTGCGCCCGCTGCAGTCTGCCGCTGAAATCGACATAAATGCTCCGCCACTCGGTGAACACGTCAAGCGCGGCGACACCGGAGTCGCGATGACCGTTGCCCGTCCCTTTCGTACCGCCAAACGGCAAATGTATTTCCGCACCCGTGGTGCCGGCGTTGACGTACACAATGCCGGTGTCCAAATCGCGCATGGCCCGAAACACGTTATTGACATCGCGCGTGAAAATCGCGCTTGACAGCCCATAATCGACGCTGTTGTTGACATCGATCGCTTCGTCCAAACTGCGGACGGAAAGGATCGACACGACCGGGCCGAAAATTTCTTCGCGGGCGATGCGCATCTTCGGCGTGACATCGGTGAAAATCGTCGGTGCGTAGTAAAAGCCGCGCGCATAGTCGCCTTCACGCAATATATAGCCGCCCACAAGCAGCTTCGCCCCTTCTTCTACGCCAATGCGCACGTAGCGGTCGATTTTTTGCAGCGCTTCTTCATGGATGACCGGTCCTACCTTGACCGTTTCATCGAGCCCGTTGCCGATTTTCAATGTGTTCACGGCTTCAAGCAGACGCCGCTCAAGCTCCTGTTTCACCCGCTCATGGACAATAACCCGGCTGCACGCGGTGCACCGCTGCCCCGAGGTGCCAAAGGCGCTCCAAATAATGCCGTCGACCGCTAGCGACAAGTCGGCGTCATCCATGACGATCACCGCGTTTTTCCCGCCCATTTCAAGCGAAACTTTTTTCAACAGCCGTCCACATTTTTCCGCAATCATCCGCCCGACTTCATTCGATCCAGTAAACGAGATGACCTTGACATCCGGATGTTCGACGAGCGCATTGCCAGCTGTCGGCCCGTCACCGTGGACGACATGAAACACTCCCGGCGGCAAACCCGCTTCTGCAAAAATGCGCGCCAACTCCTGCGCCATAATTGGCGTTTCAAGCGCCGGCTTCCACACGACCGCATTGCCGGCCACAAGGGCAGGGAATGACTTCCAAGTAGCGATCGCGATTGGGAAATTCCACGGCGTGATGATGCCGACTACCCCGACTGGCACCCGAACGCTCATGGCGAATTTATCTTTCAACTCCGATGGCGTCGTGTCGCCGAACAACCGCCGTCCTTCCCCCGCCATGTAAAACGCCATATCGATGCCTTCTTGCACTTCGCCGCGCGCTTCCTCAATCACTTTGCCCATTTCCATCGTCAACAGCCGAGCCAGCGCCTCTTTCCGCTCTTGAAGCAGCGTCCCGACTCGATACAAAATTTCCGCGCGTTTCGGCGCCGGCACGAGCGCCCATCGTTTTTGCGCTTCCTTGGCTGCCTGAACCGCCTCATCGATATCTTGGGCCCCTGACCTCGGCGCCTTGGCGATGGTTTCCCCTGTCGCTGGATTGATCACCGGCGCCCACCGCCCAGTGCTCGGATCTTTCCATTTTCCATTGATGTAGTTTTGAATGTTCATCGCCTACTCCCCCCATTTTCGCGCAATGGAATGATGGAGCCGAATCGCGGCATTTCCCGGCTCCGTGGCCGGGAACACCTTTGCGACCGCCTCCTTTTTCGAACCATCCAACCGGCACATCAACATTGGCAACGGTGAATATTTTTTGGAACAATCACCGTTCCCAACCAAACGACTGCCGTCCGCGGTCACAGCGATTGCCGCGCCCGCAGCTCCTGCATCGTCGTCGAGACCGAAAGACAATCGGGATCAGCCAGCACTTCAATGACCGTCGGGCGTTTGGCCGCCAGCGCCGCGCACAGCGCCTCTGTGAACTGCTGTTCCGTCTGCACTTGGAAACCGAGCCCATTCAAACATTCCGCCAAGCGGGCAAACGGAACGCTCCCCAACTCCGTGCCGATGACCCGACCCGGAAACCGCAGTTCTTGATGCATGCGAATCGTCCCGTACATGCGGTTGTTAAATACGACGGAGATGATCGGAATGTCATACCGGACAGCTGTTTCCAACTCTTGCATCGTCATCATAAATCCGCCGTCCCCCGACAGCGACACAACGGTTCGGTCGGGCAATGCCAGTTTGGCGCCTATGGCCGCCGGCATGCCGTATCCCATGGCTCCGGACGTCGGCCCGATATACGTATGGCCTTCGCCAAACGGGAAAAACGTGTGAAGCCAGCCGGCAAAATTCCCCGCGTCGTTTGTGAAAACAGCGTTGTTCGGCAAATGGCGCGCGAAACTCGCCATGGCCGCTTCATACACATTGCGCGGTTTTTCTGGCAGCGTTGCGGTTTGTTCGTACTGCTCCCGCCGTTTTGCCACCCATTCTTGCCAGCTCGGCCGCACCGCAATCGTCAGCAAGCGGGATAGCGCTTCCCGACAGTCGGCCCAAATGGCCACGTCCGGCGCGCGCACTTTTCCAAACCCATCGCTGTCCAAGTCAATATGAATGAGCGTCTGATCAGCAGACGGTACACAGTAGTCTTGCGTAGTCACTTCCGATAACCGTGTTCCGAGCGCAATCACTACATCGGCCTGCTCCGCTGTCTCCCTCACCGCTTCTGGCGCTCCCAAGCCGAGATGCCCGACGTAGCACGGGTGATCGTGGGGAAATACGTCATGGCGGCGGAACGCTGCCATCACCGGCAACGAATACGTTTCAGCCCATAACCGCAGCAGCGGCTCCGCGCCCGCCCACTTGACACCTCCGCCGGCGATCACGAGCGGCCGCTTGGCGCGCGTCAGCCAAGCTTCGACTTCCCGAACGTCCTCGTGGCGCGGAGCCGGCTTCGGCACTTGGGTGGAAGCCATCACAGCTTCCGGGACGGTTTGCCAAAGCACATCCTCCGGCAGTGAAACGACAACCGGACCGGGTCTGCCCGTCTTCGCGGTGCGAAACGCGCGCTGCACCAGCTCCGGCACTCGTTCGGCTTCGCGAATTTCAACCGTCCATTTCGCGAGCGGGCGAAAAAACGCCTCCAAATCAACCTCTTGAAAACCTTCCCGGCCAAGAAAGCGGCTGTCCACTTGCCCTAAAAATACGACCATCGGCGTGGAATCTTGCCTAGCCGTATGGACGCCGATCGCCAAATTGGCCGCGCCGACCGCCCTTGTTGCTAAGACGACGCCGCATGTCCGCGCCGCTTTCGCATACCCTTCCGCCATAAACGACGCTCCTCCCTCATGGCGGGCGGAAATGAACTCAATCGACGGCTCTTCATAAATGGCGTCAAGCAACGGCAAGTAGCTTTCCCCCGGCACGCCAAACACATGGCGGATCTGTTCCTGTTTTAGACATTCCACGATGACCTTGGCCACCGTCACGTTTCGGATCGTTCGTTTCATGGCGCCAGCGTCCCCCCATTCACTCGTTTCCACCGCTCCAATGCTTGCTCGAGCCGCTCAATCGGCGCCGACAGCGAAACGCGGACGTACCCTTCTCCGGCCGGGCCAAACGCCGTTCCCGGTGTGACGATAATCCCCGCATCATCGAGCAGTTGGGTGGCGAATGATTCGGATGAGTACCCTGTGGGAACGGGAACCCATAGGAAAAAAGTCGCCTTCGGACGCTGCACGTTCAAGCCGAGTTCGCGAAGCCCTTCCACCATCCTGTTCATGCGCGCTTCATAAACCAAACTGTTCGCTTTCGCAAAAGCCTGCCCGTTTGTCAGCGCAGCAGCGGCCGCTTTTTGAATGGGAATGAATTGACATGTGTCGATGTTGCTTTTGATGACCGAAAGCGCTCGAATTAGGTGGCGGTTTCCCACCACATACCCGATGCGGCAGCCCGCCATGTTATAGCTTTTCGACAATGAGCCAAATTCGACCGCGACCTCTTTCGCCCCGTCCACCTGCAAAATGCTCGGTGACTGAAACCCGGCGAACGTCACCAATGAATACGCGGCGTCATGGGCGATGAACAGCCGATGCCGACGCGCGAGAGAAACGGCCTCGGAAAACACGCCGATCTCGGCCACGGCAGCGGTCGGATTGCTTGGATAGTTGAGGAGCATCAGCTTCGCCTCATCATACACGTCGGGAGAAAGCGCAGCAAACTGAGGCGCGTAACCGTTTTGAGCATCCAAGGGCAGCGCCCGGCTCCGCCCGCGGGCAAAATGAACCGCCGTTCGATAAACGGGATAACCGGGATCCGGCACAAGCACAAGCTCTCCCGGCTTCAGAACCGCTTGCAACAGATGAACGATCCCTTCCTTCGAGCCGATCAAAGCGAGCACTTCCGTTTCCGGATCGAGCACGACCCCGTATTCCCGTTCATAAAACCGGGCGACCGCCTCCCGATATTCCTTGCAACCGCCATACGGCGAATACGTATAATGTTTCGGCGCCTCGAGCTCTTTTTTCAACACCTCGATGACAAAGGAGGGCGGTGGCAAATCGGGAGCGCCGATCCCTAAATCAATGACATCGACCCCTTGCTTCACCAGCTCCTCTTTTTTCCGTTGAAAACGGGAAAACAAATAAGGCGGCATCGTCTCCACAAGATCGGAAAACAAAGTCAATCCCCTCCCTCCTCATGCCCCTTCGTTTCAGTGTATGCGCCCACTCACTGCTCACATGCCCATTCCCGATCCCGCCTGCACTGACATCTCCCTCTTCTCAAAGAAACGTTCCATGGGCAGCGCGATCTGCTCCACCCGGGGATGAATATCCGCGCCAGTTCGGCATTTTCACGAAAATGTTCCATAGGCAGCGCGCCCCCACCCAAGGTTGAACATCTCGCGCCGGTCCGGCATTTTCACAGAAATGTTGCATGGGCAACGTTTTGCCCCCCATTCGGGGATGAACATCGGCGTCAGTCCTGCACTTTTTAGAAAACGCTTCCAAAAAACAACGTGCTCGGCCATACAAATTCGGAGGCGCTTCGAAAAGTCTTGCATTTCGCCGTTGGTCCATAAAAAGAAGCGGCCAGCACCATCTATCGTTCGATGACGCAACTGGCCGCTGTCTATGGAAGCGAAACGCCGGCGAAGGCGCTGCAATAGACTGCGCAGTTTTCCCTTCACAAATAAATTATGTTATGAATAGAAATTTACCCCTTATGTCATTATCATAACAGATAAAAAACAATTTGTAAATATATTTTTATTCTATATTTTCTGTATAATTGTATATCCTTGCCCAACTGGCGGGCTTCCGCGCTTTCATACGTTCGTCCGCCCTGAATGGACTTGTCATTGATACAGAGAAGCGCCCTTCTGAACAAATTCCTTCGCTTTCGCTTGCATGCCGTCTTCTTTCATTTTCCGCTGCAGCTCATGAGAAATGCTCATCGAGCAAAATTTCGGCCCACACATCGAACAAAAGTGGGCGGTTTTCGCCGCGGCAGCCGGTAAAGTTTCGTCATGGTATTCACGGGCGCGCTCCGGGTCAAGCGATAAATGGAATTGGTCGTTCCATCGAAACTCAAAGCGCGCCTTTGAGAGCGCATCGTCGCGCTGCTGGGCGGCCGGATGTCCTTTCGCCAGATCAGCGGCATGGGCGGCGATTTTATAAGCGACTACCCCGGCACGCACATCCTCTTTGTTGGGCAGCCCTAAGTGCTCTTTCGGCGTGACGTAGCAAAGCATCGCCGTTCCATAAGCCCCAATGATGGCGGCGCCAATGGCTGATGTAATATGGTCATATCCGGGCGCGATGTCGGTGACAAGCGGCCCTAACGTATAAAACGGCGCCCCGTGGCAAATTTCTTGCTCCTGCTCGACATTTTCGCGAATTTTATGCATCGGAATGTGTCCCGGCCCTTCGATCATCACTTGCACGTCATGCTTCCAAGCGATGGCCGTCAACTCCCCGAGCGTCTTGAGTTCGGCAAACTGTGCATCATCGTTCGCATCGGCGATGGAACCCGGCCGCAGTCCGTCTCCGAGCGAAATGGCCACATCATACTGTCGCAAAATTTGGCAAATGTCTTCAAAATGCGTATACAAAAAGTTTTCTTGATGATGCGCCAAGCACCATTGCGCAATGATTGAGCCGCCGCGGGAGACGATGCCGGTCACGCGGCTGGCGGTGAGCGGAATGTAGTGAAGCCGCACCCCAGCATGAATGGTCATGTAATCGACCCCTTGCTCGGCTTGCTCGATCAGCGTTTCGCGGTACACGTCCCATGTCAGCTTCTCGGGCGCTCCCCCGACCTTTTCGAGCGCCTGATAAATCGGCACCGTTCCTACCGGGACCGGCGAGTTGCGGATAATGTACTCGCGCGTTTCATGAATGTGCTTGCCCGTCGATAAATCCATCACCGTATCGGCGCCCCAACGCACCGCCCACAGCAGTTTTTCTACTTCATCGTCAATCGATGACGAAACAGCCGAGTTGCCGATATTGGCGTTAATTTTTACATGGAAGCGGCAGCCGATGATCATCGGTTCGCTCTCCGGATGATTGATGTTGGCGGGGATGATCGCCCGCCCCGCCGCCACTTCCTGGCGGACAATTTCCGGATCGATTCGTTCGCGAATCGCGACAAACTCCATTTCTGGCGTGATGATCCCCCGTTTGGCGTAATGCATTTGCGTCACCGCTTTTCCTGACTTCGCGCGCAAAGGTCGGCGGGCAAAGGGAAGCGCCAGCGAACGAGGGGCGACCGCCCGCGGCTCCGCTTCTTCGACATCGGCGCGCTCAACGATCCAGCGATGCCGGAGAGGTGGCAATCCTTTTTCAATATCTGGCTCAAAATGAGGGTCTGTATACGGCCCTGTCGTGTCGTACACACGCACGGGCTCGTTTTTCACTTCGCCGTGGGCCGTCTTCGTCGGCGACAGCATAATTTCTCGCATCGGCACGCGCACGTCCGGACGCGATCCCTCGATATACACTTTGCGGCTAGATGGGAATGACATGAATGTGCGGATGTTTTCCATGCATGGATCCCCTTTCTTTTGATTTCATCGACTGGATCCATGCCATCACGCTTGGAAGAAGGCAACCATCCAAAAGGGAAAGAGAGAGGACGAGACAAAACAAAAACAGGTTCCGACAACGGAACCTGATCGAAGGCAAAAGGGCAAACGAACATGACACGTCCATCTGTTCCCGCTGCCTGCTTCCCTACGCTGGCATGACCCAGATCAGGTTCAAAGGGTCAAAGAACTTCATCGCGTTCTTTTCTCAGCCCGGCTCTCGGACTCCCCTAGCAGATTACGCGTATGACGCGATCACAGCTCATTTTCTTCATTGTATCGCATCGTCAGCCGGCAGGCAATCTTTTTTTCACTGCCGACTGGGGCGAGATTTGGCACACCCCTTTCGTATCCATGTTTTTTTAAATCACACCGAAAAATGCTTCAGCATCGTCCGCATCTCGTCCGCCATTTGGCCCAACGATGCCGACGAAGAAGCGATTTCTTCGACGGAAGCCATCTGCTCTTGCGTTGCCGCCGATACGTTAGCGGTGCTGGCGGACGATTGTTCTACAATATCGGTCATCTGTTGCAACGCTTCATCCACATGACGGACATGATCCGTCATCTGTTCAAGCGCCAGCGAAACTTGTCCGATTTGTTCGCTCACCTGCCCCACCGCCTCACGAATATGGGCAAACGATGCCCCACAAGCATGGGCAGCATTCAGTCCATGCGCCACTTCCGAGACGACCCGTTCGGTGGAAGCGATGGCCCGCTTCGTCTCTTCTTGGATGTAGCCGATCAGCTCAGAAATTTGCTGCGCAGAACGAGCCGATTGTTCAGCCAATTTTCTCACCTCGCCGGCGACGACGGCAAATCCTTTCCCTTGCTCACCAGCGCGCGCCGCCTCGATCGCCGCGTTGAGCGCCAGCAAATTCGTCTGCGAGGCGATGCCCGTAATGGCCTCGGTAATTTGTCCGATCTCGTTCGATCGTTCCCCAAGCGCTTTGACGATCTGGCCTAGCGATTGGACATGACCGTAAATAAATTGCATTTGCTCCGACATTTTCTCCACCGATTGCTCCCCAGACTCGGCCTTTGCCGCGGTTTCCTGGGCCCGATGAGTGACATCTTTTGTCCGACGGTCCACATCGCCGAGCGTTCGGGAAATGGTATTGACTGCCGCCGCCGTGCCGCGAACAGCGCTAGTCTGCTCTTCGGCATGAGACGCCATCGTTTCCATGGTGGTCGCGATTTGTTCGGTAGCTTTTGTTGTCTGTTCGGCGACAGCGGCAAGCTGTTGCGAATATTGCGCGACTTCCTCAGCATGATGCTGGATGCTTTTCATAACTTCTTGCCATGCGTCCGCCATATGATTTAACGATGCCGCGATCGGCCGCAGCTGGCGCACCCGGTCCAATGGTACGCGCGCCGTCAAATCCCCCTCCGTCATCTTCTCTAAGTGGCGGTTAATAACGGTGATCGGCGCAACAAATCGCCGGTAGTTGAGCGAAGCGGAGATCAGACCGATCAGGGTGCCAAACAGCACGGTGGCCATCAACGTCCAGCCAAGCGCTGCACCATGAATGTCATTCGCTAGGCAGACCCCCGCGCCAATCGCTGCCGTGCCCGGAATGACAACAAACATCGTGCGGATAATATAGCTCGTTAGCGACAAACCATTTCTCCTCCTTCTTTTGTCACGTCAGTCGTTTCATGGTGATCACTGCATGAAATTGATTCGCTGTCGCGCGTTCATGTAAATTTTACCGATATAAGAATTATACTAATGAAAAATGATCATCCGAACAACATTTTTATGCCTCAAGCCTCTCTGCCCCCCCAACAACCACGTTTTTGTCTTTTTCAAATTTTTCTCAAGCGCGTGAATATGTATTGATGGCTAAGCCAATTTATTCGACATTGGAATAAAAAATCCTCCCGATTTCCGTCGAAAACACACGAAATATGAATTTACTGAACACCGTTGCCAAAAGGTCGGTGAAAAACGGCTGTCACACACCGATCAGAGTCATTTTCATTCAGAAAAGAAAGCTGATTCTGCGAGGTTTCTCTCATTGAGAAACGGGTGGAACTCGGCGGTATTTTGCACGAAATCACCGGACTCCTAGAGGGCTGGTGAAAAACCACTGATTCCTTTCATCAATGGGAGAATGAGTGAAAAACAGGATCAATATGGTAAAACCGTACCCGCGATGAAATCGCCAGCTTTCGAAGGACGCGGGAGCTGACTGAGAGGCAAAGACACGTTTTATCAAGGCTTCGCTTCTTGAGAGTCAGCGCCGATGTCCTCATCCCGCATCGCAACTCTGCGAGCAAAAAGAAACAGGCCCCATTTGAGAGCCGCTCGTTTCCTTGGTTACGCCGTCGGTTTTTTCTGTTGTCACATACATCCTAGCGATAAAATCGTGAATCGATCGTTTGTCTTCTCTTGCAGCTACCATCATCGCACTGATAATAAGTCCCATTCCAAAAGTAACAAAATACACAAGCCTGTCGACAAACGAACGCAAAAACATCGTGCCAGGCCGACTTTGCCGCCGTTTACTTTGGCAATTCGGATGCCGATCATCCGTTTGCCGACCGTATAGCCATACCAAACCGCCGGAACAACTAAAGCGTAAAGCAAGTTGGCCAATGTCGTAAACCAGTTCGTTTCCATACTGCCCGTAATCAAATAGCCGATGACCGAAATCGGAATGCCGATCACAATAGCGTCCAACAAGTTAGCCAACAACCGTTTCCAAAATCCAGCCGGACGGTTCATTTCTATCTGTCATTCCTCCTTTTGCTCCGCTGATATCATTCTATTCTTGACGAACGGCGGAATTGTCTTTATTTCAGCAGACATTTTTCCAAATGGAAAACATCTTTTTTCACCATTCATGACCGCTAAAACGTTCTCCGGCACGAGGACGTAGCCACGCAAGGACGATAAGGTCGGTGACGACTAGCACGAGCAAATCGGCGGCATCGCGCAAAAAAAGTTGATTTCGTCAGGCTTTTCTCACTGTGAAACAGATCGAATCGCACTATTTTGTACGGAATCATCGATCCTCGATCGCTGGCGCTGTTTCACTACCATAATTTTGCAGCCACTGCTGAAAAATCGTCCGGGAGCGGCCCTTTTTGAAAGAAATAACGGCGCAAGCGCGATAACAGCGCTCGTTCATCGAGCGAAACATACGGCGCGATCGCATCGCGAAACGTCTCAATTTTTTGACGCACTGAACCCACCTTCTCCCCTTCGATGGCTCCGTCCGAATACAAAATGAGCGTCGCCCCCGGCTCATAACGCAGCCGCCCGCTCTCAACAAAAAGCCGCGGGAGCAAGCCGATCGGCGCACAGCCGCGGTCCAACTCCGCCACCGTTCCATCCGGCTGAAACAAAAATCCAGGTGGATGACCCGCCGAAGCATATTCGATCATTCGCTCCTTCACATCGACCAGCACATACATCGCCGTAAAATAATACGTCGTCCGCCCGTTTTCGTGATACAGTTGGCGCATATGGCGGTTGAGCTCTTGGAACACTTCGTTCGGAACGATTCCCTTGCGGATAACCCCGTTCAGAAGCGAACGAACGGACATGCAAATGAGCGAAGCCGCCGCCCCATGCCCCATCACATCCATTAAAAAAATGCCATAACGCCGTTGATCGATCGGATACCAAGCGTACATATCCCCACCCACCTCCCGCGACGGTATGTACGTTCCAGCAATGGAAATCCCCTCAGCGGATAACGGCTTGCTCAATACCCGTTTTTGCACTTCGCGGGCCAGCTTTAAATCATCTTTCACCGCTATGATATCCGGCTCTTCTAAAGACGAACCAGAAAAGAGGAACAAATAAAAAACAATCTCCCCCGCGCGATCGCGAACGGCTTTTACCATCGTTTGCCTCACGCATGGCGATCCTTGCTTTCGCCGCCAACACACCCTCCCTCTCCACTCCCCCCTTTCTTCATTCTCGGCCTTGACCACCTCATAAAACCACGCATCATAATAGCCGGCATACAGCATATGCAACGGCTGGCCGATAATTTCCACACCATGGCCGGTCATTTTGGTGAACGCCGGGTTGACAAGCCGGACGGTAAATTGTCCATCCGTCACGAGCATCGCCTGCTCGATGGCTTCATACACGTGTTCAGCCAGCTGGCGCTCGTCCTCATTCCGTTTCGCTTCCGTAATCTCCACGACAACGCCGCTGACCAGCTTGACCCCCTTCGTGCGCGCCAACACGGGGACCGTTTGTTCAGCCACCCAGCGCACCGAGCCGTCCCGTTGGTTGATGATGCGGTACGTTTGAGCGTTCTCCCCCATCTGCGAAAGAAGCCGCCATTTGTCTTTCGCCTTGATTCGGTCGTCCGGATGGGCCACTTTCTCCCAGATGTCCCGATCGTTATAAAACGCTTCCGGCGGCAGTCCATAGAGCCGCTCACATGAGGCTGAAATAAACAAAAGCTGCTTCTTTTCCGGAGCGGCCAGCCAATACACATAATCCCGCGGTCCAAAGAGCACATTCATTTTTTCTAGATTGGCGAGCAGCTCACGCCACGCCAAACTGTCATTCCATTGCACACTTTCCCAAAACCCATCCACCATAGAACGTCATTCTCCGACGAAATAATCAAGCGCTTCCTTCTCTGTGGCAAATAGTTTGATAAACGAAGAAAATTTAACAATATGGAAAATCTCAGCAAGCGACCCTTTGACACCGGCAATCACCAGTTCCTTCTGACAAGCTCTGGCCGTCATCACGCTGTCAGCGATCGCACCGAGCCCGGCGCTGTTAATGTAGTTGACTTTCTCCATGTTGACAACGAGATAGTCGGCCTGTTCATTCAACAAGGTTTCAAGCGCTTGGCGGAACGATTCAACATTGTTTAGTGTAATATCCTCCGTCCATGTCAGCGTGCAAATTGCTCCTTGTTTCGTCTCCATCCTGCTTCCTCCAATGGCCACTCATTTTTTTTTGCATTTGCACATACAAAACAAAACGTTGTTCCCTTCCTGCTTTACGTACACATCGTCAACAATATGGGCGATCAGCTGTAGCCCTCTGCCACGCGGCCCTGTGTTGACAGTGTCATGATTCGTGATGGAAAAGCATCCTCCTTGTTGTTTGACCACAATCATTAACTGTCCCTCATCGATTTTCCAAAACACCCTAAACGGAAGTTTCTGGACCTTTTGACAGTATTCATAGGCGTTCATGCACGCCTCCTCCGTCGCTAAACGGAGAAAAAGGCAATCATAAGGCAAAAATCCCATCCGCTCGGCCAGCTCTTCTGTCACTTCCATCGCTTTTAAAATATCAGCCGGCTTCATGATCGTCATCGTTCGGATCATGATCGTATGTTTCATTGACATTCCCCTATCTTTATGCACTTTGTACGTGCAGCCATGGCAATATGCACTTCCCTCACTATACAGCACGGCATACTTTGGGGAAATAGATTCAAAGGGTCATTTGATTTCCTTACTCTTTCCTCTAGATACTAGAATAGTTCCTGTTTACTATACTCACATTATAATACAAAATGGGTCTCGTTCCAATTTCCTACATGATAAAAAAGGACATCATGGCATCGTCTGCCCAATGATGTCCCCCTAACGGCGCCGTCGGTGGTTTAATTGGTACACTAGAGCGATCAGCTGCGACCGATCATTGACGCCAATTTTCTGGAAAATGTTCGTAATATGGTTTTTAACAGTATGGACGCTAATAAATAGCCGTTCAGAAATTTCGCGGTTGCTGCATCCTTGAATGAGGAGCTCAAGCACATCCATCTCCCGCGCGGTCAACTGTTCGGACAACATATCAATATCGATGATTCCTTCGTCATCTTGGTAAACGGCGCCTTGCATCATTAACGCTCCGATGGCGGCCAGCGCCGCTATGTAGACTTCGGCTTCTTTCGCCTCGGCCGGCTGTCTGATATGAACAGCGAGCACGCCATAATGACGGTCGCGGACAAAAAACGGCACTTCCATCACGGTCTTGTCCCCGATCGGAACGAGGGTCGGCGCTTGATTTTTCGCTTTCTCACCGCGTCCGTAGCGCCGGCGCACCTCCTCCCGGTAGCCGGATGCCGCCGAAGCCGTAAGCGCCCCTTCATGAATCACCGTCGTCCTATCGTCACAACACCAGACGGCACAAACAAACTCACCATACGCAAGGTCAACCGCGAATTCGACCATCATCCGCACGATTTCTTCCTCATTTTGCACTACGCGCATCGCTCGGCCAATTTCCATTAACATCGACAGCCGCATCAAATGGCGGTCAGTTTTCGCGCTCGCTTCCGCACATCTCGTCAGCAGCAGCCAATGTTGGACGAGCATATGGCCAAGCGGCAACAATTCCGAGCCGTCTCACTAGCGACAACGGCCCATCCTTCCAGCGTCTGTTCATACACCGCCGGATAAGCGATCAGCATCTTGGGGCGAATGTCATGGCGGACGAAAAAAGAAAAGCGCGGATCAAGGGCGGCTTCTTGGAAATAAATAGGGTGAAATGGCTCATCCCAAGCCACCAATGGCGGAAACAGCGGATCAATGGTCCTTCCTTTTAATCGTTCAGCCTTCTCCCCGTTGGCTGCCACCACGACGCATGCCTGCGGACGCCTTTCAATATATAGCGCGACATCGAGCCGCGGATCCAACTCTTGCAGGCGCGCCAACAGCCGACCGGCATCATACGCAAGAGGATGGTCGGCCAACGCCGCCTCCAGAGGTTTCCCATACGCGTGATACCGCTGTTTGCAGCGCTCGCCGCGGATCAGTTCTCCACATATGGCCGCCATTCGCTCAATGTCCCGAAGCTTCGCCTCCACCGCACCGGCAGGCAGAACGGCCGCTTGGGCAATCACTGCCGCCCATTTGTCATCAACCATCGATTGCTCGCGAACGAGCCACTTCGTTTCCTCTTCGATCAACACCCCAGACCAAACCCAATACTCCGCCTTGCCCTCGACAAAGATAGGAGCGAGGATGCTTTTCATCCCTAGGCAACCGACCGGCGCCAAAATCGGCCGCTGCCAACTTTCAATCGATAATTCCCGCGGACAAAAAAACGTCGTCCCCTCCTTTTGGGCGACAAATAAAACGAGCTCGGCCAGCTCGGTCAAGTTGGACACTTTTGTGACAGGATTGCCGTCATCGTCAACGATGATCATGCTCAGTTGGGTCAAGGCCGCATACGCATCTTGGACATATTGCAACAGTTCACGAATCGCCACGCCTTCAACTCTCCTACACCACTTTTTTATTCTTCAATATATTATGGACAAACCATTTGCAAGAAATCAAGCCCAAGGATTGATCGGAGCGACAAAAACAAACCGGCGCCGTGCCCGCAGAAACCGGGCGGCCAGCGCCGGAACAACTATTCCCCCTTCAGACGGAAGGACGCGTGAGCGGCTTCAAACCTTCTTCTAAATAAAAACACCCTTAGCACCCCAAAAATTTACCAATCCACCCGCAATCCAAACGGCCGCAAACTATTGGCAAGTTCACACTTGATCTCGGCCAATGCCTCCTTCGTCTTCGCCTCGGCGCGCAAGACAAGGATGGGCTGCGTGTTTGATGGCCGCACCAATCCCCAGCCTTCCGGAAACTGGATGCGAGCGCCATCCACATCCACAACCGGATAGCGGCCAGCGAATCGCTGTTTCACCGCGGCAATGGCATCTGTTTTCTTCTCTTCTGGGCAAGCCACGCGCGTCTCCGGCGTCGCCACGTACCGCGGCACATCAGCAAACCACTCAGACAGCGGACGTTCGTCATTCGACAACAAGCGAAGCAGCCGCCCGGCGGCGTACAAAGCGTCGTCATAGCCGTAAAACTCATCATTAAAGAACAAATGGCCAGACATTTCGCCAGCAAACGGGATGTCTGGACGGCGACGCAGCGTCGCCTTCACATGCGAGTGGCCCGTCCGATGGAAGAACGGCTTTCCGCCGAGCCGCTCAATTTCCTCCACGAGCGCTTGGGAACATTTCACTTCAACCGGCGCCGCCGCTCCCGGATGGCGCTTGAGAATCTCGCGCCAGAACAGCACCATCAGCTGATCGCCCCAGCGAATGGTTCCTGTTTCATCAACGACTCCGATTCGGTCGCCATCGCCATCAAAGGCGATGCCGAGATCCGCGTTCTCTTTGCGCACCGTTTCAATCAAATCCGTCAAGTTTTCCGGTACGACCGGATCCGGATGATGGTTCGGGAACGTCGGATCGGATTCGCAGTAAAGCGGGATGACATCGCATCCCCACTCTTTGAGCACTTGCGGCGCAATGATCGACGGAGTGCCATTGCCGCAGTCAACGACCACCTTCAACTTGCGGGGGCCAAGCTGAATCTTCTCTTTGAGCATGCTAGCATACGCCGGAACAAGATCGAACGTCTCCTCGCGCCCGCGCGCCGCTAGTTGCGGCTGTTCTTGACTGAGCCGCTCCATCGCTTGGCGGAGCGCCTGAATACGTTCGCCGTAAATCGTCGTTTTTCCCATGGCGATTTTAAATCCATTCTCATCGCCCGGGTTATGGCTGGCGGTGACGATCATGCCGCAGGGGATGTTCGTGTAATATAAGCTGTAGTAAAACATCGGTGTCGTCGAAAGCCCGATATCGACAACATCGCAGCCGCCATCGAGCAGCCCGTCTTTAAGCGCTCGATGCAGCCTAGGGGATGACAGACGGTTGTCATGGGCAGCAACCGCCTTTTTCTCCCCTTCCTTTTGCATCATATCGGCAAAAGCCCGTCCGAGCCAATACGCGAACGACTCATCGAGCTCCTCGCCGGCTCGTCCGCGAATATCGTACTCTTTAAACACGTGCGCCGGCCATGCGAACGGTTTTGTAGTGAACGAGTTCATCAACAGCCACCTCCACGGAAATGGATTGTGCGATCGCTGCGGTCAACAAGTACGATAGTGTGGACTCCGCCCCCCGATTCGGGTTCGGACCGTTCGGACCAAGCCCGTCACAACAGCTGCCGTCGCTCGGATCGGCCAGCGGCGCCTTGCCATCGTTTTCCCCGTAAAACCAGGCAAGGCAGCGGCAGACGACGCTGCGATACTGCTCGTCGTCCGTTGCCCAATACGCTTCGCGCGCCGCCAAAGCGAGCTTCATCACATCAAGCGGCTGCTGGTCCCAATCGGCGCGATAACGGCGATTGCACCAACCGCGGTTGCCGATCGGCCGGATGACCCCTCCCGGTCCGCTCATGTTGTCAATAAGGAAAGCAAGACTTTTTTCCGCCACTTCCCGTACCTCATGGCGCGGCGCGCGCCGATACGCCGTCCAAAGCGCCCACGGCAGCACCCCGTTGGCGTACGTCAGCTCCGATTCATACCATCGCCAGCGGGCATCAGCGTTGCTTGCGTACGCTGATAGGAGCCGCTCTTCGAATCGTGCCGCCAACGCGGCCGCTTCCTGCTCATCGACGCCTGGAGGGCGGCCTTCCGTCAGCAACACCCCGCAAGCCGCCAACCCCCAAGCCGAGCCTCGCAACGACCGAAGCTCCCATGCCGCCGGTATAGCTCGCCGCAACATCTCAGCCGCCGCCTCGCGCCGCGCCGGATCACGAAGGCGGACGTACGCCATGGCCGCCGCCCAAAACGAGCGACCAAAGCAGTCATCCGATGGGGTTTCTTCCTCCTTTGTCCGATCAAAGAAAAAGTTGTTATGGAACGTGCCATCCTCATTTTGCGCCCAAAGCAAAAACGCCAAATAGCGATCAAGCAGGCGATAGAGCCGCTCGTTTGTTTTTGTGTCTTGACACAGGGCGAGCCATTCCAAACACACCCATATCGCCCGAGCATTGTCATCGGTCGAATACCCTTCGCGGCGGCGAGGAATGCGGCCTAAGCTGTGCTCGAGCAACCCGGTGTCGTCAGTCATGCGCTCGAGATGATCGAACTTAATGACTGACGATGCCAACGGTCTTCACCTCCCCACGTTTCGCGGCGCACATGCGCGCAAACAAGGCGACATGCTGTTCGCCGACGCGCGGCCAATGCGTGTTTGCCCCGATTTGGCGCATCTTTTCCTCCCAGCGCTTTAACGCCGCCTCGTCGGCCAACAGCTGCCCGAGCCGCTCTTCCCAGACAGTTGTATCGCCATATGGCAACAACAGCTCTTCACAACCTTGCAACAAATCGCGCGCATGCTCATACGGCGTCGAAACGACCGGACGACCGACGCCGACCGCATAGGCAAGCGTGCCGCTTGTAATTTGTTGCATGCCCGGGTACGGGGTGACGTATAGATCGCATGCCGTCAAATAATCAATCAATTCCGCTTCGCTGAAATACCGATCTTCCATACGGACGTGGCGCTCAAGCCCCAAACGGTGAATGAGCGATTTCAACTCCTCGCGATAGGCTTCTCCTTCCCTCTTTTTCACTTCGGGGTGCGTCTGTCCAGCGATGACATACAGCGCTTCCGGCACCTTGCGAACAACGCCCGGCAATGCGGCCAAGACCGACTCAATGCCTTTGCCGCGGCTGAGCAAGCCAAACGTCAGCATCACTTTGCGGCCACTGAATCCGAGGCGACGGCGCAGCGAATCGCGGTCCTCACTGCTTGGACCCGGAGCGCCGTGCGGAATGTAGACGATTTTCTCCTTTGGCAGACCGAACGCCTTCACTAAGTAGGGGATCGCCTGCCGGTTCATGACGATGATCGCATCGCTTGCTGTCGCGATTTTCTCTTGAATCGGGCGATACGGCGGCTCAGGCTCGGCAAACACCGTATGAAACGTCGTTACGAGCGGCTTATGGAGCGCGGCGATGAAATCAAGAATGTATTCGCCCGCCTCGCCGCCGAAAATACCGAACTCATGCTGCAATAAAACGACGTCGCTGTCGCTTTCATTCACTCGTTTGGCCATCTCGGCATACGCCGCGCGGTTTTGCGCCGGAAGCGGCCAATACATTGGGTGGTGGCGATAGGCGTCATCGCCATCGCTTTCGTTGTACAACACGATGATGCGGTCACCGTCGGACGGACCGCGGACGCCATCAATACTTTGGCGCAAATGTTCCGTAAACGTCGCCAGCCCGCACCGCCGCGGCGGGTACGTGCTGACATAGGCGATTTGAATCATGCTTGCACCGCCTCCTTGAACTGATTAATAATCGAATCTTCAAACACTTCGCCCGCCGGCGTCACCGTCCGATAGCCGAAAATGCTGTTTTGCAAACGGCTGCGGTCACGAATGACAGAGCGGTCCCAAACGATCGTTTGCGCGCAATGGACGCGGGCGCCAATTTGACAACGATCGCCGATGACCGCATTCGGGCCAATGACGGCCTGCGGACCGATTTTCACGTGATCACCGATGAGCACAGGCGGCACAAACAAGACACCAGCCCCAATCTCCACGTTTTCCCCAACAAACACGCCCGGTTGAATTTCACGTCCTTTGAGCGGAATCGGAAATTCCCGGCTCAACGCATCCCAATGCACTTGGCGATAGCGGGCCGGCGTCCCCATATCGCGCCAGTATCCGTTGCTGACGATGCCGTATACACCGACATTCTTCTCGATCAGCAGCGGGAACGTTTCCCGCTCGATCGACACTTCCCGCTCAGCCGGGATATAGCGCATTACGTCCGGCTCGAAAATATACATGCCGGCGTTGATCCGGTTCGATGGGGCTTCCTCACGGCGCGGCTTTTCGACAAAGCGTAAAATTTGCCCGCGATCGTTCTGTTCGACTACCCCATAGGAAGAAGGATCGTCTACTTCCGTTAAGACAATCGTCGCCAAACCGCCATGTTGACGATGGAAATCAAGCAACGGGATCAATTGCGGCAAATGCACGATATCGGCGTTAAACACAAGAAACCGTTCCTTCAGCCAACGTTCGGCGTTTTTGATCGCTCCAGCCGTTCCGAGCGGGAACGGTTCAAGCGCGTATGTAATCTTCACATTCCAGCGCTTCCCATCTTCGAAATAGCGACGGATCACGTCTGAACAATGATGTGCGGCGATGACAAATTCGTTGACTCCTTGGTCGCGAAGATGAACGATGAGGTGTTCAAGCCATGGCCGGTTCGCAATTGGGGCCATCGGTTTGGGGATGTTTTCCGTCAATGGACGAAGACGTGTACCTAATCCTCCTGCCAGCAACAATGCTTTCATTGTCGTCATCCCTCCAATACTATTTTTTTCACAAAAATAGACACGCTTTTGACGGATGAACGAGAAAATGAAAGTTGTTCATAGATTGCTAGCACTCGGCTGTGATGGTTGCTAATAATAATATACATAATATTCCTCCTTCGATGCAAGCGAAATGATTGTCGAATGACGTCGATGAAGAATGGACGCTTATAAGTTTAGAAGCTTTCATTTTCTCGTTCTTCTTTTTCTTTGCGGTATAATGAGTATCGTTAATGCTATATATATGTGAGGGAGGAGGAGAATACGCCATGATTTCATCTTTCCGTTACCATGTTGGCATTGTCGGTGCCGGCGCATTCGCTGAGTTTCTCGCCGGCGCGCTCGCTTCGCTTCCTTCCTTTCATCTTTTCGCCGTCGCTGGGCGGACGGACGCCAAGCGCCAGCGCGTGATCGCCGCCTATCGCCGCCGTCAGCCGCAGGCGGGCGATGTGCGCGAATACCGCGAGGCAGAAGAATTGATCGTTGACCCACACGTTGATATCGTCATTCTCACCACCCCACCGCATTTGCACGCGCCGCTGGCCAAGCGGGCGCTTGAGGAAGGAAAACATGTGTTGCTTGAAAAGCCAGGCGGCCTCACCGCCGAGGCGCTGCGGGCAAACAGCCAGCTCGCCGCCCGCCAAAACCGGGCGTTGGCCGTCAATCTCGTTCTTCGCTACCACCCGCTCAGTGAAACTGTCAAGCAACTCATCCACCGCGCGCTTCTCGGAGCGGTGGACTACGCAAGCCTTCACAACGCCGCCCATCGCGTCGCCGAAGGCCATTGGTTTTGGGACGAACGGCGAAGCGGAGGCATCCTGATCGAGCACGGCGTTCACTTTTTTGAAGTTGGACGTGACTGGTTCGGCGAAGCAGCTGAAGCGCGAGGGTTCGCCTTAACGGATTCGGACGGCACACGGCCGCGCGTCGGTGCCACGATCATTCATGAAGGCAACGGACGACGCCTCCCCGTCCATTATTACCACGGCTTTACGATGGACCCAGCCGCTCCGGAGTCGACGCATTGGGACGTTCATACGACGCGCGGACGCATCACGCTTGACGGCTGGATCCCAATGCAGCTATCCGTCTCCGGCCTCGTCTCAACCGATGAGGCGGCGCATATGGACGCTTTGCTCGATGCCATTCCGAAACAACCGTCCTCCCGCGCCATCGAACAAATCAGGCAAGCGGCCGACCGCCTGTTGCCGTCGGTTCCACGGTCAGACGCCCCACGCATCCCGTACGAACGCACCGTGGTGCTCTCGGACCGCCACGGGTGGTACGAAGCGATCGCCCAAGCGCGCTTTCTTGACTTTTGCCGCTTGATCGAAAATCCGAATGAGCGCGGTCTTGTCACGCTGCAGGACGCCATTGCCGACCTCGCCCTAGCCGAAGCGTGCACCGCCGCAGAAACATCATCGTCTGCCCGCTAAGCAGCACAAAACAAGCCTGTTGGGGCTGCAAAGCAACCGCCAACAGGCTTTTTCGTTTGAAACACCGCTTTGTTTTCCAAAACAGTGGAGCTCCTTCAAACATGACGAATGCGTCATCGCCTCGCCGCTGGCCAACTTGACTAAAGAGCTATACGGGTTTGCCAAACCATACGGTCGGGGGACAAGAAGACGCTTTCTGCTGTTGTGAAGCTTTAAATCAAACCGTTTTCCTTGCTGCAATCTAAACAGGACAAGAAGACGCTTTCCGCTGTTGTGAAGCCAAACGGAACAGTGCCGTTCCCTCTTTTTTTGAAAGGACGAAACTTTTTCACTGGACGCTCCGTATTCTCAACTGAAATCGATGACAAGGAGGCGAACTCATTGTTCAAAAAACTGTTAAGTTCCATCGGCATCGGATCTGCCACGGTCGACACGAAGCTTGCCAAAGCGCAATACGCTCAAGGGGAAACAGTCGAAGGCGTCGTCGAAATTCGCGGCGGCAGCGTGGAGCAGCACATTGATAAAATTGATCTAGCGTTAGTGACGACGTATATTCGCGAAGTCGACGATCACAAATTCGAAGAAAAAGCTGTGCTCGCCCGACACAAAGTGTCTGACTCGTTGACAATTGGACCGAACGAAACAAAAACGATCCCGTTCCGATTCACCTTGCCCTATGACACACCGGTGACGCTCGGCTCTTCCAAAGTGTGGCTGCAAACCGGCTTGGATATTCAAATGGCACTGGATCCGCAAGACCGGGACTACCTCACCATCGAACCGCATCCGCTCGTCACAGCGTTTCTTGAAGCCGCCCGTCAGCTTGGATTCCGCCTCCACCATGTGCAGTGCGAACAAGCGCCGCGCCATTGGCAGCGGCGGCTGCCGTTTGTCCAAGAGTTCGAGTTTCGCCCGGCAAGCGGAGCGTTTCGGGGCCGCCTTGACGAATTGGAAGCCATCTTCTTTGTGTCCGAGCACGGAGTGGAAACCATTTTGGAAATCGACCGCAAAGCGCGCGGATTCGCCGGATTGCTCGCCGAGGCGCTCGATATGGACGAAACGCTCGTCCGCTTCACCTACGGGCCGAACGATCTCGCCTCGCTGCCGCAATTGCTGGCCAATGCCATTCATCGATATAGCTGAACCACAAGGAGGGTGTCCCACAAGGATCGGGACGCCCTCCTTCATCATACGAACCATCCGTTTTTGCCGCACTATATGTTGTGCTCAACTGAAAGACAGACAGCCTTTTGGTTCAGCTCCCGATGAATGAAGCAGTTCAGCAAAATTCGATTCCCTCCGGCCAAAGGAACAAGTCTTTCCTTACGATGACTTCACCAGCAACGCACAACACTCGACATGCGCGGTATGCGGGAATAAATCGACCGGCTGGACGATTTTCAATGTATAACCAAATGGAACCAATTCGGCCATATCTGCTGCCAACGTTTCTGGGTTGCACGAGACGTAAACGACCCGCTCCGGCTGCGCCCGGCCGATTTTGCGCATCACCTTCCCGCCTGCCCCTGAACGCGGAGGATCCAAAAGCAACAGCTCCGGCCGTCCGAACTGTTCGAGCACCTCATCGATGCCGCGCCGGGCGTCCCGCGCCAAAAAGTACGTGTTGTCGATGCCGTTGTCTTTCGCATTGCGTTTCGCCGATTCGATTGATGTTTCCACAATTTCAATGCCGGCTAACGCCTTGACCCGCTTGGCAAACGGCAAAGAAAACGTGCCAACCCCGCAAAAGAGGTCGATCATTTTTTCGTGCGGCTGCGGATTTCCCATCTCCAACGCCTGCTCGACCAATTTGGCCGCTTGCACCGGGTTTGTTTGGAAAAACGTGTCAAACCACAGACGGTAGCGAAACCCGCACAACTCGTCATAAATGAAATCACGGCCAGCCAACACATGGGTTTGTTCGGCCTGAGTGCGGTCGGCCCACGCCCGGTTTTCCAGCCAAAGCAAGCTTTTCACTTCCGGGAGCGCCTTCGTGATCCGCTCCGTCAAATCGGCTGCCGCTTCTTGTAGATCCCCTTCCGGTGCCTCGGTCGCGAAAAGCGCCACCATGACTTCCCCGGTCGCAAACGACTCGCGCACCATGAGATGGCGAAGCAGCCCTTCATGCGTATCCTTATGATACCCAGGCAGACGATGGTCGCGCGCCCAACGCGCCACCTCCATGGCCGCTTTGACGATCTTCTCGCCGGCAATGAGGCATGTCTCCAACGAAATGACTTGCCGGAAGTTCCCGTGCTCATGCAGTCCAAGCAACCCTTCCGGAGAAAACGTAAACTCCATTTTATTGCGGTAATGCCACGGATGTTCCATTCCGATCGTCCCGCGGACAACGTTCGGGTCAAATCCGTGCTGCTCCAAAAGCGCCTTCACATGCTCCGTTTTATGGCGCAGCTGCCCTTCATAATGCCAGTGCTGCCAGACACAGCCGCCGCAACGGTCAAAGTGCGGACACGGCGGCGCAAGCCGTTCCGGATGCGGCTCGATCACTTCTTCCAGCCGCCCCTGAACTCTGCGCCGTTTTGGCTCATCGACAACGACTCGTACCTTCTCACCCGGCAGTGTAGACGGAATGGCCAGTTTCATCTTCTTTCTCTTTCCGTCCTCTTCATGCCAAACGGCGGCTTGTCCAATTCCTTTTTTATCCAAACTATCAATAGTAATCCCGAATGACGATCTATCAGTCAATGTTGTTCCTCCTTCCCACCTCAGAATTAGCTAATCACTTTATGTATTGTACACAATAAGACGACGAATCTAAAGATCGAGCGATCCAAGATATCGGTTCAACCCTTTGTTTCTAATTATTACCAAAATGTCTCGGAACACCTTATCCGACGACGAGCAAGGGCCAACAATGCGGCTTCACCAACCTCCAAAAAGCTCGATGAGTTAAAGGGAAATCTGGCTCTTTAGCATAAAAAAACCTTGAATATATACTAAGTTGAAATTTTATTTTACATCCCGCTGATTCCTCTCATATCGGCTTGTACTTAGATGAAACCCGCAACGAAAAAACTTATATAGACCCATCCAGCGATGGGACAATAAACATTCATCAACCTGATCATGAATAAGCTTGACTTCTTCAAGAGATGTAACTATAATGGTTACAACGGTGGTGTTTTATTAATGAAACAAATTAGTACACGGTTTTCGATAGCAGTGCATATTCTTTGCCTGCTTGCGATCAGCTCAACCGATTGCACCGGGGAGTTTATCGCCCGCAGCGTCAATACGAACCCTGTCATCATCCGGCGAATTGTGGGCATGCTAAAGAAGGCCGGACTTGTCGAAGTGCGGCCTGGCGTAGGCGGTGCTTCGCTGCGGAAGCCTCCGGATGACATTACTCTTCTTGACGTGTACCGGGCGGTCAACGCGACCGAAGTGGATCAACTGTTTCGCATCCATGATGCTCCAAATATCGAGTGCCCGGTCGGACGAAACATTGAGGCTGTGCTACAAGCGGAACTCAAAGAAGCTCAATTCGCCATGGAACAGCGCCTAGCGCAAACGACTGTGGGTCAACTGGTTGCCAAATTTCAATAAAAAAGCTCTTCAAGAGCTTTTTACACCACCGTTGTAACCAAAATAGTTACAACAAATCCCCAAAGGAGGTTCAGCACAATGAAACTGTTAGTCACCGGCGCCACAGGAAAACTCGGCGCGAAAGTGGTCGAGGCGCTGCTGAAATCCGTCCCTGCCAACCAAATCGCCGTCAGCGTCCGCCAACCGGAAAAAGCCGAACATTTGCGTGCTCAGGGAATCGATGTTCGCTGCGGAGACTTCGACCGTCCGGAAACACTGAACACTGCTTTCCAAGGGATCGATCGGTTATTGATCATCTCGACGGATGGCGATAATGAGACAAGAATCCGCCAGCACACGAATGCAGTCGAAGCAGCCAAGCGCGCCCAAGTCGGATTCATTGCGTACACAAGTCTGGCGAAGGCAAATGAAAGCCGGCTCTCCCTCGCCGAGGTGCACCGAGTCACGGAAGAAGCTATTATCAAAACGGGCATCCCGTATTCGTTGTTACGCAACAACTGGTACTTGGAAAATGAAATCGGAACCATTCAAGCTGTTTTGGCAGGAGCGCCTTGGGTGACATCGGCGGGCGCAGGAAAAGTCGGCTGGGCTCTTCGCCAAGACTACGCGGAAGCCGCAGCTGCCGTGCTGACAGGAAGCGGCCATGAAAACACCATCTATGAGCTGTCCGGCCCACTGCTGACCCAAGAACAGCTAGCGGCCGCTCTCGGCGCTGTCCTAGACAAAGAAGTACCGGTGCAACAAGCAGATGACGCCGCCTATGCCGACATCATGAAAAACGCCGGTCTGCCAGAACCGCTCGTGTCGTTTCTCGTTGACATCCAACGCGGCATCCGGGAAGGCTCCTTAGAAGTCGAAAGCAACGATTTCGAAAAACTGCTCGGCAGACCAGTGACGCCGATCAACGAAGCACTGACGCAAATCGTCCATGACATTCGGAAAACAGCCCATTGATTCCCACCAAAACCGGCCGCCCGGCCGGTTTTTCCACATGCATCTCCCTCTCTCCACGTTCCGTTTGATTTTTTACCACCAAAAGCAGTGGGGGAAAACAGACGAAAAGCCCTGATGACGACAAAATCGCATCGTATTCGCCGGTTTCAATGACGACGAACAGCTACATCTTGTATAGGAGGCTGGTGATTGAATCGTAGATACCGCTTTACAATGTTATTTCTCAATTAGAAAAACCTTGTTACATCGGTCCTGCTTTT
>JAAROH010007887.1_pt1 | contig 25480 bp, 20 predicted proteins | sample 7248631 | NCBI WGS metagenome assembly JAAROH01 (sample SAMN09772309, study PRJNA484901) | compost metagenome | isolation source: Vermicomposting unit | place: India
GCAGAACCTGTAGTGATAGCCCGAGCCGAACTCCAGATTCTGCGCGTGGACGAGGTTCCGGAGCCCTCTTGCGCGCAGAACCTGAAGTGGCGCTCGGGAACGAACCGCAGATTCTGCGCGCTGACGGCCCCTCCGGCCGGTGCACGCACGTCAGGTTCAAATAAGGCGAGACCAGAAGACCGGCGATCACCCCTGCGTGATCGCCGGCTTCTCCATTCACTGCCACCAGGCAGCGAACCGCCCGAACCCGGCAGCCGTGCCTCCAGGAGCCGCCTGCGCGACGCCCGGATCGGTCGTGCAGCCGGGGTCACCTCCATGCTGGCCCCCACCCCCTCGCCCGGGCCGCCTTCCCATTTACACGCGCGAAGCCGCCTGCTTGATGTAGCGGTACAAGTCGACGTCCATGCCGTAGAGTAGCCCGGCGTCAGGGTTGTCACGATAATACTGCTCGGCGGCCTGCGTCAGCGGTTCACCGGCGGGCAGGAGCGAGCCGGTGACCTCCTTCCAGCGCCGCGCCAGGGCAGTGACAGCGGGGGCGTCGGGAGCGATCCCCGCGTCGAAGTACCGGCGGAACTCGGCCACCAGCCGCCGGCCGGTCTCGAACAGCTCCCGCCGGACCGCGGGATCCAATCCCAGGTACTTCTGACGCACCTGTTCGACCTCATCCCGGCGGAAATGCGGGCTCCCGGTCAGCGTCAGCGCATGGGCCACGGCCATCAGCTCCTCGATGGCCACCGACCCGCCGACCTCCAGGTGATCGTGCAGGCGCTGCACGTGCGCGCGCACCTCCGTCAGCGCCGCGATCTGCTCGTCCAGCCGGGCCAGCTGGACCTGCAGCATCGCCCGGGGATCCTCGGCGGCATCGCTGAGCAGCACCTTGATCTCGCGCAGCGAGAACCCCAGCCGCTTCAGCGAGATGATGGAAAGCAGCCTGCGCACGTCGGCGTCCGAGTAGACCCGGTGTCCCGCCTCGGTGCTGGAGGAAGGCGACAGCAGGCCGATGTGATCGTAGTGGTGGAGAGTCCGCACCGTGATGCCGACCCGCCGGGCCAGCTCACCGATCTTCCAGCCGCGCCGGTTCAAGAACCCTGCCCCCTTTCGGTCTGCCCCGGCCTCCCTTCCGGTGCGCGCCCGTGCGGACGGGGCTTGAACCTGACGCAACGTCAGGTTCTATACTCGGTGGCAACGACCCTGAGGGAGAGCGAGGGGACCTTCCCACATGGAGAACTATATCATCAAATCCTTGGGCTTCAATCGAAATGTCCGGATCCTGTTCGCCGAAACCACCGGGATCGCCCGGGCGGTCTGCCGGCAGGGCCAGGTGGACGGAGCCGCGCTGCGCAAGGCTCTGGCCACCACGGTAACGGCGGCCGGACTGCTCTGCGGCACGCTGAAGGACCGGCAGCGGCTGACCCTGAAGGTCGGAACCAGCCGGCCGGGCTGCCGGATCTTCGCCGAGGTCGACGCCGACGGGAACGTCCGCGGATACCTCAGCGACGAATGGCGCTCGGTGCCGGCCGAGGAGGCGGCCGGTGCGCCGCTGCAGCGGCTGATCGGCGACCGCGGGCAACTCCAGGTGATCAGGGACCTGGGCATGTACCGGGGGTTCAGCGGGATCACCGACATGCCGTACGGAAACATCGTGGATGACCTCGCCCACTACTTCCGGCAGAGCGAGCAGACGACGACGCGATTTGTGGTGCATGTGGCACTGGCCGAAGGCGGCGAGGTCGCGGCCTGCCGCGGGGCGATGGCGCAACTGCTGCCGGGAGCGGACCATGCGTTGCTCGGGGAGATCGAGCAGGTGCTGTGTGACCCGCGAATGGCGGACCCGGGAAACCCGGTGACGGCATGGCCGAAGCTTCTGCCCGGCGACGCGGCGGTGCTGGGCATGGCCCCCCTCCGCGCATCCTGCGGCTGCTCCCGAGAGATGTTCCTCCCCATGCTGCGCAGCCTCAGCCCGGCCGACCTGCGGGAAGCAGTCGCGACCAACCGCAGCCTCGAAGTCGTTTGCCATGCCTGCGGCTGTCGGTACTCGTTCTCCCCCGATGAGATGGCCGCGTGGGTTCCCGAGCGCTGACGGAGGCACAGAACGCGGCACCGGTTCGGCCCACAGAACGTGAAACAGCCCGGCGCCTTTCCAGGCCGCCGGGCTGCGCGGCCTACCGCCTCACCTGGTCCAATAACCGCTCCAGCATGGTGACCGCCTCGGCCCGGGTGGTGCCGTCGGCCGGTCGGAAGCTGCCATCCGGATAGCCGATGATCAGCCCGCAGCGGGCCGCCGCCTCCACCTCGGCCAGCGCCCAGGCGGGAATCGCGCCGTGGTCCGCAAACCGCCGGTCCCCCCGGCTGGTGTCGAGCCCGGCGTGGCGCAAGGCCCGGGCGAGCATCACCGCCATCTGCGCCCGGGTGACCGGGGCGTCGGGGGCAAAGGAACCGTCCGGAATGCCCAGGATGATGCCCGCGTCCACCACCGCCGCCATCTCGGCCCGCGACCAATCGGGCAGCGACGCCGCATCCGTGAAGGCGGGCACCTCGTCCACCGGCGCAAGCCCCAGCGCCCGAGCCACCATCACGGCGAACTCCAGGCGGGTCACCGTCGCCCCGGGCTCGAAGAGCGGCGCGCCATACACGGTCGCGATGTCCAGATCGACCAGCCGGTTGATGGCCCCCTCGGCCCAGTGGCCGGCGGTGTCGGTGTAGACCGGCGCCGGACGGTACGCGACCGGCCACTCGCGGGAGGCGAGGGCGCCCATGCCCTTCACGTAGACCCAGTTCTGCCCCTCGGCCAGCCTGCCTTCCAGAACGTACCGCCCGTCGTCACCGGTGACGGCGGTGGCCTGGGCCTCGCCGTTGATCACCAGCGACACCGGCGTCCCCGCCGGCGCGGCGCCTGCGGCGGTCAGCCGGTCGGACCGGACCGCCGCGGGCAGTTCCGGGAGCGCCGGCGCCTCGACCCGGGGGATCAGCGCCGCGAAGGTGGTGAAGTGGCCCACCTGGACGGTGATCGTGTGGGTCTGGCTGTTGACCTCGCCGCCGATCTCCACCCAGACGTTCTGCCTCGTGTCGAAGTAGTAGATCCGCAGCTCCTCGGGGCTGGGCACCGCCTCGGGATCATACTCGAAGGTGATGACCGCCTTCACCGGCGAGACCGGGGCGCCGTCGGCGGGGCGTTGACGGCGGCGCTGACGGTGACATCGCCCGACGCCATGGCGGGCGCGTGACTCCCCCAGGGGCCGGGACCGAACACGCAGACCAGGAAGCCGGACAACAGCGACCACAACCTTCGCTTCGCCTTCATGGGCATCGGTGAACCCCCCGATCTGATGTCGTGTGTCCTGCGCAAGGATCCCGCTGCAACATCCCGGGCGATGTGCGCCTCCGCCACGCGCGCCAAAGCGAAAGGCCGCCACCACGGGGAAGCCTAAGACATATCCGTCCGGTACAGTACTGCCGGAAGTCGCTGGAACCCGAGACCAAACGGATATGCCTTCGGCCGCGCTGGTGGCGGCCCTCGACCATCGGTCTGGCGCCGTCGTTTGTTCAGCCCCGCGGGCCCATCAGGCCTGCAACGCAGACGACCGTCACTACATATGCCGCATTTTTCCTTACCATAGCATGTTAAGAGTCTTTGGTCAAAGAAAACTGGAGCAAATCGTTACAATGGGCAACTCCTCCTGGACTTCCCGCCATCCCTGGCCAGCCCGTCTGAGTCCCCTCGGCCACAAGGGGCTGACGCCATTGCCCTACACGCGATCACTCCCCGCCTCTTCGGCCCGGGGCACGCCCTTGCCCGGCCGGCGAGCGTGACCGGACCGGCCGCCCACCCCGGCCGGCGAGCGCGAGCGGACCGGCCGCCCACCCCGGGCGGCCGGTCCGGTCATGCTCGCAGCTTCGCTTCCAGCTCATCCACGAACTGGCGGGCGGCACGGCCCGACAGCCCGTTCTGCCACAGGGCCCAGCGCCGGGCGGCGTCCCGCAGCTCCTCCCGGCCGACGGGCAGGCCCCTGCGGGCGGCCAGGTGCTCGACGATCCCCAGGTACTGCTCCTGATCCGGGCGCAGGAACAGGATCGTGCGGCCGAACCGGTCCGCCAGCGAAAGCCGCTCCTCCAGGGCATCCTGGCCGTGTACCTCCCCCTCCTCGGGGCCCAGCCGGTCGGACCAGCGCTCGGGCACCATGTGCCGCCGGTTGGAGGTCACGTACAGCACCAGGTTGGGGGGCCGCCGCTCCAGCGCGCCCTCCAGCAGCGACTTGAACGCCCGGTAATCGGCGTCGTCCGTCTCGAAGGTGAGGTCGTCCAGGAAGAGCACGAACCGCTGCGGATGCCGGCGCACGGCGCGGTACAGGTCGCCCAGGCTGCCGAGCCTGTCCCGGCTCACCTCCACCAGGCGGAGTCCCGCCTCCCCGTAGCGCCGCGCCAGCGCCCGCACCAGCGAGGACTTGCCCGTTCCCCGCGGGCCGTACAGCAGCAGGTTCAGGCCCGGTCCTCCCCGCAGGAAGGCCTCGGTGTTCTCCAGCACCGCGGCCTTCTGGTCCTCCAGCCCGGCGAGGTCGTCCAGGTCGGTCAGGTCGGGCTCGTCCACCGGCAGCAGCCGGGCGCCGTCCCACGTGAGGAACCAGGTGCGGGCCACGGCGCCGAACCCCTGGGCGCGGTGGAAAACCGCCAGCTCATCCACCAGGTCGGCCCACGCCTCCGCCCGGGCCAGCCGCCGGGCCATGGCCCGGAAGGCGGGCGGAAGGAACGGGCCGGACGAACCCTCCACATCCGGCCGGCCCGCCCAGGCGGGCAGCCGTTCAGCCGGCAGGCCGTCCCCCAGCAGCGACAGGGTCCGGCCGGCCGAGAGCCGGAAGCAGGCCTGCAGGTGCATGAGGTCCCATCGGGCCGCCTCCCGGAGGGGCGGGCTGACGGTTCCGGCCGACGCGGCCCGGGTAAAGCCGTTCTCGGCGCAGAGGACGCTGTGGATCACGTAGTCCTGCCAGGCGTCGCCCGTGGGCCCCGGCAGGTCCGCGGCCCGGTAGAGGGCGCGGACCAGGTCCAGGTACGCCTGCCGGGCCGCGGTGCCGCCCCGGGGCAGCGCCTGCAGGAAGGCGGCCATCGCCGCGCCGGGCCCGGCGGCGAACAGGTCGTGGTAGAGCACCAGGGATTCGGGCTGCGGCCAGATCTTGTCGTCCATGTCGTCCATGGCGTTTCTCCCCCTTTGTGGGGGAATTGGCCGGAGAGGAAGCCGGTTCCTCTCGCCTCAGTCCGCGTTCGCCCCGCCCTTTTTCTGCAGGACGTACACCTTCTCGTCTAGTTCCAGCCACTTGCTCGCCAGGTACTCCAGCCGGTTCTCGATCCGGCGCAGCCGCTGCTCCAGGCCGGTGCCGCCCCCGGGGGTCCCGCGGCCGCTGGCGTTCTCGCCAGACCCGGACGCCGTCCCGGCCGCTGACGAACCCTCGCCGTGCCCGACCTGGCGTTCCCGATCGGTCCCGGACCGGCTGCCGGCTTCCGGCCCGCCCCCGCCCGTCACGGGCTCAGCCGCGCCGGCTGCGGCCGCGGAAGCGCCGGGACTGCCCTGCGCACCGCCGCCGTCCGCCGACGCGTCGCTCCCGCCGCCGTCTGTCGGCCCGCCGCTCCCGCCCCCTTTGAGGGCCGCCCGCAACGACTCCACGTCGCCCTGCACGCTCTTGATCTTGTACCGCAGGTCCCTCACCTCGCCAATCAGTCCCTCCAGCCGGCTGAAGCTGGCCCTGAGAAGTTCCTCTGTCCTGTCCATCCCTGACACCCCCGCGCCGGTAGTATTCCCCATGGCGCCGGCGAGTTGGGACAGTGCCGTGACCGGGCCGGAGGGACACGCGTCACGCGTGTCGATTAATTCTTGATTTCACATTCATTTCGTTAGAAGGAAAAGCCGCAATCGCGGCGTAAATCTGTGACAGCTTGGTGACGACTGAGTCAGGAGTCAGTACATAAACGCGACAGAAGGCTGTGATACCGCAGGATTTCACATGACATATGATTCAGGCGTCAGTTTCACAGCCCGTCGCCGCAGGGGAGGGAGCGCACGTGCTGCAGTCGCAAAACCGAGCCGAACCATCGCCTCAGCGCCGGCCCGCGGGCGCGCGGGAACGGGGCGAGCTCACCCGGGACCGGCTGCTGGAGGCCGCCGAGGAGGTGTTCGCGGAGCAGGGGTTCTTCCGCGCGTCCATCGCCGAGATCACCCGTCGGGCGGGCGTGGCCCAGGGCACCTTCTACCTCTACTTCCCGGCGAAGGAGGAGATCTTCCGCGAGCTGGTGCGGAAGATGAGCCACGACCTGCGCCGGACCCTGCAGGAGGCGGTGGCCCCCATCATCGACCGGCGGGACGCCGAGCGGGTGGGCCTGGAGACCTTCCTGAAGTTCGTCCTGGAGCGGCGGAACCTGTACACCGTCATGCGGGAGTGCGAGTTCGTCGACCCGGAGCTGCACCGCTGGTACTACCGGCGGCTGGCCGAGGGCTACGTGCGGGGGCTGCGGCAGGCCATGGCCCGGGGCCAGGTGCGGCAGCTGGACCCCGAGGCCCTGGCCTACTTCCTCATGGGCGCGGCCCAGATGATCGGCATGCGCTGGACCTTCTGGGAGAACACCCTGCCGCCGCGCGAGGTCATCGAGACCGTCGTCTCCGTCATCCTGCACGGCATCGACCCGGCAGGCCTTCCCCGGGAGCCCCGTGCGACGCCCGGGACATCGGAGAGCCACTCCCCCGGTGCGCCGGATGCCGACCCGCCCGCCGCCCCGGGTGCAGACGCCCCCGGACCAGAGCCGGAGGCCGGGCCCCGGGCCTAGCCCCGCTCCCGGCCCCACACCCAGTCGCCAACCGGGCCCGGGCCAGGTCCCCGGCCCCGCTGCCCGACCGAAAGCCCCGGCCTGGTGACCATCTCAACCGAGTGCGAGGTGAGCGGTGTGTACGAGATCAGCTACTGGGTGGAGGCGCAGGCGTGGATGCGCCCCGACAAGGTCGCCCTGGTGGGCAGCCGGGAGCGCTGGACCTACCGGGACCTGCACGACCGGGTGGTGCGGCTGAGCCGGGCCTTCCGGAACCGGCTGGGGCTGGCACCCGGCGACCGGATTGCCATCTACAGCGGCAACGGCCTGGAGTACCTGCTGGTGCTGCTGGCGGCCTCCCGGGCGGGGCTGATTCTGGTCCCCCTCAACTGGCGGCTGACGCCGGGGGAGCTGGAGTTTCAGCTGCGGGACAGCGGCGCCAGGCGGATCCTGTGCAGCGCGGAGTACGCGGCCGCGGCCGCCGAGCTGACCGGCCGCATCGGCCTGGAGCCGCCCGTGCGGATCACGCCCGCGGCCGAGCCGGACTCGCTGCCGGACCTGGCCGGGCTGCTGGACGCCGAACCGAGCGGGCTGGAGCCGCCGGGCGAGCGGGACCCCCAGCCCTGGGACCGGCCGCTCCTGATCTGCTACACCTCCGGCACCACCGGCCGGCCCAAGGGCGCGGTGCTGAACTCCGTCAACATGTTCTTCAACGCCATCAACAACCTGCTGACCATCGACCTGCGGGCGGATGACGTCTGCATCACCCTGTTGCCCCTGTTCCACATCGGCGGGATCAACCTCTTCACCCTGCCGGCGCTCTTCGCGGGCGGCCGGGTGGTGGTACCCGACCGGTTCGACCCGGATCAAGCCGTACGGCTGATTCAGGAGGAGAAGGTGACCGTGGTCTTCGGCGTGCCCACCGTACACCAGCGGCTGCTGGAGGCCATCGACCGGCTGAAGCCCGACCTCTCCCACGTCCGGATGTTCTACAGCGGCGGCGCCCCGTGCCCCGTTCCGCTGATCCGGGCCTTCCAGGAGCGGGGCTACCGGTTCGGCCAGGGCTACGGGCTTACGGAGACCGCACCCACCGTCTTCATGCTGCTGGAGGACGACTTCGCCCGGAAGCCCGGCAGCATCGGGCGGCCGGCGCCGTTCAACCGGGTGGGGGTCATCGACCCGGCCACCGGGCAGCCCGTGCCGCCGGGCGGCGTGGGGGAGATCACGGTCCGGGGGCCCAACGTCTTCACCGCCTACTGGCAGAACGAAAAGGCCACGGCCGAAGCCATCCGGAACGGCTGGTTCCACACCGGGGACCTCGCCCGGATCGACGAGGAGGGCTTCGTCACCATCGCCGGACGGCTGAAGGAGATGATCATCTCCGGCGGCGAGAACATCTACCCGGTCGAGGTGGAACAGGCGATCCAGACCCATCCGGCCGTGGTGGAGGCGGCCGTCTTTGGCGTACCGCACCCGGAGTGGGGCGAGGTGCCCCATGCGGCCGTTCTGCTGGAGCCCGGCGCGTCGGTCACCGAGGAGGAGCTCAGGGCCCACTGCCTCGCCCGGCTCGGCAAGTACAAGATCCCCAGGCGGTTCTTCATCCTGGATGAACTGCCCCGCAACGCGGCGGGCAAGGTGGTCAAGAGCCGTCTGGCCGAGATCACCCGCGACATGTGAACGACGAAGGAGGACGCGACCCGTGGACAGACAGACCACAGCTTCCGCCGGGCCGCCGGCGGTGAGCCTGCTGGGCGTCAGCATCTACACGCCCGACCGGGTGGAACCGGCGGAGGCCATCGCCGAGCAGGCGGGGCTGCCCCGGGAGGTCGTCGAGGCCAAGTTCGGCCTGAAGGCCAAGCGGCGGGCCGCGCCCGACGAGCACGTCTCCGACATGGCCGTCAGGGCGGCGCGCCCCCTCCTGGACCTGGTGGACCCGGCGGCCATCGATGCCGTGATCTACTTCGGCAGCCCGCACAAGGACTACTACGTCTGGATGGCGGCGCCCAAGATCCAGCATGAGCTGGGGCTCTCCTCCGCCACCGCGTTCGAGGTGGCAGCCGTCAGCGCCGGCTGCCCCATCGCCCTCAACGTCGCCCGGTCGCTGCTCATCGCCAACCCCGCCCTGCGCAACGTCCTGCTGGTGGGGGCCAGCCGGGAGTCCTACCTGATCGACTACGGCAACGTCCGCTCCCGCTTCATGTTCAACTTCGGCGACGGCGCGGCGGCGGCGCTGGTCGGCCGGGGACCGGGCAAGGCCCGGGTGCTGGCCACCGCGGCCGTCACGGACGGTTCGTTCCACGATTTCGTGCGGGTGCCCGCGGGCGGCTCCCGCCACCCGGCCAGCCCCGAGACCGTGGCCGGCCGCATGCACTGCTTCGACGTGACCGACCCCGCCGCCATGAAGGAGCGGCTGGATCCGGTGTCGGCGCAGCGGTTCATCGGGGTCGCGCGGGCCGCCGCCGAGCAGAGCGGCTTCCGACCCGAGGAGATCCGCTTCGTCGGCATGCTGCACACCAAGCGCTCCCTCTTCGACCAGGTGATGGTCGCCCTCGGCATCCCGCCCGAGCGGCAGGTCTATCTGGACGAGTACGGCCACATGTCGGCCATCGACCCGCTGGTCGCCCTCTACGAGGCCGAACGAAGGGCGCTGCTCGCCCCGGGCGACCTGGCGGTGCTCCTGAGCGCTGGAACCGGCTACACCTGGGCGGCCACCGCCATCCGGTGGGGCCCGTAGTCATCCCTTTCACTCGCTTCGCGGAGGTGGATCTCTCATGCGCAAGTCCCGGTTTGCCCTGGGAGCGCTGGCCCTCGTCCTCGCGCTCCTGGTATCGGCCTGCGGCTCGACCGGCTCCTCGGGAAACGGCGGCGGGGGCGGCCCTGGCCCGACCAGCGCCGCCGGCTCCGAAGGCGGCTCCGGCAGTGGCCAGGGCGGCGGTTCGGACGGCAGCGGCGGCTCCGGCGGCGGGGCGCAGCCGCCGGCCGAGCCCATCAAGATCGGCGTGATCACCTCGGTCACCGGGCCCCTCGCCGGGTACGCCGACCAGGAGATCAAGGGGCTGAGGCTGGGCCTCGAGTACGCGACCGGCGGGACCATGGAGGTGCTCGGCCGGCCCATCGAGGTCATCGTGGAGGACGACACCGGCAGTCCCGACGTCGGCAAGCAGAAGGCCATCAAGCTGCTGGAGCAGGATGGCGTGCACATCCTGCAGGGGTCCGCCTCCACCCCGGTGGCCCTGGCCGTCGCCGAGCAGGCAAAGCTCTACGAGGTCATCTACATGATCGACCCGGCCGCCGGCGACCAGCTGACCACCACCGACTTCAACCCGTACATCTTCCGCACCGGCGGCAACACCACCCAGGACGCCCTGACCGGCGGCAAGGCCACGGTGGAGAACCTGGGCAGGACCATCGTCCACCTGGCGCCGGACAACGCCTTCGGCACCTCCTCCCAGGACGCCTGGAACCCCATCTTCGAGCAGTACGGCGGCACCGTGATCCGCAACATCAACGCCCCGCTGGATGCCAAGGACTTCGCCACCTACCTGCAGCAGGTGATCGAGCTGAACCCGGAGGTGCTGATGGTCACCTGGTCCGGCGGCAACGCCCTGAAGCTCTTCCAGCAGATCGGCGAGCTGGGGCTCTTCGACCGGATGAAGGTCACCACCAGCATCGGCGACCGGGCGAGCCTGATCGGCATGGGCGACGCGGCGGTGGGCATGAACGGCGTGGTCCGCTACTTCTACACCCTGCCGGACAACCCGGTCAACGACTGGCTGGTACGGGAGCACATCGCCCGGTACGGGGAGCCGCCCGACCTCTTCACCGCCGGCGGCATGGCGGCGGGGATCGCCATCGTCGAGGGCATCAAGAAGGCCGGCTCCACCGATGCCAGGGACCTGATCCCGGCCCTGGAGGGCATGAGCTTCGAGGGGCCCAAGGGCACCTACACCTTCCGGCCCGAGGACCACCAGGCCCTGCAGCCCATGTACTTCGTCGAGCTGGTGAAGGACCCGGACCACGACTACCCGATTCCCAAGCTGGTCGCCGAGCTCAGCCCGGAAGAGACGGCGCCTCCCGTCAACGTGCCGGGGCGGTAGCGCAAGGAGGGTGCGCGGTGGAGCCTGAGATCATCCTGGAGACCGTGGACGTGGCGAAGTCCTTCGGCGGGCTCGCCGCCAATGCGGGGATCTCCATCAAGGTGCCGGCCCGGACCCTGCGCACGGTGATCGGACCCAACGGGGCGGGCAAGACCACCCTCTTCAACCTGATCAGCGGCATCTACAAGCCCACCGCGGGGCGGATCCTGTTCCGGGGGGAGGACATCACGGGCCTCCCCCCGCACCGGATCGCCCGCAAGGGCATCGGCCGGTCGTTTCAGATCACCAACCTCTTCCCCGAACTGACGGTGCTGGAAAACGTCCGGCTGGCCGCCCAGGCCCGCGGGCGGCACAGCTGGCACCTGTGGCGCTCCGCCGAGGCGCTGCGCGAGTACGCGGAGAAGGCCGAGGAGGCGCTGCGAACGGTGGGGCTTCTGCACCGCGCCCGGGCCCTTGCCCGCGAACTCGCCCACGGCGAAAAGCGGAAGCTGGAGATCGCCATCCTCCTGGCCACCGATCCCGTGGTGATGCTGCTGGACGAACCCACGGCCGGCATGAGCCGGGAAGAAGTGCCGGGCATCATCGAGGTGATCGAGCGGATCAAGGCCCAGCGCAGCCGCACGATCCTCATGGTGGAGCACAAGATGGACATCGTGCTGGGCATCTCCGACGCCATCACGGTCCTGGCACAGGGGGAGGTCATCGCCGAGGGCACCCCCGCCGAAATCGTCGCCAACGAGGCGGTGCAGGCAGCCTACCTGGGGACCACCCACGGATACACCCTGGCAGGCTCCCGGGGTCGGCAGGGCGCCGACCCCGGACGGGAGGCGCCGGACATTCCCGCCGCGCAGGTCAGGTCATGAGGAGGTGAAGCCCGTGTCGCTCCTGGAACTGGAAGGCGTCGAGACGTACATCGGCGAGTACCACATCCTGCAGGGCGTCTCCTTCGCGGTGAGGCCCGGCGCCATCACCGTGCTGCTCGGGCGCAACGGCGCCGGCAAGACGACCACCCTGCGCACCATCATGGGGCTCAATCCCGCCCGCCGCGGGCGCATCCGGTACAAGGGGAAGGACATCACCAGGCTGCCGCCCCACGAGGTGGCCCGCCTGGGGATCGGCTACGTGCCGGAGGACCGGGGGCTGTTCGGCAGCCTCACCGTGGCCGAGAACCTGCGGGTGGCCGTGCGGGGCGGCGACCTGGACCGGCAGGTCCGCCGCCGCGGTCCCGGGGCAGCCGCCGGCCGCCTGGCCGAGGTGCTGGAGCTGTTCCCGGACCTGAAGCGGGCCTGGAACCGACCCGCGGGCACGTTATCGGGCGGGCAGCAGCAGATGCTCGCCATCGGCCGGGTACTGCTGAGCGACAACGACCTGCTGCTCATCGACGAGCCCAGCAAGGGGTTGGCGCCGGTGGTCGTCGAGCACCTGGGCGAGGCGCTGCGCAAGATTGCCGCCCGGACCACGGTGCTCCTGGTCGAGCAGAACTTCGGCCTGGCTCAGGCGGTGGCCGAGCACTGCGTGGTGATCGACGACGGCCGCACGGTGCACCAGGGGTCCATGGCCGACCTGCTGGACGACCCGGTGCTGCGGCAGCGCTACCTGGGGGTGGCATGACATGGGTCTGATCGCGTGGCTCACGCTCCAGGGGCTGACCGTCGGGATGCTCTGGTTCCTGATCGCCTCGGGGCTCAGCCTCATCTTCGGCCTCATGAACGTCCTCAACTTCGCCCACGGCGGGCTCTACATGCTGGGCACCTACGGGGCCCTCACCCTCTACCGGGCCACCGGCAGCTTCCCCCTGGCCCTGGCGGGCGGCGCGCTCCTGGGAGCGCTGCTCGGGGCCGCCATCGAGCTGCTGGCAATCCGCCCGCTCTACGGCCGGCAGCTCTTCCAGGTGCTCATGACCCTGGGCGTGATGCTCATCTTCGACGAGGCGGTGGAGGCGATCTGGGGGCCCCACCCGCTGCCCTTCCAGACGCCGGCCCTGCTCTCGGGCACGCTGCAGGTCTTTGACCGGCCGTTCCCCGTCTACCGGCTGTTCATCATCGCCGTGGGCCTGCTTGTCTACCTTGCGGTCCACCTGTTCCTCACCCGTACCCGGCTTGGCGTCATCGTCCGGGCGGGGGTGGAGAACCGGGAGATGATCCAGACCCTGGGCGTGGACATCCGGAAGGTCTTCACCGGAGTCTTCGCCCTGGGCGGTACGCTGGCGGCCCTGGGCGGCGCCGTGGCCGGTCCTTTCGAGGGGGCGCATCCGACGCTGGCGGCGGAGAACCTGCTGCCCGCCTTCATCGTGGTGGTCGTGGGCGGGCTGGGCAGCTTCACCGGCTCGCTGCTGGCGGCGATCCTCGTCGGGCTGCTGCAGGCCTTCGTGGGGTTCTACGCGCCCCAGCTCGCGCTGGCGGTCAACATCGCCCTGATGGCCGTGGTGCTGGTGCTCCGGCCCCAGGGCCTGCTGGGCGAGCAGAGGGGGTGACGCGGGGATGCAGGAGACGCCTGTCACGCGGACGCAGGCCCCCCCGAGCGCGCGGTTCGGCTGGATCCTCCCCCTCCTGGTCATCGCCGCGCTCTACGCCCTCCCCTTCCTTCCCGGGGTCGGCCAGAACCGGTACCTGCTCTCGCTGCTCATCGGCGCCTTCGTCTTCGCCGTCTTTGCGATGTCCTTCGACCTGCTGCTCGGGTACACCGGCATCGTCTCGTTCGGTCATGCGCTCTTCTTCGGCGCCGGGACCTACGCCGCGGCGCTGCTGGCCAAGTACCACGGCGTCGGCTTCTGGGCGTCGCTGGCCCTGGCGCCGGCCATCGCGGCGGTGCTGGCCCTGGTGATCGGCGCCCTCTCGCTCCGGGTGCGGGGGGTCTACTTCGCGATGGTCAGCATGGCCTTCGCCGAGTTCTTCCGGGTGGCCGCGGAGAAGTTCAGCAGCGTCACCGGGGGCAGCGACGGCCTCAGCGTGCAGGTGGCGCCGGACTGGGCCTACGGCCCCCGCCACCGCGTCGAGCTCTACCTGCTCACGCTGACGTTGGCGGCGGTGGTCTACCTGGCGCTGCGGCGGATCATCCGCTCGCCCTTCGGTCGGGTCCTGGTGGCCATCCGGGAGAACGAGCAGCGGGCCGCCGCCATCGGCTACAACGTGTTTGCGTTCAAGCTGGGCGCCATCGTGCTGGCCGGCGCCGTCGCCGCCGTGGCCGGGGTGATGTACGCGGCCACCGAGAACTTCGTGGTGCCCACCGTTCTCTCCACCGAGACCACCATCAACGTGCTGCTCATGACCATCATCGGCGGCGCCGGCACCCTCGGCGGCCCGGCGCTGGGCGCCGGCGTGGTTCGGCTGGCGGGCACGCTGCTCTCCAGCTACACGGATCGCTGGCGGCTGGCGCTGGGGCTGCTCTACGCCCTGATCGTGCTCTTCCTGCCCCACGGCATCGCGGGCCTGGCCCGCAGCCTCCGGCGCATCGCTGCGGCCCGGGCCGGAGCCCGGGCGGAGGTGCGGGCGGCGCGCTAGGACAGCGCTGGGGCAGGTCCCGATGGGCCCCGGTCGGGTCGGGCGCGGCCGCCAGGAGACAGAGGAACCCGGACGCTGCTGTCAGCGTCCGGGTTCTTCGTCATCATGCTCACCGCCACTCGCCGGGGGCCACCTTGTCCAGCAGCCGCTTGATCACCGTCGCGGCCTCGGCACGGGTGGTCAGCTCCAGCGGGGCGAAGGTCGTCGCCGAACGTCCGGTCATCAGCCCCTCCGCGACCGCGTAGCGCACGCCGTCCTGCGCCCAGGAGGCGACGTCGTTCCAGTCGGCCAGCAGGGCCAGCCGCTCCGCCACCTCACGGTCGATGGAGCCGGCCAGGTTCAGCCGGTCCGCCATGCGGCTCAGGACCACGGCCAGTTCCTGGCGGGTAACCGGGGCGTTGGGCCGGAACGTGCCGTCCGGGTACCCCATCATGATGCCGGAGCGGATGGCGCCGCCGATCTCGGGGGCCAGGGCGTCATAGGGCGAGATGTCGTAGTAGACCCGGGCAAACCGGTCATCCTCGCCCAGCTGCAGGGCCCGCACCAGGATGGCGGCCAGCTGCCCCCGGGTGATGGGCTGCTCCGGGGCAAACCGGGTCTGCGTGACGCCCCGCAGGACCTGGCGGGCGGCCATCTCGTGCACGATCCGGTGGGCCCAGTGCGTGGGCGGCACGTCGGTGAACCGGTGGTCGTAGGTCAGGAGCACCGTGCTCCCCGGCGCGGACTGGGCAACCTCGATCCGGTCGCCGTCCGGCGACAGCCGGCCGCCCAGGGGCTCCAGCTGCGTCCTGCCGGGCGCCTTGGCGAAGACCGCCGTCGTGGCGGCCTCGGTCTCGTTCGCCGCCCGGACGGGATGGCTCACCACCAGCGGGGCCGGCCAGGTCGTGAGAGACCGGGTCACACCGGACGCATCGACCCGGGCGAGGGAGACCGCCATCGGCTCACCCGCCAGCCGGTATCCGCCCACCCCCAGCCAGGGTTCCAGGTAGAGGGGGTCGATCTCTCCCTCCGTAATCGCCACCACCAGCCGCTCGCCCTGGGCGAGGCCGAGGTTGGCGATGAAGGTGGGCGTCAGCGTCACGCTGCCCAGGGGGGACTCCACCGTCACGCCGATCCCCCATCCGGCCGCCCGCTGCAGCGCCTGGGCCTCCAGCAGGGCGGCGCCGTACCGGTCGCTGTCCAGCCACACCGAGACCGTCGGAGTGCCGTGGGCGTCATCCGTCCCCTCGGCCAGGGCCGCGGCCACCGCGGCGCCCATGTCCAGATCCGAGACGCTCACCACCGCCGCCTGGTCGGGGGCTGCCCCGTCCGGCAGCGCAACCACCGCCCAGGACCGCTCCTGCGGCGTGGCCGGGCAGATCAGGCTGCCGTCGAACCCCACCTCGCAGCGACCGGTGGCTTCGGGTGCCTGCGTCCGGAAGGAGCTGATCAGCTCGGCGCCGGGGCCGTTGCTGCGGGTGGCCTGGATCCGGAAGGTGTACCGGGTCGCGGGCCGGAGTCCGGTCAGCGTCACCACGTGACGGTAGCCCCGGCCCGCGGGCCGGCTCAGCTCAGCACCGCCGTCGGGACGGTAGTAGACGATGACGTCCGCCGAGTCGTCGGTTTCGAACCGCAACGTGGCCCAGTCGGCGCCGGTCTCGACCTCGACCTCGCTGATCTGCATGGGCCCGGCCTCGCGGGTGAGGTTGATGGTGTAGACCCGCTTATCGCCGCTCTCCGCCAACACGGTGACGGTGATGCGATTGGTGCCGACCTTCAGGTCCTTGTTGCCCTCCACGGTCACCTTGGCCCACGCGTCGCCGGCCTGGTACTCCACGGCGACCTCCGTGACCTCATGGGGAACCGTCGCCGAGTAGGTCGTCCGGTCCGGCCGGAACTCGGGCTGCAGCCGGCCTGGGTTGATGGAGAGGTCCACCAGCTCGGCCACGGTGGACTTGGACCGCACGAAGGTGAGCAGGTAGGACTTGGAGATGCCGGTGACGGGCGAGTACACCTCCACCTCCACGGCGCCGCCGCTCTCCCCCAGGGTGATGGGTGGGGACAGCTTGCCGCTCTCGGCGTCGTGCCAGGTGTCCGGCGCATCCGCCCGACGGACCCGGATCCGGACGCCGTCATCCTGGGCGGTCGCCGTCACGTGCACCCGGGGCAGCCAGCCGGAGTACACCACCGTGTAGCCCAGCACTCGGGAGCTGAACTGCGGCGTCATGGTGCCGTCCGAGGGGACCAGGCTGCTCAGCCACAGGTTGTTGACGACCAGGTCGAACTGCAGCCGGCTCATATCCCCCTCGGGGTCGGTGGCCGTGACGGTGATCTTCGCCGTCCCGATCTTCCCGTCCACCGGCTTCAGCCGCAGCTTCCACTGGCCCGGGCCCGCCGGGGTGACGATGATGTGTTCCGCGTCGTTGGGCACCAGGCTGGGGTTCTCCGAATGGACGGTCAGCACGACGCGGGAAACGTCGGAGTCGACATCGGTGACCGTAATGAGGATCTCGTCGGACATCTGCCCGATCTCGGTGCCGATGGGCGGGATCGGGGCGATCACCGGCGGGTCGTTGACGGGCAGGATGTTGATGAAGAACTTCTGCCGGGGAGAGGTGTCCTCACCGCCGTTGGCCGTGCCGCCGTCGTCCACCAGCCAGATCTCCACCTCCGCCGTGCCGAACTTGTCCGGCGCGGGGGTGTAGATCAGGGTGCCGTCGGCCGTCACCTCCGGACCCTCGGCGAACAGCTCAGCCCCGGAGAGGACGTCCACCTCAAACCGCAGCTGCTGATGGTCCTCGTAGGGCCCCGGCGTGATGTCGGTGGCCCACCGGGCCACCCGCTGCGGGGGCGCGTCCTCCTCCACCGTCTGGTCCGGCCCCTTCACGAAGGAGGGCGGGTCGTTCACCGGCTCCACCGTCAGGCGGAAGAACCGGCTGGAGGAGTCCTGTCCATCCGAGATCGTGAGCGTGACGGTGGCGGTGCCCCAGCGGTCCTTGGCCGGGATCACGGAGACATCCGCCCTGCCGTTGCTCAGGATGACGGACATGCTGCCGTCCGGCAGGAGCTCCTTGTTGTCCGCGCTGATGGTGGCCGTCAGGCTGCTGAGGGGCGAGTCAACGTCCATGTAGGTCAGGGACATGCCCGTCAGCGACTGGTCCTCCAGGATCGTCCGGTGGGAGTAATTGAACTCGCTGAGTTCGGGCGGATCGTTGACCGGCCGGACCGTCAGCGGGATCCGGATGAGGTCCTCGGCGTTGTCATCGCGGCTGCGGGTGCGGATGTTGATGGTCGCCGTGCCGCTCTGGTCCTTCTCCGGTTCCACGACCAGCCGCCGCGACTTGCCCGTCCCCTCCAGCCGGACGCCGTTGGCCGCCAGCAGCCCCGGGTTGGCGGGATCGACGTCGAAGGTGAGGTCGATCTCCACCTCGCTCATCGGGGAGTCGGGATCATAGACCTCGACTTCGCGGACGAACCGCTCATCCTCATTGATGATGATCTCGGAGCCGAGGCCCAGGAGCCGGGGCGCGTCCGGCACGGAGATGACCACCACGTAGATCGGCGGATCGGAGCTGACGCTGGCGGCGCCGTCGCTCAGGGTCACCACCACGTTGGCCTCGCCGAACTGGTCCTCCGCCGGGGTGATGATCAGCTCACGCTGGGTGCCGGTACCCACAAAACGGAAGCTGGTGGGCGGCAGCAGGGTCGGGTTGTCGGAGACGGCCGTGAGGCTGAGCCGGTCCAGGGGCGTCTCGACGTCGAAGACCGCGAGGCTGACGCTGGCCGGCTGGTCCTCATATGTCTCCACACGTCCCGCGTACACCGTGAGTTCGGGCGGGTCGTTGATCTCCCGGACGTGCACCGTGAGCACGGCCGAGGCCACCTGCGCGGAGCCGCTCCGGACGACCAGGTTCACCGGGATCGGCCCGCTCCGGTCCTTCTGCGGGGTGACCTGGAGGCTGTAGGTGTCGATCCACCCTTCGCTCTTCACCAGGGTGGCGCGCACGGTGGCGTAGGGAGACGTGGCGTCCAGCTGGGTGCCGCCGGGCCCGTCCACGTCCTCGACCACGATCTCGAAGAAGGCCGTGGTGTCCTCGTCCATGGTGGCCGAGCTGGGCAGCCTGATCACCGGGGGATCGTCCACCGGGTCGACGATCAGCTCAAACGTCGTGCTGGCGGTGGCCTTGCCGGAGTCCTCCACGGTCATGGTGATCACGGTGGAACCGTACGCGTCCTTGAACGGGAGGATGTGGAGCACCCAGTTGGTGCCCGAGCCCTCCACCGTCAGGTACGGGCTGAAGGGCGGCACCACGTGGTCGTTGCTGGACGTGAAGTGGAAGGTGAAGCGGTCAAACGGGTCCGGATCATACAGGTAGAAGGGTATACTGAGCCGTACGTCCTCCTGCGTGCGCTGGGGCGACGCGATCGGGTTCAGGACGGGGGGATCGTTGACCGGGTTCACCGTCAGGGTCAGGTAGTGGGTGGTCGGCATGTCGTAGAGGTTCTTGCCCTCCACCACCACGACCACCTTGCCGAACTGGTCCGGCGCCGGCTTCAGCTCCAGCCGGTACCGGCCCGGGGCGATCTGGCCCAGGGTGACCCGGTTGTCGGGCAGGAGCGTCGTGTCGCGGGAGGTCGCGGTCACGCTCTGGATCTTGTCGGCCGGCGAAACCTCGAACTCGAAGACCGCCGTCCCGTCCTCGTCCACCACGGCCTGCTCCGGCAGGCCGGTGAACTTCAGCCGCTGGGCGATGCCCACCGTAAACGACTTGGTCACGGTCTTGTCGCCGTCGCTGGCCTGGACGACCACCTGCGTGCTGCCTTCCTGCCCGGCCCGGGGGATGAGCGTGATCCGCCAGTGCTCGGGGCCGATGTTCTGCGTCAGCACGTCCGCGATGAGCAGGGGGTTCAAGGCGTTCGCCGTCACCGTAAGACCGCTCGCGGTGCTCTCCACGTCGGTCACGCGCACGGTGACGTCGATCTGGGTCACGCCGAGCTCACGGAACACGTCGGGGATGTCATCAATCACCGGCTCGTCGTTGACCGGGTCCACCGTCAGCACGAAGCGGTGCTCGGCGAACTCGCCCGCGCGGTCCACGACCTGGACCGTGATCTGGGTCTGGCCGTGCTCGTTGGGGCTCGGGTCCAGGACGACGTTCCAGTAGCCGGCGCTGATCTCCTCGATCGTAATGCGGCTGGAGGGCAGCAGCTTCGTGTTGCTGCTGAAGACGTGCAGGGTCAGCACATCGTTCTTGTCAGGATCGTCCGCCGTGACGTGGAACGTGTACGGCGTGTCCTCCTTCGTCGTCACCGACGGGGGCAGGGAGCCGGCGAACCGGGGCGGATCGTTCTTCGCCCGGACGTCGACCTTAAAGGTCGCCGTGGTCTGGGAGGTGCCGTCGGAGACCGAGACCGTGATGTTGGCGGTGCCGTTCTCGTCGGGCTCGGGCATCCAACGCACGGACACCCGGCCGGACCCCGCCGGATCCATCTCGATCGTGGGGCTGCCGCCAAACAGCCCGGGGTTGTCCGACGTGACCTCGATCTTCAGGTCCGCAAGCGGCGTGTCGGGATCCGAGACGATGAACTCGAACTGCAGTTCCTCGTCCTCGTCGATCGTGCGGTTGGGCAGCTTGGCGGGGTCGATGACCGGCGGTTCGTCCACGGCCGTCACCGTGACCGGGAACGTATGCGTCACCGCGGCCGCGCCGTCGCTTACGGTCACCGTGACGTTGGCCCTGCCGCTCCTGCCCGCCACCGGCAGGATGTTGAGCTGCCGGTTCGCGCCGGTGCCCGTGACGGCCACCGACAGCAGGTCGGGCGCGTCCGTGCTGACGTCGATGGTCAGATCGTCGCCGTCAGGGTCGCTCACCCAGATCTCCTGGCCGGCGTTCTGCAGGGCGGTGACACGGGACGGCGTCCCGATCCGCACCGGGATGGCCACCGCGGTGGACTCCGGGGTCTCCAGGTCGGTCACCTGGGCGATCAGCAGGGGCTCGTCGTTCACCGGGGTGACCGTCAGCTGCACCTCGGCGTTCGTGTACAGGTTCTCCTCGTCCGTGGCGGTGAGGACGATGGTGCCCGTGCCGTGCGCATCCGGCACGGGGGTGATGGTCAGCACCCGGTTGGCCCCGGATCCGCTGACCTTGAGGCCGGCATCCGTCACCAGCCACGTGTCCTTGGAGTGCGCGGTCACCTGCACCTTGGCGGGGTTCTCATCCTCCACCTGCAGGGGCAGCTGGTACGTACCGTCTTCCTCCATGATCACCGTGTCCTGGACATGGATCACGGGGGCGGCGTTGGACTGGGTCAGCACGATCTCGTAAGCGAAGTCAAAGTCGTCGTACCGCCGCCACTGGCCCGGCTGGTACTCCAGCAGGACGTTGCCGGGGCCTGCCGCAGGGTACTTGCGGTAGTGCCAATGGTACGTGGTCGGCTGGGCGGGGTTGCTCTCCCCCGCGGTGGTCACCACCAGGGCATACGAGGTGCCCTTGCTCAGCCGCTTCCCCTGTCGCGCCTGCAGGGGCACGTCAACCCACGTCGGGTCCGTCCCCGCACCCGAGGGCCGCAGCTGACCTTCAGCCAGGATGTCGGCCCCCAGAACGCTGCCGGACAGCGTGCGCACCTCCACCTTCAGGTCGGCGGTGTCGCCGGTCCACGACAGCGGGATGCTGACGCGCTCGACGGTGCCGGTGGCGTCGACGGTGAAGATCTGCGCGCACGCGTACCCCTCGCGGCATTGCTGCGGAGTAGCCGACGGGTCGAACTGGCCCTGCCCCAGGGTCGCGCCCAGGGCCAGGGGAGACCACAAGTCAGTGAGCAGCAGCAGGGTCAGGGCAACTGCAATCGGTTTGAATCTCGACATGCCTCGTGATCCTCCCGCGTTCCCCCACCTCACGCCCGGAAGTCGGGCGGCATGTGCGCAGGGGTTGAACAAGTATTACCTAAAACTTGTTCTCGCGAAAGGGACTGTTTTCCTTTCGGGGATTGCCGCGCGCCGCGCGGCACCGGGGAATACTGAGCGGGAGGTGAGACGCCATGGGCAAGTGCACGGACGGGCCCCGGGTGGGCCTGGCCCTGGGCGGCGGCGGCGCCAGGGGGGCCGCCCACGTGGGCGTGCTGCGGGCGCTGGAGCGGGCCGGGATCCCGATCGCCTGCATCGCCGGCACGTCCTCCGGCGCCATGGTGGGGGCCGCGTATGCCGCCGGCCTCTCCCCCGACCAGATCGAGCGGGTCTTCGCCTCGGTGCGGTTCCGGGACCTGTTCCGGCCGGTCTGGGCCCGGGACGGGTGGCTGGACAACTCCCCCCTCGCCGACACCTTCGAGCGGGAAGCCGGGCGGTTGAACGCCGAGGACCTCCGCATCCCCTTCGCCGCCACCGCCACCGATGCGGACACCGGCGAGCCGGTGACGCTGCAGTGCGGTCCCCTCGGCCCGATCCTGCGCGCCACCACGGCGATGCCCTGCATCGTGCGTCCGGTACACCTGGACGGAAGGCGGCTGGTGGACGGCGGCGTGGTCCACAAGGTCCCCGTGCAGCTGGCCCGGGCGATGGGCGCGGACATCGTCGTCGCCGTGGACCTCTCCTTCCCCTATCCCTGGAGACGAAAAAAGGCCAGGCATCCCCTGGTCTTCCTCATGCGCATGCTGGAGATCATGGAGCAGCACCTGGTCGCCGCGCAGCTGGACGGCGCGGATGTGGTCATCCGCCCCTGGGCCGACTGCGGCACCTTCGAGTTCCACCGGTACCGGGCCCAGATCCTGAGCGGCGAGGCCGCAGCCGCGAAGGCGATCCCCGCCATCCTGGCCTGCCTGGACCGCTTTGCCGCCGCGGGCCGTCCGATCCCCGCCCCTGCCACCGACCCCGCCCCTGCCACCGACCCCGCCCCTGCCACCGACCACGCCCCGGCCGCCGGCCGGGAGACGCGGCCGCCCACCGGGGCTGCGGCCGAGGCCCGCCCGGCTCTGACTCCCGCCCCCGTCGCGCCCGCGGCGCACCCCGCGCCGGCGCCCCGGCCGGGACTGCTGCCCCTGCCGGCTCCCGGACAGACTCAGGCCTCCGCCCCGTAGCTCCGGCGGCCGTACTGGTCGGGAATCCAGCCCCAGCCCCAGATGGGCGTCGGCTGCTGCGGCACGTGCCCCAACACCTCCAGCGGGTCGAGGTTGGAGGCCAGCACCTGGCAGTGGTGCTCCCAGTTCGCGCCGAAGTCGAAGATGTAGGTAAACCGGTCCCCGCGCTTGACCTGGGACGCGACCCGGACCGTATCGTAGTCGACCACCCGGGGGTCCTCGTCGTCCGGGATGCCGAAACAGCGTCCGTCGGGGAAGCAGAACTCGTGCAGATGGCTCAGGTCCCAGCGGGCGAAGCCCAGGTCGATCGCGGTGGCCAGGTCCAGGAACGTGTGCGAGGGACCGACCAGGAAGATGCGGCCCGGCTGGGGCGCGAAGTGGAGGCCGGCGCCGGAGACCAGGTCCACACGAACGGTAAACCACCCTCGAACAGCCAACTCTGTGCCCCCTCTGCGTGTGCGGCGTCGTGCATGGCACTACTGCTTCGCACAGTGCCGGGCGAAGTCCTGCACGTCGCGGGCGCGCCGGACGCGAAAATCCAAGTAACTGCAGAAGAATGGCCCAGTCGGTCAGAACGGCCGACTGGGCCACTCCCTTGTGTGCCCATCCACGCTAGGCCGGCTCCGCCGCATCGGGACGGTCCGCTGCCAGCCACCGGCGCACCAGGACAAACCCCAGCAGGTGGCTCAGGTACCCGGCGGCCAGCAGGGTGTTGATCAGCGAGCTGGCGTTGTCGCCGAGGGCGATCGTCCCGTTGGTGGTCCCGACCATGTAGTAGAAGGCCGCGTAGAGCAGGATCGTGCCCAGCGGCACCCACAGGGCGTGGGAGCCGTCCCCCTTGCGGGACATGAGCCAGACCGGACCTCCCAGCAGGACGGCGCCGCTGGGGATGGCCGTCATCCACAGCAGCGGCATCTGCCACACCGCGCCGGTGACGTTCCCGTAGGGGGCGGCGAGGGCGTAGCCCAGGATGCCCACCATGCCGTAGGCGACGAAGTAGGGCGTGAGCCGCCGCCGCCCGTCGATCAGCGCCAGAAAACCGGTAGCGTAGAGCAGGCCGGCCAGCAGGGCCATCCCGCCGACGAACGGGTCCAGGGCCAGCTCCGCCTTGCGGCCCACCAGAAAGACCACGATCAGGGAGACCATCGAGCCGCTCAGAAAGGCACCGTGGTGCAGCTTCACGCAGCGGCCGCAGGCATGGTGCAGAATCCAGAGGAACAGCAGGAAACCGAAGGCCATCGCCATGCTGTCCATGTACTGCAGGAAACCGCCGCCGCCACCGCCTGGCATCAGCTGCGCCCCCCTTCCGCCGCCGTTTCAGGCTGCCGGGCAGCGATGCGCCAGCGCACCCCGTCCGCCAGCCACTCGCCCGGCGGACGGCCGAGCCGCGCCGAGAGCAGGAGCCCGGCGCCGGCCAGCATCAACAGGCCTCCCGTGATGGCCAGCGGCTTCGCCATGAGCAGCGCGTAGTTGACCCCGTCGAAGACGTGCGTCCACCCTACCCCCCACGGGGAGATCGCCGTGAACAGGCCGGCCACCATCAGGGCCAACCCGCCGGGCGTACTGTGCGGTCCGGTCCGGCCCAGGGGCCGCTTCCAGTCCACCTTGTCGCGGATGCCCGGGAGCTGGGTGATGACCACGTAAAGGAAGGTCACCATCGTGATGGAGAAGCGCACGTTGGTCGGCGCCGCGCTGCCCCGGATCATCACCGAGTACCGCATGCGGATGAAGGTGATGACCAGGCTGAAGGCCATCAGGCCGATCGCCGTCCACACGGCCCAGCGCTCGCCGCGGAACATGGCATACGTCAGGATGACGAAGACGAAGCCGACTGGGCCTGGGCGGTACCGCTGTGCACGGGCTGACCACCGGCGCCAGCCGCCGCCACCGGCTCCTGCCCGACCGGGAGACGCTGCGCGACGCGGGCATCGAGCTCCTGAGCGACGTCGGGCTGGTGGGCGACCAGGGCGTCCTGGGCTTCCCGGGCCTGCAGTGGCCGACCGCCTGGCGGCGGGAGATCGAGCAGGCCGTGGGCTTCCGCGGCTTCCCGCCGGAGGGCAAATATCTGGCCACCCAGCGGCTCCTGTCGTACCCCCTCTGGGTTCTGGTCTCCCTCGTCGTAGTAGCCACCGGGCTGCTCAAAGCGATGCGCTACGCTTACCCGCTGCCCGCCGCGGTGGTGCGCTGGTCCACGATCCTGCACGACTGGGCGTTCATCGCCACCATCGTGCTGCTCGTCATCCACGTGGCGGCGGTGACGGTCGTGCGCTCCAACTGGCCGCTCCTGCGCTCCATGTTCACCGGGACGGTGAGCCTGGAGCACGTGCGGGCGGTGCACGGCCGCTGGTACCTGGAGCTGCTGCGGGAGATGGAGGCGAACACGGCGGCCGGGTCGGCGCCGACGGAGGCAGCATCGGCTCCGGCCGCGGCAGGATCCATTCCGGCAACCGCAGGGCCGACTCCGGCCTCCGCAGGACCGGCTCCGGCGGGGGCAGGTGACGTCCCGCGACAGGACCACACCGACCGGGGCGGAAAGGAGGCGCCGCAGTGACCCAGCGGGAGCGGCTGCAGGCCCTGCGCCAGGCCGCGCTGGCGGCCGCGGCCGGGCTGCAGGCCATGCTGGGCGGTGCGGAGATCGTGCTGGAGGACGGGACCCGTGAGGTCGGACGCTGTGGTGTCGGGTCCCGTGGGGTCGGGCCCTGCGGGGTCGGGTCCCGTGGGGTCGGGCCCTGCGGGGTCGGGTCCCGTGGGGTCGCGCCCTGCGGGGTCGGGTCCCGTGGGGTCGCGCCCCGTGGGGACAGCCTCCGCGGGGCCAGCCTGGCGGAGGCTGTCCTACACCTCGCCCGATCCGCCGCGGCCCACCTCCCGGGCCGGCATGCTGCGTCGCCGGCTGAGGAGGCCGGGCACCCACCTGCTCAGTCGGCGCACCGGCTTGTGGAGACAGTGCACCTGCCTCCGAAGGCTGCGCGCCAGCCCGTGGAGGCGGCGCCCCCGCCTTCGGAGGCTGCACACCGGCCCGGGGAGGCGGCGCACCTGCCTTCGGAGGCT
>JAAROH010007888.1_pt1 | contig 25445 bp, 23 predicted proteins | sample 7248631 | NCBI WGS metagenome assembly JAAROH01 (sample SAMN09772309, study PRJNA484901) | compost metagenome | isolation source: Vermicomposting unit | place: India
GACAAGGCTCTTATGCGTACCTGTCGGCGACGATCCTCCTTCTTTCACGCACATCGGTGGGCGGCAATCCTATACCCGTCACGTGCGCCTGTCGGCGACAAGGCTCTTATGCGTACCCGTCGGCGACGATCCTCCTTCTTTCACGCACGTCGGTCGGCGGCAATCCCAAACCCGGCAAGCGCACCTGTCGGCGACAAGGCTCTTATGCGTACCGTCGACCACGATCCTCCTTCGGTCACCCACATCGATCGGCGACAATCCCAGACCCGTCACGCGCACCTGTCGATGACAAGCCTCTTATCCGTACCCGTCGGCAACGATCCTCCTTCGGTCACGCACGTCGGTCGGTGCGACAATCCTATGCCTGCCACGTCCACCCGTCGGCGGCAATCCTCTTTCTGTCATGCGCGCTCGTCGGCGACATACGGGCCGAGCGCAGGGGAAGACTAGGACCCACAGTCTCACCGCGGCGGAAGCCGCAGGATCAGCATCCGGACGAGCGGCAAACGGAGGGTCCGATGTGCGCAGGAAGACGGCAGTCCCCTTGCTCCTGATCCTTTCTCTGATCGCGTTGAGCGCGTGGAGCCGCCTGCCCCGCGGCGCGGAGCAGGCCGAGGCTGCCGCCCGGCCCACGCTGCGCCGGGGGGCGACGGGGGATGCGGTGCGGGAAGTGCAGCAACGGCTGAGAGACTGGGGCTACTACGAGGGCCAGGTGGACGGCAGGTTCGGCCCCCTCACGGAGAAGGCGGTGCGCTTCTTCCAGTCGAAGAACGGGCTCACGGTCGACGGTGTGGTGGGCCCCGAAACCTGGGCTGCGCTCGGGTATAGCGGCGCCCAGGCGGCGTCGGCGGGCGCGCAGCGCCCGGGCGTCAACATCGACCTGCTGGCGCGGGTGGTGCGGGCCGAGGCGGAGGCAGAGCCCTACGAGGGCAAGGTCGCGGTGGCGGCCGTACTCCTCAACCGGGTCGCCGACCCCCGCTTCCCGAAGACCCTGGAGGGGGTGATCTACGAGCCCCACGCCTTCGAGTCGGTCAGCAACGGGCGCATCTACAACACCCCGCCCACCGCCGACGACCTGCGCGCCGCCCGCGATGCCGTGAACGGCTGGGATCCCACCTACGGCGCCGTGTTCTTCTGGAACCCGAGCAAGCCGGTCTCCTCCTGGGTGTGGACGCGTCAGATCATCACCCAGATCGGCAACCACGTGTTCGCCAAGTGATCACGGAAGCGGCGGGCCCGCCCGGCGGGCCCGTCCGCGGGCAGATACCGAAGGGAGATACCAAAGATGGCGGGAAGGGGAATGCAGATGCGGCGAAGCAGGCCGGTCGGGGGCGCGCTCCTGGGCCTCCTGGCGGCCGGCGTGCTGGCTGTCTGGGGCGCCTGGACGGTCCACCTGTACCGGCAGTACCAGGCCCTGGCCTATGAGCTGGAGGCCGAGCGGCAGCGGAACTTCGCGGAGATGATCAGCCACGTCGAGGCCATGCGCGGGCTCATGGGCAAGAGCCTTGCGGCCGGGTCCACCCGTCAGAACGCCCTCTACATGGGGGAGGTCTACCGGCGGGCCAGCCTGGCGGCGGCCAACTTCATGGCCCTGCCGCTGCCCGAGGAGTTGGGGGCGGCCACGGGCAAGTTCCTGAACCAGATTGGCGACTTCGCCTACAGCGTGGTGCGCCACGAGGCGGCCGGACGGACCATGGACGAGGCCCAGCGCCAGGAGCTGGCTAGGCTGTACCAGGCGGCCACCGATCTCACCGCCACCCTGCGGGACACCGGCCAGGCGGCCGTGAGTGAGGGTTTCCGCTTCGCCAAGGCCGGCGTGGGCCTCTCGGACCTGTTCACGGCCTGGCGGGAGCGCAGGGCCGCGGGCGGGGCGGACCTCACCCAGGACCAGGCGCAGAAGAGCCTGATCCCGCCCGGGCTGAACCAGGTCGGCCCGCAGATGGACCAGATGCCGGTGCTGGTCTACGACGGCCCCTTCTCCGACCACCTGGAGCAGCGGACCCCGGCCATGGGCGGGCCCGCGATCACCCCGGAGGAGGCGAGGGCCCGGGCGTTGGCCTTCCTGCCCGAAGGCGTCACGGCCGACGCGCTGGAGGTGACCGAGCGGAACGGGCGCGTGCCGGTCTTCGCGGTGCGGCTCCCGCCCGGCGGCGGCCGGCCCGCAGTGACGGTGGACCTCGCCCGGGAAGGGGGCCACCTGGTCTCCTACATCAACGCCCGGCCGGCCGGCGAGCCCCGGCTCACCCTGGAGGACGCCCGGGAGGCCGGACTGGCGTACCTGGCGGCGCACGGCTGGTCCGAGATGGAGCCCACCTACGGCGAGGTGGCCGACGGCTTCGCCACCGTGCAGTTCGTGCATGCCCCCGGGGGCGTCCGGATCTACCCGGATCAGGTGAAGGTGCGCGTCGCCCTGGACAACGGCGAGGTGGTGGGGGTGGACGCCCGCAGCTACGTGATGTCCCACCGGGAGCGGGGCGGGCTGACGCCGTCGGTGACCCGGGAGCAGGCCCGGGCGGCGGTCAATCCCGAGTTGCAGGTGGAGGAGGCGCGTCTCGCCCTGATCCCCACGGAGGCCGGCGACGGCGAGGTGCTGTGCTGGGAGTTCCGGGGCACCCTGGGGGAGGAGACGTACCTGGTGTACGTGAACGCCCACACCGGCCTGGAGGAGCGCATCCTGCAGATGCTGATCACCGACAGCGGGACGCTTGCCCTGTGACGTCGGGCGGCGAGGGTGCAGGGCCCCGCGACCCGACCTGCGGCGGGTCAGCGGCCCCGGCAGCGCAATCGCGCGTGGCGATGCTTGACAACCCGTGAACGACGTGGTAATCTCTCCACGCAAGCATTAACGGGACCTCAGAAGTAGAAGCCACCGCTTCTCACCGTACGGCCGGTTGTCGGTACGGTTTCGAGGTTGAGTACGTGGATTCGCCGCAGCAGGCGGCGCTGCAAGCTCAGCTTTGGACGCGGGTGGCCAATGGCCACCCGTTTCTGCTGTGTGCTTTGGGACGAGGCTGCCCGTTCTACCAGTCAGGAGGTGTTCGTGTATCAAGGATCAGCTCCGGGTGAACGAGATGGTCAGGGCCCGCGAGGTTCGGCTCATCGATGAGAACGGTGAGCAGCTGGGCGTGTTCTCCTCGCGGGAGGCGTTCCGCATCGCGCAGGAGCGCGGCCTCGACCTGGTCGAGGTGGCGCCCAACGCGAAGCCGCCGGTCTGTAAGCTGATGGACTACGGTCGGTACAAGTACGAGCAGGCGAAGCGGGAGCGCGAGGCGCGCAAGAAGCAGAAGGTCATCACCATCAAAGAGGTCAAGATGCGGCCCAACATCGATGACCACGACTTCGCGGTTCGCCAGCGTCAGGCCGAGTCGTTCCTGCGGGACGGCGACAAGGTGAAGGCCACGATCATGTTCCGTGGCCGCGAGGTCGTGCACGCGCAGCTGGGCAAGGAGGTCCTGGACCGGCTGCTGGAGACCGTCAAGGACATCTGCGTGGTCGAGCGGCCGCCGCGCCTGGAGGGGCGGAACATGATCATGATCCTCGCGCCCAAGGCCAATCTCGAGCCCAAAGCAGCCCAGCAGGGCCAGGAAAAGTAAGGAGGAGTAACCGCCCATGCCGAAGATGAAGTCCCATCGCGGCGCTGCCAAGCGGTTCAAGCTGACCGGCAGCGGCCTGGTGAAGCATTATCCCAGCAACAAGCACCACAAGAACACCCACAAGAAGGAGAACAGGATCCGCGCCCTGAAGCGCAACCTCGTCCTGTCCAAGTCCTTCCAGAAGAACATCCGGGAGATTCTGCCCCACTAACCCCATAGAAGTCCGCACGTGCCGGAGCGGGGGCTCCGGGACGTGTTACCTAGGAGGAGAGCAACATGGCGCGCATCAAGCCCGGGAAAACTACCCGTGCTCGGCATAAGAAGATCCTGAAGCTGGCCAAGGGTTACTTCGGCGCCCGGAGCAAGCACTTCCGGCCCGCCAACGAGACCGTCATGAAGGCGCTGTTCTACGCCCGGCGCGACCGGCGGCAGCGGAAGCGCAACTTCCGGCGGCTGTGGATCGCCCGGATCAACGCCGCCGCCCGCATGAACGGCCTCACCTACAGCCAGTTCATCAACGGCCTCAACAAGGCCGGCGTCCAGCTGAACCGCAAGGTTCTGGCCGACATCGCCGTAAACGACGCCGCCGGTTTCTCCGCTCTGGTGGAGAAGGCCAAGGCCAGCCTGTAGCAGGCCCCGACGCCCACCCGAGAGGGTGGGCTTTCGTCTGCCGTGAGGAGTTTCGCGAACTCTGACGCACCCACTGCGGTCCGAAGGGAGTAGTCGTCATGGCGAAGCGATATGCTGTCATTGGGCTCGGGCGGTTCGGCGCCAGCCTGGCGCAGGAGCTGACCGGGGTGGGCCAGTACGTGCTGGCCGTGGACGTCGACGTCCGCCGGGTGGACGAGCTGGCCGCGGTCCTGCCCCGGGTGGTGCGGGCCGACGGGACCGACCCGGCGGCGCTCAGGGCCCTGCGCATCCACGAGTTCGACACCGTGGTGGTCGCGATCGGCGACAACGTGGAGTCCAGCGTCCTCACCGTGCTCAACTGCCGGGACCTGGGCGTGCCGTACCTGGTGGCCCAGGCGCAGGACGAGGCCCACGGCCGGATCCTGAAGCGGCTCGGGGTCGACCGGGTCGTGTACCCGCAGCGCGACATGGGCATCCGCGTGGCCAGCAACATCGCCACGGGCGGCATCATCGACTACGTACGCCTCTCCGACGAGTACGGCATGGCCGAGATCACGCCGCCCAAGATGGTGCTGGGCCGCAGCCTGGAGGAGCTGGACCTGCCCCGGCGCTACGGGCTGAACGTGATGGCCATCAAGCGGGGGAACCGGGTGATCGTCTCGCCGCGCGCCGGGGAGCGCATCGCCGAGGGCGACGTGATGGTGGTCATCGGGTCGGCCGAGGGCATCACCCGGCTGCAGGGCGAGTAGCGGGGAGGGCGGAACATGGCAACGGAGCAGCGCCGGAAGGCGCCGTCGTTCACCCCGCCGCAGGTCCTGGCCCTCGGATTCGCGCTGATGATCCTCTCCGGCACCATCCTGCTCGCCCTGCCGATCGCCCACGAGCCGGGGCAGCAGCTCACGCTGGTGGACGCCCTCTTCATGGCCACCTCGGCGGTCTGCGTCACCGGGCTGGCGGTGGTGGACGTGGCGACCACGTTCAACACCTTCGGCGAGGTCGTGATGATTCTGCTCATCCAGGCAGGCGGTTTCGGCATCATGAGCCTTTCCGCCATGATGTTCATGCTCACAGGAAAGCGCATCGGGCTGCAGGAGCGGCTGATGATAAGGGAGGCCCTCGGCTCCTTCTCCATCACCGGGGTAGTGAAGATGACCCGCAGCATCATCGCCACGACCCTGGCCATAGAGGCGGTGGGGGCGGGGCTGCTCTTCCTGCGCTTCCTCGCGTACTACCCTCCGGGGAAGGCGCTCTACTTCGGGGTATTCCACGCCATCAGCGCCTTCAACAACGCGGGCTTTGACCTCACATCGCAGTCGCTCCGGATCTTCAACCGGGATCCCGTCATTCTGATGGTGGTGGCCGGTCTGATCGTCCTCGGCGGCCTGGGTTTCAGCGTGCTGCAGGATGTGTGGCGCCAGCGACGGTGGGAGCGCTTCGCCCTGCAGACCAAGCTCGTGCTGGTCGTGACGGGCGGGCTGCTGGTCGCGGGCACGCTCCTCATCCTGGTGCTGGAGTACGCCAATCCGGCCACCCTGGGGCCGCTGCCGCTTACGGACAAGTTCTTCAACGCCTTCTTCACGTCGGTCACCTTCCGCACCGCCGGCTTTGAGTCCATCTCCACGGGGAAGATGTCCTACGCCGCCCTGCTGGTGGCCATCGTGCTGATGTACATCGGCGGCTCGCCCGGAGGCACGGGGGGCGGTATCAAGACGACCACCTTCGCGGTGATCACCCTGGCCGTGCGGGCGACGGTGCGGGGCCACGAGGAGATCCAGGTGATGGGCCGGCGGCTGCCCCGGGAGCTGTTGGACCGGGCGATCGCCATCGCCGCGACGGCCCTGGCCCTCATCGTCGTCGTGGGCGGGCTGCTGCTGGTGACCGAGAGCCACGTGGTGTCCGACCTGGGCAACCCGGTTACCATCGCCGACGTGCTGTTCGAGGGTACCTCGGCATTCGCCACCGTGGGGCTCACGACGGGTGTCACGCCCCACCTGAGCATCCCCGGCCGCCTGCTGATCGCCCTCACCATGTACATCGGCCGCGTCGGGCCGCTCACCGCTGCCGTGGCCCTGGCCCAGCGGCGCCGGGAGCGGGCGCACATCGAATATCCGGAGGAGCGGGTGATGATCGGATGAGCCGAAAGACGATCGTCGTGGTCGGGCTGGGCCGGTTCGGGTCCAGCGTGGCGCTGCACCTGCAGCGCATGGGCCATGAGGTGCTTGGCATCGACCAGAACCAGGACCGGGTGGACCACTTCGCCGCCGAGCTCACCCACGCCGTCGCCTGCGACTCCACCGACGAGGAGGCGCTGCGCGCCCTGGGGCTGCGCAACTTCGACGTCGGCGTCGTCGCCATCGGCAGCGACGGGGAGGCCTCCATCCTGACCACCGTGCTCCTGAAGGAGCATGGGGTGCCGCTGGTGGTGGCCAAGGCGCGCAGCGAGCTGCACGGGCGCACCCTGGCGAAGGTGGGGGCGGACCGGGTGATCTACCCCGAGCGGGAGATGGGCGCCCGGCTGGCCCACTCGCTGATGACCGGCAGCGAGATCGACTACATCGAGCTTTCGCCCGACTACACCATCATGGAGATGGCGGCGCCGCCGGCCCTGGCCGGCAGGACCCTGCGGGAGGCCAACCTGCGGGCCCAGTTCGGCATCTCGGTGCTGGCGCTGAAGTCCGGGGAGCACATCAACGCGGCGCCGCTGGCCACCGATGTCATCCGGCCCGGCGACACCTTGGTGCTGCTGGGCAGCAAAGAGGGCGTGAAGCAATTGGAAAGGACGCTGCAGAAGGGATGACGAGAGCGGAAACGCCGCTGGGCCCCAAGCACGCCCTGGTCAGGCAGGCCCGGGAGCTCGCCCGGGAGCGGCGTGCGCGCGAGGAGTCGGGCCTGGCCCACATGGAGGGCGTGCGGCTGGTGGAGGAGGCGCTGGCCGCCGGCGTGGAGATTGCCTACCTGCTCTACACCCCCGAACTGGCGGAGCGTCCCCGTGGTGCGGAACTGCTGCGCACCGCCGCGGCGCGCGGGGTGCCGCTGCACCCGGTGACGCCGGAGGCGCTGGAGCGGGCGGCCGACACCCGGACCCCGCAGGGGGTCGTGGGCGTCTTCCGGCCCCTTTCCCGGACCCTGGACGACCTGGGGCCGGGGCTGGTGCTGGTCCTGGACGGCCTGCAGGACCCCGGGAACCTGGGCACGGCGATCCGCTCCCTGGAGGCGATGGGCGGCGGCGGCGCGGTGGTCGCCGGCGGGGTGGACCCCTACAACCCCAAGGTGGTGCGGGGCGCGATGGGCTCGCTTTTCCGGCTGCCGGTCGTGAAACGGCCGATCGGAGACGCGCTCGCCGGGCTGCGGGCCGCGGGCCGGCGCATCTACCTGGCCGAGGCCGGGGGCGCACTCGCCCCCTGGGCGGCGGACCTGGCCCGGGGCGCGGCGGTCGTGGTGGGCAGCGAGGCCGCCGGCCCCTCCCCGGAGGCCAGAGCCCTGGCCGACGGCATCGTCTCCATCCCCATGGCGGGGCCCACCGAGTCGCTCAACGCCGGGGTGGCCGCGTCCCTGCTGGTGTACGAGGCGATGCGGCAGCGGCGGGGCGGCGCGGCGCCTCCCACCTTGTCCTGTTAATGTGTGGAATGTACAATAGCCTGGACAGCCCGCGCGCTGGGGGTGACGGAGCGCCTTGACCAAAGACATGCCCAACATCCTGCTGGCAGCCATGGCCCTCGACCTGGGCGGGGCGGAGACCCACGTGATCAGCCTCGCGCGGGAGCTGCACCGGCGCGGCCACCGGGTGGTGGTGGCCTCGGCGGGCGGCCGCATGGTGCCCATGCTCACTGAGCGCGGGATCCCCCATATCGTGGTCCCAATGGCCAGCCGGAATCCGCTGGCCATGGCGCGCGCCTACTGGCTGCTGCGCCGGCTGATCGCCGAGCACCGGATCGGCCTGGTCCACGCCCACGCCCGCATCCCGGCGTGGCTGTGTGCGCTGGCGGTCCGGGGCAGGGGCATCCCGCTGGTCACCACCTACCACGGGGTGTATAACGCCGGTTTCCCCTGGAAGTACCTGACGACCTTCGGCCAGCGGGCCATCGCCGTGAGCGAGGACGTGCGCCGCCACCTGGAGGGGCCGCTGGGCGCGCCGCCCGAGATCATCCGGGTTATCCCCAACGGGTTCGAGACCGGCGAGTTCCGGCCGGGGCTGGACATCGGCCCGCTGCTGCGGGAGCTGGGCGTCGACCGGACGGGGCCGCACGTGGTGCACGCCAGCCGGCTGACCGACGAGTTCGCGGACACGGCGGTGGCGCTGCTGCAGGCGCTGCCCCGGCTGAACGAACAGTTCCCGACCATCCGGCTCTGGATCCTGGGCGACGGCAACCGGTATGCCGAGGTGGCCCGCCTGGCCGACGAGGTGAACCGCCGGCTTGGCCGGGAGGCCGCGCGGGCGGTGGGCCACCGGCTGGACGTGCCCGCCTTCTTCAACCTGGCCGACTGCGTGGTGGCCGTGGCGCGCACCGCCACCGAGGCCATGCTGTGCGAGCGGCCGGTGATCATCGCCGGCGAGGGCGGCTACCGGGGCATCCTCACGCCCGAGCGGATCCCGCTGTACGCCGGCGCCAACTTCACCGCCCGGGAAGGCGGCACGCCGCTCAACCCGGCGGTGCTGGCCGAGGACATCGCCAGCCTGCTGGCCCCTGGCAAGGAGGCCGAGCGGCAGCGGCTGGGGCGCGCCGGGCGGGAGTTCGTCGTCGCCAGCCTGTCCATCGAATCGGTGACCGCGCGCATTCTGGACGTCTACGCGGAGGTGCTCTGACGTGCTGATCGACAACAAGGGCCGGCTCTTCGGCAAGATCAACCTGCTCGACCTGGTGGTGCTCCTGGGAATCCTCGCCGTCGCGGGGCGGTTCGCCTACGGGGCCCTGACGGGCCCGGCCGCGACCCCGACCGGGCAGGACCAGGTGATCGAGATGACCCTCCGCATCCCGGCGGTGACCCAGTGGACCATCGACGCCATCCAGGTGGGCGACGAGGTGTACGACAGCAAGTCCAACACCCACATGGGCAAGATCGTCGACGCCTGGTGGGAGCCGGCCATCGTTGTGCGCGAAATGCCGGACGGCATCGTTCCCCACGAGTCCGACACCCACTTCGACCTGTACGTGACCGTGCGCGGGCCCGCCCGGGTCTCGCCCAACGGCGTGACCATGAGCGGCATCGAGGTGAAGGTGGGGCGTACCAACCAGTACAAGAGCGCGTTCTGGGCCGCCACCGGGACGACGGTGGCCTTCGACCTGAATCCGCCCGAGCGGTAGGGGGCCGGTCACATGGTACGGTCACCCCTTCTGGACGTCTGGGAGACAAGCCTGGTCGGTCGGCTGGCCGCGTGGTTCCTGGGGGTGTGGGAGGCGAGCCTGACGGGGCGGGCCCTTGCCGCGCTGGGCGCCTTCTGCGCGCGCGTCTTCGCCGGCTCGCTGATCGGCCGGTTCTGGTACTCGGACTGGCCGCGGACCGCGGCAGGCGAGGGGCTGGTGGGCCGCGCCCTCGCCGGGCTCAGCCGTCAGGTCGCGGCCGCGGGCCGCGCGGTCGGACCGTGGCTCCGGGGACTCTGGGAGACCAGCCTGCTGGTGGCCCTGGGCGGGCGACTGGCCCGGGCGGCGGACGGGCTCCTGGCCGGCAGCCACCTGTGGCGGCTCTTCTGGGGCTACGCCGATGATGTGGTGCCGGCCCCCGGGGAGGGGGAGGACCGGCCGACGTCGCCGGTGGTCTACCTGCTGGGGCTGCTGCTGGGGTTGCTGCCCCTGGTGCCGCACACCCTCTCCGGCCTTTCCACGGCCGCGATGATCGCCGGCGTCTGGTCGCTGGCCGGCCTCGCCGTGCTGGTCCGCTTCGCCCGGGGCGAGTTTGACTGGCGGGCGCCCTCGGCCCTGCTGCCGCTGTCTTTCCTGCTCCTGGTGGTCGGCGCGGCCGCCGTGCAGTCGCTGGCGCCGGCGGCCAGCTTTCGCAACCTGATCATCTGGCTGACCGCGGGCCTGCTCTTCTGGCTGGTCGCCGACCAGGTCCGCACCTCTCGGGACGCGGCGGCGCTGCTGGGGCCGGTGCTGGCCGGGGCAATGCTCATGACCCTCTGGGCGGTGTACCAGGTGTTCCGCCCGCCGCAGGTCGAGGAGTCCTGGGTGGACCCCGAGCAGGCGGGACAGGTGATCCGGGTCTTCGCCAGCATGGGCAACCCCAACTACCTGGCGGAGTACATGACGCTGCTGCTGCCGCCGGCCGTCGGCCTCTGGCTGCAGAACCCCCGCCGGCAGCTGCCCCTGGCCCTGCCGGTGGCGATGATGGGGCTCACGCTGCTGCTCACCGGCTCCCGCGGCGGCTGGCTGGCCACGGCCGGCGCCCTGGGGCTCTTCGTGCTGCTGCGCTTCCGCCGCTGGACCGTCTTCCTGGCGCTGGGCGGACTGGCGCTCCTCCTGGCGGCGCCGGACGCCATCCTCACGCGGCTGCTCTCGGCCTTCTCGCTGGCGGACACGTCCAACCAGTATCGGGTGAACATCTGGATCGGCGTGCTGGCCATGTTGCGGGAGCACTGGGTGCTGGGGGTGGGCGCCGGGGCCGAGGCGTTTGCGAAGGGCTACCAGGCCTTCATGCTGTCCGAGGCCCGGGCGGCGCACGCCCACAACGTGCCGCTGGAGATCTTCGCCGAGATGGGCATCCTCGGCCTCATCGCCGCGGTCTGGGCGCTCCTGGCCGCGCTGCGCCGGCCCTTCGTCGTCGGCGCAGACCGGCAGAGCAGCTACATCCTCGCCGCCGTCCCCTGCGCCCTGACCGGCCTCCTGGTCCACGGCCTGGTGGACTACGTGTGGTACAATCCCAAGATCCTGTTTGCCTTCTGGGCCCTGGCGGGCCTGGGGGCGGGCCTGGCAGCAGGCCACAGAAAGGAACGAGCGACTTGACGGACGCAAGACGAGACCTGCCGCGGGTGCTGCACGTCTGCAGCGACACCAACATCGGCGGCGCCGGCCGGTACGTGCTCACCCTGCTGACCCAGCCCCAGATCGCGCAGCGGTTCACGGTGGCGGCAGCCTGCCCCGAGGGGGCGCTGGCTGCCGCCCTGCGGCGCGCCGGCGTGACGGTGTTTCCGTACGCCGGGGCAGACCGGTCCCTCTCCTGGTCCGGCCTCCGGGAGCTGCTGGCCCTCGTCCGGCGGTGGCGGCCGCACGTCGTTCACACCCACGGCGCCCTGGCCGGCCGCATCGCCGGCCGGCTGGGCGGCGCCCGGGTGGTCTACACCAAGCACGGGCTCGCCGCCGCTGTGGAGGCCTCGGTGCAGGTCCGGAGCCCGGGAGCCTGGCTGCGACGGCTGGCCGTGCGCCGCTTGGCCGACCGCATCGTCGCAGTGTCCGGCGCGGTGCGGGATGCCCTGATCGCGCAGGGGGCTGACCCCGCGGCGGTGCGGGTCATCCCCGGCGGCGTCGACCTCGGGCCGTATGAACAGGCGCCGCCTCCGGTAGCGGGGGTGGTGGGCGCCCTGGGGCGGCTGGAACGGGAGAAGGGGTTCGACGTGCTCCGGGAGGCCATGGCCCGGCTCCGGGGCGAGGCCCGGCTGCTCCTGGGCGGCGACGGCTCCCAGCGACAGGCCCTGGCGGCCCGGGTGGAGGCGGAGGGGCTGCCGGTCGAACTGGCCGGCTTCGTGGACGACGTGCCGGCTTTCCTGGGCCGCACCGGGGTGTTCGTGGTCCCGTCCCGGTCGGAGGGTCTGGGGCTGGTGGCGGTGGAGGCGATGGCGGCCGGCAGGCCGGTGGTGGCTTCCCGCACCGGCGGCCTTCCCGAGGTGGTGGTGGATGGCGAAACGGGCCTCCTGGTGGCGCCGGAGGATCCGGACGGCCTGGCCCGGGCGATCCGGATGCTGCTGGCCGACCCGGAGCGGTCGGCCCGGATGGGCGCGGCCGGCCGGGAGCGGGCCCGGGCCCTGTTCAGCGCCGAGCGCATGGCGGCGGAGACCGCCGCGCTGTACGAGGAGTTGATCGCCCCATGACGTCCGGCAGCCCGCGCTCCCTGGTGAAGGCGGCGTCCATCATCACCGCCGCCGCCGTGCTGAGCCGCATCCTCGGCTACGTCCGGGAGATGCTCCTGGCCGCCCGCTTCGGCGCGACCTACACCACCGACGCCTACGTGACCGCCCACGACCTGCCCTACTCGCTGTTCCTCACCGTGAGCGCCGGCGTGGTGATGGTCTTCATCCCCGTCTACCGCGAGGTGGTGCAGCGGCGGGGGCATGAGGCCGCCGGGCGGCTGGTGGTGAGCGTCACGAACCTGACCCTGTTGTTCGCCCTGGCGCTGCTGGCCCTGGGCTGGGCCCTGGCGCCATGGTTCGTGCCGATCCTGGTGCCCTGGTTCCCCGAACACGCCCATGCCCTGACGGTCTCGCTCACCCGTACCATGCTGCCGATGCTGCTCTTCATGGGGATGAGCGGTGTGGCCACGGCGGTGCTCAACGCCCACCACCGGTTCACGGCCCCCGCCTTCGTCGGGCTGGTGAACAACCTGCCGGTGGTGCTGACCCTCCTGGTCGTGTCCCAGACGGCCCACATCCGCTGGGTCGCCTGGTCCGTGGTGGCCGGGGCCGCGCTGGGGGCCCTGATGCTGCTGCCGAGCCTCCGCCGGCTGGGCATCGGCTGGCGGCCCGCCGTCGACTGGGAGGATCCCGGCCTCGCCAAGGTGGGCCGGCTCATCGTGCCGGTCCTGATCACCACGGGGATCATCCAGGTCCAGGACTTCTTCGACCGCTTCCTGGCCTCGGGTCTTGCCGAGGGCTCCATCTCGGCGCTGAACTACGCGGTGCGGGTCAACTCACTGCCCTACGGGGTCGTCGGCACCTCCATCGCCACTGTGCTCTATCCCACGCTGGCGGCCCAGGCCGCGGACCAGCAGGCCGACGAGCTGCGCGCGACCCTCGCCCGGGGGCTGCGGATGCTCAGCTTCGTGCTGCTGCCGATGGCCGTGGGGCTCCTGCTGTTCCGGGAGCCCATCGTGCAGCTCATGTTCCAGCGGGGGGCGTTCGACCCCGCGGCGACACGGCTCACCGCCTACGCCCTGCTCTTCTACGCGCCGGGCATCCTGCTGTTCGGCTGGCAGGACTTCCTCAACCGGTGTTTCTGGGCCCTGCAGGACACCCGCACCCCCGCGTGGGCGGCGGCCGGGCTGGTGGCGTTCGGCCTGGTCTTCAAGCTGGCGCTGGTCGGCCCCCTCGCGCACGGGGGTCTGGCCCTGGGCCAGACCCTGGCCACGCTGGTCTCCGTGGGGTTCCTGCTCTGGCAACTCCGGAAGCGGCTGACCTACATCGGCGGCCGGGAGATCCTGCGGAGCCTGGGCGTGCACCTGGCTACCGCGGCGGCCGGCGGGCTTGCGGGCTGGGGGCTGTACGGGCTCATCGCCCGCGCAGCGCCGGGCGACGGGCTGGTCGCGCAGGTGGTGCGGCTCTTCCCGGCCCTGGGCGCGGTGGTCGTGGTGCACGTGGCCCTGGCGCTGCTGTTCGGCGCCCGGGAGGGGGCCGAGGTCGTGTCAAAGGCATACCGGCGGCTGGCGAGGCGAAGGGCATGACCGGGGCGGAAAGGAGGAGTCACCGTGGCTGAGATCCTGATCGCCGGATACTACGGCTTCCACAACGCCGGCGACGAGGCGATGCTGGGGGGCCTCAGGCGCGCCATCCGGGAGCTGCGGCCCGACGTGACCTTCACCGCCATCTCCGGCACCGCGTCCCAGACCCGCCGGCTCCACGGCATCGGCGCTGTGAGCCGCAGCGACATCCGGGGGATCTGGGAGGCCATCGGCCGGGCCGACCTGGTCATGTTCGGCGGCGGCAGCCTGCTACAGGACGTGACCAGCAGCCGCTCGCTGATCTACTACCTCGGCCTGGCGACCATGGCCCGGCTCCGCCGCAAGCCGGTCATGTTCTGCGCCCAGGGCATCGGCCCCGTGACCCGCCCGCTCGGCCGGGCGCTGGTGCCGCTCATCGTGAACCGCGCCGCCCTGATCACCGCCCGGGATCCCGAGGCCGCCGAGACCTTCCGCAGGCTGGGCGTCACCCGCCCGCCGGTCACGGTGACCGCCGACGCCGCACTGGTGCTGGGCCCCGCCAACCCGGCCGCCGGCGAGGCGCTGCTCCGCGGCGCCGGGGTCGACGTGAGCCGGCCGGTGATCGGCGTGTCCGTCCGGCCCTGGAAGCCGGGACGCGAGCCCCTGGAACCCCGGCTGGCGGAGGCCCTGGACCGGCTCGCCGGGGAGACCGGCGCCCAGGTGGTCTTCATCCCCATGCAGCAGGTCAAGGACGTGGAGGCCAGCCGGGCGGTGGTCGCCTGCATGCGCGCGCCGGCCGTGGTGCTGAACGGCCCGTATACATACGAGGACCTGCGGGCCGTGATCGCCCGGTGCGACCTGCTGATCGGCATGCGCTACCACTCGCTGGTCTTCGCGGCGATGAGCGGCGTGCCGCTGGTGGGGATTTCCTACGACCCCAAGAACGACGCCTTCCTGCGCCAGATCGGCCACGAGGCGGTCGGCAACGTCGGAGGGCTGGATCCGGCCGCGGTCGCGGCCGCCGGCCGGCGGGCCCTGGCCGAGGCGGATCAGGTGCGCGCCGACCTCCTGCGGCAGATGGACCGGCTGGTTCCGCTGGCCCGGCTGAACGCCGAGCTGGCTGTCGGGCTGCTGCCGGACCGGTGAAAGGGGCGCGGCCGTGCCCTCGCCATGCCCTTTAGCGCGGTTATGTGTTGCAGCCTTGCTGTGGCATTTCCGCTGTGGTATACTTACAGCCATCAGGTGCATGGAACGAGGGTAGAGGGAGGGAATGGCGGCATGTCCAATTCAGCGGCCGCTGAGGTCTTCTGGACCATCTTCTCCAACACCGGTTCCGTTATCGCCTACCTGCTCTACAAGCGTTTCACCGTGCAGTGACGGGTCTTCAGCGACTGCTGCTGACAACGCACACAGGCGGTGAAGGAGGAAAGTAGCCGACCCCGGCGGTGTCCAGGGAGGCCGCGCCGAGACTGAAAGCCGGCTCTCCGCCAGTCGAGCGAAGTTCCCTCCGGAGCCTCTCCGCTGAACGGCCGCCGCCCGGCCCACTAGGTGGAGACGGGGCCCTCCCGTTACCGAGGGGCGGCGTGATGGCGCCGGCCATGAGGGGAGCCCGGAAACGGGCTCAATTCGGGTGGTACCGCGGAAGCGAGCGCTTTCGTCCCGACGGGGACGGAGGCGCTCTTTTTAGTCTTGTTGTTTTTCGGAGGTGGCCTCATGAAAGACCAGTTGCTGAAGCTGCGGGATGAGGCGCTCGCCGCCATCGCCGCGGCGGCCGACGTCGGGGAGATCCAGGAGATGCGCGTGCGCTACCTCGGCAAGAAGTCGGAGCTGAGCCAGGTCCTGGGCGGCCTGGGCAGGCTGCCCACGGTGGAGGAGCGCAAGGCCATGGGCGCCCTGGGCAACGAGATCAAGCAGGCGATCACCGCGGCCCTGGACGCCCGGGAGGCGGAGCTGGCCGCCGCCGCGCTGGAGGCCCGCCTGCAGGCGGAGCGCATCGACGTCACGCTGCCCGGGGCGCCCGTGCGCAGGGGCCACCTGCACATCCTCCACCAGGTGATCCACCGCATCGAGGAGATCTTCATCGCCATGGGCTACGAGGTCGCGGAGTCGCGCCAGGTGGAGACGGACTGGTACAACTTCGAGGCCCTGAACATCCCCAAGGGCCACCCGGCCCGCGATGCGCAGGATTCTCTCTTCCTCTCCGAGGAGGTGCTCCTGCGCACGCACACCTCCAACACGCAGATCCGGTACATGCTGGAGGTCGCCAGGGGCAGGACCCCGGTCAAGATCATCTGCCCCGGCCGGGTCTTCCGCCGCGACTTCGAGGACGCCACCCACGCCATGATGTTCCACCAGGTGGAGGGGCTGGTGATCGACAAGGGAATCACCATGGCGTCCCTGAAGGGCGCCCTCACCGAGATGGCCCGGGCGCTCTTCGGCCCGGACGTGGGCATCCGGCTCCGGCCCTCCTACTTCCCGTTCACGGAGCCATCGGCGGAGATGGACATCTCCTGCATCTTCTGCGGCGGCAAGGGCTGTCGCACGTGCAAGGGCTCGGGCTGGATCGAGATCGGCGGCTCGGGCATGGTGCACCCCAACGTCCTGCGCGCCGGCGGCTACGACCCTGAAGAGGTCTCGGGTTGGGCCTTCGGCTACGGCCCGGAGCGGGTGGCGATGCTGATGTACGGCATCGAGGACATCCGGCACTTCGTGAACAACGACATGCGGTTCCTGCGGCAGTTCTAGGCGAGGGGAGGCGTGAGCGATGCGCGTTTCGTACAACTGGCTGAAGGATTACGTGAAGGTGGGCCTCTCTCCGCAGGAGCTGGCGGAGCGGCTGACCGCCCGGGGCGTGGTGGTGGAGAACGTCGTCAGGGCCAACCCCGGGGTGGAGGGGGTGGTGGTCGGCCGGGTGGTGGCGATGGAGCGCCATCCCAACGCGGACACCCTCTGGGTCTGCCAGGTGGACGTGGGCGGGGGCCGGGTGCTCCAGATCCTGACCGGCGCCCAGAACGTCACCGTCGGGGCGCTGGTGCCTGCGGCCGTCCCCGGCGCGAAGCTTCCCGGCGGCGTGACGATGGGCGTCAAGAAGCTGCGGGGTCTGGACTCCCACGGCATGCTCTGTTCGGAGGCGGAGCTGCAGGTGGGCGATGACGCGGACGGCATCCTGATCCTGCCGCCGGAGCCGGGGCTGGAGCCGGGCATGGACGTGGCCGAGGTGCTGGGCTTAAACGACTGGATCTTCGAGCTGGACCTCACCGCCAACTACGCCGCCCACTGCCAGTCGATGCTGGGCGTGGCGCAGGAGGTGGCCGCACTGGTGGGCGGCGAGGTGAACCGGCCTTCGACGTACACCCCCGACGCGCCCGGAACCGACGTGCGTAACCTGATCGCTGTGCAGATCGACGCCCCGGACCTCTGCAGCCGCTACGTCGCCCGGGTGGTGCGCGGGGTGAAGATTGGGCCTTCGCCGCTCTGGCTCCAGGCGCGGCTCCGGGCGGCGGGCATGCGGCCCATCAACAACATCGTCGACATCGCCAACTTCGTGATGCTGGAGACCGGCCAGCCGCTGCACACCTTCGACTACGCGCAGATCCGCGGGCAGAGGATCATCGTCCGCCGCGCCCGCACCGGTGAGCGGTTCACCACGCTGGACGGCCAGGAGCGGGTCATGGACGAAAGCGTCCTGGTGATCGCCGACGCCGAGCGGCCGGTGGCCCTGGCCGGCGTCATGGGTGGCGAGGACTCCGAGGTGACCGACCAGACGGCGGACATCCTCATCGAGTCGGCCCACTTCGACAACATCAACAACCGGCGCACGTCCCTGCGCTACAACCTGCCGAGCGAGGCCTCCAAGCGGTTCACCAAGGGGGTCGACCCGTCGGGGTGCGTCGCGGCCGCCGACCGCGCGGCCCAGCTCATGGCCGAGCTGGCCGGGGGCACGGTGGTGGCCGGCCACGTGGACGTCTGTCCCCGCCCGGCCGTCCCGCCGGTGATCCTGCTGCGCACGGAGCGGGCCAACGCCCTCACGGGCCTGAAGCTCACGCCGGAGCGGATGGCGGAGCACCTGCGCAGCCTGGGCATGGCCGTGCTGACGCCCGCCGATCTGGCGGCGGACCTGGCCCTGGGCGCGCCGGAGTCCGACGAGGAGCCGGGGGAGGACCTGGGCGGCCGCCCGGTCTGGACGGCCCTGCACCAGGTTTCGCCCGTGCCGTCTGACCCGGTGGTGTACCGCACGTGGGCGGAGGCCGCCTGGGCGGAGGTGGAGGACGCGGGCAGCCGGCTGGAAGCGCTGCTGGGCGGAGGGGAGAGCGACGGCAAGGCCGCAGCGTCCGGCGAAGGCGTGTCGCCCGGTGGCGCCTCCGACGGCATCCTGGTGGTTGTGGTGCCCACCCGGCGCAGCGACGTCGCCGTCGAGGTGGACCTGATCGAGGAGATCGCCCGGTGCGAGGGGTACGACGCGATCCCGCTGGAGCTGCCGGTGCTCTCCTCCCACCGGGGCGGGCGAAGCCGCCAGGGCGAGGTAAAGCTGGCGGCCCGGCGCGCCCTGGCCGCCGCGGGCCTCACCGAGGTGCTCACCCACTCGCTGACCCACCCGCGGGTCTACGATATGCTCGCCCTGCCGGAGGACGACCCGAACCGGCGCTGCCTTGCGCTGGCGAACCCGATGTACGAGGACCGGTCCACGCTGCGCACCATGCTGCTGCCGTGCCTGCTGGACGTGGTGCGGTACAACGCCAACCGGCAGGTGCGGGACCTGGCCATCTTCGAGATCAGCCACGTCTACCGGCCGGTGGAAGGCGAGCAACTCCCCGACGAGCCGCTGATGATCGGCCTGGCCATGACCGGCAACCTGGCCCCGCTGGGCTGGAACAGCCCCGAGCGGCCCGCCGACTTCTTCGCCCTGAAGGGCGTGGTCGAGCACCTGCTCGCGGAGCTGGGCGTGCCGGATGCGCGTTTCGAGCGCAGCGCGCACCCGTCGCTCCACCCGGGCCGGCAGGCGGCGCTGGTGGTCGGCGGCAAGCCCGTCGGCCTGCTGGGCGAGCTGCACCCGCAGGTGCAGGAGCGGTGGGAGCTGCCCGGTCGCGTCTACGTCGCCGAACTCGCCTTCGCTCCGCTGATGGAGGCTATGCTGCCCCAGGCGGTGTACCGCCCGGTTCCCCGCTTCCCCGCTGTCACTCGGGACGTGGCCGTGGTGGTCGACCTCGACCTTACCGCCCACCGGCTGGAGACGGCGATCCGGGAGGCCGGCGGCGACCTGCTGGAGGAGGTCCGGCTGTTCGACGTGTACCAGGGCGAGCGGGTGGCGGAGGGCAGGCGGTCGCTGGCCTACCGGCTGGTGTACCGCGCCGCCGACCGCACCCTGACGGACGAGGAGCTGGAGCCGGTGCACAACCGGGTCCGGGAGGCGTTGAAGGCGCTGGGCGCCGAGCTGCGGAGCTGACGCCGGTCCCGTGCAGCCGACAGGAGGGGGTCATAACCCCCTCCTGTTGCATTGCGGCCCGGCGGCCGGCTAAGGCTTGCGCGTCCGGCCTCTGACCGGGGGTGGGGCCCGGAGGGAGTTGCCCAACGATTCCAATTCCTGCCCGCGATGCGGAAGGGGTTTGGCGGGGGACCGTCGAATCCAGCAACTTGTCCGACCTTTGCAAGTTGGAAGATGGCGCGCGGCCGCCCCCGTCCAGGGCGGAGCGGCGGCGCGCCTACATTCTCCGGAGGCGAGAGGACAAGGAGGAGGGGGAAGAGTTGCAGACGCGCGGACGAGCGATCCGACTGGTGGCGGCTGCGATGGCCGCGGGCCTGCTGGTGACGGCCGGCTGCTCGTCGGGGCAGAGGAGCGATCCCGGCGAGACCCAGCAGACCCAGGGCCGGCGGCTGTCCATCACCATCGACACGTTCCAGGGCCGCATTCCCGAGGCGGAGGCCGTCGCCAACTACCTGCGCCAGGTCGGCGTGCAGGCGGAGGTGCGCATCTGGGAGAAGAACGCCCTGCTGGCCGAGATCCAGCAGGGGACCCGCATGGCCTACACCCAGGACTGGGGCAGCTCCACCTTCGACCCCTACGACCTGGCCGTGCCCAAGCTGAAGACCGGCGACCGGGGCAACTACTCGTTCTACTCCAACCCCGAGGTGGACCGCCTCCTGGATGAGGGGGCGTCCGGTACGGATCCTGAGGCCCGGCGCAGGGCCTACGAGCAGGCGCAGCAGATCCTGATCGAGGACGCGCCGTGGATCTTCGGCTACTACATGGACGTGGTCGAGGCGACCACCGCCGACGTGGTGGGCTTCGTCCCGGCGATGGACAGCCGCATCAACCTCCACGACGTGAGCCGCACCGGCGCGGACTCGCTGGTGGTCGGCATGCGCACCGACCGGCTCCAGTCGCTGGACCCGGCGAACCACCGGGACCGGGATACCGAGACGGTCATCCGCAACATCTACGACGGCCTGGTGACCCGCACACCCCACGGCGAAGTCGTCCCTGAGCTGGCGGAGTCCTGGGAGCAGCCGGACCCGACGACCTACATCTTCAAGCTGAAGCAGGGCGTCAAGTTCCACGACGGCTCCGAGATGACGGCGGACGACGTCGTCTTCACCTTCGAGCGCATCATGGCGCCCGACGGCATCGACGGCCAGCAGTCGCCGCGCCTTGGGCTCCTCGGCCCCCTGAAGTCCGTGGAGAAGCTGGGCGATTACGAAGTCAAGTTCACCCTGGAGTACCCGTTCCCCACCTGGCTCCAGCTGCTGCCGCACACCCAGATCGTGTCCAAGGCCCACGTGGAGCGGATGGGCTCCTCCCAGGCCCTGTCCGCGAACCCGATGGGCACCGGGCCCTTCAAGTTCGTGCGGGGCCAGGTGGACTCCGAGATCGTGCTGGAGCGGTTCGACGATTACTACGGCGGCTCGGATGCCCTGACGCCCGTCGGGCCCGCACCTTTGAAGACCGTCACTTTCCGCATGATCCCGGAGCCCTCGACCCGGGTGGCGGCCCTGAAGGCCGGGGAGGTCCACATCATCCAGGAGGTGCCCATCGACCAGATCCCGCTCCTGGAATCCGATCCCAATGTGCGGGTGCACACCACCCAGGGTACGCGCCTGTACATGATCGAGCTGAACAACAACCTGATCCCCGATGCCCGGGTGCGCCGAGCCCTGAACCACGCCATCGACTGGGACACGATCCTGCGGGAGATCTACGGCGGCCGGGCGCACCGGGTGGCCACCGCCATGCTGCCCAGCGGCTTCGGCTACGACCCGACGGTGGAGCCGCTGAAGTACGATCCGGAACTCGCCAAGCAGCTGTTGCAGGAGGCCGGCTACGCGACGGACTAGACGGATGAGGAGGCGGACGGCGTGAAGGCGGTTCGGATACTGGAGCGGGTGCTGACTGCCCTGCCGATGTCGATCCTGATGTTGCTGCTCGTCTTTGCCTTCGTGCGCCTCCTGCCCGGCGACCCGGTCGACATCATGATGGGGCAGGCGGGCAACGTCTCCCAGGCCGAGATCGACGCGCTCCGCCGCGAGCTTCATCTGGACCGGCCGCTGGCGGAGCAGCTCTCCATCTTCGTGCGGGGGCTGCTCCGCGGCGACCTGGGATACTCCTTCCGGGAGCAGCGGCCCGTGGCCGCGATCATCGGGGAGGCCTTCCCCGCGACCGTCGAGCTGGCCCTGGCCGGGCTGACCTTTGCCCTGCTGGTCGGCCTGCCCATCGGGGTCGTCTCGGCGGTGAAGCGGAACTCCTGGTTCGACCGGCTCGCCATGGGCTTCTCGTTCCTGGGGATCTCGATGCCGGCCTTCTGGCTGGGCATCATGGCGATGATGCTCTTCTCGGTGCATCTGGGCTGGACGCCGGTGCAGGGCAGGCTCTCCGCGGGCCTCGTGCCGCCGGATCTCACCGGGTTCTACGTGCTCGACGCGCTGCTCACCCGGGACTGGGCGCTGCTGAAGGACGCCCTGCGCCACCTGGTCCTGCCCGCGGTGACCCTGGGTGCGGAACTGACGGCGATCATCGCGCGGGTCACCCGCTCGTCCATGCTGGAGGCGCTGCATATGGACTACGTCACGGCCGCCCGGTCCCGGGGGGTGCCCGAGTGGCAGGTGGTGCTGCGCCACGCGCTGCGCAACGCCCTGATCCCGACGGTGACGGTGACGGGGCTGCAGCTCGGGGTGCTGCTGGGCGGCAACATGATCGTCGAGACGGTCTTCGGCTGGCCGGGGTTGGGCCGGCTGGTGGTCGGGGCCATCTTCGCCCGCGACTACGCGCTCGTGCAGGGGGCGGTCATGCTCTACGCGCTGACGTTCCTCCTGGCCAACCTGCTCGTGGACATCCTCTACACGCAGCTGAACCCGAAGCTGGAGCTTTAGAGGAGGTGGAAGATGGCTTTCTGGCGCCGCCTGTTCGCCAACCCCAGCGCGGCGGTGGGGCTGGTCGTCATCCTGCTCTACGCCCTCGCCGCCCTCCTGGCGCCCGTGATCGCGCCGTACGGGCCGCGGGAGATGGATCTGGCCAACCGGCTCCGGCCCCCGGCCTTCCTGGAAGGCGGGAGCCTGAATCACCCTCTCGGCACCGACCAGCTGGGGTACGACCTCTTTTCCCGCATTCTCTACGGCGCCCGTGTCTCGCTGCTGGTGGGGCTGATCTCCGTCGCGATCTCCCTGGTGGTGGGCACCTTGCTGGGGTGCATCGCCGGGTACTGGCGGGGCTGGGTGGACCGGATCCTCTCCCGGCTGGCCGACCTGCTCATGGGGTTCCCCTATCTGCTGTTCACCATCTTCGCCATGGCCATCATCGGCCCGGGATTCGGGAACCTCATCCTGGCGCTCTGCTTCAAGGCCTGGGTCGAGTTCTTCCGCCTGGCCCGGGGCGAGATGCTGACCGAGAACACCAAGGAGTACGTCGAGGCAGCCCGGGCTCTGGGCCGGCGCCCGGCCGCGATCATCTTCAGCGAGGTGCTGCCCAACATCTACCACTCGCTGCTGGTGCTGGCGACGCTGCGCATGGGCTACATGATCATCATGGAGGCGTCGCTTTCGTTCCTGGGGCTGGGCATCCCGCCTTCGATCCCGGCGTGGGGATCCATGGTGAGCGCAGGCCGCGACCAGATGCCGAACGCCTGGTGGGTCGCGACCATGCCCGGCCTGGCCATCGTGGGGCTGGTGCTGGCCATCAACCTGCTGGGCGAGGGGCTGCGGGACGTGCTGGATCCCCGGCTGCAGCGGTAAGGGAGGGAGCGGTGTGGAGAAGCTGCTGGTCATCGAGAACCTGTCCGTGGAGTTTCCCTCGCCCCGCGGGCCGCTGCGCGCGGTGGACGGCGTGACCCTGGAGGTGGAGGCGGGCGAGATCGTCGGGCTGATCGGCGAATCCGGGTCCGGCAAGTCCACGGTCCTGCTGGCGGTGATGGGCCTGATCGCCCGGCCGGGCCGCATCCTGCCCGGCTCGTCCGTGCGGCTGAAGGGGCGGGAGCTCACGCGGCTCACCCCGAAGGAGTATCGGGCCGTGCGCGGTTACGAGATCGGCATGGTCTTCCAGGATCCCATGACCGCGCTCAACCCCGCGCTGCCCATCGGCGAGCAGGTCCGGGAGAGCCTGCGGGTGCACCGGTACTGCCGGTCGCGGGCCGAGGAGCACGCCCGGGTGATCGAGTTGCTGGAGGCGGTGGGGATCGTGGGCGCGGCCCAGCGGTACCGGTCGTATCCGCACCAGTTCAGCGGCGGGATGCTGCAGCGGGTGCTCATCGCCTCCGCCCTCGCCTGCAATCCCCGGCTGCTGCTGGCCGACGAGCCCACCACCGCCCTCGACGTGACGATCCAGGCGCAGATCCTGGACCTCCTGAAGAAGATCAACCGGGAGCGGCACACCGCCATCCTGCTGGTGAGCCACGACATCGGGCTGGCCGCCGAGTTCTGCGACCGCATCGCCGTGATGTACGCCGGGCGCATCGTCGAGGTGGGGCCGGCGGAGCAGGTGGTGAACGCCCCGCGCCACCCCTATACCCGGGGCCTGGTGGGCTGCCTGCCCAGCTGGGGCGGCCGGCGGGGCCGGCTGGAGCCGATCCCGGGTTCGCTGCCGGACCTGACGCAGCTGCCCCGGGGGTGCGCCTTCGCGGACCGGTGCGCCTTCGCCCTGCCGCAGTGCCGGGAGGAGGAGATCCCCCTGCGGGCGATGCCCGACGGCCGCCGGGTCAGCTGCATCCGCGCCGAGGAGGCGATGGTGGGATGAGCGCCGCACCCCTCCTGGAGGTCCGGGATCTGTACAAGCATTTCGTGCTGCCCCGCAGCCTCCTCAGCCGGGCGCTGACCGGCCAGGGACACCGGGTGGTCCAGGCCGTGAACGGCGTCTCGTTCGCGCTGCAGCAGGGGGAGACGCTGGGGCTGGTGGGCGAGAGCGGCTCCGGCAAGTCCACGCTGGGCCGGACGATCCTGCGGCTGTACGAGCCCACCCGCGGGGAGGTGCGCTTCGACGGCCAGGACGTGTTCCGGCTGGACGCGGCCGGCCTGCGCCGCTTCCGCCAGCAGGCCCAGATCGTGTTCCAGAACCCCTACGCTTCGCTGAACCCCCGCAAGACGGTGCGGCAGATCCTCGCCGTGCCGCTCGCGCTGCGGGGCCTGTCCAGGCGGGAGCGGCAGGAGGAGGCCGCCGCGCTCATGGAACGGGTGGGGCTCTCTCCGCGGCACCTGGACCGCTATCCCCATCAGTTCAGCGGCGGACAGCGGCAGCGCATCGGCATCGCCCGGGCCCTGGCGATGCACCCCCGGCTCATCGTCGCGGACGAGCCGGTCTCTGCCCTGGACGTGTCGGTGCAGGCCCAGATCATCAACCTGCTGGAGGACCTGCAGCAGGAGCTGGGGCTCACCTACCTGTTCATCTCCCACGATCTGAGCGTGGTCCGGCATCTCAGTACCCGGGTGGCGGTGATGTACCTGGGGCAGATCGTGGAACTGAGCCCCACCGAGCCGCTGTTTGAGGAGCCGCTGCACCCCTACACCCGCGCCCTGCTCTCGGCCGCGCCGGGTCAGGGCCGGCGGGAGCGGATCATCCTGCAGGGGGCGCCGCCCAGTCCGCTGGACCCGCCGCCGGGCTGCCCGTTCCACCCCCGCTGCCCGGCCGTCGTGGGCGACGTCTGCCGGACGGACCGGCCGGCCCCGGTGTTGCTGGGCGAGGGGCGGTGGGTGGCCTGCCACCTGTACGGCCCCCCGGCTTGACGGAGTGTGGCACGTTCCGTGCGCTACGCCGGCGATTTTGCAGGCAAGTGCTGATTCGGCGGGACCGCTTGCATGAGCGGTTCATTTGCGGTATCATTACTTCTTGCCGACCGGCGGAACGGCGACGCCCAACCGCCGGGGCGACTTGCGGGTGTAGTTCAATGGTAGAACGTCAGCTTCCCAAGCTGAAGACGTGGGTTCGATTCCCATCACCCGCTCCAGACGGACCGCTAGCTCAATTGGTAGAGCATCCGACTCTTAATCGGCAGGTTGTAGGTTCGAGTCCTACGCGGTCCACCAGGTTGTGCTGATGTAGCTCAGGTGGTAGAGCACGTCCTTGGTAAGGACGAGGTCACCGGTTCGAGCCCGGTCATCAGCTCCAGGCGCGAGGGTAGCTCAGTAGGCCAGAGCACTCGGCTGATAACCGAGAGGTCCCGGGTTCGAATCCCGGCCCTCGCACCA
>JAAROH010007889.1_pt1 | contig 25423 bp, 24 predicted proteins | sample 7248631 | NCBI WGS metagenome assembly JAAROH01 (sample SAMN09772309, study PRJNA484901) | compost metagenome | isolation source: Vermicomposting unit | place: India
TCATACAGAACACTTTTGGAAGTGCGACGTACCCACTTTCACTTGACAGACCCGCGGACATGGCAGGCTTGTCCTACTGAACGCAGGTTGCTATACTGTCCCCAAACAACTGAATACCCGCCGGTTCATCGAGAGTGGCGGAGGGACTGGCCCCATGATGCCACGGCAACCTCTCCCGCAGGGGAGAACGGTGCCAAATCCAGCGGACGATCGGTCCGAGAGATGAAGCGTGCGCAGCAGTGAACTGCCTGCGAACCCTTCGTTCTCGAAGGGTTCTTTGCGTATGGAGGGACGAGGAGGGAGCGCCATGGCCCGCTTGATGCACAGGCTGCAGCAGGGCGCGTTCTGCGTCACGGTGGAGATCGACCCGCCCAGGGGGGCCGGCGTCGCCGGGACGCTGGAGCGGGTGCGGCGCTTCGCCGATCGGGTGGACGCGGTGAACGTGGCCGACTGCCCGATGGCCAACGTGCGGATGAGCCCGATCACGCTGGCCCATCTTCTGCAGCGGGACGGCCAGGTGGAGGCGATCTTCCACCTGACCACCCGGGACCGCAACATCATCGGCCTGCAGGCGGAGCTGCTGGGCGCGGCGGGGCTGGGGGTGCGCAACATCCTGGCCCTGCGCGGCGACGACCCGTCGCGCGGCGACCACCCCGACGCCCGGGGCGTCTTCGAGGTGGACACCATCGGGCTGATCCGGCTGGCGGCCGCGCTCAACCGGGGGCAGACGGTCTCGGGGACCCCGCTGGAGCAGGGCACCGACTTCGCCATCGGCTGCGCCTGCAACCCGGCGGCGGCGGACCTGGAGGCGGAGGTCTCCCGGCTGGAGGAGAAGGTGGAGGCCGGGGCACACTTCGCCCAAACCCAGCCCGTCTACGACCCGCGCCAGGTGGAGCGCTTCCAGGCGAAGCTGGCGGGGAGGGTGAAGATCCCGATCCTGTATGGCATCCTGCCCCTGAAGAGCTACGAGTTTGCCGACCGGCTGAACCGGACCGTCCCCGGCATCGTCATCCCCGACCGGGTCCTGGACCGGATGCGGGGCCGCGACGAGGAGGAGGGGCTGCGGCTCACCGCCGAAATCCTGCGGGAGATCGGGCCCCACGTCCACGGCGTGCACATCTTCCCGATGAACAGCGCCCGGCGGGTGGTGGCGGTGCTGGACCTCATCGACGAGCTGGGGCTGCGGCACTCGGTCCGGGTGGGGGTGTAGGCCCGCTGCAGCGGACGATTCTGCGCCCGGCCGCGGCGGAGCTTCCGGCGCCGCTCCCCGAGGTCCTGCGGCTGCTGGGGTACAAGGAAGGCCGCACCCGGCTGGGGTCGCGCGAGCTGGCCCTGGTGGAGCGGGGCATCGCGCTGACCCGGGAGGCGGCGGCCCCTGCCGCCAGCGCGGCCTACTGCGCGGTCGCGGTGGCGGAGGACCGGGTGAGCGCCGCGGTGCCGGGGGTTGCATGGCGGTCCCGGAGCCTGGCCCGGCTGCTGGCGGGGGCCGACGCGGCCTCGCTGGTGGCGGTTACCCTGGGGGCCGGGGTGGACGAGCTGATCCGGGACCTGTTCGCGCAGGAGGAGTTCGCCCTGGCCACCATCGTCGACGCCGCGGGCTCTGTCCTGGTGCACGGGCTGGCCGAGTGGGTGCGCGGGGCGCTGCTCCGCCAGGCGGAGGCGGCAGGGCGGGCCGCCGGGCTGACCCCGCTGTACGGCCCGGGCTACGGCGACTGGCCGGTGGAGGAGCAGGCCGCGCTGACGTCCCTGGCCGGCGGGGACGCGATCGGCCTGCGATGCACGGAGACCTGCTACCTGGTGCCGCAGAAGTCCCTGGTGGGGCTGCTCGGATGGCTGCCGCCCGGGGGCCGGGACCGGCCGGCGGCGGGATGCGCCCGCTGCACGCTGGCGGACTGCGCCTACCGGGTGCGGACCAGCCCGCGGTGAGCGGCCCTGCGTGAGGTGCAGACCGTGGGATCGCCGCCGGAGGCGGGGCGGCCGGGAGGAGGAGCAGACGATGAAGCTGGAGGACATGCTGGGACGCGAGGTCCTGGTCTTCGACGGCGCCATGGGCACCATGCTCCAGGCCCGGGGGCTGGCGCCGGGGGCGTGCCCGGACGTGTGGAACCTGGAGCGGCCGGAGGACGTGATCGCCGTCCACCGGGCGTACGTGGAGGCCGGGGCGCAGATCCTGGAGACCAACACGTTCGGCTCCACCCCGATCCGGCTCGGCCACTACGGCCTGCAGGACCGGTGCCGCGACCTCGTCGTCGCCGGGGTGCGCTGCGCCCGGGAGGCCGCCGCGGGCCGGGCCTGGGTCGCGGGCTCGATGGGGCCGCTGGGGGCGCTGGTGGAGCCTCTGGGGGAGCTCGCCTTCGATGAGGCCTACGCCCAGTTCGCCGTCCAGGCCCGGGCGTTTGCCGAGGCGCAGCCGGACTTTATCATCATCGAGACCATCGCCGACCTGAACGAGCTGCGGGCGGCGGTGCTGGCGTGCAGGGACCACGCCCCGGGCATCCGGATCATCGCCCAGATCACCCTGGATCCCAGCGGCCGGGCGTTCACCGGCACCGACCCCGAGACCGCGGCGCTGGTGCTGCAGTCGCTGGGGGCGGACGTCATCGGCTTCAACTGTTCGGTGGGCCCCGACCTGCTGGTGGACGCGGTCGCCCGCATGGCCCGGGTCGCCCGGGTGCCCATCTCGGTGCAGCCCAACGCCGGGCTGCCGCTGCTGCAGCCCGACGGCGCGACCCGGTTCCCCATGAGACCTGAGGAGTTCGCGGCCTACGGGCCGAAGCTGGTGGAGGCCGGGGCGGCGCTGGTGGGGGGCTGCTGCGGCACGACGCCGGAGCACATCCGACGGCTGCGGGCGGCGGTGGAGGGGCTGAAGCCCCCGGCCCGGCCCGGCCCCCTGGCCCACACGCTGGGCCTGGCCTCCCGCACCCGTTCGCTGTTCTTCGTGGAGCAGAACCTGCCGGTGGTGATCGGCGAGCGCATCAACCCCACGGGCCGGAAGCTGCTGACCAGGGACATCCGCGAAGGCGCCTTCCAGCGGGTACGGGCCGAGGCGAAGCAGCAGGTGGAGGCCGGGGCCGCGGTGCTGGACGTGAACGTGGGCGTGCCGCTGATCGACGAGCCGGCGGCCATGGCCCGGGCCGTGCGGGTGATCCAGGACGCGGTGGACGTGCCCCTCTGCCTGGACTCCCCGGACCCGGCGGCCCTGGAGGCGGGGCTGAAGGCCTGCGTGGGCAAGCCGCTGCTCAACTCCTTCAGCCTGGAGGAAGGGCGGGCCGAGGCGGTGCTGCCGCTGGCGAAGCGGTACGGCGCGGCGGTGCTGGGGCTCACCATCGACGAGAAGGGGATCCCCGCCTCCGCCGAGCAGCGGCTGGCGATCGCCCGGCGGCTGGTGGCCGCGGCGGAGGCGCACGGCATCCCCCGGCACGACGTGGTCATCGACCCGCTGGCCCTCACCGCCGGCGCCCAGCAGGCGGAGGCGAAGGAGACGCTGAAGGCCATCCGCTGGATCACCGACGAGCTGGGGGTCCTGGCCTCCCTGGGCGTCTCCAACATCTCCTTCGGACTGCCCAACCGGCACTTCCTCAACGCCGTGTACCTGAGCATGGCGGTGACGGAGGGGCTCGCGATGGCGATCATGAACCCCCTGGACGAGCGGATGATGGACACCGTCCGGGCCCTGCGGCTCTTCCTCAACCGGGACCGCAACGCCGCCGTCTACATGCAGGCGGTGGGGCCGAAGCGGCTGGTGCACACCGTGGAGGAGGCGCTGAAGCTGGCCGGGCAGGCCCGGGAGGCCCCAGCCGCGGGCGAGGCCGCCCCCGGGGGCGCCGCGGCGCCGCCATCCGGCCTTGCGGCGGGCCCCGCCGGGGGCCGGGACGGGGCGGCGACCCCGGCCGAGCCTGCGACACCTGCGCCGGCGGACCTCGCCGACGAGCTCGGCCGGCGGCTCTACGACGCCATCCTCGAGGGCGACCGGGAGGCCATCGTGCCCCTGGTGGAGCAGGGGCTGGCCGAGGGCCGGGATCCGATGGACATGCTCAACCGGCATCTGATCCCGGCCATCGAGGAGGTGGGGCGCCTCTTCGGCGAGGGCATCTACTTCCTGCCCCAGCTCATGCTCTCCGCCCAGGCCATGAAGAAGGCGTTTGCCCGGCTGAAGCCGGAGATCCAGAAGGCCAAGGTGGGCCAGACCGAGATCGGGACGGTGGTCCTGGCCACGGTGCAGGGCGACATCCACGACATCGGGAAGAACATCGTCGCGGTCCTGCTGGAGAACTACGGGTTCCGGGTGGTGGACCTGGGGCGGGACGTGAAGAACGAGGTGGTCCTGGAGGAGGCCCGGAAGGTGGGGGCCGACATGGTGGGCCTCTCCGCGCTCATGACCACCACCATGCCCCAGATGAAGCGGGTGATCGAGCTGTTCGCCCGGGAGGGCTTCGACTGCCCGGTCATCGTGGGTGGCGCGGCCACGACGAAGGCGTTCGCCGAGCAGATCGGCGCCCGGGGACACGGGCGGGACGCGCAGGAGGCGGTGGCCCTGGCGCTGGAGGTGCTGAAGGAGCGCCGGGCGGGGCGGAAGGGGGACGCAGGGTGAACGTCCAGGTGAAGGCCGCGGGCCGGACGTTTTCGGTCCCCTCGGGGATGCCGCTCGCGCGGGCGCTGAACCAGCACGAGCCCTTCGTGGAGACCCCCTGCGGCGCCCGGGGCCAGTGCCGCAAGTGCCTGGTGCGGGTGCTGGGGGAGGCCCCGGAGCCGACGCCCGCCGACCTGGAGCAGCTCACCCCGGCCGAACTGGCCCAGGGTTTCCGGCTGTCGTGCCAGCTGCGGGTGGACCGCGACCTGGAGGTGGCCGTGGTGCCCGCCGTCACGCTGGATCCCCGGAAGGCGCGCCTGGGCGCCCTGGCAGGACCGGCCGAGGTGGACCCCTGGGCGCCCCTCAACCCCACCGGCCGGTCGCTGGGCTTCGCCTTGGACGTCGGCACCACCGGCATCGCCGGCGCCCTCCTGGACCTGCGCACGGGCGAGGAGCTGGCGGTGCACGCCTCCCTGAACCCCCAGGCGGTCTACGGGGCCGACCTCATGACCCGCCTGTCCCACGCCATCCAGGGGGAGGAGCAGAAGGGCGAACTGACACGGCTCGTGCGGGATGCCGCGCAGGCGCTGCTCGGCCGGCTGCTGGGCAAGGCCGGCGCCCGGCCGGAGGAGGTGACGGCCGCCTCCCTGGTGGGCAACACGGCGATGCACCACCTGTTCCTGGGGCTGCCGGTCGAGCAACTGGCCGTGTCCCCGTACACGCCCGCGGTCACGGAGGGACGGGTCTTTGAGGTTCCGGGCTTCCCGGCGCTCTACGCCCTGCCCGTCATCGCCGGGTTCGTGGGGGCGGACGCCGTGGCCGCGGCGCTGGCGGCCGGGCTGGACGCGGGCGAGGAGACCGTCCTGCTGGTGGACGTGGGCACCAACGGCGAGGTCCTGCTGCGCCACGCCGGGCGGCTCTACGCGTGCTCGGCGCCCGCCGGCCCGGCCTTCGAGGGGGGCGAGATCAGCCAGGGGATGCGGGCCGGTCCCGGCGCCATTGAGGCGGTGCGGTTCGACGGGCGGGACCTGGTGGTGACGGTTATCCCGGGCGGCCCGCGGTCTGCGGCCGGCGGCGGCGGCGGCTCCGGAACCGAGGCGGCCAGGGGGATCTGCGGATCGGGGCTGCTGGACGCTGCGGCGGCCCTGCTGGAGGCCGGGCTGATGGACGAGACCGGGCGGCTCACCCATGCCGGACCCGCCGCGCACCGGCTGGCGGAGGGCGGCCGGGCCGTTGCCCTGGCTCCCGGGGTGCAGCTCACCCAGAAGGACCTCCGGTCCCTGCAGCTGGCCAAGGGAGCGATCCGGTCGGGCATTGAGGTGCTGCTGCGGGTGGCGGGGATCGGCCCCGCCCGGCTGGACAAGGTGCTCCTGGCCGGCGCATTCGGCAACTACCTGCGGCGGGAGAGCGCGGTCGCCACCGGCCTCCTGCCCCCGGTGGACCCGGGGCGCATCCAGCCCATCGGGAACGCTGCGATCGCGGGGGCGAAGCTGGCCCTGCTCTCCCGCTCGGCCCGCGACCGCGCGGAGGCCCTGGCCCGCGGGGCCCGCTTCGTGGAGCTGGCGACCCATCCCGACTTCGAGGAGGTCTTCATGGAGGCGCTCAACTTCCCGCGTGTCCGCCCGGGCGCATAGGTCCCGGGGTGCAGGCTCATACCAAGTCCTGCAACAGATCGACCTCGTCCGGGAGGGAAGGCCATATGCCTGCGTCCAGGGTTCCGGCGGCCGCCCGGCGGCTCGCCGGACTGCTCGTCCTTGCGCTCGCGCTGAGTCCCCTGGCGGCCTGCGCCCGGGGCGGATCGCCCGACCGCGGCCGGTCCCCCGGGGACACCCCGGGAGTCGGGACCGGTCCGGGGGCCGAACCCGGGGCCGAACCTGGCGAACCGCCGGCCCCGGATTCAGCCGTTTCCGACTGGCTGGCGTACCTGACCCTGGAGGAGAAGCTCGGCCAGCTGTTCTGGGTGGGCCTGCCGGGCACCGAGCTGACCGACGAAATCCGCGGGCTCCTCGCCGAGGGCAAGGTCGGGGGCGTCATCTTCTTCGGCCGACAGGGAAGCGATCCCGACGTCCTGCGCCGCCTCAGCGGGGAACTGCAGGCCGCGGCCGCCGCGCGCGACCGGGCGACGCCGGGACTCGTCATTGCAGTGGATCACGAGGGCGGCCTGGTGCAGCGCTTCGGCCCCCCGTTCACCCAGTGGCCCGGGGCCATGGCGCTGGGCGCCGCGGGCTCCTCGGCGCACGCTGAGGCGATGGGCCGGGCGATGGCCCGGGAGCTGCTGGCCGTGGGGGTGAACATGAACCTGGCGCCGGTGGCCGACGTCAACAACAATCCGGCGAATCCGGTCATCGGCACCCGCTCCTTCGGCGAGCAGCCGGAGCTCGTGGCCCGGATGGCTTCGGCGGTGGCGGCGGGCCTGCAGGCGGAGGGGGTCAGCGCGGTGGCCAAGCACTTCCCCGGCCACGGGGACACCGCCGTGGACAGCCACCTGGACCTGCCAGTGATCGGCCACGCGCGGGAGCGGCTGGACCGGGTGGAGCTCGTCCCCTTCCGGGCGGCCGTCGGGGCCGGGATCGACGCCGTCATGGTCGCCCACGTCGTCTTCCCCGCGGTGGCGGGGGACGGCAGGCCGGCCAGCCTGTCGCCGGACGTGGTGACCGGCTTGCTCAAAGGAGAGCTGGGGTATGCCGGGGTGGCCATGACCGACGCCCTGGACGGCATGGCGGCCATCACCGACACCTACGGCGTGGAGGAGGGGTTGGTGCTGGCCGTGGAGGCCGGGGCGGACGTGGTCCTGGTCACCGAGTCCTTCGGCCGGCAGCAGGCGCTGTACCGGCGGCTGCTCCAGGCGGTGGAAGAGGGGCGCATCCCCGAGAGTCGAATCGATGACGCGGCGGGCCGGGTGCTCGCCCTGAAGGAGAGGCGCGGCCTCTTGCCGCCGCTGCCCGGCGCCGCGCGGGGTGAAGGGGCGGAGGACGCCCCGTCGTCCAATTCGGTTGAGACCGCACATCCGGCCGGGGCCGTCGGGGCAGCCGAGCATCAGGCCCTGGCGGACCGGATCGGCGCCGACGCCCTGACCCTGGTCCGCAACGCCCATCTGCCGCTTGCGCTGTCCCCCGGCGAGCAGGTGGTGGTGATCGGCCCGGCCTATGCCCGGGGGCTGGACGGCGCGGACGGCGTCGTCACGGCGCTGGGGGCCGGCATTAAGGCGCTGCACGCCAACACCGTGGAGGTGGCCCTGGAGTGGCGCCCGGATCCGGATGCCATCGCGCACGCCCGGTCCCTGGCCGAGGGGGCCGCGGCGGTGGTCTACGCGGTGGCCGACGGCCACGAGACCCCGGCGCACCTGGCGCTGATCCGGGAGCTGATCGCCGCGGGCAAGCCGGTCATCGTGGTCGGCCTGGGGATGCCCTACGAACTGACGGCGGCGCCGGAGATCGAGACCTACATCGCCGCCTACGGGTTCCGGGACGCCAACCTGAAGGGGGTCGGACCGCTCCTGTTCGGGCGGACGCCGGCCCGGGGGCGGCTGCCGGTGTCCATCCCCGGCCTCTACCCGGCGGGACACGGCCTGGACCTGCCGTAAGGCGCACACACGAAAGGAGGCGGTTGCCGTGCGGCCTGAGACCGAGGCCGAGCGGGCGGCGCGCCACGCCGCGACCGTACGGGCCTTCCGCGCGCTGGTGGACCCCGCCCATCCACCCCGGGAGCCGTTCGTGCTCGAGCAGCACTTCTACGCGGCGGAGGGCGGCGACGTCGACGGCCTGGCGGCGGCCCTGGAGGAGCGGGGGTTCAAGGTGGAAAGCCTGGTCTACGACCCCGAGAACGCCGACCGGGCCTGGCGGCTGGTCGCCGTGCGGCTGGAGCTCCTGGAGGAGCGGCGGCTGCTGGCGGTCTCGGACGAGTTGGACGCCCTGGCCCGCCGCTTCGACGTGATCTACGACGGCTGGCTGACCCACGTGCCCGACTGAGAAATGTCAAGTCTCCCCTCGCCTGCCGGGACTTGCTATAATGCCCCCTGGCAGACAGGGGGGCAGACGAAACTTGTCCGACCTCGAAGCGATCGTTGAAGGTTTGAACCCAGCGCAGAGGGCGGCCGCCCTGCACCAGGACGGCCCCCTTCTTGTTATCGCCGGCGCCGGGGCCGGCAAGACCCGGACGGCCACCCACCGGCTGGCCTGTCTTCTGGCCAGGGGGGTCCCGCCGGAGGCGGTCATGTGCATCACATTCACCAACAAGGCGGCCCGGGAGATGCGGGACCGGGCGGTGGCCCTGGTGGGTGCGGACGCCCGGCGGGTGATGATCCGCACCTTCCACTCCGCCGCCATGGTGCTCCTCCGGCAGTACATCGGCGATTTCCCGGAGAGCGGCCGGACGCCTTCCTTCACCGTCGCGGACCCCACGATTCAGCTGGCGCTGCTGAAGGAGGCCATCGCCGAGCGCAACTTCGACCTGAAGGCCAACCGGCCGGAGTCGTTCCTCTGGCGCATCGGCCGATACAAGAACGAGCTGGCCGACCCCGAGTCGCTGCTCGCCCGGCAGCCGTCCCACGACCTCATGGACTGGCCCCGGGTGCTGGAGATGATCCGCAGCACCGACCGGTACGTGAACCGGCTGACGGCGGAGATCTGGAAGCGCTACGAGGAGAAGCTCCGGCGCAACGACATGGTCGACTTCGACGACCTGATCAACCTGTTCGTCCAGATGCTCCGGGAGAAGCCGGACATTCGCGCGGACCTGCAGCGCCGCTTTGCCTACCTGCAGGTGGACGAGTTCCAGGACACCAATGTCGCCCAGCTCCACATGGTGAAGCTGCTGGCCGGTAAGCGGCAGAACGTGATGGCGGTGGGCGACGACGCGCAGTCCATCTACTCCTGGCGGTCGGCCGACATCCGCTGCATCCTGGAGTTCGAGCGCCACTTCCCGGGGGCGAGGACGATCCTGCTGGAGCAGAACTACCGCTCCACCGGGGCCATCATCCGCGCCGCCAACCGGCTGATCGCGCACAACGCGGGCCAGAGGCCCAAGCGGCTCTTCACCGCCGCGCCCGAGGGGCGGCCCGTGGTGGCCCACGAGGCCGAGACGGAGGTGGACGAGGCGAAGTGGGTCGTGCAGCGCATCCGGGCGGGAGCGGAGGCCGGCCGGCGCTGGGGCGACTTCGCCATCCTGTACCGCACCACCGCCCAGGGGCGCCCCTTCGAGGAGGAGCTGCGGGAGGCGTCGATCCCCTACCAGGTGGTGGGGGGCCCCCGCTTCTACGACCGGCGGGAGGTGCAGGACTCGCTGGCCTATCTGCGGCTGGTGCACAACCCCCGGGACTCGGTCAGCCTGGAGCGGGTGCTGAACGCCCCGCGCCGGGGCATCGGGGAGCGGGGGCTGCAGCGGCTGCTGGCCCTCGCCGCGCAGCGGGAGCTGGACCTGATCGCGGCGCTGAGGGTCGCAGCGGACGAAGGGGTCCTGCAGGACGAGGCCGCCGCGGGCGCGCGTCAGCTCCACGACCACCTGCGCCGGGCCCGGGAAGCCCTGGAGCGGCAGCCAGGCCGGTTCGCGGCGGCGATGGAGCGGCTGCTCCGGGAATCGGGCTACCTGGCGTACCTGCAGGAGGAGGACCGGCGCAAGGAAGAGCGTCGGTCCGAGGTGGTGGAGAGCCTGATCGCCGCCATGCACGAGTTCGAGCGCCGCTCGCCGGATGGCGGGCTCGGGGCGTACCTGGACCACCTGGCCCTGTTGGAAGGGCAGGAGGACGAGAGCGGCGGCGACGTGGTGAAGCTGCAGACGATCCACTCGGCCAAGGGGCTGGAGTACCCGGTGGTCTTCGTCGTGGGCATGGAGCAGGGGCTGCTGCCGTACCAGCGGGCCCTGGAGGAGGGCAACCTGGAGGAGGAGCGGCGGCTCTGCTACGTGGCCATCACCCGGGCCAGGGAGGAGCTGTACCTGACCGGCGCCCGGGTGCGCTGGCAGCGGGGGGAGATGGTGCTCACCACCCCGTCGCAGTTCCTTTCGGAAGCGCTGGGCCCGGGGCCGGCCCAGCCGCTCTGGGTGCCCGCTTCCGCGGACTAGCGGCGCCTCCGGGCCGACCGGAGGGCCGACGGAGGGCCGACAGAGGTGGCCCTGCGCCCGCCGGTATGGTACACTGTTGCTGTTTATGGCAAGACAACGGAGGGATTCCCCGTGACCGTCCTTCAGGCCGTCATCCTCGGCATCGTGCAGGGGCTGGCCGAGTTCCTGCCCATCTCCAGCTCCGCCCACCTGATCCTGGTCCCGTGGTTCCTGGGCTGGTCGCCCTCGGGCCTGGCTTTCGATCTGGCCCTGCACGTGGGCACCCTCATCGCCGTCACCATCTACTTCTGGCGGGACCTGCTGAATCTGGCGGTGGAGGGGCTGACGAAGGGGATGAAGACCCCCACCGGCAGGCTGGCCTGGGGGATCGTGCTGGGGACGGTGCCCGGGGCGATCTTCGGCCTCCTGATGGAGGACGTGGTGGAGGCGGTCTTCCGCCAGTCCATCCTCACCATCGCCCTCCTGCTGGCGGTGGTGGGCGTCATCCTGTACCTGGCCGACCGGTTCGGCCCCAAGCGGCGGTCGCTGGAGGAGATCCGGGTGTCGGACGTGATCTGGATCGGGCTGGCGCAGGCGCTGGCCGTGATCCCCGGCGTCTCCCGGTCGGGCGCGACCATCACCGCCGGCCTGGCCCTGGGGCTGAAGCGGGAGACCGCGGCGAAGGTCTCGTTCCTGCTGGGCTGGCCGATCATCCTGGGCGGGGCGGTGCTGGTCATCCCCGACGCGGATCCCGCCATGTTCACGCCGTCTTTCTTCGCCGGCGTGGCGGCCGCGGCGGTGAGCGGGTACGCGGTTATCGCCGCGCTGCTCCGGTACCTGCAGCGGGGGTCCTACCTGGTCTTTGCCTGGTACCGGGGGCTCGTGGCCGCGGTCACCGTGGCGCTGCTGCTGGCGCGGGGGATGTGATCTGCGCAGACCAGGACGCGGCTTTTCTGCGTCCTGGTCCCTTTTCTTTCTGAGGCCGCTGCGGCGGTGCTGTCCACGGGGGCGGCCAGGACGCGTCGACCGGGGGGAACCACGCGGATTCGTAGCGACGTCTGTAAGATTAAGAAGGGTGAGGTGACCCGCAGATGGCGTCCCGGCAGGTGCCCCTTTAGGCCAGGGGACCTCCCTTCCGGGCGTGATGTGAACCGACGCCGGGAAGAGGAGAGGTGACCCCCATGTGGCCCAGGACAGTTGACTGGGAAGAGCTCCGGTTCGGGGTCGAGATCGAGTTCGTGGGCGGCAACCCGGCGGCCGTGGAACTCCTCCCGGGCTGGGTGATGGCCCTCGATGAGCTGCAGGTGGACGATACGGGCGAGGATTCGGGGGCGGAGCTGAAGCCGCCGCCCCTGCTCTGGCGCGACCGGGAGCAGATGCGGGTGATGCTGGACCGGCTGAAGGCCACGGGTGCCCGGGCCAACTGGAGCTGCGGGCTGCACGTGCACGTGGGGCTGGAGCCGTGGGGGCAGGACATCGTGCTCCCGCTGGTCGACGCGGCCCTCGCGCACCAGGACGCCCTGCGCGGGCTCCTGCGGACGGCCGAGGACCGGCTGATTCACTGCCCGCCCGTGGTGCCTGCTATGCGGGACCGCTACCTGGTGAACCCGGAGCGGGCCTCCCTGGTCCGCCGGGGACGGCCGCAGTCGCACCGCTGCGGCATCAATGCGGCGGCCTGGTTCGACTTCGGAACGGTGGAGATCCGCTATCCCAACGGCTCGCTGGAGTGCGACGAGGTCGTGAACACGGTGGAGCTCTGCCTGCGGTTCGTGGCCGCTGTGGGCGCGGGGCGGTTGGTGCCCCCGGCTGCGGCGGGCGCAACGGGCGGGGGAGCGGCCGCGTCGGGTCCGGCTGCGTCCGCGGCGGATGCGGCTGCGCTGGCCGCCTTGCTGGGCGCTCCGGCGGACGGCTACCCGCTGCCGCGGCCGGCGCCGCGGTGGCACCGGGAGCGGGCATGGCTGGAAGACGCCCTGGTCCCCGTGCTGGAGCCGTTGGTGCGGTCCCGGGTGCCCGAGGCGGAGATCCTGGCCATCCGGCCGGTCCCCGGGGGCTTCCGGGTCACGGCGGAGGAGCCCGGAGACCGCCGCATGGCCTTTCTCACGCGGCCCGGCCCGGACGGGTGGTCGCTGGAACCGTTGGAGTCGGAGCGGGGATAGGCCCCGCTCCTGCGCGAGGGGGGAGCGACGTGGGGAGTTCTACCTGATTCGGCACTGTGAAGCATCCGGACAGGCGGCAGACGCGCCGCTGACCGAACGGGGCCGGGCGCAGGCGGCGGAGCTGGCCGAGCGGCTGGCGGGGCTCGGCATCCGGCGGCGCGGGGGATGGCCGTCCTGGAAGAAGCCCTGGCGGCAGGGTGCCAACCCGTCGCCCTGGTCTCGCACGGATGCCTGGTGACGCTCATGCTGCGGGAGCTGGACCCTGCGTTTGGTTTCGGCGACTGGGTCCGGATGACCACGCCCGATGTCTGCCGGGCGACCAGGCGCGATGAGGCATGGCGGGTGGATCGGGTGGGGACGGACGCGTAGCGGGCGGTGCCGGAAACCCGACCCATGGGTTGCGACCGCCTCTGCAGTTATGGTAACTTGACGGTGTGTAGCCAGAAACTTACACACTTCGATCGACTAGGAGGAGCACCCGTGTCGCAGCGCCCGTTTCCGCACCATCTCGCCGCCCTCGCCATCGCCGCGACACTGTTGGGGATTCTGCCGGTCTCCGCCTCCGGGCTGCGCGCCATCCTGCCGGGCGCCGTTGCGCCGGGCCGGGTCCTGCCCGGCGCCGCCCCAGCCCTGGCGGCTCCGGCCGCGTACACCGATCAGGCGCAGATCCCCGCCTGGGCCGCGGCGGACATCGCGTTCACCACCGAGCTGGGCATCTTCCGGGGCGATGCGGACACCGGCGCCTTCCGGCCCCACGACCAGATCACCCGGGCCGAGGTGGCTGCTGTCGTCCTGCGCGCTTTCCCGCTGGCTGCCGACCCCGCGGTGCGGGCGCCCTTCGTGGACATCCAGGGCGGCTGGTACGAGGAGCCGGTCACCCGGGCCGTCCAGGCGGGCGTGATCCAGGCCGGGGACTTCGGCCCCTGGTTCCGGCCGAACCAGCCGATCACGCGGGCCGAGCTGGCCCGGATGCTGGCCCGTGCAATCGGGGACTGCCACGTGAGCCCCTCGTCGGTGGCGTTCTCCGACGTGGATCCGAACCAGGCTCCGTTCGGGCCGTACATCGCCAGGGCGGCGGGCTGTGGCATCATCCGGGGGATGGGGGACGGCACGTTCGCACCGGACCAGACGGCGACCCGGGCGCAGGCCGCGGTGATGATCGCCCGGGCGCTGCGCCTGACGCAGGCAGGGTCAGCCCCGCCGCAACCGGCGGAACCCGCGCCGGCCGGCGGCTCCTCGGCTGAGGACGGGATTCACGAGTTCGAGCGGCGGGTGGCGGAGCTGGTTAACGCCGAGCGCCTGGCGGCGGGACTGCAGCCCCTCCGTCTGGATCCCGGGCTCAGCCGGGTCGCCCGGCTGAAGTCCCGGGACTTCGTCACCGGCGGGTACTTCGGCCACGAGAGCCCCACCTACGGGAGCCCCTTCGAGATGATGAAACAGTTCGGGTTCACGTACCGGATGGCCGGGGAGAACATCGCGCTGGGCCACCGGACCCCGGAGCAGGTGCACGAGGCCTGGATGAACAGCCCGGGGCACCGCAGCAACATCCTGAACCCGGACTTCGACACCATCGGCGTCGGCTACTACGAGTACGGCTGGACGCAGATGTTCATCCAGAGCCGATGACCGTGCAGGGGAACGCACATCGCATCACGACGAACAGGCGCCGCGGGGGAACGCCCCGCGGCGCCTGATCGTCCTGCCAGTTCGTCAACCCTCCCGCCTTGTCGCGAGCCGCCTGCCCACGGCCACGAGCCGGAGGGCGCGTTCGGTGGCATCCGTGACGTAGGCCGAAGCCTCCCGGATGGCGGTGTCCAGGTCCACGGGACCGGGGACGATGGGGAGGGCGACGTCGATGCCGACGTCGTAGATCTGCCGGTAATCGCGGCCCAGCCCCCCCGACAGGCAGATGACCGGCACGCCGTGGCGGCGGGCCGCAGCGGCGACGCCCATCGGGGTCTTGCCCCGCACGGTCTGGAAGTCGGTGTTGCCCTCGCCGGTGAGGCACAAGTCCGCGCCCGGGAGGTGGCGCTCCAGGCCGGTGGCCTCCACGACGATTTCGACCCCCCGGCGCAGTTCGGCGTCCAGGAACGCCATGAGCCCCGCGCCCAGCCCGCCGGCGGCGCCGGCGCCGGGCACCGCCTCCACGTCCCGCCCGAGGTCCCGCCGGATCACCTCCGCCCACCGGTGCAGGGCGGCATCCAGACGCGCAACCATCTCCGGGGTGGCGCCTTTCTGGGGGCCGAAGACCGCGGATGCCCCGCGGGGGCCGGTGAGCGGGTTGTCCACGTCGCAGGCGACCGTGACCTCAACGGCCCGCAGCCGGGGATCGAGGCCGGTCACGTCGATGCGCGCCAGGCGCTCGAGCGCCCCTCCGCCGGGCTCCAGGTCCCGCCCGTCGCTGTCCAGGAGGCGGGCGCCCAGGGCCTGGGCCATCCCCGCGCCGCCGTCGTTGGTGGCGCTGCCGCCGATGCCGATGATCAGCCGCCTGGCGCCCAGGTCCAGCGCGCGCCGGATCAGCTCGCCGGTGCCGTACGTGCTGGTGACCAGGGGGTTGCGGCGGTCCGGGGGGACCAGGGGGAGCCCCGACGCCTGCGCCATCTCGATCACCGCCGTCTCCCCGTCGCCCAGCAGGCCGAAGGCCGCCTCCACGGGGTCGCCCAGGGGACCCCGCACGGTGGCCGGAACCAGCCGACCGCCGGTGGCGTCCACCAGCGCCTGGACGGTGCCCTCGCCCCCGTCGGCCATGGGGATCAGCGTCACCGACGCGTCCGGCCAGACCCGTCTGACCCCGGCGGCCATGGCTTCGGCCACCTGGGCGGCGGTCAGGGAACCCTTGTATGAGTCAGGGGCAATCACGATCCTCACGGCAGGACCTCCCGAATGGGGTGCTCCGCGCCGGCGCACGGCCGCACCAGGTCGCACACCGGCTTTCGCTTACCGCGTTCTCGGCCGGTTCCCGAATCTCCTTGCGGCCGCCGCCAGGAGGTGCTGGAACGGCCGGGAGTGCCTGCCGCCAGGGCGCCTGCGGCCTGTCCGTGCGCACACAAAAGCCCCGGGGGCAGTGCCCTCCGGGACTTGCGCCGTACAGACGCGGGCAGGATGGGTCAGGCGCCGGGGTCTCCGGTGCCTACCCTTCTGCGCCGCCCTGCGGGTCCCCCCCGTCCGCGGAGGCCGCTTCCTCCGCCCCGGCCTCGGCCTGGTCCCCGCCCTCGGCCTGGGCCTCCTCGGGATCCGGACGGTGCAGCTCGGGGTTGTACAGCACGCCAGTCTCCATTGCCCAGGCGCGCCATTCCTCGAGGCTGTCGAAGCGCCGGAACCCGTAGTGCTTCTGGTAGTACTCCTGGGCGAAGATGTCGTCGATCTGCTCGACGGTAAGCCCCGTCTCCTGCGCGAGTTCCGACGCGCTGACCGCGCGGCCGAACCTGGCCAGATAATCGTCCATGACCCGCCAGATCTTCATGGTCGGCGAGCTGGTGGTGCCCGTACCGAGGGTGCGGGCGGTTGCGTAATACGCCTCGTTCCCCTGGGCCTTGGGTTCCGTGTCGGTCATGGTGCATATCCCTCCGTCTATGAAATACTTCCCGTAATTGGCTGGCGGTACACTTGCCTGGGAGAAAGTCTCCATACGATTCTCTTCCCGCGCCGGGGTTTCCTGCCTCCCCGCCGGCGCAGCATGCCGGGCGGTCCGGCGCTTGACGGGTTGAGAAGAGGGCGAATATACTGATAACCAATCAAGCGCTTGCTAGGAGGGATGGAATGGGCCGAAACCGGCGCAGGGAGGCCATGCTGCAGGCCGCCGTCGGCCTGTTCAGCGACAAGGGGTACCACGCCACCACCGTACGGGAGATCGCCCAGGCGGTGGGGATCCTCCCCGGGTCGCTGTACGCGCACATGGCCTCCAAGGAGGACCTGCTCTACGAGGCGGTGGTGCAGGCGTCGGAACGCTTCCGGGAGGCGGTCGCGCCGATTGCGGAGTCCTCCGGACACGCCGGAGAGCGGCTCCGGCAGGCGATGGCGGCGCACATCCGGGTCGTCGCCGAGTCGCCGGCCGCGGCCACCGTCTTCCTGCACGAGTGGCGGGCTCTGTCTCCCCAGCGGCGGGCGATGGCGGTGGCCCACCGCCGGGCGTACGAGGAGCTCCTGGCCCGCATCATCCGCGAGGGGGTCGAGTCCGGCGTCTTCCGGCCCGTTGACGAGAAGTTTGTCCGGCTGCTGGTCCTGAGCGCGGTGAACTGGACGTACCAGTGGTACCGCGCCGACGGCCCGCTCAGCCCCGAGCAGGTCGCGGACCAGTTCTACGCCATCATCGCCGGGGGGCTGCTGCGCAACGCGGCGGATCCGGGGAGCGCGGCCCTGCCGGCGAGCGCCGATGGGGAGCCCGCGCCGCAGGGCCCTTCGCGCGTGGCCGCGGGCGGGGAGAGCGGGTAGGTCCCCCTCCAATTGTGGGCGCCTGAACCGCTGCGGGTCAAGCCCGCCGCCCATCGCCCCACATCGATTGTCATCTTCACCGCCGCAACGGGGAGGGAGCACCGTGCGCACGCTCGACGAACGGCACGCGGAATTCCTGGATCGCGTGACCCGGGGGGAGAAGGTCGAGGCGACCGACTGGATGCCCGACGAGTACCGCATGGCCCTGGTCAAGTTCCTGCAGATGCACGCCCTTTCCGAGTTGATGGGCGCCCTGCCCGAGAAGGAGTGGGTGCCCCGGGCGCCGACGCTGGCGCGCAAGCTGAGCCTGATGGCGAAGGTGCAGGACGAGGTGGGCCACGCCCAGCTGATCCTGCGGGTGGCCGAGGACCTGGCGGCCCCGCTGGGCAAGGGCCGGGAGGAGCTGGTGGAGGAGCTGTTCACCGGCGAGTGCAAGTTCCACAACGTGTTTCACATGCCGGCGCCCACGTGGGCCGACGCGGGCATCATCGGCTGGCTGGTGGACGGCGCCGCGGTGGTCACGCAGGCGGCCCTGCTGACCTCCTCCTACGCGCCTTATGCCCGGGTGCTGCAGCGAGTCTGCGCCGAGGAGGGGTTTCACATCCAGCACGGCGAGTCCATCTGCCTGGCGCTGGCAGAGGGGACCCCGGCCCAGCGCCGGATGTTGCAGGAGGCCCTGGAGCGCTGGTGGGAGCCGTTGCTGCTCTTTTTCGGCCCCCCGGAATCGAACTCGCCCGCGTCGGCCGTCCTCTTCCGGTACCGGTTCCGCACCAAGACCAACGAGGAGCTCCGGCAGAAGTTCCTCAGCAAGTACGTGCCCCGCATCCGGGCCCTGGGGCTGGCCATCCCGGACCCGGAACTGCGGTACGACGAGGCGGCCGGCCGGTGGATCTACACCCCGCCCGACTGGTCCAAGCTGAAGGCCATCGCCCGCAACCAGGGGCCGCTGTCGCAGTACCGGTTGGGGCTCAGGCGGCTCTCCTACGAGCAGGGACGCTGGGTGCGGGAGGCGCTGCTGACCCCGGCGGCGCAGGCGGTATAGGGGGTGGTGTCCCGTGGCGCTGCAGGAGCCTCCGGAGAAGGCGATGGCGCGGCCGCCCGGCGAGGGGGGCCGGCGCTTCCGGGTCTACGAGATCTTCGTGCAGAAGGACCACCAGAGCCCGCACGTGTGGGTGGGCTCGGTGGACGCCGGGTCCGCGGAGGACGCCCTGCTGCTGGCGCGGGAGTCCTTCCTGCGGCGGGATCCGGCCGTCTCCATCTGGGCGGTGGAGCAGTCGGCGATCCACCGGACCGATTACGCCGACCGGGACTTCTTCGCCCGGGAGACCGACAAGCGGTACCGGACCCTGGCGGGCTACCGGGAATCCAACGCTGAGCGCTGGCGCAAGTACCGCCGGGAGCTGCTGGACCTGGAGCGGGATTTCGTCCGCGACTGAGCACCGGCCGGCGCCGCGCCATGCGGGCTGCCGCCGGGGGGGAGGGGTTTGGGTGGACACCGCGAGCGTGATTGCGCTTCTCTATCAGCTGGCCGACGACGAACTGGTCATCGGCCACCGGGACTCGGAGTGGCTGGGGCTGGCGCCGCACATCGAGGAGGACGTGGCCTTTTCGTCCATTGCCCAGGACGAGGTGGGGCACGCGGCGCTCTTCTTCCGCCTGCTGGAGGAGCTGGGCCAGGGCCGGGCGGACGACCTGGCGTTCCTGCGCCCTGCGGGGCGGCGGCGCAACGCCGTCCTCCTGGAGCGGCCCAACGGGCCGGGGACCTACCTCGACGAGCCCCGGTTCGACTGGGCCTACACGGTCGTCCGGCGCCTGGCCTACGACCTCTTCGACGCGATCCGGCTGGAGGTGCTCTGCTCCTCGTCCTACGCTCCGCTGGCGCAGGCGGCGGCCAAGGTCCGGCGGGAGGAGCGGTATCACCTGCTGCACCACACCACCTGGTTCCGGCGGCTGGCCACCGGCACGGACGAGTCGCGCCGGCGCCTGGAGGCGGCCGTGGCGGCAGTGTGGCCCGACGTGGGAGGGCTGTTCACCCCGGGGCAGGTGGCGCCGGGCCCGCACTTCCCGGTCCGCCCGGACGAACTGGCCGGGCGCTGGGCTGAGCGGATGGCGCCCCTCTTCGCCGAGGTGGGGCTCACCTGGCCCGGTCGCCCGGAGTCGGCTGCCGCGCCCGGGGCCGACGGCCGGCTGGGCCAGCACACGCCGGATCTGGAAGGGCTGCTGTCGACGATGGGGGAGGTCTACCGGACCGCCCCGGGTGCGGCATGGTGACCGAGGGCGCGATCTGGGCGGCGCTCGCGGACGTGCGGGACCCCGAGATCCCGCCCGTCTCCATCGTCGACATGGGGATGGTCCACAGGGTGACGGTGGCCGGGCCGCGGGTGCGGGTGGAGATCATGCCCACCTTCGTCGGCTGCCCGGCCCTGGAGATCATCCGGCGGGACGCCGAGGACCGGCTCCGGGCGGTGCCGGGGGTGGAGGAGGTGGAGGTGGCGTTCGTCCTCGACCCGCCCTGGAGCAGCGATCGCATCACCGCCGAGGGGCGCCGGAGGCTGCGCAGCTTCGGCATCGCCCCGCCTCCTCCGGGCTCTGCCGGCGCGCCGCTCCTGCCGGCGCCCGAGGAAGTCCCCGCCTGCCCCTACTGCGGCTCCACCGATACGCACCTGGAGAACCTGTTCGGGCCCACGGCCTGCCGGTCGATCTATTACTGCGACGGCTGCCGGCAGCCCTTCGAGCGGATGAAGCGGGTGTGAACCTCGGCCCGCTCTTCATCGTCAGACTTGTGACGGAAGGATGGTGGCGATGAAGAGCGCGAAGCGGGCCTTCGTGTGTGCGTGGCTCTGCCTGCTCCTTCTGGCAGGCTGCACCTTGCCGCTGTCCGCCCCGGTCGTGCAGGAGGCTGAACCGGCCACGGACAATGTGCGTCAGTCGGGCGCGCCCGCGCTCCCGGAGGAGCGTGCGGGCGCGCCGCCGCGCCTGGTCGACCGGCTGGTCTACCGGCAGACCCCCGTGCTGACCCGGGTCGTGGACGGTATCACCGCCCTCCGCCTGGAGCCCTGGCAGCAGGAGGTGGCCGTCGGATCCGGCCCGGTGGAGCTGACCTGGCAGCTGGACACCCACGACGCCAGGCCCTACCGCGGGCTGCTGCGCACCGAGGGGGCGGAGCCGGCCCAGGTGCGCACGGTGCTCGGCGTGATCCAGGCCCGGTTTGAGCCGCCGCTGCCGGACCGGTGGACGGCGTGGCTGGAGGGGGTCGCGGGCTCGCATACGCAGCTGGTCCGCCACCCGGAGCCGACGGTGGCCCTGGGCTACCGGGCGGAGGACGGTACGGTGGTTCCCCTGGAGGGGACCGAGGCGATCCTGCCTGCGGGGCCGCTCCGGCTGCTGCTGGAGTTTGACCAGGCGGTGGATGCGGACAGCCTGACTTCCTGGCTTTCCGGCGTGCGGCAGTGCACCGCCCTGCCCGTCGCGCTGGCCCAGGGGACCGGCGATCGCTGGTGGATCGAGACGGAGGAGGCGCCGGTCCGCCTTTACCTTGACCTGCGGACCGTTGTCGCGGCCGGGAGCGGGCTGCCTGTGGCCCGCTACCCCCTGACGGTGTGGAGCGAGGCCGGGCTCCCTTACCTGGAGCGGGTGGACCTGGCGACGGGCAGGGCCGAGGAACTGCTCCGCCTGCCGCCGGAGATCCGCGAGGCCTGGCCTTCGCCCGACGGCGCCCGAATCGCCCTGCGGTCCTGGCGCAGCCACGGGGACCAGTGGCGGGACGACCGGGTGAGCGTGGTCGATCTGACCGGAAACCAGGTGATCGGCACAACGCTTCAGGGGGGCTCCCTCCACTGGGTCGGCGGCCGGCTGGTCAACCGGGTGCCCGGGGGATCGGCGGAGGGGGCCTGGGAGCTCTGGGACTCCGACACGGGGGAGAAGACCGGCGGGGAGCCGCCGCTGTCGGCGTTGGCCGCCGGGATGCCGGAAGCCGTGGCTTTCTCGCCCGACGGAAGGGCCGCCGCCTACGTGGGGCCGGCCCCGGGTGCGGGCGCGGGCGGGGCCGAACCTGCCCCTTCCCCGCTGGTCCTGGTGGATCTGCGTACAGGCACGGTGCGCACCATCCCGGGGTTCGTCGAGACTGGCGGCCCGTCCGGGGAGGGCGCCGCGCTCGAGGTGGCCTGGAGCCCCGACGGGAACCGGCTTGCGGCGCTGGAACCCGTGACCGGGGCTGGGGGGAGCCGGGTCGTGGTCTACGACCTGGAGCGGGACGCGCGCACAACCGCCGCCGAGCTGCCGGTTCATGCCTGGCAGGCGTGGCTGGCCTGGAGTCCCCGGGGTGACCGGTTGCTGGCCTACGGCGGAGGGGGCGGGACCTGGATCATCGATCCGGAGGGCGGGGACGCCGTCCATGTGGCAGACTCAGGACACGCGCAGGCCTTCTGGGACCGGACAGGGGAACGGATCCTGGCGGCCAGGGGGCCCTGGGACGGGGTCTTCGTCTACACCCTCGCCGACGGCACCCGGGTGGAACTGGGGGATGGCCTGCCCGCCGGCTGGGCCGGAGACGCCGTGTACATCATCCGCCGGCCGTACGCCCCCTGCGGACTGCCCCTGCCCTGACCCCCGACCGACACGGATCGAGGCGCCCCGCCGCGGCCATCGCCGGCGGGGCGCCCGCGTCCCTGCCGCCCAGGGATTTCCGGCCTCCCGCTCGGGACACCCGCCGACCGCCCAGCATAGCATGGCGCACAGACACGGCGAGAGCCCCGCACACGCCCCGGGGTATGGGGGGCGGTCATCTGGTCAATACTTGGGGGCCGAGGGGGGGGTTCCATGCAGAATGCGGAGGTCAGAGAACTGGTGCAGCGTTCGCTGGAGCGCTACGCGGGCGACGAGCGGGTGCTCGACGCCTTCTGGCAGTGGGCCTCGAACCCGACCCCGCCCTCGGCAGGTTACGCGCTGGAGGAGAACGCCGGGTTCATCGCCACCAACCTCATGCTGCGTTACGGCGAGCCCGCGGTCGACCTGGTGATGTCCGTCAACGAGGAGTGCCGCCGGCTGGCCGGGCGGGCCTCGATTCAGGAGCTCCAGCGCACCATCGTGACGGTGCTCAACGGACCGGTGGGCGAGCAGCTCCGACAGGGCATCGTCCGGCGGCTCTCGCAGCCGACGGTCGCGCGGCGGGCCCTGACGGCGTGGCTGGTCAACCGTGCCCGATGGCGGCGGATGCCCGGCCGCGAGCCGGTAGTGGCCGGCGAGTTCGACTGGTCGCTGGGCGCCGACCTGGAAGGCAGCGGAGCCGACTGCCAGAGCGCCGTGCTGCGCGCCCTCTACGGTCCCGAGGTGGCGCAGGTGGATCTGGCCCGCGAGGCGATGGCCGTCGGCGTCGTCAACCGGCTGTTCTACCGCAACGTGGCAGGCCGTATGGAGGCGAAGCTCCGTCCGGGGCCGCGGCTGCCGGTTTCTGCCCTCGTCTACTAGCTCCCGCGATACCTCCGGTGCCGCGCGCGGCGTCTACTATATCGAGGAAGATGCTGCACGTGCCAAGGGGGAGCCGCTGTGGCAGGAACGGGCAACAAGTGGTACCAGTCGCCCGCTGTGGTCGGGCTGATCATCACGCTGCTGGGTTTCGGACTCTTCACGCTGGCGTTCTGGCTGATCAGCATATGGCTGTTGTCCTAAGTCGCGAAAACGGGACTTGCAATCGCCGCCCCGCGCGAGTATAATGAACTGAACAGGAGCGGCGAGCCCGCGCAGCAGCAGTACGGAGCAGTCTGAGGACGTTCGGTCAGGTAAAGCTTGACTGCAGCAACCCCGGTGCGTTCCGGGGTTCCTTTTTTCCATTCTCATCGAGGCTCACGCAACAACACGAGAGGAGGCGAGAGACATGCACAAGAACATGCATACCAAGACGCAGCGACCGGCGGCGCCCCCCGAGACGGAGCGGCCTGCCGGCAAGTGCCCCCAGGTCCACGTAGAAGAGCACGTGATCGAGGAGATCCTACGCGCAGCGGGTTTGGAGGAGCTGGACTGAACGGCCGGATGGTCGGAAAGGGGGAGACGGTGCGTGCGCAGCGCGCTGGAGACGCAGCTCAGGGACCTTAACCGGGATGTCCTGCAGATGGGCCGGCTGGTGAGCGGGATGGTGGAGAAGGCGGTCCGTTCCCTGGCCCAGCAGGACGCGGCCCTGGCGCAGCAGGTCATTGACCAGGACGACGAGGTCGACCGGATGCTGATCGCCATCGAGATGCGCTGCCTGCAGGTCATGGCCCTGCAGCAGCCGATGGCCCGCGACCTGCGCGCCGTGGGCTCCAGCCTCAAGGTGGTCACCGACCTGGAGCGGGTGGCCGACCACGCCACCGACATCGCCGAGGTGACCCTGAAGCTGGCCGGCGAACCGCTGATCAAGCCGCTGATTGACATCCCCCGCATGGCCGACCTGGCCCAGCAGATGGTGCGGGAGGCGCTGGAGGCCTTCGTCCAGCAGGACGAGGCCGCGGCCCGCACCATGATTGCCCGGGATCACGACATGGACGCCCTGTACCGGGCGGTGTTCGATGAGCTGGTGGAGATGATGGAGCGGGACCCCGGGGTCGTACGGCAGGCGACCTACCTGCTGCACGTGGCCGGCTGGCTGGAGCGGATCGGCGACCACGCGACGAACCTGGGCGAGTGGATCATCTACCAGCTCACCGGCGAGCTGAACGACCTGAATACGTAGCAAGAGAGGGGGCAAGCGCCCCCTCCTTTCTCACCGTGCCGCATCCTCCCCGGCCTCCGCCCGTCGGATGGCCGACCGGGCCAGGTTGCCGATCACCACGTCTTCCATGGGCGGGTTGTGCAGGCCCGCCCGCGCATCCCGGTAGAACCGCTCCAGGGGCAGCGACCGGGCCAGGCTGGCGCCTCCGGCGACCCGCATGGCCTGGTCGACGACGCGGAGGGCGATCTCGACGACGAAAGGCTTGCAGGCGGCGACCGCGTCCACCATGCGGGAACGCCACTCGGGGCGCTCGTCCCAACGGCGGGCCAGGCCCATCAGCAGGTGGCGGGCGGGCAGCAGGGCCAGGTCCATCTCGCCGATGAGCCGCTGCACGTGCGGACGATCGGCCAGCCGGGAGGTCGGCTCGGGGTGTCCGGGCGGGTTGACGGTGCGCCGCTCCACCGCGTACTTCACGGCGAAATCCCTTGCCGCCTGGGCCACGCCGAGGTACACGGCGGGCACGTGGAGCAGCCACCCTTCGGTGCGGCCCTCGGTCCGCTCGCGGGCCGACTCCAGCAGGGCGTCCGCGGGCAGGTGAACCTCCTCCAGCCGCAGGTCGTGGCTGCCGGTCGCCCGCATCCCCAGCGAATCCCAGGTCTCCTGGAGGTGCAGGCCCGGCGCCTCGCGCGGCACGAGAAACCAGGCGGCCTCCTCGGTGCCGTCCAGGGTGGCGGAGACCAGGAAGTAGCGCAGGATGGGGGACAGCGTCGTGAAGTTCTTCCGGCCGGTCAGCACCCAGGAACCGTCGGGCAGCCGGCGGGCCGTGGTGCGCGGGAGACCGCCGCGGCTCGGGCTGCCGGTCTCGGGTTCGGAGGCGCAGGCGTTCAGCAGGGCGCCGTCGGTCACCACCTCGCCGAAGAGCCGCCTGCGCACCGGCTCCGGCCACGTCCGGCTGTGCGCCTGCTTCCCGACCACGTACAGGTGCCAGCCGACCGCCAGGGCCGTCGAACCGTCGCCACGAGCCAGCCGCTCCTGGGCGAAGACCATGGCATGTACGCCGGCGCCGAGGCCGCCGTCCTCCCGCGGAACCGTCAGGGCCAGGTAGCCGCGCTCGCGCATAGCCTCGAAGTGCGCGAAGGGAAAGGTTCCGGTGCGGTCGTACTCCGCTGCGGTCTGTGCGAACCGGTCAGCCAGGTCGTCGGCCATCTCGTAGGCCTGCCAGTCGACCTCGGTCTGACCGAAGAACCAGGGGCCCAGAGTCACCGGATTCACCTCCGTTGTCGAAAGCTTCGCCGCGGCTCGCCGAAACTCTTGCAGCATCCCTGGATTTTTCGTCCGCCCCTGTATGCGTTTCACACTTGAAGAGAGGCCGATCTTCGTGTATCATAACATCCTGTCAGCGGGGAGATACCCAAGTGGCCAAAGGGGGCTGACTGTAAATCAGTTGCGCAACGCTTCGGTGGTTCGAATCCACCTCTCCCCACCAACATACGGGCGGTTAGCTCAGCGGGAGAGCACTTGCTTCACACGCAAGGGGTCACTGGT
>JAAROH010007893.1_pt1 | contig 24861 bp, 19 predicted proteins | sample 7248631 | NCBI WGS metagenome assembly JAAROH01 (sample SAMN09772309, study PRJNA484901) | compost metagenome | isolation source: Vermicomposting unit | place: India
CCCCGGGTGGAGGGCAAACCATTGCCCATGGATCTTTTCCGTGAAAATGCCGCACGGACACGGGATTTTCATCCCCGGGTGGAGGGCAAACCATTGCCCATGGGACGGTTCCGTTCTAAGTGATTGGCGAAATCGCCGCCTCAGCCGCCGTGGGAGGCGGTTGGCTTTTTTCCGTTATGAATTGCGAATAACTATCGACGATGAAAGGGACAGTAGCTCTTGCACGACCGGTCGCAGCGAGCCGGGGATGGTGGAAGCCCGGCACTGGCGCAAGAGTGAACATCACCCTAGAGTTCCATGCCGAAACAACGAGTAGGACATGGCGCGTCATTCCCGTTACGAATGAAAAGTGGGCCTGTGCCTTTGCATGGCCAAAAAGGGTGGTACCGCGAGACCGTTCTCGTCCCTTGCCGGGAGAGAACGGTTTTTTATTTGATATTGTTCAAAGGAGGAGCAACGATGGATTACAAAGACACATTGCTCATGCCGAAAACCGAGTTTCCGATGCGCGGCAATTTGCCGAAGCGGGAACCGGAAATGCAAAAAAAATGGGAGGACATGGACATTTACCGGAAAGTGCAGGAGCGGACGAAAGGCCGGCCGCTGTTTGTCCTGCACGACGGCCCGCCGTACGCCAACGGCGACATTCATATCGGCCATGCGTTAAACAAAATTTTAAAAGACATCATCGTCCGCTACAAATCGATGAACGGCTATTGCGCCCCGTACGTGCCGGGCTGGGATACGCATGGCTTGCCGATTGAAACGGCGCTTACGAAACAAGGCGTCGATCGCAAATCGATGAGCGTCGCTGAGTTTCGCAAGCGGTGTGAGCAGTACGCGTATGAACAAATCGACAACCAGCGCCGGCAGTTCAAGCGGCTCGGGGTGCGCGGCGATTGGGACAACCCGTATATCACCCTCAAGCCGGAATACGAAGCCCAGCAAATGAAAGTGTTCGGCGAAATGGCGAAAAAAGGGCTTATTTATAAAGGGCTCAAACCGGTGTACTGGTCCCCTTCGAGCGAATCGGCGCTCGCCGAAGCGGAAATCGAATACAAAGACAAACGGTCGCCGTCAATTTATGTCGCGTTTCCGGTCAAAGACGGCAAAGGCGTGCTGGACGGCGACGTGCGGATCGTCATTTGGACGACGACGCCGTGGACGATCCCGGCGAACTTGGCGATTGCCGTTCATCCAGAGTTGGACTACCATGTCATCGACGCCAACGGCCAGAAATACGTCGTCGCCGCCGCCTTGGCTGAATCAGTGGCGAACGAAGTCGGCTGGGCGTCGTGGTCCGTCGTTAAAACCGTAAAAGGAAAAGAACTTGAGTACGTCGTCGCGAAACATCCGTTCTATGAGCGCGATTCGTTGGTCATCTGCGGCGAGCACGTCACGACCGACGCCGGCACCGGCTGCGTCCATACGGCGCCGGGCCACGGGGAAGACGACTTTGTCGTCGGGCAAAAATACGGGCTTCCGGTGCTCTGCCCGGTTGATGAGCGCGGCTACATGACCGAGGAAGCGCCCGGGTTTGCGGGTCTGTTTTATGAAGAAGCGAACAAGGCGATTACGCAAAAGCTCGAAGAAGTTGGAGCGCTCCTGAAGCTCGGCTTTATCACCCACTCGTATCCGCACGACTGGCGGACGAAGCAGCCGACGATTTTCCGGGCGACGACGCAATGGTTTGCCTCGATTGATCAAATTCGCGGCCAGCTCCTTGACGCCATTAAGGAAACGAAATGGGTGCCAGAATGGGGCGAAATCCGCATCCATAACATGGTGCGCGACCGCGGCGACTGGTGCATTTCCCGCCAGCGCGCCTGGGGGGTGCCGATTCCGGTCTTTTACGGTGAAAATGGCGAGCCGATCATCACCGATGAGACGATCGAGCATGTGTCAAACTTGTTCCGCCAATACGGCTCGAACGTTTGGTTTGAGCGCGAGGCGAAAGACTTATTGCCGGAAGGATTCACCCATCCGTCAAGCCCGAACGGCATCTTTACGAAAGAAACGGACATTATGGACGTCTGGTTTGACTCCGGCTCGTCGCATCAAGCGGTGCTCGTCGAGCGCGATGATTTGCAGCGTCCGGCTGATTTGTACTTGGAAGGGTCTGACCAATATCGCGGCTGGTTTAACTCGTCGTTGTCGACGGCGGTCGCCGTCACCGGCAAAGCACCGTATAAAGAGGTGTTAAGCCATGGCTTCGTTTTAGACGGCGAGGGGCGGAAAATGAGCAAATCGCTCGGCAACGTCGTCGTGCCGGCGAAAGTGATGGAACAATTTGGCGCCGACATTTTGCGCCTTTGGGTCGCCTCCGTTGACTATCAGGCCGACGTGCGCATTTCTGACCATATTTTGAAACAAGTGTCGGAAGTGTACCGGAAAATCCGCAACACGTTCCGGTTTATGCTCGGCAATTTGTTCGACTTCGATCCAAACCAAAACGCCGTGCCGGTTGGGGAGCTTGGCGAAGTCGACCGCTATATGCTGGCAAAGCTGAACAAGCTGATCGCCAAAGTGAAAAAGGCATATGACAGCTACGATTTCGCCGCCGTCTATCATGAGATGAACCATTTTTGCACCGTGGAATTGAGCGCGTTCTATTTGGATATGGCGAAAGACATTTTGTACATCGAAGCGGCTGATTCGCGCGCCCGCCGCGCCGTGCAGACGGTGCTGTACGAGACGGTTGTCGCGTTGGCGAAGCTCATCGCGCCGATTTTGCCGCACACGGCCGATGAAGTGTGGGAGCATATCCCGAACCGGAGAGAAAACGTCGAAAGCGTCCAGCTCACCGACATGCCGGAGCCGATCGCCATCGATGGCGAAGAAGCGCTGTTGGCGAAATTGGATGCGTTTATGGATGTGCGCGATGATATTTTCAAAGCGCTCGAGAACGCCCGCAATGAAAAAGTGATCGGCAAATCGCTGACAGCAAGCGTCACCATCTATCCGAAAGACGAGGCGCGCAAGCTGTTGGCGTCGCTCGACGCTGATTTGCGCCAGCTCCTCATCGTCTCTGCCTTTTCGATCGCCGATGAGCCGTACGACGCCGCACCGGCCGAAGCCGAACGGCTTACCCATGTGGCGGTCCTCGTCCGCCCGGCCGAAGGCGAGACGTGCGAGCGGTGCTGGACGGTGACGAAAGAAGTCGGCGCCGATCCATCGCATCCAACGCTTTGCCCGCGTTGTGCGCACATTGTGAACGAACATTATTCCGCGTAACGAAAAGCGGCAAGGCGGCCTCAAGGGGCGGCCTTGCTGCTTGCTTTTGGTGGAGGAAAAAAACCAAAACGATGGTGTAAAAAGCGCAATGGGATCAGAGGGTTTTTGTCAAGAAAAAGTGCAGGATGTTGCAGTGTATAAATTCAGTTGTGCAGTTGAATCAATTCTATAGTTGAACCAATTCTGTCAAACTCCGTGTCTCATGAGCCTCCGTCGCATTTACTCCATTATCTTCGACCACACGTTTGCTTAAAATTATAAGGTTTATAGCGCAATTTTCCTATTATTTGTGAATATATTGTGAATTTCCATGTAAAAGGTTGACATCTTCTTCTTTTTTTTTTATAATGCCATTGAATTTTACAAACATTTCAAATTCATGATTAGAGAGGGCATTCCATATGAAATGGGTGTTCATTTCAAGAATGGCGTCCCGCTTAAAAGCAGAAGCTAGTTTCATATTCGTATTTTCTGGGGTTTTGATGTTTGTATGCCTCAATCCCCATACCACCAATCCAGCGGAATGGATCTTATATACGAAATATTTGGTTCCGATTGGAATGGCTGTCTGGCTGCTCTTCAGCTTCCGTTTGCATGTTTCGTTGTTCACCTCGACTCCAATTCACTGGATCGCGATGAATGACATCATGCCAACCCCGCAAAAGATCGTCTTCTGCCAAACTGTTGGCAAACGACGTCAAACTCTATCAACAAATTAAACATCAGGCTCAGCCCAAGAACATCCCGTTGCATGGATATTGGAAAATCAAGGAGATCGAGGTGAATCCGAAATCCACGTATCCGATCAAAGCCACACTCTCTCTGCATCCGAAAGAACACACCGTTCGTTTTTCGATCAACGAGCAATTTCAAATCGATCACATCCAAGGCGGAGGGAAGCGTTTCCCCTTTCAACAACAAGGAAACGTTGTTCAGGTGCAGACCAACGGCGCCCCATCCATGACGATCTATTATCGGCATACGTTCGGCTCAACCTTTTATCCGTTGATATCGGGCGTCACGTTGTTGCCATTTGAAGCCAACTGGTATCCACAGTCCATGGATTCAACGCTTTACGATATCGACTCATCCGGAACGCTTCATTCCAATGTGGAAACGAAAACATGTACACGAGTCAACATGATTGTCGGAAAGGAAAAGTACCGTTGGCATGGGAGCCATCTCCCTTGTCTCTCCTTGATCAATGGTCCTTACAAACAAATTCAAGTGCAACATACTCGTTTCCTTGTTTATAAACCATTTCTCACTACAAGAAGAAATTATATGGAATTAGGGAATAGTTCTGCCAAAGGAGCACCAGTGAAGGCTACCGGGACTTCTGGAACATTAGCAGTCTCTTCATCAGGTCCTGCATTTTATGTACAAGGATATGCTAAAAAACAAATCAACTGGTGGCCTGATTCAATAGTTGCTTCGGCAATAGCCTATCCATCACAAACAGTAAAAAATCTTTTACAGCTGAAAATGGGGCTTTCTACTATGCTGAAGCATATACACAAGCCAACACGACCTCTATTTATGGTGAAGCAAAAGTAACTGTGAATTAAAATTAGACTCTTCATTTAACAAGCAAGCGAATGGTCAAAACGGTTCGCCGACATTCGCTTGCTCCCTTTTATCGTTCATCGATACGACCATGCTCGAAAATGGAGTGACAGCTTATGACTTTGTTTGCTCGCCTATCATGGTTTTATGCCAAACATATGGGAAAAAGCATTCTCTATGTGGGAACATACACTTTTTGGTTCATCATGTTGATGATGCGTTTTCTCATTCGCCAGTACGATTCGTTTGGTAAGACGGATTATGGAAATTTTGTCGGGGAAATGACGCTAATCGTTCAAGCGGCCATGCTGCTGTTTATGGTGTTTTTTTACAAGTTGTTCTCTGATGAATATCGATTTGGCGCCAATCTTTTATTTGCCGGTTCATTGCGTATCACAGCGTTGAAAATCGCAGCCTTGTTGGCCAATCACCTGTTGTTTCTTGCATTCTTCACTAGTCTGCAAGTTGTACTCGTATGGCAGTTTTATCGGACATGGAGCCTTCCCTTTTCTTCGTTGTATACCGAAACGATATCGTATATCGTCGCATATTGGTTATTGCCACTCGTATTTGCCTTTTTTCTTGGTATTTTCACTGCTCTATTGTTCGGGAAAAGCCGATTAAGCTTTGCTTGGATGGTGATCATTTGGCTGGCAATCGGCCCGGTGAATACCCAATTGTTTTCTCGTTATTTCCAGCGCCTCCCCTTTTCCGACGTCCGTAGTTTGTTCTACATCGGTCCGTTGAATATGGACGATGTATTTCGTGATGTTATTGGATACAACGTCAGCCTTCCGACGTATATGAAACTATTGTTTTGGATTCTAACCTCGATGATGGCGGTATGGGCCATTCTTTGGAAAACAGCCCGCACTACAAAGGAGAAAGCGGCCATTATCATAGGCGTTACTTTGCTTTTGGCGGGTGATGCTTGGGTGTTTCCGCATATTTGCACAGGAAGCAAACTGGTGTTTAGTTATGCTGATTTGGATCAAGAAAACGATTTCTATCGAACTCATAACCCAACCATTTCACCGAGCACATTGCGCTATTCGATTGAACGGTACGACATTCAGCTGGAGGCCAAAAATAGTGTACATGCCAAAGTGAAAGCGACCTTGCGACAAATTCAGGGCAACACACTGTCGTTTGTGCTTTACCATCATTTTTCTCTGAAACAAATCACTGATCAAACCGGAAAACAGTTGCCGTTTATTCAACAAGGGGATGTCATCACGGTCAAACGATCATCAAATCGCTTGACCGATGAATGGACATTTGAGTATCAAATGAACGATTCGGCACAAATTCCCGTTTCACCGCGCTATTTGTTTTTGCCGAGCGACTTCAGCTGGTTGCCGACAAAAGCCGACCATGCACCGTTTGCCTTTGTGAACGTTCATTCCAGTCCGGCGCCTGTATCGATGCAACCGAGCCATCCGATCCACTATACGTTGTCATTTCATGGAACGGTGCCGTTTTATACGAATTTGCCGCTCCGGAGCGACGGAATGTACGAAGGAGTTGTGTCCAGCGGCATTACAGCTATAGCGGGAATGTTTTTGAAAGAAAGGATCGGACCATGGCAGATCGTGTACCCCGCCGATTGGTCCAATCTTGAGCAGGATTGGTCCGTCTTTGAACGTCACGTGCGACGCATTCACCACGACACCGTTCAGATGTTCGGCTTAAAAGGGGTAAAGTTGCCGACAAATATCGTGTTGCTCGCTCCCCATGGTGAACAACGGAGCGTATATAGAAGCGATCATTTGCTTCTTCAAATTGATACGCCATATTCCCTTCACTCCCAAGAAGGAACATTGATGTATTTGCCGGAAATTTTAACGGAAGGACTTCTTTGGAAGGAAACGCATTCATCGAGACAAAAAGAAGTGTTTCAAGCATTGCTGACAAGATGGTTCCAGCAACAATTGGCCCTTCCCTATTCCGGAGGAGATTTGACGTTTGATGTAGCTTTGTCAGTGGACTCTCCTGATGGGAAAACGGAGGAAGAGCTCAGGCAGCTGTTTGGGGAATATGAACGCTTATCGGATAGGAAAAAACAAAAATTTTTGGCTTTATGGTATAAACAAATCAAGGAAGGAGCAGACGATAGCTGGGAGAAAACCATCCAACTTATCCGCATGGTTCGGGAGGGACAGACATGATCCATATATCCAGCGTCACAAAACGAATCAAAAAACAAATCATTTTATCCAATGTATCGCTTTGTATGGAAGGGATTTACGGGTTAGTTGGACCGAACGGAGCTGGCAAGACAACATTGATGAAAATCTTGGCTGGCTTGACACCCATGAATGATGGACAGGTGGCGATTGATGGACAAAGCTGTACCAAAGGAAAATATGTGAAAGCCCCTGAACGGATCGGTTATTTGCCGCAAGATTTCATGGTCTATCCTAACATTACGGTCGAAGAAGCGCTTGACCATCTCGCCTTATTGCAAGGAATGATGGACAAACACAAACGGCACGCAGCCGTTGCTGAAGCCATTCAAAAAGTGAACTTGAACGGACACGAGACAAAAAAGATGTCTGAGCTGTCCGGCGGAATGCGGCGACGAGTGGGAATTGCTCATTTATTGACGCGAAAGCCATCCATCTTGCTGTTTGATGAGCCGACCGCCGGCTTAGATATTGAAGAACGAATCCGGTTTCGCCATCTGCTCAAACAGCTTGGTTCCGAACATACGATTGTTATTTCTTCCCATATTGTGGAAGATATTGAGTTTTTATGCACCAAAATCGGAATTTTAAAACAAGGGCAAGTGTTGTTTGAAGGCACGCCGTCTGAGCTGAAGTCCTGCGCAGAAGGCTTCGTGTGGGAATATTGCATACATCCCGAAGAATTGGATGACTTGATCGCAGCGAGAGAAGTGGTACAGCTTCTCGAAGAAGAAGATGGTATTCACGCACGAGTGTTCTCGCAAAATGAGGAAACAGGGGGGAGACGGGTCAAACCACGATTGATCGATGGCTATTTGGCTGTTGTCAGAAGAGGGGGATCAAGATGAGAGCTTACATCGAATGGATAAGAGCCGCTTTTGTGTTTGACCGAAAAACAATGGGCGGAGCCTGTTTTGTTCCACCAGTGATGTTCATCCTATCACTGTTGCTTATTTTGCTTGTCGCCCGCAAACCGTCAAGTATTTACGACAATGTGATAATCATCCAAGGGCTGTTCATCCCGTTTTCCGGCTGGCACTTGATTTATCGATTCGGTGAACTGTATGAAGACGGGGCGCAAGAGACGCTTATCCCTTATTATAGGCAATGGTTTGGGATTGATATCGTACGTTATTCTTTCATCCATTTGTTAGGGGTCGCCATGCTAAGCGGGGCATTCATGTGGAGATATGGCATTACTTCTTTGTCTTTTTTGAATCTCATTCATTTCATTCTATTGACTTTCTTTTACCTATTTTTCAGCACTGCCTCCCTTGTTCTTACAAAAAACACGAATATCGCATTGACAATCATTTTTCTTTATACGGTGCTTGAAGTGGCCACATTAGGAACGTTCATGCCTTGGCCGCATATCTTTTTGTTCGAACCACCGGTTTGGGAACCGATGCTCATCAGCAAATTCATCATGCTAACGCTGTCCATCTTTCTAGCAGCATTCATCACCATTGTATGGATCAGTAAGGGAGATCGGAAACCCCAATAAAGGCTAACGTTTGGCCGCAAATAACCTCTTCTCCCCTAAAAGCGAGAGGCTATGCTTACAAATCGATTAATTGGTGGCCCGATAGCGTCGTCGCCTCCACCAACTGGCTCAATCCTAGGCAAGAAGAAACGCGCAATTTTACACAACGAAAAGGCGATAAATATTATGGCCAAATTGTGGGCCAAACGGTTGGTTCAAGCGGATACGTGACCATTACGGTCAAATAACGATGCCGAATCCGGATGATAAAGGAGTCAGGGATACGCGTAAAAAATAAAGCGGTCCCTGACCGCATTCTTCTTTTGTCAACTTCTTGGAAAGAAAGCGGTTGATCGGCGATGAGATGGAAATGGCTGTTTGTTTTTTATTGGAAACGATTGTTGAAAAGCAAGTTATACATTGGTGCTAGTTTCTCGTTTTTTCTTTTGCTGGCCGTACGGTTTACACTATTTTTTACCGATCCGTACAATATGGAGAGTTATGGGGATATCCCTCATGAAGTGTTCATGCTTGTTCAAATCGTTTCGCTCTTTTACATCGTGTGGTTCTACCTTCTCTATTCCAACGAACTTCGTTACGGCGTTTCGTCATGGTTCGCCGATGGCTACCGAATTTTGCTGGAGAAAATGAGCGCCTTGCTTGCGGTTCATGCGCTGTACCAAGGGATCATGCTGATGATGAGCTGCGGCGTTTTTTCAATCGTGTATCTCTTCGTTGGGGTGGAGCCTTCGGATCTGTATTTGTCGTTGCTTCGGTTTCTCGCCGTCTATCAGTTTGGACCGCTCGTGCTCACCGTCCTGTACGGCGTCATCATCGCACTGCTGTTGGAAACGAAAAAGGTCAGTTTTTTCGCTATTTTGCTTGTGTGGATCCTGACCGGACCGATGACGACGGAGCTGTTCATCGATCTATCCAAAACTGTTCATGCCCGCGACTGGGCGTCGTTGCTGTTTATCGGAAAACACGCGATTCAACGAGCATATGATTCCTACATCGGGTTTGAGGTCGACCGCGGCGGGGAATGGAAATGGGCCGCATGGTTTCTTTCCCTTGTCGGGTTGGCGTTGTTGTCGTCGATCCGCTTTACGCAGACGAGAAAGGAGCGAAACGCCGTCTTGAAAGCATTTCTCGTCTTCCCGTTTCTGATCGTCCTAACTGCCTACCATTCCTTGCAAACGAACACCAAGGCGTTCACTCGGGCCGATCAGACGACCGAACTCGAGGAATACCGCCAGATGAAACAAGAGACGAACGCCGATTTGCGCTACCGTATCCAGTCGTATGACCTTTCCTTGCATGGATCGCGTGCGGTCGTGCGCGTGGCCTTGTCCCAGTTGGAAACGAACCGGCCCACGTTTCAACTGTACCATTTGTATCCGCTCCACTCGATTGAAGCGGACCATCAGCCCGTCAAGTTTACAAGAAACGGCGATCTCGTGACCGTGTGGCTGCCGAAACGCACCTCGACGCTCACGTTTTCGTATGAGATCGTCGATACGGCGCTCATCCCGTACACCAACGGCCGCATCGTCCTGTTGGCGGATCGAGCGTGGTATCCGAAAAGGAGGGCTTCGCACATGTATCGGACTTATGAATATCGGATGGCGGGGATGACAGTTTGGGATGGGGCGTTCACCGATCAATTCTTTCCGGACGAAACATATACGTTTACCTTAAACGTAGACGGCGATGTGCTGTTTTGCAATGTGCCAAAGCGGGGGACGGTTTACCGAGGGAAGGCGCAAGCGGTCACCTTGATCAAAGGGCAAGGGCATCAACTCGTCGATCAAGGATATGAGATCATCTACCCGGCCGATTGGCCGCACATGGCGGAACGGGCGCCGACGGTCATCCGCCAGATGGAAAAAACATTCCGTCATGTACAACAAATCGCATCAACGGCGGTTTCATCGTTGCCGAACAAGATTGTCTTCTCTAGTTTCGGACTGTCCTCGTTTCTCGCACACGATCATCTTGTATATAACACAGATGACTTATATGGGATCGATCAATATATTATGGAACAAAATTTTTACGAAAAAATACTTCGGCTTTCCGTACCGCCGAAAGGATCGCGGATCATGTACAACGAGTGGATTTCGCTGGCCACCCGCTGGTTGATGCAAAAAAATGACCTGCCGGTGATCGACTGGAGCTCCAAAAGTGAGTGGTTCGAGTCGCAACCTCAATCCGTGCAGAAGCAGATTGAATCAGTGTATAGCGAGTTTCAGTCGCTTGACGTAGACCAAAAACAGCAATTATTACGGACATGGTATGAGAACATGGACGATGCTTGGACATGGGATCGCGTCATCGAGATAATGCAGGAGGTGAAAGGCGTTGGCGGTCGTCATTGAAGGATTGACGAAAATCGTGAAAAAAAAGGCGATTTTATCGGATGTCTCCCTCACCCTCTCCGGCGTGTACGGCTTGCTGGGACCAAACGGCGCCGGCAAGACGACGTTGATGCGCATTGTGGCCGGCCTGTTGGAGTTCAATGCCGGACGGGTGTCGCTCGGAGACGAGCCGATCAGCACCGGCACGAGGGTGAAGCGGGTGAACGAGATCGGCTATTTGCCGCAAGAGTTTATGATGTACCCGGAGCTGACGATGTATGAAGTGCTTGAGCATCTCGCTGTCTTGCAAGGTGAACATCCCGTCGCCTGCCGACCTAAAATCGAGAAGGTCATCGAACAAGTCAACTTGTCTTCGCACATCAACAAAAAAATGCGCGAGCTGTCCGGCGGCATGCGGCGGCGAGTGGGCATCGCCATGCTGTTGCTTCGGGAACCGTCCATCCTGCTGTTTGACGAGCCGACGGCCGGGCTTGACATCCGCGAGCGCGTGCGGTTTCGCAATTTGTTGAAGCGGCTGGGCCATGACCATACGATCGTCATCTCTTCGCATCTTGTCGAGGACATTGAATTTCTGTGCACCAAAATCGGAGTTTTGGACCGCGGCACGGTGCTGTTTGAAGGCAGCCCGGACGAGCTCAAGCAAAAAGCCGCTCCTTATACGTATGAGTTGGACGTGCCATTTGCGGAGCTTGACTCGGTCATGGCCACCAACGAAGTCGTGCAAATGAGCGAAGAGCCTTCCCACGTCGTCGTGCGCGTCTTGTCCGAAGAGCCGATCGGTCGGCCTGTCGCCCCGCGGCTGATGGACGGATATTTGGCGTTATTGAAAGAGGCGGAAGCGCATGGATAAAAAGACGATCGCCCATCATTTTTCCTTCGACCGCCGCTTGCTCGGCCGATTGTACTGGTTTCCGTTTCTCGTCTACGGGCTGTGCGTCGGGTTGATGGGGATCTTGTCCGCCCGCTCCGACGAACCGTTTTTGCCGTACACCGTCATCCAAGGCATCGCCGTGCCGATCGCCGGATGGCATCTCGTCTTTTTGTACCGCCATTTGTACGACGAAGGGGCGAAAGAAGCGCTGTTATGGCATTACCGAAAAACGGTCGTCTTCGACTTGGTTCGCTATGCTGTTTTGCACGGGGGATGCATCGTTCTTCTTGTCGCGGCGGTCATATGGATTCATGGAACGATGTTTCTCACCGCACCCGTGTTGGTGCACCTGTTTCTGCTGTTTTCGTTTTACCAGTTGATTGGGCTTGCCTTGTTAGGCGTCTTTGGCAGCCTAGATATCGCCTTATCGGTCATCGCGGTCTATACCTTTATGGAAGTCGCAACGCAGGGAACATTCATGCCGTGGCCACATCTGTTTTTGTTTCAAGCGCCGGTCGACTCATTGTCTCTCCTTCTCCCCATGATGTGGCTGGGGGTGGGCATCGTGATCGCCGCCATTTTGATTGGACGGGAGTTTTGGTAAACGAATTGGAAGCCATCGGCTGAATGTGGGGATGAGGAGCTTCTATGGAACGATGTCGGTTCGTTTAGTGCACCCGGCCGCACACTCCTCTTGTCGCTTCCATGGTCAGGAAGTGAGAAGTCGCTTCTCCTTATCATGGCTAATTGAGATGGCCGCCGTAAATCGAAAAAAGCTCTCTATAAAGTCTTGACTGACTCCTTTTTGCCGCTTCATTTGTTTGCCATGGCGAATTATGCTACAATGCAAAAAGGATGAATGAGAAGGACAGGGGGATTTGGCACGGTGGCATACTATTGGCTTGCGGCGGCGGTCATCATCCTCGATCAATGGACGAAATGGCTTGTCGTCCGCTCTATGCGACTTGGGGAAAGCATCCCGATCATCGACAACGTGCTCTACATTACGTCGCACCGCAATCGCGGAGCGGCATGGGGCATGCTGGAAGGGCAGTTTTGGCTCTTTTATTTGATTACGGTGATCGTCGTGGCGGCGATCGTGATTTACATCCGCCGCCTGAAGCCTTCCGAGCGCCTAGCCGGCGTGGGGCTTGGGCTGATGCTCGGCGGGGCGATCGGCAATTTTATCGACCGCGTATTCCGGAAAGAAGTGGTCGACTTTATTCATACGCACATCGGCACGTACAGCTTTCCGGTGTTCAATATCGCCGACTCGGCGCTGACGGTTGGCGTCATCTTGCTGTTTATTCATCTATTTTTTTTCGCGACACCAGAGAAAGGGAATGAGTAGATGGACACGATCACGTTTCACATCGAAGACGAATATGACGGTGAGCGGATCGATAAAGTGATCGCGGCGCTGAATGATGAATGGTCGCGTTCGCAAGTGCAGCAATGGATCAAAAACGGGCTCGTGACGGTCAACGGCCGCACGGTGAAGGCGAATTACAAATGTGAAGCGGGTGACTCGGTCGCCATCTCGCCGCCCGAACCGGAGCCGATTCATGTGGAACCGGAGCCGATTCCGCTCGACATTTATTACGAGGACGAGGATGTCCTTGTCGTCAACAAACCGCGCGGCATGGTCGTCCACCCGGCGCCCGGGCATATGCGCGGCACGCTCGTGAACGCTTTGCTCGCCCATTGCCGCGACCTATCCGGCATCAACGGCGTGCTGCGCCCCGGCATCGTCCACCGGATTGACAAAGATACATCGGGGCTGTTGATGGTGGCGAAAAATGATGCCGCCCATCGCTCGCTTGTTGAGCAGCTCGTCAACAAAACGGTGACGCGCCGCTACAAGGCGATCGTCCATGGCGTCATTCCGCACGATTACGGCACGATCGACGCTCCTATCGGCCGCGACAAACGCGACCGAAAAAAAATGGCGGTCACCGAAGAAAACGGCAAAGAAGCCGTCACCCATTTCCGCGTGCTCGAGCGGTTTCGCCAGTATACGTATGTCGAATGCCAGCTGGAAACGGGACGGACGCATCAAATTCGCGTCCATATGAAATATATCGGCTACCCGCTCGCCGGCGACCCGCAATACGGGCCGAAAAAGACGCTCCCGATCGACGGCCAGGCGCTTCATGCCGGGGTGCTTGGCTTCCATCACCCGCGCAGCGGCGACTATTTGGAATTTGAAGCGCCGTTGCCGCCGGAGTTTGCCGAGCTGCTCGAATGGCTGCGAAAAAACGATTGACAAACGAACACGCTCCCTTTACAATGAGAACAGGTGAACAGGAACCTTTAAGTTCAGTCCTGTGAGGCTGAGAAGGGGTCGGATCAACAAGAGATAGGCAGCGTATGCCCGTTTTTTGAAACAGGATGGGCCGCACCCCCGCTTCGCAGGCGGGGGATTTTTTTGTGCAAACAGGCAAACGCAAGCAAAACGTCATCGACCATTGGACGAAGCCGAGGGCTGGCGCCGATGCATGAGAGCGGCAGGCCCGGTTGGAGGAGGTGGACGGAATGCAAAAGGCGGTCGTAATGGATGAACAGGCGATTCGCCGCGCGTTGACGCGCATCGCCCATGAAATCATCGAACGGAACAAAGGCATTGACGGCTGTGTGCTGGTCGGCATCAAAACGCGCGGCATTTACTTGGCGCGCCGCCTAGCTGAGCGGATCGAGCAAATTGAAGGGGCGCCCATTCCGGTCGGCGAACTCGATATTACGCTGTACCGCGACGATTTGACGGTGAAAACGGATGACCATGAGCCGCTTGTCAAAGGAACGAACGTCCCGTTTCCGGTCAGCGAACAAAAAGTCATTTTGGTTGATGACGTGCTGTTTACCGGTCGGACGGTGCGGGCGGCAATGGATGCCATTATGGACTTGGGTCGCCCGGCGCGCATCCAGCTCGCCGTGCTCGTTGACCGCGGGCATCGAGAACTTCCGATCCGCGCCGATTTCGTCGGCAAAAACATCCCGACCTCGAGCGCGGAAATGATTGTCGTCGAACTGTCCGAAGTCGATGGCGTCGATCAAGTATCGATTCATGAAAAATAGCGCAAGCTCCCTTTTAAGCGCAGTCCCGCGAGGCTGCCAAAGGGGCGGAATGGTTTCGGCTGTTTCTGCACCCTCTTTGTGCCTGCGCGGGCCAAAGAGGTTTTTTTGTGCACACGAGAAGATACATTCGCTGATCAGGCGAAAGGAGCGAAGAACATGAACAAACCGGTGTTGGATATTCAAGAGCGCCCGACGGTCGGGCAATGGGTGACATTAAGCTTGCAGCACTTGTTCGCGATGTTCGGGGCGACGATTTTGGTGCCGTATTTGGTCGGGTTGGATCCGTCGATCGCCTTGTTCACGAGCGGGCTTGGGACATTGGCGTTTTTGCTTATCACGAAATGGCAAGTGCCGGCGTATCTCGGTTCATCGTTCGCCTACATCGCGCCGATCATCGCCGCGAAAACGTCCGGCGGCCCGGGGGCGGCGATGATTGGCAGCTTCCTCGCCGGATTGGTGTACGGCATTGTCGCTCTCATCATTAAAAAAGCGGGCTACCGCTGGGTGATGAAACTGTTGCCGCCCGTTGTCGTCGGCCCGGTCATCATCGTCATCGGCCTCGGCTTAGCCGGCACAGCGGTCGGGATGGCGATGAACGGCCCGGACGGCAAATACAGTCTGCTCCACTTTTCCGTTGCATTGGTGACGCTTGCCGCCACGATCATTTGCTCGGTGCTGGCGCGCGGCATGTTGAGCCTGATTCCGGTGCTTGTCGGCATTGTCGTCGGCTATGTTTACGCCCTCGCCGTCGGACTGGTTGACTTGTCGAAAGTGGCGGCGGCAAAATGGTTTGAATGGCCGGATTTCCTCATCCCGTTTGTCGACTATCCGGTGCACGTCACGGCGCAGATCGTCATGCTCATGGTGCCGGTGGCGATCGTCACCTTGTCGGAGCACATCGGCCATCAGCTTGTGCTAAGCAAAGTCGTCGGCCGCGACCTCATCCAAAAGCCGGGGTTGCATCGCTCGATTTTAGGCGACGGCACGGCGACGATGATTTCCGCCTTGCTTGGCGGGCCGCCGAAAACAACGTACGGGGAAAACATCGGCGTGCTGGCCATCACAAGGGTGTACAGCGTCTATGTGCTGGCTGGCGCGGCGGTCATCGCGATCGCTTTCGGCTTCGTCGGCAAAATCACGGCGCTGATCAGCTCGATTCCGACGCCGGTCATGGGCGGCGTCTCGATCCTGCTGTTTGGCATCATCGCCTCGTCCGGCTTGCGCATGTTGGTCGACAGCCGCGTGGATTTCGGTGAAACGCGCAATTTAGTCATCGCCTCGGTCATCTTAGTGATCGGCATCGGCGGCGCGGTGCTCAAAATCAGCGAGAGCTTCCAAATCACAGGAATGGCGCTTTCAGCGATTGCCGGCGTCCTGCTCAATTTCGTGCTGCCGGGGCGGCCGTCAGCCGTGGAAAACATGTTTGAAGAAGAAAAAAACGACCATGTCGCTTAATCGAACAGCACCTTTTAATTAAGTCCCGTGAGGCTTAAAAAGGTGTGAAACGAAGCGCACCGGGCCGGAGTCTGCCCTCGGCTCCACCGGGTGCCCATCATCACACCTTGCCTCGCTGGCAAGGTGTTTTTTTATCAAAAACGAAAAGGGAGAGAAACCGATGACCCATCTGCTCACGTTAAGCGAACTGCCGCTTGCCGACATCAACCGCTTGCTCGATGAAGCGGAATCGTTCCGCCGCGGGCGCCGGTGGCGTCCGGCGGCGCCGATGTATGTCGCCAATTTGTTTTTCGAGCCGAGCACGCGCACGAAATGCAGCTTCGAGATGGCGGAACGAAAGTTAGGGCTTCACGTCATTCCGTTTGACCCGGAACGCTCGAGCGTGCAAAAAGGGGAAACGCTGTACGACACGGTAAGAACGCTGGAAGCGATCGGTGTTGACGCCGTTGTCATCCGCCATCACGAAGATGCCTATTTCGAAGCGCTCCGTCATGCGGTTGGCATCCCGATCATCAACGCCGGCGACGGCTGCGGGCACCATCCGACCCAATCGCTCCTCGATCTGCTCACGATTCGCCAAGAGTTCGGGACGTTTGCCGGGCTGACGGTGGCGATCATCGGCGACATCCGCCATAGCCGCGTCGCCCGCTCCAATGCAGAAGCATTGACAAGACTTGGCGCCAACGTGTTGTTTTCCGGTCCGCCGGAATGGAAAGACGATGCGAATCCGTACGGGACATACGTGGAAATCGATGAGGCCATCGTCCGCGCTGATGTCGTGATGCTGCTGCGCATTCAACACGAGCGCCACGCCGAAGCCATGGGGCTGACGAAGGAAGAGTACCACGTGCGGTACGGGCTGACGCTCGAACGGGCGCGGCGGATGAAGCCGGGCGCCATCATCTTGCATCCGGCGCCGGTCAACCGCGGGGTCGAAATCGCGAGCGAGCTGGTCGAAGCGAAATCGTCACGCATTTTTAAACAAATGGAAAACGGCGTCTACGTGCGGATGGCGGTCTTAAAACGGGCGATAGAAGGGAGAATCGAACATGGCCGTATGGTTGAAACATGGCATGTCGTTCAATAAAGAAGGGAAGCTCGTGCCAACCGATGTGAAAATCGAAGGCGGACGCATCGCCGCCATCGGCCGGGAACTGCCGGTCGACGGGGAAGGGAACGTGGTGGACGTTCAAGGAAAGCTGATCGCCCCCGGGTTGATTGACGTGCACGTCCATTTGCGCGAGCCGGGCGGCGAAGCGAAAGAAACGATTGAAACAGGCACGCTCGCCGCGGCCAAAGGCGGCTTTACGACGGTGGCGGCGATGCCGAACACGAATCCGGTGCCGGATCGGAAAGAACAGATGGAGTGGCTTTCGCGCCGCATCCGCGAGACGGCGCACGTCCATGTGCTGCCGTATGCGGCGATTACGATCGGGCAAAAAGGGGAAGAGCTGACCGATTTTGCGGCGTTAAAAGAAGCGGGGGCGTTCGCCTTTACCGATGACGGCGTCGGCGTCCAGTCGGCTGGGATGATGTTCGAAGCGATGAAACGGGCGGCCGCGCTCGATATGGCGATCGTCGCTCACTGCGAAGACGATACATTGAAAAACGGCGGCGCGGTGCATGAAGGCGATTTTGCCCGCCGATATGGGCTTGCTGGCATCCCGTCCGTCTGCGAGGCGGTGCACATCGCCCGCGATGTGCTGCTTGCTGAAGCAGCCGGATGCCATTATCACGTCTGCCACATCAGCACGAAAGAATCGGTGCGCGTCGTCCGCGATGCGAAGCGGGCCGGCATCCGCGTCACCGCCGAAGTGACGCCGCACCATCTCCTCTTGTGCGATGAGGACATTCCGGGGCTGGATGCGAATTACAAAATGAATCCGCCGCTGCGCAGCCGCGCGGACCGCGAGGCATTGATCGAGGGCCTGCTCGATGGGACGATCGATTTGATCGCCACCGACCACGCACCGCATACGGCGGCGGAAAAAGCAAAAGGGATCGAGGCGGCGCCGTTTGGCATCGTCGGATTGGAAACGGCGTTTCCGCTCTTATATACGCACTTGGTCAAAACGGGCCTCGTTACGTTGAAACAGCTCATCGATTGGCTGACGATCAAGCCGGCGCAATGCTTTGGCCTTGACGCCGGACGGCTTGAAGTCGGGGCGCCGGCCGATCTGACGATCATTGATTTGGAAACGGAAGAAACGATCAATCCAGAGACGTTCGCTTCAAAAGGAAACAATACGCCGTTTGCCGGTTGGGCATGCCAAGGCTGGCCGGTGATGACGTTGGTCGGCGGAACAATCGCATGGGAGAAAGGAAGGGCATGACATGAAGCGGCAGCTAATTTTAGAAGATGGTTCGTTTTTCGTTGGCGAAGCGTTTGGCAGCTTGAAAGACACGACCGGGGAAGTCGTGTTTAACACCGGCATGACCGGATACCAAGAAATTTTGACCGATCCGTCGTATTGCGGACAAATCGTGACGATGACGTATCCGTTGATCGGCAACTACGGCATCAACCGCGATGACTTTGAAGCGATTCGCCCGTACGTGCACGGATTCATCGTGAAAGAGGCGTGCGTGAAGCCATCCAACTGGCGCGGCGAAATGACGCTTGATGACTATTTAAAAGAAAAAGACATCCCGGGGCTGGCCGGCATCGATACGCGCAAACTGACGCGCCTCATTCGCCAGTACGGAACGCTAAAAGGGATGATTTGCGGCTTGGACGTCCATCCGGCGGAAGCGGCGGCCCACCTGCGGGCGATGGAGTGGCCGCGCGACCAAGTGCGGCGCGTCTCGACGAAAAGCGCCTATCCGAGCCCGGGGCGCGGCGAGCGCGTGGTCTTGATCGATTTTGGAATGAAGCACGGCATTTTGCGCGAGCTGAACAAGCGCCATTGCGATGTCATCGTCTTGCCGTACAACGCCACCGTCGAAGAAGTATTAAGCTGGCATCCGGATGGGGTGATGCTCTCGAACGGCCCGGGCGACCCGAAAGACGTGCCGGAAGCGATCGATATGATTCGCGGGATTTTGGGCAAAGTGCCGCTCTTTGGCATTTGCCTCGGCCATCAGCTGTTTGCCTTGGCGTGCGGGGCGAATACGGAAAAATTGAAATTCGGCCATCGCGGCTCGAACCATCCGGTGAAAGATTTGCGCACCGGCAAAGTCGCCATCACAGCGCAAAACCACGGCTACGCTGTGACGCATGAGTCGCTCGCCGGCACCCGCCTGGAAGTGACGCATGTCGCCTTGAACGACGGCACAGTCGAAGGGCTGCGCCATCTCGATTTCCCGGCGTTTACGGTGCAATACCACCCGGAAGCGTCGCCGGGGCCGGAAGATGCCAATCCGCTGTTTGACGAGTTTTTGGCGCTCATCCGCGAGTTCAACAAGAAAGGGGAAGTCATCCATGCCTAAACGCCGCGACATCGAAACGATTTTGGTCATCGGCTCCGGCCCGATCGTCATCGGTCAGGCAGCCGAGTTTGACTATGCCGGGACGCAAGCGTGCCTCGCTTTGAAAGAAGAAGGCTATAAAGTCATTCTCGTCAACTCGAACCCGGCGACGATCATGACCGATACGGAAATCGCCGATAAAGTGTATATGGAACCGCTGACGCTTGAGTTTGTCGCCCGCATCATCCGCAAAGAGCGGCCGGATGCGATTTTGCCGACGCTCGGCGGCCAAACGGGCCTCAACTTGGCGGTTGAGCTCGCCAAGGCCGGCGTGCTTGAAGAGTGCGGCGTCGAAATTCTTGGCACGAAACTCGAGGCGATCGAAAAGGCGGAAGACCGTGAACAGTTCCGCGCCCTCATGAACGAGCTTGGTGAACCGGTGCCGGAGAGCGCCATTATTCACAGTCTGGAAGAGGCGTATGCGTTTGTCGAACAGATCGGCTATCCGGTCATCGTCCGCCCAGCGTTTACGCTCGGCGGCACGGGCGGCGGCATTTGCACGAACGAACAAGAACTGATCGACATCGTTTCGACCGGTTTGAAAATGAGCCCGGTGCACCAATGCTTGCTTGAGCGGAGCATCGCCGGCTACAAAGAAATCGAGTATGAAGTGATGCGCGATGCCAACGACAACGCCATCGTCGTCTGCAACATGGAAAACATCGACCCGGTCGGCATCCATACCGGTGACTCGATCGTCGTCGCCCCGAGCCAGACGTTAAGCGACCGCGAATACCAACTGCTTCGCAACGCGTCCTTGAACATCATCCGCGCCCTTGGCATCGAAGGCGGCTGCAATGTCCAGCTGGCGCTCGACCCGGACAGCTTCCGCTATTACGTCATCGAAGTGAACCCGCGCGTCAGCCGCTCGTCGGCGCTCGCTTCCAAAGCGACCGGATACCCGATCGCGAAACTGGCGGCGAAAATTGCTATCGGGCTGACGCTCGATGAGATGATCAACCCGGTCACTGGGAAAACGTACGCCTGCTTTGAGCCGGCGCTTGATTATGTCGTGACGAAAATTCCGCGCTTCCCGTTTGACAAATTCGAATCGGCGAACCGCCGCCTTGGCACGCAAATGAAGGCGACCGGCGAAGTGATGGCGATCGGCCGGACGTTTGAAGAATCGCTGTTAAAAGCGGTCCGTTCGCTCGAGATCGGCGTCCACCATCTCGCATTAAAAGAGGCGGACACCGCCACCGACGACGTCATCGAGAAACGGATCCGCAAGGCGGGCGATGAACGGCTCTTTTACATCGCCGAAGCGCTCCGCCGCGGGGTGACGGTCGACACGTTGCATGAATGGAGCCAAATCGATCGCTTTTTCTTGCATAAAATCGAAACCATCATTGAGATGGAAACGGTCTTGAAAAACCGTCCGGGCGACCTTGACGCGCTGAGGAAGGCGAAAGCGCTCGGCTTCTCGGACGCCGCCGTGGCGGCATTATGGAACAAAACGGAGCGCGACATTTACGCGCTGCGCCGCCAAGAAGGCATCGTGCCGGTGTACAAAATGGTCGATACGTGCGCGGCCGAGTTCACATCAGAAACGCCGTATTACTACAGCACGTATGAGGAAGAAAACGAGTCGATCGTGACGGAAACACCGAGCGTCATCGTGCTCGGTTCGGGCCCGATCCGCATCGGCCAAGGGATCGAATTTGACTACGCCACCGTCCATTGCGTCTGGGCCATTAAGCAGGCCGGCTATGAGGCGATCATCATCAACAACAACCCGGAAACAGTCTCCACCGACTTCAGCACGTCGGACAAACTGTACTTCGAGCCGCTGACGGCCGAAGACGTGATGCATGTCATCGACCTTGAGAAGCCGGTCGGCGTCATCGTTCAGTTTGGCGGCCAGACGGCGATCAATTTGGCGGCCGAACTCGAGGCGCGCGGCGTCCGCTTGCTCGGGACGACGCTGGAGGATTTGGACCGCGCCGAAGACCGCGACAAATTTGAACAGGCGCTTTCCGAACTCGGCATTCCCAAACCGGCCGGCAAAACGGCCGTTTCGGTCGAAGAAGCGGTCGCCATCGCCGAAGAGATCGGCTATCCGGTGCTCGTCCGCCCGTCGTACGTGCTCGGCGGCCGGGCGATGGAGATTGTGTACAATCGTGAGGAGCTGCTCCATTACATGGAGCACGCCGTGCGCGTCAACCCGCAGCACCCGGTGCTCGTCGACCGCTACATCACCGGCAAGGAAGTCGAAGTCGACGCCATTTCCGACGGCGAGACGGTCGTCATCCCGGGCATTATGGAGCATATCGAACGGGCCGGCGTCCATTCCGGCGACTCGATCGCCGTCTACCCGCCGCAAACGTTAAGTGCCGAAGTGATCGATCAGATCGCGGATGACACGATCCGGCTGGCGCGCGGGCTGCGCATCGTCGGGCTCTTAAACATCCAGTTCGTCGTCTCGGGAAGCGATGTCTACGTGTTGGAAGTAAACCCGCGTTCAAGCCGCACCGTGCCGTTTTTAAGCAAAATCACCGGCGTGCCGATGGCCAACCTCGCCACCAAGGCCATTTTAGGGGCGAAGCTGGCCGAGATGGGCTATGAAACCGGCGTCCGCCCGGTCCGTCCAGGCGTGTACGTGAAAGTGCCGGTGTTCTCGTTTGCGAAATTGCGCAATGTCGACATTTCGCTCGGCCCGGAAATGAAATCGACCGGTGAAGTGATCGGCAAGGATGTGACGTTTGAAAAAGCGCTCTATAAAGGACTTGTCGCGTCTGGCATCCACATCCAGCCGCACGGGGCGGTGCTGTTGACGGTCGCGGACAAAGACAAAGAAGAAGCGGTCGAGCTGGCCCGCCGCTTTGCGGACATCGGCTATCAGCTGCTGGCGACGAACGGCACGGCGGAAACGCTGAAAGCGGCCGGCATCCCGGTGACGGTCGTCAATAAAATCCATTCGGCGTCGCCGAACATTTTGGATGTCATCCGCCAAGGGAAGGCGCAAGTCGTCATCAACACGTTGACGAAAGGGAAACAGCCGGAAAGCGACGGCTTCCGCATCCGCCGCGAAGCGGTCGAAAACGGCATTCCGTGCTTGACGTCGCTCGATACCGCACGGGCGATGTTGCAAGTGCTCGAATCGATGACGTTCTCGACAACGGCGATGACGGAAGGGTTGGTGCGGTCATGATCGGCCGCGAACAAATGACGGTCGCAAGCCAGCGGCTGATCGCCGAGCGCACGTATGAACTGACGCTGGCAGGCCGCCTCGTGCAAGAGATGAAGCAGCCCGGCCAGTTCGTTCATGTGAAAGTGGCCGCATCGGCCGATCCGCTCTTGCGCCGCCCGCTCAGCCTTTGCCAAATCGACCACGAGCAGGGGCAATGCACGATCATTTACCGCCAGGAAGGGAAGGGCACCGCGCTGTTGGCGCAAAAACAGCCGGGCGACACGGTCGATGTGCTCGGCCCGCTCGGCCACGGCTTTCCGCTCGAAGCCGCGCCGGCGGGCGGCCGGGCGCTGTTGGTCGGCGGCGGCATCGGCGTTCCGCCGCTCTATGAACTGGCGAAACAGCTGGCGAACCGGGGCGTGAACGTCGTGAGCGTGCTCGGGTTCCAAACGAAAGCGGCGGTCTTTTACGAAGAAAAATTTGCCGCGTTCGGCGAGACGTATATCGCCACCGATGACGGGTCGCACGGGGCGGCGGGCCGCGTCACCGATGTGATCGAAGCGCGTGCGCTCGAGTTTGACGTGTTGTACGCCTGCGGCCCGAAGCCGATGCTAAAGGCGCTCGATGAACGGTTCCGCGGCCGGCCGGTGTACTTGTCGTTGGAAGAGCGGATGGGCTGCGGCGTCGGGGCGTGTTTCGCCTGCGTCTGCCATGTGCCGGGAAGCGAAACGGCGTATAAAAAAGTATGCAGCGACGGTCCGGTGTTTCGGGCCGGGGAGGTGGTGTTATGAACCGGCTGGCGGTCGAACTGCCGGGGCTTTCGCTCAAAAACCCGATCATGCCGGCGTCCGGCTGTTTCGGGTTTGGCCGCGAGTACGCCCGGTTTTACGATTTAAGCGTGTTAGGCGCCATCATGATCAAAGCGACGACCAAAGAGCCGCGCTTTGGCAACCCGACGCCAAGGGTGGCGGAAACGCCGGGCGGGATGTTAAACGCCATCGGCCTGCAAAACCCCGGTCTTGACAAGGTGCTGACGGAGGAACTGCCATGGCTTGAACAGTTTGACGTGCCGATCATCGCCAACATCGCCGGTTCGACGATGGAAGAATACGTCGAGGTAGCCGCCGCGATTTCCAAAGCGCCGAACGTCCATGCCTTGGAGCTCAACATTTCTTGCCCGAACGTGAAAAAAGGCGGCATCACGTTCGGCACCGTGCCGGAGGTGGCCGCCGAGCTGACGCGGCTTGTCAAGGAAGTGTCGGCTGTCCCGGTGTATGTGAAGCTGTCGCCTAACGTGACGGACATCGTCGCGATGGCGAAAGCCATTGAACAAGCGGGCGCTGACGGCCTGACGATGATCAACACGCTCGTCGGCATGCGCATCGACGTGAAAACCGGCCGGCCGATTTTGGCCAACGGCACCGGCGGCTTATCCGGCCCGGCGGTCAAACCGATCGCCATCCGCATGATTTACGAAGTGAGCCAAGCGGTGTCGATTCCGATCATCGGCATGGGCGGCGTGCAAACGGCGGAAGATGTGCTCGAATTTTTCTACGCCGGCGCGAGCGCGGTCGCGGTCGGAACAGCCAACTTCGTCGATCCATTCGTCTGCCCGACGATCATCAACGAACTGCCGGCGCTGCTTGACGAGCTGGGGATAGATCAGATCTCCGAATGTACAGGAAGGAGCTGGAAAATCTGTGCACACGCCGTTCATTGTCGCCCTTGATTTTCCATCGAAACAAGACGTTGAATCGTTTTTACGGCCGTTTGCCGGCACGCCGCTGTTTGTGAAAGTCGGCATGGAGCTGTACTATCAGGAAGGGCCGTCCATCGTCGCGTTCCTCAAAGAACAAGGGCACGCCGTCTTTTTAGACTTAAAACTGCACGACATCCCGAATACAGTGAAACAGGCGATGAAAGGGCTCGCCCGTGTCGGCGCTGATTTGGTGAACGTCCACGCCGCCGGCGGCCGGCGCATGATGGAAGCGGCGCTCGAAGGGCTTGACGCCGGC
>JAAROH010007898.1_pt1 | contig 24561 bp, 24 predicted proteins | sample 7248631 | NCBI WGS metagenome assembly JAAROH01 (sample SAMN09772309, study PRJNA484901) | compost metagenome | isolation source: Vermicomposting unit | place: India
TAGACAATAAAACTAATCCCAAGATATTTACTTGTATTTTTATACTTTCTTATATCATAAAAAACCCCCTGTTCAAATGGGGGCTTAATTTAAAAACTATCCTTGTTCTCTTATTTGCTTACATTTTTCTTCCAAATCATCAATCATTTGGATAAGCCGGTCGATTTCTTCCAAGTCGACATGTTCCGGCTCCATCGTTTCCAATGTTTCAATAAATGAGTTGAATCGTTGTTGCAAAATGTCAAACTGTTTATCTTGAGTCGTTGGCAAAAAAATAACTCCCTTCCAATGATATCTGTCCTTATTATACACCTTCTTTCATTTTAGAGAACTGCCCTAATTTTGACAATGAAACAAACCAGTTTCTTCCTACTTTCTTTTAATCCCACAAGTGAAACTTCCATCAATGGGTTTTCTTCATCCCCTACCCTTCTTTTTTGTAAACTCGAGAAACTTGAGGTGGGAGTCTTACTGCCCGTTAAGTCGGGATAAATATGGCGGCTTATCTTGGCATTTCGACTGCGGAAAATTTAAAGGAAACGTAATCCTGAATCGGGATCCATGCCCCAATGCCTTGAGACGTAATATTTTTCACGACAATCGATTTTTTTCCGCCTTTTAAAACAAGATAAACTTCTCCATACGTAACGGTTCCTTTTTCATTCACGGCAGGTGCATATGCATCTAAATAACCGACTTTTCGGCTTGGAATATTGTAGTATTGATCTTTCTTCGTTCCTGCTCCGACAACCGTATCAAAGGACAACGGGAATTTTGTTTTTTCAGCTGCTTTTAACAACATCATCTTTTTCACATCATTTGCATGGGGAATTTTTGCCGTCAAACCACCGCGCACAATTTTTTGAACTTCTTGTACATAATGGAATTTGTAAGGTGCATCGCCGCCACGATTATCATAATAATTCGTATTGATTTGTTGATATTCCCAATTCGGTGATGTTTCTTTTGATACATAGTTAAGCGGCCATTGTCCCAAATATATCGTTGCTTTATGTCCCATGGCAATGATCGGTTTATTGATGGAAGACTCATTTAGCATTAATATTAAATCCGGATTTTCTATTTTTACTTTCGATGTTTCAAGCAATTCTTTCGTTAATTCACTTGGTTGAAGTTGTGGCAAATCTTGGGATGCATTTGGATACGTATTTTCCTTTGCCACATTTAATACAGAACTTGGAATTTCGAATTTTTGCTCCGGTTTACTTTTTGGTGGAACTTCTGTTTTTTCCGCAAAGCTTATCGGATGATTTAGAATCACAGTCAATAATAATGCCAAGACTAGAAAAAATAACTTCAATAAGGGTTTATTCATCTTTGAAACTCCTTCCATGTTCATTTTGACTATATTTTTCGCTATGCTTGTTATTCTTATCCAAAAATTTTTCTAAAAAAATTGTTTTAAAATCAGAATATTAATAAAACGTTCCTAATATTTATGTATTAACAAAAGGAAAAGGAGGGAAGCGAATATTCACTTCTATCACTGCACCTGAGAGGAGGGGACAGACGAAGATTTTGGATGGAATGCATGAACCTCGCTTGGAATCGTGAATGAACTTTTGGGGGTGAATCGTTCAAACTATTTTTAAAAAACTAATCGTAAAATAAATGAACCGGGTGGGTTATGAATTGCCACTCGGTTTTATTTTTTAGTGGTGTGGAAAGATGGCTACATACATTGGTGGAAATGAAATGTCCGATTTGCAACGGTGTGGAAAGATGGTTGCAAAATTGGATGGCTGCATGCTTTCGGTTTGTTCAGACCTACACATGTCAGTCGTATCGTATAAACCTTGCCACACATGTAACTTGTAAGCCCATTGACAATGAGTGTGCAGTTCCCCACAAGAGCGTAATTTTTAGTATTTTTGCAACTTGAAAGCCATTTATAATCAGTGTCCCCTACGATTGAAATTCCACGTATTTCCACCCGATCTCTCCTTTCAAACAAATAGTTTTATAATAAATAACATTCTAATACGAATAAGTTTCCCTTGCCAACTTTGCAATTTACCGATACCATTCATATTATGGAAATTACAGTAAGGGAGAAATCGGATCATGAAAAACACAAAGTTACGCTTCCCCATTTTAGTTGCGCTTGTCATCATTTCCGGTTTGTCACAAGGGATGTTGTTACCATTGATTGCGATTATTTTAGAAAATCGCGGGGTTTCATCTACGGTCAACGGACTACATGCAACAGGCTTATATTTAGGGGTATTACTTGCTTCTCCGTTTATGGAAGCACCGCTCAGAAAATTCGGCTATAAGCCCTTAATTATTACCGGTGGGTTGATTGTTATTATTTCTTTATTTTTATTTCCGTTTTTGAACACCATAATGATCTGGTTTATTTTGCGGTTGTTAATTGGTATCGGTGATCATATTCTTCATTTTTCAACCCAAACATGGATCACTTCATTTTCACCTCCAGAAAAACGAGGTAGAAATATATCTCTTTATGGGTTATCTTTTGGGATTGGTTTTGCCGTCGGGCCGCTTTTAACCAGGTTAGTCGACATCAACGAAAACTTGCCGTTTTATGTAACAGCCTTCTTTAGTTTACTTGCATGGCTGACCGTCTTTTTTTTACAAAATGAATATCCCGATCAAATTAATAATGACATGGAACCGGTAAGCATCCGATCAACAATTGGCCGCTTTGGTAAAGTACTTAAATTTGCTTGGGCACCGCTTCTCCCGGCTTTATGTTACGGTGTATTAGAAGCATCACTTAACGGTAACTTCCCTGTATATGGATTGCGGCTAGGTTTTGATGTTCATTTAATTGCTGTTATTATTTCCGCTTTTTCAATCGGAGCTATTATCTTTCAATTGCCGCTGGGATTGGCAAGTGATCGATTTGGTCGAAGAAATGTATTATTATTTGCTATGTTAATCGGCAGTGTCATTTTCTTAAGTGCCAGTATCTTTGAACATTCCGCCTATTTTCTGTTAGCCGCCTTTTTTATTGCCGGAATGCTTCTGGGTTCCACCTATTCATTAAGTATTGCATTTTTAACAGATACGATCCCGAAACACCTATTACCGGCAGGAAACTTATTAATTTCGATTTGTTTTAGCTTAGGTAGCATTTCCGGGCCTTTTCTCGGCGGTCTTGCCATTGAGCATTTACCTAATATTAGCTTTTTCTTTTTAATTAGCTGTATCCTCTTCCTCATCTTTTTTGGTCTTGCCGGATTTAAAGAGGAAAAACAACTTCCTCTTGCTGATCAACGCTGGAATTTTTAATGTACGAAAAAAAACAGGCTATTCTTGATTTAAGAAGGATAGCCTGTTTTATTTTGCTTTATTTATAATTATTTTTATTACTTATTTATAATTACTTTAAACAAAATGTGCCTTTTTCCTTTTCAATTTACTATAATATGATATAATGATTATACAAAGATATGGGTAAAATATAGCAATGACAATGATTCTCAACTACTAGAACAATTTCATTTTAACAGATATGAACTGATTTTAATTCTCAATTATGTAAATCAAATCAATAAAACCCCAATATATATTTGAGATTTATTCTCAATTAGATAGGAGCGTGATCTGAATGGAGCTAAAAATTAGCCTTCGAAAAAAACCTTTGAAAGAAAATCAACTTTTTAAAGAGAAACTGCTCCGAATTGAACCCTATATCGAATTAGGATTCGCCCTTTTTAGCGGTATTCTCATTTTAACAGGTTGGATTTTGGCAAAACTTGACCAACAAGCGGCTTCTGTCTTCTTTTATATCTTAGCGTATGTGATCGGAGGCTATTTTAAAGCGAAAGAAGGCATTACAGATACGGTTCAAAACAAAACATTGAATGTCGAACTGCTGATGGTGCTTGCGGCGTTAGGTTCTGCCATTATCGGGTATTGGGAAGAAGGAGCCATCCTCATTTTCATTTTTGCATTAAGTGGTGCTCTTGAAACGTATACAATGAGTAAAAGCAGAAAAGAAATCTCCGCATTGATGAGTTTACAGCCGGAAGAAGCATGGCTGATTAAAGATGGAAAAGAAGTGAAAGTTGCAGTCGAAAAATTACAAGTCGGTGACCATATTTTCGTAAAACCGGGAGAACGAATTCCGGCAGACGGGTGTGTTATTAAAGGAAGAACAAGCGTTGACCAAGCTGCGATTACTGGTGAATCGATTCCGGTCGGTAAAGGACTGAATGATGGTGTTTTTGCGGGAACTGTGAACATTAGTGGTTCGATTACCGTCGAAATTACAAAACCGAGCAGTGAAACATTATTTCAAAAAATTATTACTTTAGTTCAAAATGCCGAAAGTCAAAAATCCCCTTCTCAACAATTTATTGATCGTTTTGAAGGCACATATGTAAAACTGGTATTGGCGATTGTTTCATTGATGTTATTTTTGCCACATTATATTTTCGGATGGAGTTGGAATGAAACATTTTACCGGGCAATGGTATTGTTGGTGGTTGCCTCTCCATGTGCTGTCGTTGCCTCGATTATGCCGGCAACATTATCGGCCATTTCAAACGGTGCCAGAAAAGGGATTTTGTTTAAAGGTGGTTCACACTTGGAAAGTTTAGGAAATTTACGAGCTATCGCTTTTGATAAAACAGGGACATTAACGCAAGGAAAACCGGAAGTGAGCCAATATCTTGTAAAACCGGATTTGGAAGATGAAAAGCAAAAGATTTTGCAAATTGTTGCCGCCATTGAAAAACACTCAAATCACCCGTTAGCCCAAGCTATCGTCCGCTTTGCCACAACAAAAAATCAAAATGTACCATTTGAGCTTGATTCGATAGAAGACGTTAGCGGATGGGGAGTAAAAGCCTTCTTCAACGGTGAAATTTGGAAAATCGGGAAACGGGCCTTTATGGACGGAAATATTGAAGAAGTCATTGATGAAAAGCAAAGATCTTTCCTGGAAGAACAAGGGAATACAATCGTCTATATTGAAAAAGATCAACAAGTCGTCGCTGCTTTTGCATTGAAAGATATTGTGCGAGAAGAATCAAAACAGGCGATCACCAATTTGCAAGCTTTGGGAATTGAACCAATCATGTTAACCGGTGACAACGCCAATACCGCAAAGGCTATTGCAAGTGAGGTAGGCATCAGTCATTATATTTATGAATGTCTTCCGGAAAATAAAGCCAACGAAATACGCGCAATTAAAGAAAAATATGGATTAACCGCAATGGTCGGTGATGGGATCAATGATGCACCTGCTTTAGCCACTGCTGATATTGGAATGGCAATGGGAGAAGGAACGGATGCCGCACTGGAAACCGCCGATGTTGTCTTAATGAAAAATGATTTAACAAAAATTTCTCAAGCGATCCATTTATCTAAGCGAATGAATCGAATTATTAAACAAAATCTCATCTTTTCAATTAGTGTCATTATTTTGTTAGTCATGTCCAATTTTTTCCAATCAATCGACCTGCCACTAGGAGTTATTGGGCATGAAGGCAGTACAATATTAGTCATTCTGAATGGATTGAGACTTTTAAAATAAGATGAAACTTCCCGCAGTGGGGGTTCTATCCCCCACTGAACATAAGCTAATGCGCCATGTCCTTATGAAACCAATATTGTACCCTCTTAAACAAATCAGATGCAGTTCCCAATTTTTTAAAAACTGCTTGTATTCACCCATTTTTTACTTACAATTTTTTCGTTTATACTCTTCATTCAATCCATTTATTTCTCCGCCGATAATCAACACTGCACCGGTTATATAAAACCAGATCATCAACACGATAATAACCCCGAGACTTCCATACATAAACGTATAATTTCCAAAATTGTTCACATAAAAGGAGAACCCCAATGAAGCCAGTATCCAACCTATCGTTGAAAAAACGGCGCCGGGAATAACTGTTGCACATTTCATTTTCCGGTTGGGTGTCAGAAAATAAACTGCACTGAAAACAATAAAAAGAATTACAGAGCTAAGACTAAAACGAATCGTGTTCCATGTGTCGATAAATTGATCCGTATAGCCAAATTTTGAAGATATATAGATCCCAATATGTTTCCCGAAAACCGGTAATAGAAGAGCAATAATGAATACTGCAATCATAACGATCGTTAGCAGAACAGACAATCCGCGAACAATGAAAAATGGCCGGTCATCATCAATTTCATACGCCAGATTCATTGCCCGAATAATGGCATTCATTCCATTCGAAGCAGCCCAAAGTGTTGCAATAATACCAAATGATAAAATCCCGCCATTATGCTTTTCCAATAATGTATCCAATGTAGAGTCTATAAAAGTTATTGTTTCACCCGGAGCAAAGTCACTAATAAAATACATAATATCCTCGGTTTTAAGTGGTAAATAGGGTAGTAAGGAAAACATCGTAATTAATAATGGAAATAGCGATAATAGAAAAAAATAAGCCAGTTGCGCCGAATACCCGAGAGAGTCGTGCCTTATAATTCTTCTATATAAATCCAACACCCAATTTATACTCTTTTTTATATTAATCATCGTATCACCTGTTCATTTTGGAACATCCAGCAATTTAAGAAAACTTACATCCTTCATTTGAGGTTTTTTTTATGAAAAAACATCGGCAAAACCCGGTAATGCTGTTTTCTATCATTGGTTTTCATTATTCGAATTTGCCTTTTCATACTCTTTACTTTCCTGTTCATCCGTAAATGTTTTTACTGTTTGCAGACTAAGTTCTTTTATTTCCGAAGCTTTTTCGGTAAGAAATTGGATATCACGATTAAATTGCTGAATAGAATTTCGAACTTGATCAAATTTTCCTTGGATTTCATCAATCGTTTTCCGCGGGTTTAAAATGACTCCCTTTATTTGTCTCGCCTTTTGTTTTCCTTCACTCAAAGCCTGTTGCCGAACCTCTTTATCGAATAAAGTGATCACACCACCGATTAACGCACCGTATATTATGCCCTTCACAAATTTATTATTCATCATGTCCCCCTCTTTCAGCCAATATAATTTTGGAAACGATAAAAGAGTAATTTTCTATTAATTATACTACAAACCATGCTCAGCCTTTATTTTTTCCAATAATGCCCGACATCCCATTGTTACCAAATGATATACTTGTTCAAAATTTCCTGTGTAGTAAGGATCCGGCACATTATTTTCATCCGCATCCGGAACAAAATCCATTAATTTTGCCACATAAGCCTTTGGATGTTCTTTTCGCAAACGTTGGATCCCTGAAAGATTGTCATTATCCATGGCAATAATATAATCAAACTTGTCTAAATCATCTGCTTCAATTTTCCTGGCAATTAGTCCTTCCCCGGAAATATTATATTTCTTTAAAATTTTTCTTGTACCGTGATGCGGACCTTCCCCAATATGCCAACCGCCAAGACCCGCCGAATCAATGAAAAATTTGTCACCAAGCCCCTCTTTATTTACGTAATCACGGAACACCGCTTCGGCCATCGGTGAACGACAAATGTTTCCAAGACAAACAAATAATACCCGTATCAAATTAATCACCTCATTTAAATCATCTACGGAGTCTGTCCGACGAATTTTTAACTTATGTTTATGAGTAGCTAACATGTTTTTGTGGACAGACTGACAAGACCTTACACTTTGCATTATAACAAAAAATCATTTCAACTGAACATCAGCTATGCTATGATTAACAATATCATTATTTTTTATCATTTTACATATAAATGAGCGAATGAAATCAAAAATCTGTAAGGGATCAAATCGGTATCCTCATTGAAGTATAGGAACATAAGCTAAATGCTTCATGTCCTTGTGGGACCAACATTGTACAAATTGACGCACCCATTTTGGTGGGAGTCTTTGACTTACCTACTAAGTATGAGATAAATTTTTGACAAGGGGGATAAGAATGGATTTATCAGTCAAAAGTAAGGAAAATATGGTGTATATGGTTGATAAAATATCGGAAAAATTAAATTTTATCAATACTGGTATAATGAAAGCCAGCCAATTTGACGAGGAAAAATACGAAGAACTTTTCGATATTTATCAACTTGTCATTAAGCGAGACCGTTTTTCACCAAACGAAAGACAAGCTATTGCTGAAGAGCTGGGATCCTTGCGAAAAAAATGAATAATAAGTAAAACAACCCTCATTTGTACGGAGGGTTTTCTTCATTAATAGGCGATAAGCTAATCTAAAGGTTCGGAAACTGGGGTTTCTTCATTATAAATGGTAAACTAAAGGGGATTAAAGCAAGCGCATCCGCATTGTGGCCAAGGTTTGTTCACTATAAATGGCGAACTAAAAAATAGGCTGTTTATTAAAAAACGATAAGGGTGGGAGTCGGATGGATTTATTTTGGCGAATTGCAGAAGAAAAAATTCAAAAAGCATATCAGGATGGGGAGTTTCGTAATTTAAAAGGGATGGGTAAACCGTTAAATTTGAAAGATGATTCAGGAATTCCTAAGGATTTGAGGATGGCATACCATATATTAGAGAATGCTGGTTTTAGTCCGGAAGAAGCCGAATTGAAGAAGGAAATTATGACCACCCAAGATTTATTGAAAAATTGTTTGAATGATGAAGAAAGGAAACAATTTGAGCAAGCATTATCAAAAAAATTATTACAATACAATTCGTTGCTGGCAAAGAAAAGAATCCGTACCAATTCATCTGTTTTTAAAAATTATCAAAGGAAACTTGAAGACCGGCTTTTAAAATGAAATTAGATAATTTTTTGGTATACTAGAACAATCAATGGAGAAAGAGTACAATAGAATATTGAAGGCAAATTTTTTAGTATTTGAAGGCGGTGCAGAAATGATTGTTTTAAAATCAAAACGTGAAATTGAAAATATGAGGGAGGCAGGTAAAATTCTTGCTTCTTGCCATAAAGAAATTGCAAAAATGATTGAACCGGGCGTAACTTCCTGGGATATTGAAGTGTTTGTAGATGAGTATTTAAAAAAACAAGGCGCAACACCGGAGCAAAAAGGTTATCACGGGTATAAGTATGCCACATGTGCAAGTATCAATGATGAAATTTGTCATGGATTTCCAAGAAAAACCCCATTAAAAAACGGAGATATTGTGACAATTGATATGGTTGTTAATTTAAACGGTGCTTTGGCCGATTCCGCTTGGTCATATGGTGTCGGTGAAATTTCCGAATTGAACAAAAAGTTGTTGGAAGTTGCAAAAAATGCATTATATTTAGGCATCGAAAAAGCAGTTCCGGGTAACCGAATCGGTGATATTGGTCATGCAATTCAAACATATGTGGAAAAAGAAGGGTTTTCCGTTGTCCGTGAATTTATCGGACACGGTATTGGACCATCGATGCATGAAAAACCGGATGTTCCCCATTTTGGTTTACCGGGAAAAGGACCGCGAATTAAAGAAGGGATGGTATTCACCATCGAGCCAATGGTCAATGTCGGGAAATATTTATCAAAAATGGATGCAAATGGTTGGACAGCCCGGACAATCGATGGAAAAAACTCGGCTCAATATGAACACACCATTGCGATTACCAAAGAAGGTACGTTGATTTTAACAGACCAAGATAATCTAGATTGATAATCATTAACTGTGGTGTCAGGGTGTTGGCGGGATCTTTCTCGATAAGAATTTTTGGGCGGGATGAATCTATTTTTGCCGATGAGACTTACTCTCGCCGACAATTTTGTGTGAGGACTTTTTTAGCGACGAGACCTGTTCTCGTCGTCATTTTTGGGCAGGATACTCCCTTTTTTGGCGACGAGACCCTTTCTCGTCGTCACTTTTGGGCAGGAAACTCCTTTTTTTGGCGACGAAACCATTTCTCGTCGTCGTTTTTGGGCAGGAAACTTCTTTTTTTAGCGACGAGACCTGTTCTCGTCGTCATTTTTGGGCAGGAAACTTCATTTTTTAGCGACGAGACCTGTTCTCGTCGTCGTTTTGAGGCGCGAAACTCCTTTTTTTGGCGACGAGACTCTTTCTCGTCGTCATTTTGAGGCGCGAAACTCCTTTTTTTGGCGACGAGACCCTTTCTCGTCGTCATTTTGCGGTGGAGAACTCCTTTTTTTGGCAACGAAACCATTTCTCGTCGTCGTTTTTGGGCCGGAAACTTCATTTTTTGGCGACGAGACCCCTTCTCGTCACCATTTTGAGGCGAAAATCGCTCGTTTTTAGCGACGAGACCCATTCTCACAGTCGTACAAAAAAGGCTCCCCGACCGGAGAACCCTTTTCGTATTAACTATATTTAATGACTGGAACTAGGTTGTCCCCATTTTTTATTGCTTAAGTAACCTAATAATAACACAACAGCTGTGACCACAATCGCAAAAATACGAGTAAGCACACCTTGCTCAATATTTAACAAATCTGCAATCCGTTCATCACCTGTAATCATATTACTGGCTGTCCAGGCTAATATCGCCGAACCAATATATGGTACAATGGAGAACCTTTCCATCAAACGAACAATTAATTTTGAGCCAAAAACCATAATTGGGATACTAACAAGAACCCCTAAGAAAATCAGTAAAATATGACCACCTGAAGCACCGGCGATTGCTACGACATTATCCAAACTCATAACCGCATCGGCCATGATGATTGTCCAAATCGCTTGCAATGTTGAGTCTTTTGCTTTTACATCTTTGCTATCATCGTGATTCACTAATACTTTGTAAGAAATCCACAGTAATAAAAGACCGCCGAAGAAATGTACATAGGGTATCCCCAACAGGACGGCAATAACACTGGCGAATAACACCCGCAAAACGACTGCCCCGGCTGTCCCCCATAAAATTGCCACATTTCTCTTTTTCTTTGGTAATCTTCTTGTGGCCATAGCGATGACAACAGCATTATCTCCGGAAAGAATAATATCGATCGCAATGATTTTTAATACAACAACTACAGTCGCTAATGACCAAGCAAGTTCCAACATCAATCCTTCTCTCTACCATATTTTAAAATAAACCATTGTCAAAAATTCTTTCAAGAACAACAATAAAAATCATGAAAATGACACTAAAATTATTCTATCTCTATTTTTTTTATCCATCAACAATAAAGTTTTTCATCATACGAATCGAATTTACTCTTAATGTCTCACATATCTTTATCTGTATGCAACTACCAAGTTAACAATTTTTGGCGCAAATAATGAAAAATATTTGTTACACATAAGAAAAGCACAAAATACTGCTTTCACAAGTATATGTATCTCCATGCAGTAACCAAGTTAACAATTTTTGGGGCCTACAATATGAAAATTTATCAGCTAATTTGTATTCTTAACCCCAAAGGCGCTAAATACAGCTTTCATATCCTTGTGGAGCGAGACAATAAAATTTAACCAGTGTTTCTATACGATAAATAAAGGGAAGATGCTACCTATCCCTCAATGTGGAATGAACATCTCCCCTTTTCTTAGTGACAAAGGTGATATACCAATTTTTTTACAAATCGTAAAATAATGCAACAACATTAAAAGAACCGCTCCCATATTCATTCCGACGATGATCCCATCCATGACAAAATGCTCATTTGAACCAAGAAAATAAATCATCAAAAAAGAAATAATCGTCGTCCATATATTATGTAAAAATGCATCTTTAACCAAGTTCATTCCAATCAAAAACGCTTGAAATGGAATGGTATAATAATGAAGAAAAAAATAAGGCAACATTAGCTGAAAAAAATAGGATGCTGTTGCTGAATTCACAAATATTCCCGTTAACTCATCGGCAAAATAGTAGAAGCCTATAGTGACAGGAATCCCATATAAAGAAGTCAATAAAATAACACGCTTCAACAATTGCAGTAATTGTTCATGGTTGTGACTGGCAAATGCTTGTGAAACATTCGGGATCAAAACGGTCATTAATGAATGGGCAATAAAGGCCGGAAAAAAGCCGATCGTCATCGCAACACCTGAAATTAACCCAAAATTTTCCGTCGCTTCTCCCATTGATAAACCGGCAGCAACTAAAGTATACTTAATCAAGAACGGTTGGATGGCATGGGTCAAAGAATGGAATATTCTCATGGCAGTTGTTGGCACGGAAACTTCCATTAAACTTTTCGCCAGTTGACTCTTAGGGATATTTACGGCAGGTCGGTTTTTTAAATACCTTAGCTGCAAAACATAAGCACTGATCAAATAAATAAAAACAAGCAGCTCGCCGCCAATTAATGAAAATAACGCAATCAAAATAGCAACTTCAAGCTGAAAATCAAACATTTGATATATAAATACAAGGATAAAAAGTTGTGTACTTCTTTTCAGCAAATTCGAAACAGCAACTTGTCCCATTTTTTGAATACCGACAAAATAACCCCGGGCAATGGAAGAAATCGATACAATCGGGACTAATAGCAAAATAACCCAGCGAATCAACGGGTGGATCTCACTAAAAATCGGGAAAATCATAAAAATTAGTATCGAAACCGTTAATAAAATTGAAATGAAAATTATTGTCAGTTTCATAGCATATTTTAACATGGTCAAATGATATAGTTCTTCTTTTTCAGCGATAAATTTTGAAATGGAAATTGGCAACTCCATGCTTGCAATGATCATGACAAGTCCAATTAATGGAATAATTGTCATGTATTGACCCACACCATATTCACCTAATTCTTTTGTTATCGTTAAATTAATTAAAAATTCAATACACTCACTTATAAAAGCTGTTGCTGCCAATAAAATGGTTCCTTTAAAAAAATTACTCATAAATAACTCCTTTGTGTCTCAATTGATTTTTTCTGCATGATATTAGCCGCTTTAACAGGCAGTAAGACCCCCGCCTCAAGATTAGGAGTTTACGAGAAAATATATGGGGGAATGAACTACCCGTTAAGGTCCGATTGGTAACTAACCATCAGAGGGGATAAAGAAAACCCCCATCACTTTGTTTCGATTACCGAAAACATATAGGATATTATATTTCTATGAGACAAGTTCAGAAATTATTAAATGAATTTTAGTAATACAGTTCAGCACTATCTTATTTTAAATATATAATACAAACATGCATTCTATTATTTTTCAAGATTTTCTTAGTAAATGTGAATTTTATGTGAAAATCAGTGTAAAACTAACTTTTATCACATTTTTGTAAAAAAAAATTGCTTTGAAATTAGTTATGAAAGTGCTATTATATTCATAGAAAGATTGTTCACTACAAAAAGATTTCAAAACTGTATCAGTAACAACATTTTACCTGTTATATATTTTTTTAAACAAACATGTGAAATAGTGAACAAATTATATTAATATAATTTTAGGAGGCATGAGAAATGACTCAATATTGGGAAGGCTTTAAACCTGGTAAATGGCAAGAAGAAGTTGACGTGCGTGATTTCATTATTAAAAACTTTACTCCTTACACCGGTGATGAAAGTTTCTTGGAAGGTCCGACTGAATCAACAAAACAACTTTGGGATCAAGTTATGGAATTATCGAAAAAAGAACGGGAAGCTGGCGGTGTATTAGACGCTGATACGAAAATTGTATCAACGATTACATCTCATGGTCCAGGGTATTTAAATAAAGACCTTGAACAAATCGTCGGTTTCCAAACTGACAAACCTTTCAAACGTTCATTAATGCCGTTTGGCGGTATCCGCATGGCAAAACAAGCATTGGAAGCATACGGTTTTGAACTTGACAAAGAAATTGAACATATTTTCACTGACTGGCGGAAAACTCATAACCAAGGTGTATTCGATGCGTACACGCCAGAAATGAGAGCTGCCCGTCATGCCGGAGTTATTACTGGTCTTCCAGATGCATATGGCCGTGGTCGGATTATCGGTGACTATCGTCGCGTTGCCTTATACGGTGTCGATTTCCTAATTGAACAAAAACAAAACGAATTAAATTATATTGGCGACCGTACAATGACTGACGATGTTATTCGTGAACGGGAAGAATACTCAGAACAAATTCGTGCTTTAAAAGAATTAAAACAAATGGCGTTAGTTTACGGCTATGATATCAGTAAACCGGCTACCAATGCAAAAGAAGCGATTCAATGGTTATATTTTGCTTATCTTGCAGCCATTAAAGAACAAAACGGTGCAGCAATGAGCCTTGGTCGTACTTCCACTTTCTTAGATATTTACATTGAAAGAGACATAAAAAATGGTACATTAACAGAAAAAGAAGCTCAAGAATTAGTTGACCATTTTATCATGAAACTGCGTCTTGTAAAATTTGCTCGTACACCTGAATACAATGAATTATATTCCGGTGACCCGACTTGGGTAACTGAATCCATCGGCGGTATTGCCCTTGACGGTCGTCCAATGGTAACAAAAACTTCATTCCGTTACCTGCACACTTTGGATAACTTAGGACCGGCTCCGGAACCGAACTTAACGATTCTTTGGTCAACAAAATTACCGGAAAACTTCAAGAAATATGCAGCAAAAATGTCGATTAAATCGAGTGCCATTCAATATGAAAACGATGATATGATGCGTGAAATCTACGGTGACGACTACGGTATTGCCTGCTGTGTATCTGCAATGAGAATCGGTAAACAAATGCAATTCTTCGGTGCCCGGGTTAACGTTGCAAAAGCTCTTCTTTATGCAATCAACGGTGGTGTCGATGAACGTATAAAAACTCAAGTTGGACCGAAATTTGCGCCAATCACTTCTGAATATCTGGATTATGATGAAGTAATGGATAAATTCGATACCATGCTTGACTGGTTATGTGAGCTTTATGTAAATACATTAAACGTTATTCACTACATGCATGACAAATACAGTTATGAACGTTTAGAAATGGCCTTACATGACCGTGAAATTTTACGGACAATGGCTTGCGGGATTGCCGGACTCTCTGTCTGTGCTGACTCGTTAAGTGCAATTAAATATGCAAAAGTAAAAACAATCCGCGACGAAAACGGGCTTGCAGTTGATTATGAAATCGAAGGCGACTTCCCTAAATATGGGAACAACGATGATCGCGTTGACCAAATTGCTGTATGGATTGTTAAAGAAGTGATGAGAAAGATTCGTAAACATCACACTTACCGGAATGCTGTTCCAACACAATCTGTCTTAACGATTACTTCAAACGTTGTATACGGTAAGAAAACCGGGAACACTCCTGATGGTCGTGAAGCCGGTAAACCATTTGCACCGGGAGCAAACCCAATGCATGGTCGTGATACAAAAGGTGCCCTTGCTTCCTTAACATCTGTTGCAAAATTACCTTATGAAGATGCTCTTGATGGTATTTCAAATACATTCACCATCACACCAAAAGCACTTGGTCGTGAAGATGAATCTCAAGTAAGTAACTTAGTCGGTATGCTGGACGGTTATATGACAAAACGTGGTCACCACATAAACGTTAACGTCTTGAACCGTGAAACCTTACTAGACGCTATGGATCATCCGGAAAAATATCCACAATTAACCATTCGTGTATCCGGATATGCCGTTAACTTTATAAAATTAACTCGTGAACAACAAATCGATGTCATAAATCGTACGTTCCACGAATCGATGTAGACAGAAAAGCGAAGGCGACTGTTTAGAAACTGATAAACTGGACTGCCCCCGTAACGAGATAAAGGAATCACGGCTTGAATAAGCCGATGATGACTTATCGACGTGAAGGGGCGGGAAGTTTAGCAGTTTCTAGGAGCCGGAGCTAGACAAATTAAGAGACGGAGAAGCCATCTAATCAGCTTCTCCTCCCCTTTAAAAAGCAAGGAGGATGCAAAATGGTAACAGGTCGGATTCATTCTGTTGAATCATTTGGTGCAGTAGACGGACCCGGGTTACGATATGTTGTTTTTACCCAAGGTTGCCTACTGAGATGCCAATATTGTCACAATGCGGATACTTGGAAAATCGGGAATGGCAAAGAAATGACCGTTCAAGAAATTATGGACGATGTATTATCCTATTTACCATTCTTTGAAGCAAGCGGCGGTGGTATTACAGTCAGCGGCGGTGAACCACTTTTACAAATGGATTTTTTAATTGAACTTTTCAAGGAATGCAAGAAACACGGCATTCACACAACGATTGACAGTTCAGGCGGACCATTTAACCGTCGCCCGAATTTTATGGAAAAACTCGATGAACTTTTGCAATATACGGATTTAATTTTGCTTGATTTAAAGCTTATCGATAGTGAGAAACATAAGTTTATCACAGGTATGACAAATGAACATATTCTTGACTTTGCCCAATATTTATCTGAAAAAAATATACCTGTCTGGATCCGTCATGTTTTGGTACCAACATTGAGCGACTTTGACGAAGACCTGTTGCGCCTTGCCGATTTTATTAAAACACTGAATAATGTTGAAAAAATTGAAGTCTTGCCATATCACAAACTAGGTGTTTATAAATGGGAAAGCCTAGGATTGGAATATAAATTAAAAGATGTTGAACCACCTTCCCAAGAACGAGTAGAAAATGCAAAAAGAATTTTAAACGCAGCTTTAGCACATGCGTAATCCTTCCCCTTTTATATATAGATGACTCATTAAAAAAGCAGGTATCCCCCGCCTGCTTTCTTAGTTTTTACAAAAACTTTCCACAGCATATTCCTGAACAATCATGACCATATTAAAGTACTTTTGAAATTAGGTAAATACACCTTTTTCCTTTTAAAAGAATACAATACAGAAATTCATGTAAAGGGATGAGGAGTATGGCGGTTTCATTTCCTGTGTCAATTAAAACAGAAAAGGTTCAGGGCGGGCCGGACATCGTTGTTTATTATCCGGTTGTGTATCATCTCAAGAATAAACAAGCGGAGCATTTAATGAACCGTGCGATAGTAAACGCAACACAACAATTAATAAACACATTATTTGGCGACATACCGACAACATTAATAAGCATGCTCGGAACCTATGAAATCAAAAATAACCAGCGCGATGTGTTAAGCCTAAGCCTTGCTAATTACGGTTATCATGATCACGCTGCCCACGGGATGACTTATATCAAGTCTTTAACCTTTGATTCAAAAACCGGCCAGCAGTATCAGTTAGCCGACTTATTTAAACCGGGAAGTAATTATGTTGGGCGGTTATCCCGGTTAATTAAAGAACAAATTGCTAAGCGGGACATCTTTTTACTGGACGATTTTAAACAGATTCGTCCTAATCAAGATTTTTATATAGCTGATAAAGCACTGGTAATTTATTTTCAACTTTATGAGATTACCCCATATGCTTTTGGTTTTCCGATGTTCCCAATTTCTGTATATGATTTGATGGAGGTAATTAATGAAGAAGGACCATTAGGGAAAATGGCGGTGAACAATTGAGTCTTAATTTTACTTTCAAGCCAGCTGCGAGTAAGGGTTGTTTCCTCTTCTCTAATCTCCCTTAGCAAAAAATCCATGAGATCTGTAATGGTTGATCACATTTGCGAGAGCCTCTTCTCTGATCTTCTTTACCAAAAATCCCCAGGAGAGCTGTAAGGGGGATTACATTTACGAGATCCCCTTCTCTATAACCTTCCTTACCCAATAAAAAGTCTCAAGGAGGAAGTAAGGGTTGAGAGAGACTCTTCACTGATCCTCCCTACCAAAAATTTCCAAGAGAAATGTAAGGGTTGATTTTCGTTTGCGAGCGCCCCTTTCTCCTCGGCATTTTGCCTATTCTTACAAAACTCGCGATGAGTCGGCCTTTCTTCTATTTAAACCAGCCCTTTTCCTTAAATTTGGTAATGGCTTCAATGCGGTTACTCACATGTAATTTTTCAAGAATGACCGATACATAATTTCGGACGGTTCCTGTTGTGAGAAATAGTGTTTTGGCAATTTCCTGCGTATTTTTCCCTTCTGCAATCAACTTGATGACCTGTTCTTCCCGGGCTGTTAGCGGATTTACTTCACTATAGGCAAGTTCAACCAGCTCCGGATCATAAACCTTTCGTCCATCCATAATCACCCGAATCATATTCGCCAATTCCTCGCTGGGACTGTCCTTTAATAAATAGCCGCTGACACCCGCTGCTCTTGCCCTTTCAAAATAACCTGCCCGAGCAAATGTTGTTAAAATAATTACTTTGCAAGGATCCGTTTTTAATTGCTCTGCTGCCTCCAAACCGTTCATAACCGGCATTTCAATATCCATAATACAAACATCCGGCTTGTGTTCCTTTACCAGCTTTAATACTTCTTCCCCATTTCTGGCCATCCCAACAACCTGCATATCTTCTTCCAAATCGAGCAGAGAACCGAGCGCCCCCAATAACAACCGTTGATCCTCTGCTATGACAATCCGTATCATAATACCTCCCCCTTATGAAAAAGCGGAACCCAAATCTTCAAATTAGTTCCATTTGAACGATCAATTGCTAAATTTCCGTTGACAAACTCTAGTCTCTCCCTCATCCCTCGAAGACCATGACCTTTTATGGAATCGAGTTGATCCGGAATGCCCACCCCGTTATCCCGGATGTGAATCGATACTTCACTTGGCGAATGGATAATTTGTACCTCACAGACGGTTGCATTACTATGTTTTACCACATTTGTCACAGCTTCCTTTAAACACATACTCAGCACATGTTCAACAAATAAAGGTGTAGATGGAAGTTCCGGATTCCCAATTAATTTAAACTCCATCTCTGCCGACTCAATCATCTGTTGGGTCTGTAACACTTCTTCTTTCAACCTTATCCGTTTCATCATGGAAACCATGTCACGAACTTCCTTTAGGGCTGTCCTTGCCGTTTGATGAATATCATAAATTTCCCTTTTTACTCGATTGGGATCTTTATCCAGCAGCTTCCCGGCTAAATCACTCTTTAAACCGATCAGTGACAGCTTTTGACCAAGAGTGTCATGGAGATCACGGGCTATCCGTTCACGTTCCTCAATTACCATCAACTGAGAGATCCGTAGATTCGCATCCGCCAGCTCTTGTTCCAGTTGTTCGCGTTTGTTCCGATTATACATAATGAACGGTAACAATATGACTCCTGTTACACTGATTACAATAAATGGCAACTGTGAGAAAAAAATTTGCTTTTGAATAAAAAAGCCGGCAACGACCGAACCGATTGTTGTTACAAGATTGATAATGTACAAGGTAATAAACCCGGCTTTCCCTTGAATATTTCCAATGAAAAATGCCAGAAACAGTGAAAAATACACATAACCAAAATATAAAGTCAACAAAGTACTTAATATGATTTCTACCGCTACAGAAACATAAACCGTCCAGCCCTTTTTTATAAAAGCGAGTCTGTATACGGCAAAAAATAACATAATCATGATAATCCCAATCACAATTTCAGTGGGCGTGGATGAAACGATAACAAAATAAAATGGCAGAAGACAAAAGATGATCCACGCATAAATACTAATTCCGGTATTTTTTGAAAATATTTGATACCATTTTTGCATCGGTCTTTCCCCTTGTATACAGACTTTTTAGTAAGTATATCAAAAAACCCTTCTCGAATTAAATGGAAGGGCATTTTAAAGGGACATTTTTTATACGTTCCGGCTAGGATGTAAATTCGACGTAGCGGGAAATTTTAAGAATTAAGGATACGTGTAAATCGGCTCTGCCTTCGCATAAAGGCTCGTCACTCACCAAGTTTTCTTTACTTTTCTTGAATGTTCGGTCTTCCGATACCCAAATGTAAACGGGCTCCTGTTGTTTTTATTCGTTCTTTATATTCTTTAAAACTTAAGAAGGACATGGTCTCTTGATCATATAAACGAAAGCGAATCGATTTTAGACTTGTTGCCAAAGTAATGGTTGTTGCTTTTTGCAATGGCGGTGTTGATTCATGTGCCTCTTCTAAGTGATAGTTCGGTATTCTTGGAGCTAAATGGTGAACATGGTGGTAGCCGATACTTCCTGTTATCCATTCCAAAACTTTCGGAAGCTTGTAATATGAACTCCCTTCGACTGCGGCTTTTACGTAATCCCATTCTTCTTCATTTTCGAAATAAGAATCCTCAAAGGTATGTTGGACATAAAATAGCCAAATACCGAGTACACCGGCGATATACATAATAGGCACTTGAACAATTAAAAATGATTGCCAGCCGATCGCCCAAATTAACAACACATAAATGGCAACAATGGAAACATTAATTAAATACGTATTCCACCGTTCCTTCCGTTTTGCGCCTTTCCGATTAAACCGGTTCGATATGAAGAAAAGATATAGCGGGCCTAGCCCAAATAATATAAACGGATTTCGGTAAAGTCTATATCCCAACTTTTTCCAAAATGATGCTTCGGTATATTCTTGCACCGTCATGACCCAAACATCACCTGTGCCCCGTTTATCTAAATTGCTGCTTGTTGCATGGTGGATGGCATGATCTCGTTTCCATTTTTCAAAGGGAAAGTGTGTAATAATTCCGGTAATCGTCCCAACAACTCGGTTTGCTTTACCGTTTTTAAAAAATGACATATGTGTACAATCGTGGAAAATGATAAAAATCCGGACAACAAAGCCTGCCGCAATGACAGAAAAACATAAAGACAGCCAAATGGAAATCGCCAAACTTTGATAGGCAAGAATCCAAAGCAGAAGAAAGGGAACGATTGAATTAATGATTTGTAACACACTCTTTCTCGTTTCAGACTTTGCAAAAGGGGCAACACTCTTTTTCAATTGTACCTGTTTTTCTTTATCCTTGCTCATATTTTCCTCCTAAAATAATGATTCTTTAATTTTCTATTTTAGAAGGAAAACTTTGTCTTTATTAGTCATAAACGTCAAGAGATGAGTATGATAAATGTCATATGTTTTGGTTTTTCATTATGAAAAATGGTTGCACGAGACGCCTATTTTTCAAAAAAACTAAGGCTCAAACTGCAATACATTGTGTCTTCATACGATATTTGGTGCAAATCTTTCCATAAAACCTTTTTGGATTCTAAGCAAAAATCAATATAAAAACTTTGCGATTAGACTAGCCTCAATTTGCAACGTCCCCGGCTCAATCGGTGTGCTGGCCCCGGCAACTTTTTCCAGGGTAAAAGTTTGATAAGGGACAGGGACCACACCTTGCCTTGTCTCCGTAATTTCAATTGGAATCGGTTGAAAAACAACACCCAACCCATTTGTGATTGTTCTCGCCTTCGCGTGCGCATCTGATAATGCCAACGTCAAAGCCTCATGATATTTTGCCGACCGATTCGATGTATCAAAGCGAATATTAAAAATGATATTTGCCCCTTGTGCCACCGATGTATCGACAACAAGCCCGATTTGACCAATGTTTTCGACCCGAACTTCCAATAAATGCCGGACTTCATAGGCACGAAAAATCTGCTTTCCATCGACAAAATCATATACATTGTCAATCCGGTATTCCACCGACCGGATATGATTCTGATTGATGCCAAGTGCAAGCAGCGCCTGGATGACATTGTTTGAGGCAACACTATTTTCAGCCTGTGCTGTCTGTAAATTTTTATTTTCTCTCACTATACCAATTGTGATGAATGCCAAATTCGGTTCGACATGCACTTTTCCCTCACCAAAAACAGTAAGCACATTGGCATTTCTCATTGGCAGCCCATTCCGATAATAAACCATCGCCCACACCTCCCTTCCCTTGATATATATTCGAGCCTCTTGCGTTTTGTTAAATTTTCCTGCTACCATAAATAAAATTTTACCGTTATAATGAAAAGGATGTCTATTAAAGAACGATATGCTTGGCTGATTTTCTTCGTTCGTTATTGATTTTAAATTATTATAAAAAAGATGTTTATCAAAGAACGGTATGAGTATTTAATTTAAAGGAGTGCCTTATGAGTATTTTAAATGTAGAAAAATTAAGTCATGGCTTTGGCGACAGGGCCATTTTTGAAGATGTTTCATTCCGGCTGTTAAAAGGGGAACATATTGGCCTTGTCGGTGCCAATGGAGAAGGTAAATCAACATTTATGAATATTATTACCGGGAAATTGCAGCCGGATGAAGGGAAAATTGAATGGGCAAAACGGGTTCGGGTCGGCTATCTTGACCAACATGCTGTCCTCGAAAAAGGGATGACGATTCGTGATGTGTTAAAAAGTGCATTCCAATATTTATTTGATATGGAAGAAGAAATGAATGCGTTGTTTGCCAAAATGGGGGAAGCCTCACCGGAAGAGCTTGAAGCTTTGCTGGAAGAAACCGGAACAATGCAAGATTTGCTAACCCATAACGATTTTTATTTAATCGATGCAAAAGTGGAAGAAATTGCCCGTGGTCTTGGGTTGACGGATATTGGTCTTGACCGTGATGTTCATGATTTAAGCGGCGGTCAACGGACAAAAGTATTGTTGGCGAAATTGCTGTTGGAAAAACCGGATATTTTATTACTGGATGAGCCGACCAACTTTTTGGACGTTCAGCATATTGAGTGGTTGAAACGGTATTTACAGGAATATGAAAATGCTTTTATCTTAATCTCCCATGATATTCCCTTTTTAAATAGTGTAATCAATTTAATTTATCATATGGAAAATCGGGAACTCACCCGTTATGTCGGCAACTATGATGATTTTTTGCGCGTTTATGAAATGAAAAAGCAACAATTGGAAGCGGCATTCAAAAGACAACAACAGGAAATTGCCGAGTTGAAAGATTTTGTTGCTCGGAATAAAGCCCGTGTTGCAACAAGAAATATGGCGATGTCGAGGCAGAAAAAGCTAGATAAAATGGAAGTGATTGAACTTGCTGCAGAAAAGCCAAAACCTTCCTTCAAGTTTAAAGAAGCTCGTACAGCCGGCCGGGTTATTTTTGAAACAAAGGACTTGGTTATCGGCTACAATGGCGATCCGCTCTCGAAAGCTTTGAATTTGAAAATGGAACGCGGCCAAAAAATTGCCATTGTCGGGGCGAACGGGATTGGGAAAACGACCTTGTTAAGGAGTATTCTTGGCGAAATTGCCCCGGTGTCAGGTCATGTAGAGTTAGGCGATTATCTTCATATCGGTTATTTTGAGCAAGAAATCAAAACAGCTATTGCCAATACTTGCCTGGATGAAATCTGGAACGAATTCCCCCATATGACTCAATATGAAGTGCGTGCAGCCCTTGCCAAATGCGGTTTGACTACGAAACATATTGAAAGTAAGGTTGATGTGTTAAGCGGTGGTGAAAAAGCGAAAGTCCGTTTATGCAAACTGATTAATAGAGAATCGAATGTCCTTGTCCTCGACGAACCGACGAACCATCTTGACGTTGACGCCAAAGAGGAGTTGAAACGTGCCTTGAAAGAGTACAGAGGCAGCATCCTTCTCATAAGCCATGAACCGGAATTTTACGAAGATATTGTCACGAATGTGTGGAACGGGGAAACGTGGACGACGAAGGTATTATAATGTTTATTTTTAAGGATCTTATTTTGAGGTCCTGGTTTTTATTTAAGATTGTGGTCATGATTCCTGTCTGTTGAAAATTCCAAATTCATGGTCGATAAAGGTTTTTCAGAATCCCATTTAAAGATCCTGATTTTTATTAGAAATCGTGATTGTGATTCCGGTTTGAAAATCCCAAGTTCGAGCTATATACTTAAAATGAAACCATAAAGGGAGGGAACATCGTTTGAAATTCGTTGGCTTATCAGGTGCATTAACAGGGCATAAAACTTCACACATGGTTTTTAAAGTACTCCATGCCGCAAAATTGCAAAATCAAGATATTGAAATAGAATTGATTGATTTAAAGGACTATGATGTGGAATTCATGCGGGGTTATCCACTTTCCTATTATAATGATGACACACAACTTGTTGTAAATAAACTACTAGAAGCGGACTGTATTGTTATTGGAACGCCAATCTACCAAGCTTCCATTTCCGGCAGTTTAAAAAATTTGTTGGATTTTTTACCTGAAAGAGCTTTTCGGGATAAAATTGTCGGGTTTATTTCAACTGCCGGTTCTGATAAATATTTTCTCGTCGCTGAATATCATTTAAGACCCATTATTCAATTTCTTGGAGGCGTTGTACCTTCCCGAAATGTATTTGTTCCCGACAGTAGTTTTAATGTTGAAAGCGAAATTGATGACGATCTTATTGATAGGAGAATTATGAAATTTTCCGAGGAATTCTTGAAGTTGTCAAAGAAGTAAATGCGTTAGGGGTCTGTGCGATGAACCTCTTTTAGCGTGTGATCATGCATGGACTTGAATAATTCTATCGCTAATTTTTATACATGCTATATCGTAGCTATTACCAGTTGTGGCATTCTGTCGGACAGACTCATGGAGCATTTCTCGGGGACAGCTTGCCATTCTTCTATGCAAAATTTGCTTTGTCAGCCGGTCTCGATACCAATTTTTCATTACTTTGCACTTAATTTGGTTTTTAGAACCCGTCTCGATGCTAGATTTCGTTTTTTCAACGCTTGATTTTTCACCGACAGCCGTTCTTGCAGTCAATTTTTCATTCTTCAAATCATAATTTGGGATTGAGACCCTTTCTATGAGACAGTTTCGCTTTGTTTTCCACTTGTTTTGTCCCATAGAGCCCGTCTATGGGACAGTTTCGCTTTGTTTTCCACTTGTTTTGTCCCATAGAGCCCGTCTATGAGACAGTTTCGCTTCTATTTTTGATAGTTTTGTCCCATA
>JAAROH010007900.1_pt1 | contig 24430 bp, 19 predicted proteins | sample 7248631 | NCBI WGS metagenome assembly JAAROH01 (sample SAMN09772309, study PRJNA484901) | compost metagenome | isolation source: Vermicomposting unit | place: India
GCCTAGGACACCACCCTTTCACGGTGGCGGCACGGGTTCGAATCCCGTTGGGGTCGCCAATGGCAAAGCACCCGGCGCTGGCAGGAGCCAGCGCCGGGTGCTTTCTTCTCCTGGATGGAAATCGCAGGCGGCCCTTACAAAATTCGACAGCTTTCGGCAAGGCCGTTGGGTTACACTGGATGCTGCAACATCGCCTGCAGAGGGTGATCGCGTGGCATTCTCCCGGTCGTCTGATCGTCCCGAGCCGTCCGGCCGGAGGTGGACGGGCCTTCAGGGGTGGCTGCAACGCCGCCTGTCGTGGGTGTGGCGCCCGCTTCTGTACGCCGGGATCGTGATCGCGTTCCTCATGGGCCGGGCACAGCCGGTCAGCCCCGCAGCGCCGTTCAGCATCGCCTTCTACACGGCGGTGCGGGCGGCGGGGTTCGGCGGGCTGGCGGCGCTTCCCGTGGCCCTGGCGCTGCTGGGCGGCGCCGCGCTGGTCCAGCCGCTCTCCGTGTTCGCCACCACGGCCGTGGCCATCGGCCTGGTCCACACCCTGGGCGGGCTGACGCAGGTGAGCCCTCGGCACAGTCCGCTCATCGGCGCCCTGCTTGCCGCCGCGGTGGCGGCGGGCCAGGGAATCCTGCAGAACCCCGCAGTCGGCACGGTGCCGCTCGCGTTCTGGTCCAGCCTCACCGGCGTGCTCGCGCTCCTCTTCACCCTGGCCGTGTCCGACCTGAGGCAGGGCAGGTACCCGGAAGGCGCGCCGCTGGATCTGCCGGTCCCCGCCATCATCCTGCTGGCATCCGCCCTCACCGGGTTGCAGGACCTGACCCTGTGGGGACGGCTTTCGCTGCACGGCGTCTTCGCGGGGCTGGCGGTGCTGCTCTGCGCCCACGCGGGCGGAATGGGCTGGGGCGCCGCCGCGGGGGCGGTGATCGGCATGTCGTCCTTCCTCACGGTGCTCGCACACCCGCCGGGCACCGGCATGTTCGGCCCGCCGACCCTTTCGGACAGCCAGGCGATGGCGTACGTTGTCGCCGGTTTCCTGGGCGGCGCGTTCCGCGACCTCAGGAAGCCGGGGGTGGGCCTGGCGTACGCATTGGGATTTCTCTCGTACAGCATGGCGACGCAGGGACAGGGGGCCGTGCTCGAGGCCATGGCCCTGTCGGCCGGCACCGCCACGCTGCTGTTCTGGCTGCTGCCGTCGGCCTGGGCGGTGCGCCTGCCGCAGGCCCTGCGCAGCGAGCGCGCTGCTCCGCCTGAGCCGGATGCCGGCGCACCCGTCGACGGCACCGTGCGCGAGGCCCGTGAACGGCTGCTGGCGGTGGCGCAGGCCCTGAGGGAGATTCAGCGCACCTACACGCAGGTGGCCGCCGTGGCATCCCCGCCGGCGCCTGTCCTGGAGCGCCGCCTGCGGTCACTGAAAGAGCAGGTCTGCCAGTCCTGCTCCCTCCGCGCACAGTGCTGGGAGCGGGACGCGGACGAGACCCGGCAGCTGATGGACGACTTGTGGCGACGGATCGATCTGGAGGGCCCGCTGCCGCTGTCCCCGCTGCCGGACCAGCTGGAGGCCCGCTGCATTCACCCCGCGCAGGTTGCGGTGACGCTCAACCACCTGTACGACCTGGAGCGGTCCGACCGCGCCCTGGCCCGACGGCTCGAGGAGGGCAGGGCTGTGGCGGGAGAGTACATCCACAGCGTCGCCCGCATGCTGGACCGCATGGCGGAGGACATTGCAGCGGGGGGCAGGCCCGGCCGCGCCATGCCGGCGGTGTTCACGGCGACGGCCGCGGTGGCCCGCATGCCGAAGCGGGGCGGCCACATCTCCGGCGATTCGGCGGTCACGGGGCCCCTCTCGGGCGGGCGGTTCCTGCTGGCGCTCAGCGATGGCATGGGCGTCGGCCGCGAGGCGGCGGTGCAGTCCGGCGAGTGCGTCCGCCTCCTGCAGCAGTTGCTGGATGCCGGGTTCAACGCCGAGGTGGCGGTGAAGACGGTCAATTCCGTGCTCCTCCTCCGAGGGCCCGGGGATACGTTCGCCACGCTGGACCTCGCAGTCCTCGACCTGGCCACCGGTCAGGCCGAGTTCGTCAAGGTCGGGGCCGCACCCAGCTTCGTGCGCCGCGGCGGCGACGTGACGGTCGTGCGCGTTCCCGCGCCGCCGGCCGGCGCCGTCCCGGACGTGGAGGTGGAGCCGGAGCGGCGGGTGCTGGGCGACGGCGACCTCATCGTGATGGTCAGCGACGGCGTCCTGGAGGCCGCCCGCGATCAGGAGGATAAGGAGCGGTGGCTATTGGAGCAGCTGAGCCGGGAGCAGAGCGCGGACCCCGAGGAGGTGGCCGAGCGCGTGCTGGCCCGTGCCCTTGAACTGACGCCCGCGCCGGAGGACGACCTCACCGTCGTGGTGGCCCGGATGGCCCTCGCGGACGGCGCGGCGGAAGCGGCGCCGCGGCCGAAGCCATCGGGCCAGTGGGTCCCCGCCATGACGGCTCCCCGCGGGGGCCCGGGCGGCAACGGGGGCAGGCGCGCACGCAGGCGCTGACGGACGGAAAGCTGCACGGAAACCGGAAGGGAATCCCCGGCCGGTGTCGAAACGGGAATCGGCACCTGGGCCGGGGATTGGCGTGGAGGGGGGGTGACCGGGTGCCGCTGCTCGATCGGGTGCGCGAATACGTGGTCCGGCACGGGATGCTCGAGCCGGGCGATCGGGTGATCGTGGCCGTCTCCGGGGGCCCTGACTCTCTGGCGCTCACGCACGTGCTCTACCGCCTGGCCCCCGCGTGGCGGCTTTCTCTGCACCTTTTTCATCTAGACCACGGCCTGCGCGGCGAGGCGTCGCGGGCGGATGCCGCCTTCGTCGCCGACCTGGCCCGGGAGCTTTCGCTGCCGCTGACCACGGTAACGCTCCGCCCCGGCGAGTTGGAGGCCATGCGGGGTTCGCTCGAGGACAACGCCCGCCGCCGCCGGTACGCGGAGATGGCCCGCCTCGCGGCGGCCATCGGGGCGCAGCGGGCCGCCACCGGCCACAACCGGAACGACCAGGCGGAAACGGTGCTGATGCGGCTGCTGCGGGGCAGCGGTTCCACCGGCCTTGCCGGCATCCCGCCCGTGCGGCGGGAGGGCGGCCTGACCATCATCCGGCCGCTGCTGGGCGCCTCGCGGCAGGAGATCCTGGCGTACTGCCGGGCGCACGGGCTCACGCCCCGCATGGACGCCACCAACCTGCAGGGGGACTTTGAGCGCAACCGGATCCGGCTGGAGATCCTGCCGGCCCTGACGGAGCGGTTCGGCGACGCGGTGGTGGACAACCTCGCCCAGACGGCGGACCTGCTCCGGGAGGAGGACCGGCTGCTCGCGGAGCTCACCCGGGAGGCCTGCGCCCGCTGCGGGTGGCGGGAGACCGGGGAGGCGACCGGCGAGCCGGTGGTCGAGCTGGACGGGACGCGCCTGGTGCAGGAGCCTCTGGCCCTGGCCCGGCGGATCGTCCGGATGGCCGTGCAGCGGGTGAGCGGCTCGGCCTACGGCCCGGGGCTCTCCGCTGTGACCCGGGCCCTGGAGCTGGCCGGCCGGACGGAGGGCAGCCACTGGCTGGACCTGCCGCAGGGGGTTCGCCTGTCCGTGGCTTACGGCCGCTGCCGGTTCGCGCGGTCCCATCCGCAACTGGGGCCGGGGGCGGAGGCGTTGGAACAGGTCTGGCCGGTGGCCGTGCCGGGCGAGACGGCGATTCCGGCCCTGGGCGTGACGGTGGCGGCGGAGCTGGTTCCGCCGTCCGCGATGCCGGCGCGGCTGCCGGACGACGAGATGTGGCTCGACCGGGACCGGCTTCCGGGGCCGCTGGCGGTGCGGACGCGCCGTCCCGGGGACCGGCTCTGGCCGGCGGGCATGCAGGGTTCCAAGAAGCTTCAGGACATCCTGGTGGATGCGAAGGTGCCCCGGGACCAGCGGGATGGTCTGCCGCTGCTGGTTGCGGGCGATACTGTAGTCTGGGTGCCCGGGGTGATCCGGGACCGCCGCTTCCGACCTGACGCCGGGACGCGTTCGGCCGTGCGGGTGACGGTCCGCAGGCGTCCGGAGGGGTCTGGCGGCGATTGAAGCCCTCTGGCGTCGGTTGCTCCGGTGAATTGAATATGGTACACTGAACAAGTATCTTTTGCGGCCATACAGCCGACTCAATGGTTGAGCAAGAGTATCTCCGCATGCCCTGAGGCGTTAGCCCTGCGGAAGGAGGGGCCCGGCAGACTTGAACAAGCTATTTCGCAGTCTCGCCTTCTATATGCTGATTCTGGTCATCTCCGTGGCGATTGCCGTCCAACTGGGAGGGACCAGCCAGCAGACCACCCAGCTGCTGTACTCAGACCTGGTGAGGTACATTCAGCAGGGGGAGGTCAGGAGCATCACCCTGAGCGGCGCGTACGCTGAGGGCGAGCTCGTGAGCGGCGAAAAGTTCACCGTACAGCTCCCCCCGAGCTCCTCGCAGGCGCCGCTGGTGGAGATGCTGCAGCAGCATCCGAACATCAAGCTCGACTTCCGGCAGGACAACACGTCCGGCATCTGGGCCATGTTGCTGCAGACCCTGGTGCCGGTCGTGCTGGTGCTTCTCGCGTTCTTCTTCATCATGCAGCAGACCCAGGGGTCCGGGAACCGGGTGATGCAGTTCGGCAAGAGCCGGGCGCGCCTGGTGACCGACGACCGCAAGCGGGTGACCTTCGACGACGTGGCCGGCATCGACGAGGTCAAGGAGGAGCTGGCCGAGATCGTCGACTTCCTGAAGCACCCGAAGCGGTACCTGGAGCTGGGCGCCCGCATCCCCAAGGGCGTGCTGCTGTACGGGCCACCCGGAACGGGCAAGACGCTCCTGGCCAAGGCGGTGGCCGGCGAGGCGGGGGTGCCGTTCTTCTCGATCTCCGGTTCGGACTTCGTCGAGATGTTCGTCGGCGTCGGCGCCAGCCGGGTGCGCGACCTGTTCGAGCAGGCGAAGAAGAACTCGCCCTGCATCGTGTTCATCGACGAGATCGACGCGGTGGGCCGTCAGCGGGGCGCCGGCTACGGCGGCGGCCACGACGAGCGGGAGCAGACGCTGAACCAGCTGCTGGTGGAGATGGACGGCTTCTCGGCCAACGAGGGGATCATCATCATCGCGGCCACCAACCGTCCCGACGTGCTTGACCCGGCCCTGCTCCGGCCCGGCCGGTTCGACCGGCAGATCGTCATCGACCGCCCGGACCTGAAGGGGCGGCTCGCCATCTTCCAGGTGCACGCCAAGGGCAAGCCCCTGGAGCCGGACGTGGACCTGGAGGTGCTGGCCAAGCGAACGCCCGGCTTCACGGGCGCCGACATCGCCAACCTGATGAACGAGGCCGCCCTGCTGGCCGCCCGCCGGCGCAAGAAGAAGATCTCCATGCAGGACGTGGAGGACGCCATCGACCGCGTGCTGGCCGGCGGGCCCGAGAAGAAGTCCCGGGTGATCTCCGAGAAGGAGAAGCGGGTCACCGCGTACCACGAGGCCGGCCACGCGGTGGTGGGCCACATGCTGCCGCACATGGACCCGCTGCATAAGATCACCATCATCCCCCGGGGCCGGGCGATGGGCTACACCCTGTTCCTGCCGGTGGAGGACCGCTACAACATCTCCAAGTCGGAGATCCTCGACCGCATGACCATGGCCCTCGGCGGCCGGGCCGCGGAGGAGATCACCTTCGGTGAGATCACCAGCGGCGCCCAGGACGACATCGAGCGCACGACGCAGTGGGCGCGCCGCATGGTCACCGAGTGGGGCATGAGCGAGAAGCTCGGCCCGCTCACCTACGGCATGAAGCAGGACGAGGTCTTCCTCGCGCGCGACATGACCCGGCTGCGCAACTACTCCGAGGAGGTCGCCGGGCTGATCGACGAAGAGGTGCGGAAGTTCGTCCACATGGCCTATCAGCGGGCCATCGACATCCTCACCGAGCACCGGGACGCCCTCGAAAAGGTGTCGGAGGTCCTGCTGGAGAAGGAGACCTTGGAGGGCAAGGAACTGCAGGATCTGCTGGAGCAGCTGCTGCCGCCCCGGCCCAAGCCCGAGCCGCTGAAGCCGCGGATGGTCGGCGGCGGCACCTCGCAGGTGGCTCCTGCCTTCTGATCAGCGCCTGATGCCCCCGCCATGGAGATGGCGGGGGTTTTTCGCAGGGAAAGGGGATGTGCACGAATGGGCCGTGCCTACGCGGGCTACCCGATGCCTTCCTGCCACGCGCTCATACGGGACGGGGACCGGGTGCTCCTGGTGCAGCGGGCGACGCCGCCGCTCCAGGGGTACTGGGGACTCCCCGGTGGCCGGGTGGAGCTGGGGGAGACGGTGGAGCAGGCGCTCCTGCGGGAGGTCCGGGAGGAGACGGGGCTGCAGGTGGACATTGAGCGCTATCTGGGCTACATCGACGCGATCGACCGCGATGAGGCGGGGCGGGTGCGCTACCATTACGTGGTGCACTACTTCACGGCCCGGCCGGCGGGGGGCAGCCTGCGCGCGGCCGACGACGCAGCCGACGCCCGCTGGGTGGCCCTGTCAGAAGTCGGCGGTCTGCCCCTCACCGACGCGGTGCAGCTGTGCCTTAACTGGGACCGCCAGGAAGCGCCGCCCCGCGCCGGGGCAGACTAAGGCCAGGAAGGAGGGTTCCCGTTGGCGGATCACTTCACCCGCTTCCCCCTGCACGAGGGCGTCAACCTCTACGTGCAGCCGACGCGCAAGTTCAAGACGACGACGGTCTATATCTACTTCCACATGCCGCTGGAACCTGTGACGGTGACCTACAACGCGCTGCTGCCGATGGTGCTGGCCCGGGCCTCGGCCGACTTTCCCACCACTGCGGCGCTGTCCCGACATCTGGATGAGCTGTATGGCGCGTCCTTCAGCGTCGACGTCGCCCGGCGCGGCGAGGTGCAGTCCATCGTCTTCCGCCTGGAGGTGGCCGGAGACCACCACATCCCGGGCGAGCGCGGGCTCCTCCTGCGGGGCCTGGACGTGCTCGCCAGCGTCATCACCCGCCCGCTGCTGGTCGGCGACGGCTTCCGGCCCGACTACGTCGAGCAGGAGCGGAACAACCTCCGGCAGATGATCGAGGGGCTCATCAACGACAAGCGGCGCTATGCGATGGTCCGCTGCACCGCCGAGATGTGCGCGGGTGAGCCCTTCGCCCTGCACCGGCTGGGCCGGGTGGAGGATCTGGAGGGCGCCACCCCGCAGAGCCTGCTGGCGCACCACCGACGGGTGCTGACGGAGGCCCCGGTGGACATCTTCATCCTCGGCGACGTCGACCCCGAACAGGTGGCGCAGGAGGTCCCCCGGCGGCTGCCGATTCCGGCCGGGGAGCGCCGGTTCCCCGACACCCTGGTCAAGCGCCGGCCGGACGGGCCCGTGCGCGCGGTGGTCGACCGGATGGACGTCAACCAGGGCGTGGTGGTCATTGGCTTCCGCACCGGGATCACGCTCCGGGACGAGCTGTACTTCCCGATGCTGGTGGCCAACGGCGTGCTCGGGGGTTTCTCCCACTCCAAGCTCTTCCAGGAGGTGCGGGAGAAGCGTTCGCTGGCCTACTTCGCCTACTCGGCCATCGAGACGGTGAAGGGCGTGGGATACATGTACGCCGGCGTGGAGTTCGCCGACGCGGAGAAGTGCCGGGCGATCATGCTGGAGCAACTGAAGGCGCTGCAGGAGGGGGCGCTGACCGAGGCCGAGCTGGAGATGACGAAGGCCACCCTGGTGAACGATATGCTGAGCGCGGCCGACAGCCCCGGGGCGATGGCGGAGCTGGCGGTGGACCAGGTCTTCTCGGGCCGCGACCTCTCCATCGACGAGCGGGTGACGCGCTACCGACAGGTCACCCGGGAGCAGGTGGTCGAGGCCGCCCGCCACTTCACGCCCGACACGGTCTACCTGCTCACCAGGAAGGAAGGGGGAGCGTAATCGGTGGAGCGGCACTTTGACCCCATCCTGCGTGACGAACTGTACACCGAGCGGCTGGAGAACGGCCTCACGGTGGCGGTGCTGGTCAAGCCCGGCTTCCGGCAGGCCACCGGCCGCGTGGCGGTGCAGTACGGCTCCATCGACAGCTGCTTCGTCGACCCGCAGTCCGGCGACGAGGTACAGGTGCCTGACGGCATCGCCCATTTCCTGGAACACAAGCTGTTTGAGGGGCCGGACGGCAACGTGGCCGACCGGTTCGCGGAGCTGGGCGCGGACGTCAACGCCTACACCACGCACACGCACACGGTGTACTACTTCACCACCACCGATCACTTCGCGGCCTGCCTCGACCTGTTGCTGAACTTCGTGCAGGAGCCTTACTTCACGCCCGAGTCGGTGGCCCGCGAGCAGGGCATCATCGAGCAGGAGATCCGGATGTACCTGGACGACCCGGGCTGGCGCTCCTCCGCCAACCTGATGGAGGCCCTGTTCGTCCGGCACCCGGTGCGGCTGGACATCGCCGGCACGGTGGAGTCCATCCGCCGGATCGACCAGGACCTGCTGTACCTCTGCCACCGGATCTTCTATCACCCGTCCAACATGGTGCTGTTCGTCGCCGGCGACCTGGATCCCCGGGCGGTGGTGGAGCAGGCGAGGGCCGCCTTCGCCGGCCGCCGGTACCCCGCCCAGGCGCCGATCCAGCGGCGCCTGCCCGAGGAGCCGCAGGCGATCGCCCAGCGGCGGCGGGTCCAGGAGCTGGTCGTGAGCCAGCCGATCTTCCGGCTGGGCTTCAAGGAGAAGCAGGTCGGCCTTACCGGCCGGCCGCTCCTGGAGCGGGACCTGCTGACTGCCATTCTGCTGGACGTCCTGGTCGGCAAGGGCTCCCCGCTCTACACCCGGTTGTACGAGAGCGGCCTCATCGACCAGCGCTTCGGCTTCGGGCACGCGCCGGAAGTTACCTTCGGCTACACCTACGTCTCCGGCCCCACCCCGGATCCCGAGCAGCTGGAGGCCGAGCTCCTGAAGGGGCTGGCGCGGGCCCGGGAGGAGGGGATCCAGCCGGGGGACTTCGAAAGGGCCCGCCGGAAGCTGGTGGGGCGCATCCTGAACCTGATGAACGACCTGGAGGGGCTCTCCTACCTGTTCATCGACGGCTTCTTCAAGGGGATCGGGCTCTTCGACGAGATCCCCGCTCTGCAGTCGCTGACCCTGGATGCGGCGAACCAGCGGCTGCGGGAGCATTTCGACGCCGCGCTGGCGGCCACGTCGGTCATCTCTCCCAGGCCCTAGCTGGCTGCCGGGACGATGTCCGGGTAGAGCACAGACGGGGGATCCTCGGCCGCACAGCGTAGTCCCCGGCGTAGACTTTTAGCGTCCAAAGGTTGGATTTTCAACTGTTTGCCGGCGGGCTATTCTCAAAGCGTAGGCGATCACTTGGGTCGGCTGGGCCACGCGCAGTTGGCTGACCCCCCAATCAGCCGCTGACGATGCAGCAGTCGATCACGAACGACTTTATCCACTGATTCCAGTCGGTCGACCCGAGGATCACCCACCGCTCACCCTCCTTTGTTCCGGTCCTCAGCCTGCCCCCACGGGTTGAGGACAACCCTCCCCTTTGCCGTAGCCAGCGTCCTCCCCCCACGGGACGCTGGCCCCCTTTTTATGCCGCCCTTGACTGGTTTAAAGCGACAGCGTAGTCGTTTGCCTCCCCGGTTTTTCGGTTCCTATAATGGGAGCAGGCTAATGCGGGAGGTTCAGTCCATGGAAGCGGTAGAACTCGGTGCACATTTAACCCTCCCGGAAGTCGTGGCTGTCGCCAGGCACGGCGCGCGCGTCGTGCTGACGCCGGAGGTGCGGCAGCGGGTAGCCAGAGCGAGCGAGATGGTGGAACGGCTGGTGCGGGAGCGCCGGCCGGTCTACGGCATCACCACCGGTTTTGGCAAGTTCAGCGACGTCCCCATATCGGCAGAGCAGACAGAAGCACTGCAGCGCAATCTCCTGATGAGCCACGCCTGCGCCGTCGGAGAGCCGCTCGCGGCGGAAGTGGTGCGGGCGATGCTCCTTCTGCGCGCGCAGGCGCTCTCCCGGGGCCACTCCGGCATCCGGGCGGAGACCCTGGAGATGCTCGTGGCGTTCCTCAATCTCGGCCTCACCCCCGTGGTGCCGGAGCAGGGCTCCCTGGGCGCCAGCGGCGACCTCGCGCCGCTCGCCCACATGAGCCTTCCGCTGATCGGGTTGGGTGAGGCCGTTGTCAATGGCGAGCGGCTGTCCGGCGCCGAGGCGCTGCAGCGGGTCGGCCTCCGGCCGCTGACGCTGACGGCCAAGGAAGGGCTGGCCCTGATCAACGGCACCCAGGCGATGACCGCGCTGGGGTCCCTCGGCCTCCACGATGCTCAGGTGCTGCTGAAAACCGCGGACATCGCGGCGGCCATGACGGCCGAGGCGCTGGGGGCGATCCCGGCGGCCTGGGACCCGCGGGTGCAGGCCCTGCGGCTCCACACGGGGCAGCAGGCGGCTGCCAGGAACCTGCGCCGGCTGACCGAGGGGTCGCGCCTCACCACCCGACCGGGGCAGATGCGCACCCAGGATCCGTACACCCTGCGCTGCCTTCCGCAGGTGCACGGCGCCAGCCGGACCGCGATCGAGCACGTGGCGCAGGTGCTGGACTGGGAGATGAACGCCGTCACCGACAATCCCCTGCTCTTCCCGGACGACGACGAGGTCATCTCCGGCGGCAACTTCCACGGGCAGCCGGTCGCGCTGGCGCTGGACTACTTGGCCATCGCCGTCGCGGAGCTCGGCGACATCGCCGAGCGGCGCATCGAGCGACTGGTCAACCCACAGCTTTCGGGGCTGCCGGCCTTCCTCACCCGCAACGGCGGGGTGCATTCGGGGCTGATGATCACCCAGTACACGGCGGCGTCGCTGGTGAGCGAGAACAAGGTGCTCGCTCACCCGGCCAGCGTGGACTCCATTCCGTCCAGCGCCAACCAGGAGGACCACGTGTCGATGGGCACCACGGCCGCCCGCAAGGCGCGGCAGGTGATCGCCAACGTCCGCCGGGTGCTGGCCATCGAGCTGCTGTGCGCCGCCCAGGCTCTGGAGTTCGTGGGCCCGGAGCGGCTCGCCCCGGCCACGCGCGCCGCCTACGCGGCGATCCGGGAGCGGGTGGCGCCGCTGAGCGGCGACCGGGTGCTGGCGCCGGACATTGAGGCCCTCGCCGAACTGGTGCACAACGGGGAACTGGTCGCCGCCGTCGAGGCAGTGGCCGGTCCCCTCGAGTAGCGCAGTCGTAACCGAAACGAGGGGGGTATGGAGATGACCCGGACGGTCCGCGCCCCGCGCGGCACGCAGCTCTCGTGCAAGGGGTGGCAGCAGGAGGCCGCCCTGCGGATGCTCATGAACAACCTGGACCCCGAGGTGGCCGAGCGGCCGGAGGAGCTGGTGGTCTACGGCGGCAGCGGGAAGGCCGCCCGCTCCTGGGAGGCCTTCGACGCCATTGTGAAGGCGCTGCGCAGTCTGGAGGACGACGAGACGCTGCTCGTCCAGTCCGGCAAGCCGGTGGCCATCTTCCGCACGCACCGCATGGCCCCGCGCGTCCTGATCGCCAACTCCAACCTGGTCGCACGCTGGGCAACCTGGGAGCACTTCTGGGAGCTGGAGCGTAAGGGGCTCATGATGTTCGGCCAGATGACCGCCGGCTCGTGGATCTACATCGGCACCCAGGGCATCCTCCAGGGCACTTACGAGACCTTTGCCGAGGCCGCCCGGCAGTACTTCGGCGGCAGCCTGAAGGGGCGGCTGGCCCTGACGGCGGGCCTGGGCGGCATGGGCGGCGCCCAGCCGCTGGCGGTGACGATGAACGAGGGCGTCGCCATCGTCGTGGAGGTGGACGAGGCGCGCATCCAGCGCCGTCTGGATCACCGCTACCTGGACCGCATGACCCGTAGCCTGGACGAGGCCCTGGCCTGGGCCCGGGAGTCCATGGCGAAGGGGGAGCCGCTCTCCATCGGCCTGCTGGGCAACGCCGCGACGATCTACCCGGAGATCGTCCGCCGCGGCGTGATCCCCGACGTGGTGACCGACCAGACCTCCGCCCACGACCCGCTGAACGGCTACATCCCCGAAGGGCTCTCGGTGCAGGAGGCGGCAAAGCTGCGCAAGGCGGACCCCGACGAGTACATCCGGCGGGCCAAGGCCAGCATCGTGAAGCACGTGCAGGCGATGCTGGACATGCAGAAGGCGGGGGCCGTGGTGTTCGACTACGGCAACAACATCCGGCAGCAGGCGTACGAGGAAGGGCTGAAGGACGCCTTCGCCTTCCCGGGATTCGTGCCGGCCTTCATCCGGCCGCTGTTCTGCGAGGGCAAGGGCCCCTTCCGGTGGGTGGCGCTCTCCGGCGACCCGGAGGACATCTACAAGACCGACCGGGCGATCATGGAGCTGTTCCCCGAGAACCAGTCGCTGCGCCGGTGGCTGGAGATGGCGCAGAAGAAGGTTCACTTCCAGGGGCTGCCGGCCCGCATCTGCTGGCTCGGCTACGGCGAGCGGGTGAAGGCAGGGCTGAAGTTCAACGAGATGGTCGCGAGCGGCGAGCTGAAGGCGCCCATCGTCATCGGGCGCGATCACCTGGACGCGGGTTCGGTGGCCTCGCCCAATCGGGAGACCGAGGCGATGAAGGACGGTTCCGACGCGGTCGCCGACTGGCCGCTGCTGAACGCGCTGGTCAACACGGCCGCGGGCGCGACCTGGGTCTCGATCCACCACGGCGGCGGCGTGGGCATCGGCTACAGCCAGCACGCCGGCATGGTGGTGGTCGCGGACGGCACCGAGGAGGCGCGGGTGCGGCTGGAGCGGGTGCTGACCACCGACCCGGGCATGGGCGTGGTGCGGCACGTGGACGCCGGGTACGAAAAGGCCCTGCAGGTCGCCCGGGAGCGGGGCATCCGGCTGCCCATGTACGAGTGAGCCGGGCGTGGATGACAACCGGGGAGGAGGCGGTCCCTTGAATCCGAACGCGCTGGTTGAGTGCGTGCCCAACTTCAGCGAGGGGCGGCGGCCGGAGGTGATCGAGGCCATCGCCGGGGCCATCGCGGCCCAGGGGGTGAAGGTGCTGTCGGTCTCCGCCGACGTCGACCACAACCGCTGCGTCGTCACCTTCATCGGATCCCCGGAGGCCGTGGTCCGGGCCGCCCTGCGGGGGGCGGAAGCGGCCATCCGGCTCATCGACCTGAACCACCACAAGGGCAGCCACCCGCGCATGGGCGCGGTGGACGTCATCCCCTTCGTGCCGGTCTCGGGGTGCACCATGGAGGACTGCGTGGCCCTGGCCCGGCAGGTGGGCGAGGCGCTGGGCAACATGGGGGTGCCGGTCTTCCTCTACGAGGAGGCGGCGACCCGCCCTGACCGGCGCAACCTGGCCGACGTGCGCCGGGGGGAGTTCGAGGGGCTCAGGGAGCTGATCGGCGTCGACCCGGCGAAGGACCCCGACTTCGGCCCCCGGAAGATCCACCCCACCGCGGGGTGCACCGCCGTGGGCGCGCGGATGCCGCTCATCGCCTTCAACGTCAACCTGGGCACGTCCGACCTGTCCATCGCCAGGAAGATCGCGAAGGCGGTGCGCGGCTCCAGCGGCGGTCTCGTCCACTGCAAGGCCATCGCGGTGCCCCTCGCCGACCGGAACCAGGTGCAGGTCAGCATGAACATGGTCAACTACAAGGAGACGCCACTGCACAGGGCGTTTGAGCTGATCCGGATCGAGGCCGAGCGGTACGGCGTGCCGGTGGTGGGGTCGGAGATCGTCGGGCTGGTGCCCGTGGACGCTCTGGTGGGTGTGGCCCGCCACTACCTGCGGCTGGAGGGGTTCAAGACCGACCAGGTCCTGGAGAAGCGGCTGGTCGACTGAGGGCGGTGATGCGGATGAGGCCCGTGGATCTCCTGATCGTGGGCGCGGGCGAACTGGTGACGATGGCCGGGGGCCCGCGGCGGGGCGAGCGGATGAAGGACGCGGCCGTCATCCCCGGCGGGGCGCTCGCGGCCCGGGACGGACGCATCGTGGCCGTCGGGCCGGAGGACGAGGTGCTGCGGACGGTGGAGACCGGCCCCGACACCTGGGTGATCGACGCCCGGGGGCGGGCCGTGATCCCGGGGTTCGTGGACCCGCACACGCACCTCTGTTTCGCCGGGGACCGGGCGGAGGAGTTTGCGCTGCGCCTGGGCGGAGCCACCTACCAGGAGATCGCCGCGCGGGGCGGCGGCATCCTGGAGACGGTGCGTGCCACCCGGGCCGCCAGCCAGGCCGAGCTGGTGGAGCTGGGCCTCGCCCGGCTGGATCAGCTGGCCCTGAACGGGACGACGACGGTGGAGGTGAAGTCCGGCTACGGCCTGAGCCTGGCCGACGAGCTGAAGCAGCTCCGGGCGATCCGGGCGATGGCCCGCCGCCATCCGCTGACCGTGGTCCCCACCTTCATGGGGGCACACGAGGTGCCGCCGGAGTACCGCAGCCGCCGGGAGGCTTACGTGGACCTGCTGGTGGAGGAGATGCTGCCCGCGGTGGCCGCGGAGCCGGGCCTGGCCCGGTTCGCCGATGTCTTCACCGAGGCGGGGGTCTTCTCGGTCGCGGAGTCCCGCCGGATCCTGGAGCGGGCGAAGGCGCTGGGCTTCGGCGTGAAGGTGCACGCCGATGAGCTTTCCGACCTGGGCGGCGCGGCCTTGGCGGCGGAGCTCGGAGCCATCAGCGCCGAGCACCTGCTCCACGCGTCGGACGAGGCGCTGGCGAGGCTGGCGGAGGCGGGCACGGTGGCGGTCTGCCTGCCGGGCACGTCGTTCTGCCTGATGAACGCGCCCTACGCCCGGGCCCGCCGGATGATCGAGTTGGGCTGCACCGTGGCCCTGGGCAGCGATTACAACCCAGGTTCCTGCCCGGCCTATGCGATGCCCTTCATCATCACCCTGGCCTGCATGCACCTGGGGCTGAACCCCAGCGAGGCCCTGGCGGCGGCGACGATCAACGCCGCAGCTGCGATCGGGATGGAGGCCGAGGTGGGCTCGCTGGAGGTGGGCAAGCTGGCCGACGTGGTGATCCTGTCGACGCCGACCCACTGGCACATTCCCTACCACATGGGCATGGGTGTCGTGGCCAAGGTCGTGAAGCGGGGCAGGCTCATTGTGGACGAGGGAAAGGTACGCAGGAGGTAGCGGTAGCCCATGCGCATCGGTGAACAGACGGTCAAGGGGTTCTGCGAGCAGGTGGCGGCCTCGACGCCGGCCCCCGGCGGCGGCACGGTGGCCGCCGTGGCCGGGGCCATGGGGGCCAGCCTGGTCGCCATGGTGGCGGGCCTGACCCGGGGGCGGGAGAAGTTCCGGGACGTGGAGGCGGACATGGCGGCCGCCCAGGAAGCGGGCTTGAAGGAGGCGGAGGCGCTCCTCGGCCTGGCCGACCAGGACCAGGCGGCGTTCAACCAGGTGATGGCGGCGTTCGCCCTGCCCAAGGGCACGCCGGAGGAGAAGTCGGCGCGTCGGCAGGCGGTCCAGGCGGCCTACCGGGAGGCGACCCGCACGCCGCTGGAGACCATGGATCACTGCCTGGCGGTGATGCGGCACGCGCTGGCGGCGGTGGCCCGGGGCAACCCCAACGCTGCCAGCGACGCGGTGGTGGGGCTCCTGATGGCGTCGGCGGGCTTCGAGGGGGCCCTGTGGAACGTGGCGATCAACCTCGGCTCCATTACGGATGAAGCCTTCCGTCAGGAGACGCTGGAACAGGTGGAGCGCATGCGTGCGGAACGGGAGGAGGTGCTGCAGGCCTTCCACAGCCTGGTTCCGGATCCGGTGGTGCGGTTCCTGAAGCAGCAGTAGCAGTCCAGCGGAGTGACCAGTGGAGGAGGAACGGACCTTGCTCTCCGACATCGCAATTGCGCAGCGTGCACGGCTTGAACCGATCACGAAGGTGGCAGAGCAGATCGGACTGGGTCCCGAAGACCTGGAGCTGTACGGCCGCTATAAGGCCAAGGTGGCCGACCACGTGTGGCCCCGCGTGAGGTCCAACCCCGACGGCAAGCTGATCCTGGTCACCGCCATCAGCCCGACGCCTGCCGGCGAGGGCAAGACCACGGTGACGGTGGGCCTGGGCCAGGCGATGTCCCGCATCGGGAAGCGGGCGATCATCGCCCTCCGGGAGCCCTCGCTGGGGCCGGCGTTCGGCGTGAAGGGCGGCGCGGCCGGCGGCGGCTACTCGCAGGTCGTTCCCATGGATGAGATCAACCTGCACTTCACCGGCGACTTCCACGCCGTGACGGCGGCCAACAACCTGCTGGCGGCGATGATCGACAACCACCTCCACCAGGGCAACAAACTGGGCCTCGACCCGCGGCAGATCACCTTCAAGCGGGTCCTGGACATGAACGACCGGGCCCTGCGGTCCGTGGTCATCGGTCTCGGCGGCAAGAACGGCGGCGTGCCGCGCCAGGAGGAGTTCATGATCACCCCGGCGTCGGAGGTCATGGCGACGCTCTGCCTGGCGGAGGACCTGGCCGACCTGAAGCGACGCTGCGGTGAGATCATCGTCGGCTACACCTACGACGGCGCCCCGGTGCGGGCCCGGGACCTGAAGGCGGAAGGGGCGATGGCCACCCTCCTGAAGGAAGCCATCAAGCCCAACCTGGTGCAGACGCTGGAGAACACTCCGGCCTTCGTGCACGGCGGGCCCTTCGCCAACATCGCCCACGGGTGCAACACCGTCGTGGCGACCCGGCTCGCCCTGAAGCTGGCCGACTACGTGATCACGGAGGCCGGCTTCGGTGCGGACCTGGGGGCGGAGAAGTTCATTGACATCAAGTGCCGGCTCTCCGGGCTGCGCCCCGACGCCGTGGTGGTGGTGGCCACCATCCGCTCGCTGAAGATGCACGGCGGCCTGAAGAAGGACGATCTGGCCCGGGAGGACCTGGAGGCCCTGCAGCGGGGCAGCGCCAACCTCATGCGTCACCTCCGCAACGTGACCGAGGTCTTCGGACTGCCGGCGGTCGTCGCGATCAACCGTTTTGCGGCCGACACCGAAGCCGAGATTGCCCTGCTGCGGGCACTGGTGGAGGAGGCCGGCGCCACGGCCGTGGTGGCGGACGTCCACGCCCGGGGCGGCGACGGCGGCATCGAGCTGGCGCAGCGGGTGGTGGAGCTGGTTGAACAGCCGAACCGGTTCCGCTTCGCCTACGACGACGAGGACAGCCTGAAGACCAAGATCGAGAAGGTCGCCACGCGGATCTACGGCGCCGACGGCGTCGATTTTACCCGGGAGGCCAGCCGCATGCTGAAGAAGCTGGAGAGCGAGGGCTTCGGCCGCGCACCGGTCTGCATCGCGAAGACCCAGTACTCGTTCTCCGACGACCCCAAGAAGTTGGGCGCGCCCACGGGCTGGCGGCTGACCGTCCGCGAGGTGCGGCCCAGCGCCGGCGCGGGCTTCGTGGTGGCGCTCACCGGCGAGATCATGACCATGCCCGGCCTGCCGCCGGTGCCCGCCGCGGAGAGCATCGACGTCTCCGACGACGGGGAGATCACAGGGCTGTTCTAGCCGGACCGGGCGCTGTTCGCTTCCGCAGGAAGGGAGAGGCGGAGGCCGGGGCGAATCCCTCCCCGGCCTTCGCACATTCAGAGACGAGGTGACCTGAATCTCATGTGGCGGATTTCCTGCCGGGGCCGCTCGCTGGAGCTGGGTACGCGCTCGGTGATCATGGGCATTCTGAACGTGACGCCGGATTCGTTTTCCGACGGCGGCCACTGGACGGACCCGGAACGGGCCGTGGCCCGCGCCCTGCACATGCTGGAGGAGGGCGCGGACATCATCGACATCGGCGGCGAGTCGACCCGTCCGGGGTACGAGCCCGTCCCGGCCGACGAGGAGATGCGCCGGGTCCTGCCGGTGATCGCGGCCCTGCGGCGGGCGGCGCCTGATGCCATCATCTCCGTGGACACGCAGAAGGCGGCGGTCGCAGAGGCCGCCCTGGGCGCCGGGGCCGATATGATCAACGACATCTGGGGGCTGCAGGGCGATCCGGAGATGGTCCAGGTGGCGGCGCGGTGGCAGTGCCCGGTGGTGGTGATGCACAACCAGCACGGCACCGAGTACCGGGAGCTGATGGGCGACATCAAGGCCTTCTTCCGCCGGTCGCTGGCGCTGGCCGCCGCGGCCGGACTGCCCGGGGACCTGATCATCCTGGATCCCGGCGTAGGTTTCGGCAAGACCCCTCTGCAGAACCTGGAGGTCATCCGGCGGCTGGGGGAGCTGCGGGAGCTGGACAGGCCCCTGCTCCTCGGCGTCAGCCGCAAGTCGACCATCGGGAAGGTACTGGGCGGGCTGCCGCCGGAGGAACGGCTGGAGGGTACGGCGGCGGCGGTGGCGATTGGTATCATGGGCGGCGCGGACATCCTCCGTGTACACGACGTGCGCGCCATGAAGCGGGTGGCGCAGGTGGCCGACGCCATCGTGCGCCCCGGCCGCGGCGGCTTTGAGGGGTGACGGCGGACGTGGATCGCATTGTGATTTCGGGCATGCGCTTTTACGCCTACCACGGCGTGTTGCCCGAGGAGACGCGCCTGGGGCAGGAGTTCCTGGTGGACGCGGAGCTCTACCTGGACCTGCAGGCTGCGGGGCAGGAGGACGACATCCGGCAGACGGTGCACTACGGGAAGGTCTACCAGACGGTGAAGGCGATCGTGGAGGGCACCCCGTTCAAGCTGATCGAGGCCGTGGCGGAGCGGGTGGCCGCCGAGGTGCTGGCCCAGTACCGCAACGTGGAGGCCGTGACCATCCGGGTGCACAAGCCGCGGGCGCCGATCCCGGGCGCCCTGGGCGGCGTGATGGTGGAGATCCAGAGGAGGCGTGGCCGGTGACCACCGCGTACCTCTCGCTGGGGGCGAACATCGGCGACCCGGAGGGACAGCTGGTCTCGGCCCTGCGCCGGCTGGCGTCCGCCCCGGGGACCAGCCTGGCCGCGGTGAGCGGGCTGTACCGCACGGCGCCCCAGGGGCTGACCGACCAGCCGGACTTCCTGAACTGCGCCGCCCGCATCGAGACGGCCCTGGACCCGTACGGGTTGCTGGCCCTCACGCAGTCCATCGAGGCCGACCTGGGCCGGGTGCGCACGATCCGCTGGGGCCCGCGCACCATCGACATCGACATCCTGCTGCACGGGCAGGCGCGGCTGGACGGCCCCGGGCTCACCCTGCCCCACCCGCGCATGCTGGAGCGCGCTTTCGTGCTGGCGCCGCTGCTGGAGGTGTGGCGCGACGGGGAGGAGCCGGCCGGAATCAGCCGGACGGCGCTGGAGGGGCGGCTCTCGGACCTCGGGGACCAGCCGGTGGTGCGGATCCGGGACCGGCAGTCTTTGCTGAGGCAGATTCAGGGGGTAGAATAAAGCCAATGGGCAGGGACGGCCGGCACGGCCGGACAGTGAAGCCGAGGAGGTCTGCGGAATGACCCTGAACCCAGTTGCCGTGGAGGAGTTGGTGCGGCGGGCCCTTCTGGAGGACGTGGGCCCCGGCGACCTGGCCACGTCGGCCGTGGTGCCGGAAGACGCCCGGTGCACGGCGACGATCGTTGCGGGGGCGGCGGGTGTGCTGTGCGGGCACCCGGTGGCCCAGGCGGTCTTCCGGGCGGTGGACCCCGAGCTGGTCTATGAGCGGCTCGTGCCGGAGGGCGGCGCCGTCGACGACGGCGTCCCCGTGGCCTCGGTCTCCGGTCCCGCACGGCCCATCCTCACGGCCGAGCGGGTGGCGGTCAGCCTGTTGCAGAGGATGAGCGGCATCGCCACCGCGACCCGCCAGCTGGCCGACGCGATCAAGTACTACCACGCCCGCCTCGTCGCCGGATGGGAGACGGTCCCCGACCTGCGGGTGATCGCGCAATACGCGGTGCGGATCGGCGGCGGCCAGGTTCAGCCCTACGGACCGACCGGCGGGATCCTGGTACGGGCGGGCCACCTCGCGCTGGCTGGCGGCGTACGGGAGGCGGTGGTGGCCGCCCGGAAGGGCGCGCCGCCGACGAGCCGGATCGCCGTGGAGGTGGCGTCGCTGGAGCAGGTGCAGGAGGGGGTGGATGGGGGCGCGGACATCCTGGTGCTCACCGGCATGGATCCCGAGACCGTGAAGCGGGCCGTGGAGATGGCCGCCGGCAGGGCCGCACTGGAGGTCTGCGGCTCCGCCGATCCGGCGCACCTCACCGAACTGGCCAAGACGGGCGTGGACATCATCAGCGTCTGCGACCTCGCCCATACGGCAAGGCCTCTGCCCTTCCGCCTATCCTTCGGGGACCCGAAAGCGCTGGAAAAAGAAGACTGAAGATTGACAGGTCACGGGGCCCGGCCATCCGGTATAATAGAGGTACAGGAAGGGACCGAAACCCCAGGCGGAACGGCGGCGGGCCTTTCCCGCAGGAGTCGGTCATCGGGCCGCCAGGGGGGATCCGGGGACTTCCGAGTCTGTCCCCGTGGAGGTGCTGGGGTTATCGACTCCGAACTGCATAGCGCTCGGCATGCGGCCCGGGTCGTTGACCCGGGCCGCATGCAGTCATGCTATAATCGTCCATGAGTTTTCGTGGAGCCGGGCCCGCACCGGAGCAGGCCGGCCACCCGGGGAGGTCGCGCACGGATGCTGCTCACCATTGACGTCGGGAACACGTTCACGGTCGCCGGCGTGTTCGACGGGCAGAACCTGCTGGCGGAATGGACGGTGACCACCGATCCGAACCGCACCATGGACGAGTACGGGATGCTGTTCACCCAGCTGATGGCGCGCGCCGGCTTTTCATCCGGCCAGGTGACGGCCGTGGCCATCGCGTCCTCGGTCCCGCCGCTGGTCCCCACGCTCGAGTGGATGTGCCAGAAGTACTTCAACCTGAAGCCGCTGGTGGTCGGTCCCGGCGTCCGCACCGGCATGATGATCCGGTACGACAACCCGCGCGAGGTGGGGGCGGACCGGATCGTGGGCGCAGTGGCGGCCTTTGACAAGTACGGCGGGCCGCTGATCGTGGTGGACTTCAGCACCGCCATCATCCTCGACGCCATCTCCGCCCGGGGAGAGTACCTGGGCGGCGTGATCGCGCCCGGGATTGTCGTCTCGGCCGACGCGCTGTTCCAGTTCGCTGCCAAGCTGCCCCGGGTCGAGCTGGTCCGGCCGCCGCGGGCCCTGGCCCGGAACACGGTCCACGCCATGCAGTCGGGGATCATCTTCGGCTTCGCCAGTCTGGTGGACGACCTGGTGGAGCGCATGATGGCCGAACTGGATCCGGAGGGAAAGGGGTGCAAGGTCGTCGCGACCGGCGAGCAGGCAGAGCTGCTGGCCGGCGAGTGCGCGACGATCCAGTACTGCGATCCCTCCCTCACGTTGACCGGACTGCGCATCATCTACGAACGGCACCAGGCCCACGCCCGGGGGGGAAGGTAGCCCATGCTGCTCGCTGTCGACATCGGGAACACCAACATTACCGCGGGGCTCTTCCTGGAGGATGAGCTCATCTGCATGTGGCGGATGGCCTCCAACCGCGCGGAGACCTGGGACGAATACGGGCTGCAGCTGATCCAGCTGCTGGAGCGGGACGGACACACGCCCGCGGACATCACCTGCGCGGCGATGGCCTCCGTGGTGCCACCGCTCAACCCCGTCCTCAGCCGGGCGGTGCAGCAGTACCTGAAGGTGCAGTTGAAGGAGCTGACCGGCGACCTGCGCAGCCTGCCGGCGGTCCGGTACGACAACCCCGCCGCCCTGGGCACCGATCGCCTGGTCAACGCCCTGGCTGGCTGGGAGATCTACGGGCGGCCCCAGGGGCGGCCGGTCATCGTGGTGGACTTCGGCACCGCCACCAAGCTGGAGTGCGTGAGCGCCGAGGGGGAGTACCTGGGCGGCGTGATCGCGCCCGGCATCCGCACCGCCGCCGAAGCGCTGACCCGCAGGACGGCCCTGCTGCAGCGGGTGGAGATCCAGCGGCCCAAGTCGGTGATCGGCCGGAACATCGCCGCCAGCATGCAGTCGGGGATTCTTTACGGCTTTGCCGGCCTGGCTGACGGCCTGGTGCGCCGGCTGACGCAGGAGATCGCACCGGACGGCCCCGATCCCGTGGTCGTGGCGACGGGCGGGCTCGCCTCGATGGTCGCGGTGGAAAGCCGGACGATCCAGATGGTCGACCCGCACCTCACCCTCCAGGGGATCCGCCTGATGTACGAGTTGAACTGGCCGGACGCCGCGGCGGAGGCGTAGGCCGGCGGGGAAGGAAAGGGCGAGCGCTCGGGCGAAACAGTGGCGTAGCGGTACACATCCAAAATCCAGCCAACGGAGGTACTCCATGACCAGCTTGCGATTGCGGGCGGCCTCTGCGCTTCTCGCCCTGACGCTTCTCGTCACCGGTTGCGCCCGGCAGACGCCGCAGCAGCAGGAGGATGTGCCGACGCTGGAGCAGCTGCGGGAGCGTGCCGCGGCGGCCTTTGACGGCACCGCCTCCAGCGCGCAGCGGCGCACGGCGGCAGAGAACGCCGTGCGCACCCTGCTCGGCCTGCTGCAGCGGCCCGAATCCTTCCAGATCAGCGACGACGAGTGGACGGCGTCTCCCCGCCCCGGCCTGGAGGCCATGGTCCGCCACATCGACCTGGGCGCCGGGATCCACCTCTATGCGCTGGCGCTGCCCGGGCGGACCCTGGTGGACGAGATCGACCGGGTTGCGGTGCAGGTGCGGTCGGGCAACTCGCCCCGCGCCTTCGAGCTCTCGCCGCTGCCGGCGGCGCGCTTGGTGTCGGCCTACCTGCACGACACGCACGGCGCGCGGCGAATCACCCTGGCCCTGCAGGAGAACGAGCGGAGCGGTTACATCGCGCACTTCTCCGGTCCGGCGGCTGGCCCGTTTGAGCTTGTGACCGACGCCTTCGCCGGAATGGAGGGGACCTACGGCCCGGCGCGGCTGACCGTGGTCGACGGGACCCTGCAGGTGGCGCTGGAGCAGGGGACGTGGTCGCCGGCCTTCGATCCGAAGGACGGGGCGCTGCATCTGGCGACCGAGATCTTCCTGAAGTTTGACGGGCGCTTTTCGCTGGTGGACGAATCCCGCTTTGACGCCTTTGCGCTGCTGGACATCGCCGCAGATCCGCTCCGGCGGTGCCAGCGGGAGGCCGACTGCCCCGAGGCGGTGACCGCGCGGGTCGGCACTTCGCGCGAGCAGGCGGCCGAGGCCGCCTGGGAACTGGCGAAGGCGAAGCTGACTCGGCAGTTGGAGGCCGGCTGGTCAGACAGCCTCACCGCCCGGCTCCCAACGGGATCCCGCATGCTGTCGGACGAGGGCCGCGGCCTCTCGGTGAGCCTGCTGAGCATCCCTGCCCCCGGCCAGTACCTGAAGGGACGGTACTTCAACGTCGTCCAGTTCCGCACCAGCGGCGTGCCCGCGACCCGGGCGCTGCCCCTGCCAGGGCTGGTGGAGTCGGTGCGGGGGTTTGCGCACCGCGGCATGCCGGCGATGCTGGTGGTTGTGGACGACTCGGCAGGGCAGGAGGACGTGGGGACGGCGAAGCGCACCCTCTACCTGCTCAGGCTGGACGCGGGGAATGACTGGCAGTTCGCGTCCGACTGGGTGGGCTACGTCACCCGCGCGCCGTACTGGAATATCGGGGACGTGACCGCCGATGAGATCACCATCTCCTGGGAGCCCGCGCTGTACCCGCTGTTCAGCGTGGAACTCCAGGACGGAGACGAGCCGCACGTGACCGTCTGCCAGTACCCCGGCCGGTGCCACCAGCTGACGTGGGTCGACGGCCGGCTGCATTCGCTGCCGCTCCTCACCCACTACATGGGGGAGCTCACCCGCCCGCACGGGGAGGAGGACCTGGTATGGGCGGCCAGCCAGATGGCCGAGTTCCTGGCCCTGGTGGACCCCGCCGCCCTGACGGGCGGACGGCTGAGCCAGCTGGTCGACCCCGACGGGTCGCTGGGGATCCGGGTCTTCGATGTCGGGGAGAACACCCGGGTGATCACCCTGCCGACGGGCCCCGGCGGCATGGGCATGGCCGTGATCCACGCCCCGGGACAGGCGGAGCTGGTGAAGACCTATGACGGCGTGGTGACACGGTGGGAGGGGGCGCAGATCGTCCAGGCCGGCCAGGAGAAGCGGCTCCTGCTGCTGGGCCGCTCCGACCGGGCGGCGGTGCTGCTCGCCTACCGCCAGCAGGGCGGCAGGTGGGTGCCGGTGGACGCGCTGGACGAGGCGGTCGACCGGAACGCGCTGCTGACGCTCAGAGTGACCCACACCCCCGGCGCCGAGCGGCCGGCCAGGGGGGTCGTCGTCCAGGGCGCCTTCGGGGTTTCTGCCTCGCTCACCGGCGGCGGCGCCTCCTTCTGCGAGGGCGGGGCCCTCTGCATGAACTACCGGTACGACGGCGGATGGGTGCTCAGATAACAAGCAGCCTGACAGCCTGCACCGGAGGTGCAGGCTGTCAGGCTGCAGACAAAGGCGCCTCTTGTGGCCGCTCAGCGGCTCACAGGAGGCGC
>JAAROH010007901.1_pt1 | contig 24428 bp, 25 predicted proteins | sample 7248631 | NCBI WGS metagenome assembly JAAROH01 (sample SAMN09772309, study PRJNA484901) | compost metagenome | isolation source: Vermicomposting unit | place: India
GACCATCGACGGTGCGGTGCTGCAGGTAGTGAAACCCGTCAGGCTTCCCCTCACGCTGCGTATTCCGGTCAAATCGACCAGTGATTCCGGTCCAAGCCGACCACCGGTTCTGATCCAAGTCGACCGCCGTTTCCGATTTCATCTTCCTGATCGTATCGGCTGGATCCGGCGTGATCGTCGGTGCGCTCGATCCCATCCAGCAGATGATCCTGCAAGCCTTCCAGCTCGAGGGGTTCCTCCCGTTCGATGAACTGGTGGTGGCCGGTGTCGCGGCGAAACTCGGCAGGGAGACGGCCCTGATCGTCGGATTGGGCTTCCTGGTCAACGTCCTGCTCGCCCGCATCACTCCGTTCAAGTACATCTACCTGACCGGACACATGATGTGGATCCACGCCGGTGCCTGGGCCATCCTGTTCAACCAGCTTGGCTGTTCGACCGTCCTCACGGTTATCCTGGGCACCATCGTACAGGGCTGCTACACCACCTTCTTCCCGGCCATGGCGCAGCCGTTCATGCGCAAGATCACCGGCAGCGACGACATTGCGTTCGGCCACGGCCAGACCCTGTGGCATGTGGTGGCCGCCCTGAGCGCCAAGACGTTCGGCAAGCCGGAGGAGTCGGCCGAGAACGTTCAGGTTTCGGAGAAGTGGTCCTTCTTCCGCGACATGGCCGTCTCGATGTCGCTGATCATGCTGGTGGTCAGCCTCGGCGCTGCCGTGTTCGCCGGCTCGGAGTTCGTCGAGAGCCAGCTCTCGGGTGGGCAGAACTTCATCATGTACGCGATCATCCAGGCGCTGACCTTCACCGCCGGCGTGCTCGTCCTGCTCCAGGGCGTGCGCATGTTCATCGGCGAGATGGTGCCTGCCTTCCAGGGCTTCGCCCAGAAGGTGGTGCCCGGTGCACGGCCTGCGCTGGACTGCCCGGTGATCTATGCTTACGGGCCCAACTCCCTGATCGTCGGCCTGATCGTCGGCACCATCGCCCAGGCCCTGGCCATCCTGCTGCTGGTTGCCCTGAAGTGGCCTGTGCCCATCCCCAGCATGATCGTCGCCTTCTTCGCATCGGGTTTGTGCGCGATCTTCGGCAACGCCGTGGCCGGCCGCAGGGGCGCGATCTTCGGCGGGTTCTTCTGGTCGTTCGTCGGCCTGATCACCTCCTCTGCGGCGATCAAGTTCCAGCTGTTCGGCGACCTGTCCGGCCTCGGCGCGGTGGGCGTCGGCTTCATCGTGCCCGATGCGCTTGCCATCGGCACGGTCATCCGGTTGATTGCCAAGTTGTTCGGTCTGTAGCCGCCTGAGCAGTGGCGGGACGGGAAGACGTTCCGCCCCCCATCCTGACGATCCGGGAGGAGGATGTAGGCATGCAGCATGCAAAGGCCTACCTGGACGGCGTTCATGCGCTGCTCAACCGGCTCTGGGAGACGCAGCAGGAGGCGATGAACGCCGCCATCGAGGCCATGGTGCGGTGCGCCGCTGACGGAGGCGTCATCCACATCTTCGGGTGCGGCCACACGCAGGTGCTGGGCCTCGAGGTCTGGTACCGGGCCGGCCAGCCGGCCTTCATGAGCCCCGTGTTCAACGAGAACCTCTGGCCGTACAACGGCCCGCTGCTGGGCAGTGCGGTGGAGAAGCTGGAGGGCTTCGGCACGCTGATCTTCGACGCCCACGACGCCCGGCCGGGCGAGGTCATCCTGGTGCTGTCCAACTCCGGGCGCAACGCGGTTCCCATCGACGTGGCGCTGAAGGCGAAGGAACGCGGCCTCACGGTGGTCGCGGTCTCGTCGATGGACTACAGCACCCGGGTCAGCTCCAAGCACTCCAGCGGCAAGCGGCTGTTTGAGATCGCCGACATCACCATCGACAACTGCGGGCCGCTGGGCGATGCCTCGCTGGCGGTGCCCGGGGTCGGGCCGAAAGTGGGGCCGGTGACCACCATCCTCAACGCCGCGCTCGTGGACGCCATGCTGGTGGAGGTCGTGGCCCGGCTGGCGGAACGGGGAGTGGAGCCGCCCGTCTTCACCAGCGCGAACCTGGACACCGACCTGTCGAAGAACGCCGAGTACGTGCGCCGCTACGCGCCGCGGGTGCGCTACTACAAGGATTGAGTCGGCGGGGGGCGCCGTGCGCCGCGCCCCCCGTGCCGATGCGTAGAAGGGGTGTAAGCATGTCATCGCTGTGGGAAAGCGTCACGCAGTCTCTCACCATGCGCGAAATCCTCAACCAACCGGTTAGCTGGACGGCGACCCTGGGGCTGGATGCCGCCGCGCTGTGCGCGGTCGCACCCGGCGACGAGGAGCTTATCTTCACCGGGTGCGGCAGTTCGTACTACCTGGCGCGGGCGGCGGCCAGCCTCGCCCGGGAGGCCCTGGGGGTTCCGGCGTCCGCCGTGCCGGCCAGCGACGTGCTCCTCGTTCCGCAGCAGGTGTTCAGCCGGAGGCGGAGCAGGCTGGTGGCGTTTTCCCGCTCCGGGGAGACCATCGAGACCGTGGCCGCGTGCAGGGCCGCCAGGCGGTTCGGGACGACTGTGGCGGTGACCTGTGCCGCAGACTCCTCGCTCTCCGCCGCCGCCGATGCGAGCGTGAACCTGCCACACGCCGGGGACGAGAGCGTGGTGATGACGCAGTCGTTCACCAACATGCTCCTGGCCGTGATGGCCGGGTGCGCCCATGCCTCCGGCGACGCCGCCAGGCTGGCGGAACTGCGGATGCTCCCGGAGAGCGCCCGCGCCGGGCTGCCCGAGTGGCAGCGCACGGCGGAGGAGGTGGCGGGGGATCCGCACTGGTCCCAGGCCTTTTTCTTCGGCACCGGCGCGTACTACGGTCTGGCGTGCGAGGCGTCCCTGAAACTGAAGGAGATGACGCAGGCGGTGACCGAGGCCTACCATCCCCTGGAGTTCCGGCATGGCCCGCAGTCCCTGCTGACGGACCGCACCCTGTGCGTCCATCTGCGGCGCGGGGGACCGGCCGGGTCCGAGGACGACCTCATGGGGGACGTGCGGAAGCGGGGGGCCCTGGGGGTCACGGTGGCCCCGGCGGAGGCCGACTTCTGCCTGGGCCCCGGGATCGGGGACTGGGCGCGGGCGCCGCTCTATCTCCCGCCCCTGCAGTTGCTCGCCTTGGCCCGGACCGCGCTCGCCGGGCTGGACCCGGATCGCCCCCGGGGGCTGACGCGGGTAGTAACGCTGTCGGGGGAGGTGGCTGGACAATGATCGTGGTCGAGCGCCGGACAGTGGTACGGCTCACGACCGGCCTCCACGCCAGGCCGGCGGCCAAGGTCGTCGGCGCGGCGCAGCGCTTTCAGGCCGAGCTGACGCTGGAGGCGGGCGGGCGGACGGCCAACCTCAAGTCCACGCTCTCCGTGCTCGCTCTGGGCGTGCTCCCGGACACCGAGGTGATCCTGCGGGCGTCCGGCCCGGACGCCGAGGAGGCAGCCGATGCCCTGGAGGCTCTCCTAACCCAGACGGATCTGTGAAGCGGTGAGCGGATATCGAGGCCATTCACCTCCTGGCCAGGTGGATGGCCTTTTCGGTGGTGCAACACATCCGGGCCCGATCGGCAGGTCCCGAACCGGGTCCTGGCTTCCCGGTGCGGACTTCTGACCTCACCGGTTCCGCTGGCGCCGGCCGTGCGTAACGTCCCGCCGGTCGCTTCGTTATTCTCATCAGGATATACCGGTAGAGGAGTTGAACCGTCGTGCACACCAACCCGCGCCGTTTCGCTGCCGCCGCCCTGTCAACGATCCTGCTCCTGGCGGCCGGCTGTGCCGCACCCGCGCAGCCGGCGGTCACCGTGCCCGACGACGGACCTGACACGGAGGTCGACGCCGCCCTGGACCGGATCCAGCGACTGCCCACCCGGGAAGAGTGGCAGGAGCGCATCGCCCGGGCGCTCAACGAGGGGCAAGGTACCCTTGAGCAGGCGCTGTACGACCTGGCGGGACGCTCGTTCCGGGACGACGAGGCGCCCTGGCTGGCCGCGGACCTGGTTGGCGACGGCGAGGCCGAGTACGTGCTGGCGGCCGAGGTGCGGGAAGGGGACGGCCGGGACGGCGCGGCGGCCCTCTGCGTGGCCGACCGGAGGGGCGGATCGTGGGCGGTGGAGTGCGCCCCGCCCGTGGACCCGTCGGCGGATCTCTGGCTCATGGAGCCGCACCTGCACACGGCGGCCGACCTTGCCGGAGCCGGCAGGCCCCAGATCGTCTGGTTCCGGCGGGAGATGATCGCCACGGGGCCGCAACCCCACCACGTCTTCGTGACCGCCTGGGAGCCCGGCCGCTTCACCCACCTGCCTGGCCGGATGGTGCTGAGCAACGCCCGGGTGGCGGTCGACGGGGCGGAGATCGTGCTGGCGGGGACCAGCCGGCGCAACACGTACCTGCCGGTGACGCAGCGGATCGACCGTTACCGGTACGTGGAAGGCGAGTTCCGGCTGGTGGACCGGCGGTTTGCCGAGCACCCGGAGAACGGGTACGCCCGGCTGTGGGACGGGCTGGTCGCCGAGGATGTGGGCCGGGTGGACGACGCCCTCGCGGCCTACCGGCAGGCCATGGACCCGACGCTCCCGGCTCATGCGGGGAGCATCCTGCGCTATGGGGCCCCGCCCCGGGAGCTGACGGCGGAGGAGATGGATCGTTTCGGGGAGGCCCTGCGCACCTTCGCCCGATTCCGCGTGGGGGCCCTGCTCCTGGCGGAGGGGCGGAACGAGGAAGCGAGGGCGGCTCTGGATCCGGGGGCCCGTGGCGGCGAGCCGGCCGTGCCGGCAGCTTACGCCGGCTTACTGGAAGCGACCGCCGGCGCCGCCGACCGACCGGGGGTCTGTCGTGCCGCCGCGGCGTGGGCCGCCGCCAACCCGGCGTTTCTGCAGGCGCTCAACCTCGGGGTGGGGACCGAACCGTGGACGCCGGAGATCCTCTGCGGGCACATCGACATCGACGACCGCGGGCCGTGGGAGACGGAGGGCTGAGCTCGGGGAACGGGACCGGGAGGTCCGGGGTTCCGTCCGGAACGCGCGGCGAAACGCGGGAGCGGCGAGCGTCAGGCTCGCCGCTCCCGCCTTTTCTGGTGCGCCTTCAGCCCCGCGGCAGGTTGGCCGGCATCTCCCGGCCATCGGATACCCGCAGCGCTGGTGAAGAGGACAAAGCGGGGCGCGGGGCAGGTGAAGGGTGTGTCGCCGGTTCATCGCTGTCGTTGCTTGCGGCCCGGTACAACGGGGCAACCGGCGCCGGTTACGGCCACATGCAGGGATCACGCAGGCTTGCGGGCGAGCACCATCCAGTGGCAGGGGGCTGTCTGCCGCCACCGGGAACCGCCGAAGCCGGCCTCGTGGAGCAGTTGGTCCAGGTCGCCGACCAGCGGGTAGTCCTCCTCGTCGTCCCAGCGCTCGCCAATGGCCTCCCTGGCCGCAGCCAGCGCCGCCGGGGAGGCGAACATGATGTCCACCAGGCAGAGCGCCCCGCCGGGTTTCAGCACCCGAGCCAGCTCCCTGCATGCCGCGAGACGGCCCCCAGGCGGGACCTCGTGGAAGGCGAAGCTGGAGATGACCATGTCGAACTCGCCCGAGTCGAAGGGAATGGCGTTGAAATCCCCGACCCGCAGGGTGAAGCCGGGGTGCTTCCCCCGGCAGGCGTCGAGCATGGCGGGCGACGGATCCACCCCAGAGACGCGGACGCCGCGCCCGCGGAAGCGGGCGGCGAAGGCGCCGGTCCCGATGCCCACGTCCAGCACCGACATCCCCGGGACGACGGGCACCTGTTCGGTGGCGATCCGCAGGGTTTCGGCGTAGCCGACCAGCGGGCCTGCCTCAGGACCGTCCTGTCCCGCCAGATCCAGATCGTAGGTGCGCGCCCACCGGTCGAACAGGGCGCGGCTCTCTTCGGGGGTGCGTGGCATTTGCAAGGTTCCTCCTTCGGAGATCTGAGGTGGGCGATGCAGATCCTTTCGCTGGCTCTGGTGCGGCACCCTGCGGGAATCCTCGGAGCAGACCGGTCGAGAAAAACTCTCCGAGCCGTACTCCGTCTTCGTGACCGCCTGGTCCCTCTGCGAGGCGACGAAGATGCAGGCCGGCGGCTGGCCGTTGTACGTATTCGGATCGCGGCTGAGGGGTACCACAGAAGAGATCGTGCCGTACTGGATGACCTCACGCGACCGCCGTGCCGCGGTCCTCCGGCAGGCTGTCCAGGCGCGCGGACACCCCTGCACGGCGCCTGGGCGTCTCCCTTACGCCAATCTAAACGTCATAGATATGAAAGTTGCCCGAGCCGAGGAGGGGTCGGGATGCAGCTTACCGGTTTTCACCACCTCACGGCGATGACCGCCCACATCCGGGAGAACCGGCGGTTCTACACGGAGGTGTTGGGCCTCCGGCTGGCCAAGCGCACCGTCAACCAGGACGACGTGCGGGCCTACCACCTGTACTACACCGACGGCGCCGGGAGTCCCGGCACCGATATCACGTTCTTTGACTGGGACATCCCTCCGGAGCGGCGCGGCACCCGATCGATCGTGCGCACCATGTTCCGGGTCGCCGGCGCTGAAGCGCTTTCCTGGTGGCAGCGGCGGCTGGCCGACGCCGGCCTCGCCGTGGGGGAGGTCATGGACTGGGCCGGGCGCCCGACCCTGCCCTTCGAGGATCCGGAAGGGCAGCGGCTGGCCCTGGTGGACGACGGCGGGCAGGGGCCGGACCCGGTGATCTGGGGGCGGAGCCCGGTGCCTCCCGAGTATCAGCTCCGCGGCCTGGGGCCGGTGGTGCTCAGCGTGCCCGACCCGGGCCCCACCGCCGCCGTGCTGATCCAGGTGCTGGGCATGCGGCGGGTGCGGGACCTGCCCTCGCCCGAGGACGGGCGGCACGTCCTGCACGTGTTCGCCTTCGGCGAGGGCGGGCCGGCGGCCGAGCTGCACGTGCTGGCGCAGCCGGACCTGCCGGCCGCGCAGCCCGGGGCAGGAGGGGTCCACCACGTGGCCTTCCGCACCCCCAACGAGCGGGAGTACCAGGCCTGGCTCCGGCGGCTGAACCAGCTGGGCGTCCGCAACAGCGGCCCGGTGGACCGGTTCTGGTTCAAGTCGCTCTACTTCCGGGAGCCGGGCGGGATCCTCTTCGAGATCGCCACCGACGGCCCGGGCTTTGCCATCGACGAGCCACCGGAGTCCCTGGGCGAGAAGCTGGCGCTTCCGCCCTTCCTGGAGCCGCGGCGGGCGGAGATCGAGGCCAATCTGAAGCCCATTGACTAGGGAGGCGAGGCTGTGCTGCGTTACGACCAGTACGTTCCGTCCGACGCCCGGGACGGCGCGCCGCTCTTCGTGCTCCTGCACGGCCGCGGCAGCTACAAGGGCGACCTCATGGGGCTGCAGCCGTACCTGCCGGCCTCCGCGTTAGTGGTCACGCCGGAGGCGCCCTTCCCCGCGGCCCCGTGGGGTTACGGCCCGGGCTGGGCGTGGTACCGGCTGCAGGAACGGGGGATCCCCGAGCCCGAGTCGTTCCGGGAGAGCCAGCGGGCCCTGGCCGAGTTCCTGGCCGAGGTGCCGGCGCGGCTGCCGGTGAGGCCCGGGCCGGTGATCCTGGGCGGCTTCTCCCAGGGAGGCGTGATGAGCCTGGGGTACGCCCTGATGCACCCCGGCGCCGTGCCGATGGTCATCAACTTCAGCGGCTTCCTGCCGGTGCATCCGGACGTGGCCGTCACCCCGGCCAGCGTCAGGGGTACCCGGATCTTCTGGGGCCACGGGGAGCGAGATCCGGCCATCCCCTACGAGCTTGCCCTGGAGGGGCAGAAGCGGCTGCGGGCGGCCGGGGCGGATCTGACCGCCTGCACGTACCCGATGGGCCACGCGATCTCGCCGGAGGAACTGGCGGACGCGGTCACCTGGGTCGAGCGGGGGCTTTCGCGCGCAGCGGCCCCGTGACAACCGGCCGAAGAGTGTTTATACTGTTAGCAAACCCATATGGGCGTCACCACTTCGTAGGGAGAGGGATGCACCATGAATATGTCGGTCCGTAAGATGACGGTGGCCGGCGTGCTCGGCGCCGTCTCCGCTGTGCTGGGCGTGGTTCCGGGGCTCGGGTTCATCCCGTTCCCCACCGGTCAGGCGGTCACGATCATGCAGATCCCGGTCGTGCTGGCCGCCGTGGCCGAAGGTCCCGCAGTGGGGCTGTTCGTGGGCCTGATCTTCGGCCTCACCTCGTTCCTGCGGGCGACCAACCCGGCCTTCGCTGACCCGCTGGTTTCGATCCTGCCCCGGCTGTTCATCGGCGTGTTCGCGGCGTACGCCTTCGCCGCCCTCCGTCGCCGGAACCTGACCCTGGCCCTGGCCGCCGCCGGCGTGGTGGGCACCCTCACCAACACGGGGTTGGTGCTGGGCATGATCCTGCTCCGGGGATACTGGCCGCCCGAGGTGGTCTGGACGGTGGCCGTTACCCACGCCCCGCTGGAGCTGCTGGTGGGCACCTTTGCCGTTGTGACGGTGGGTCTGGCCCTGCACCGGGCGGGCTATATCCGGGTCGCTTACCGGCCTTCCGGTCAGAACTCCTAGAGCGCTTATGGCGGCCGCCCTCCGCGGGGAGGGCGGCCTTTCGAACATCGCGGAAAGGACGTGCTGCCCATGACGGATCCGGTTTGGCTCAGCGGGATCACCGATGTACCCGGTATCCGGGTGGGGCACGCTCACGACCTGCAGGCGCTGACCGGCGTGACCGCGGTGCTGGCGCCGGGCGGCGCGGTGGTGGGGGTGTCGGTGGAAGGTTCCGCGCCGGGGACCCGGGAGACCGACCTGTGCCGGCCCTGCAACCTGGTGCAGCAGGCCCACGCCGTTCTGCTCTGCGGCGGGAGCGCCTTCGGGCTGGCGGCGGCCCACGGGGCGATGCGCTGGCTGGAGGAGCGGGGGATCGGCCTGCCGACGGGTTACGCCACCGTGCCGATCGTGCCGGCGGCCGTGCTCTACGACCTGGGTGTCGGCTCGGCCCGGGTGCGCCCCGACGAGGCGATGGGTTACGCCGCCTGCGAGGCGGCCACCGACGGCCCGGTGGAGCAGGGCTGCGTCGGGGCCGGGGCCGGCTGCACCGTGGGCAAGGCCCTGGGGATGGCCCGTGCCATCAAGAGCGGCATCGGCACCGCCTGTGTGAAGGTGGGCGCCGTCGCAGTCGGGGCCATCGTGGCGGTGAACGCGTTCGGCGACGTGCGCGACCCCGCGACCGGCCGGATTCTGGCCGGACCCCGGGGGGAGGACGGCACATACCTGGACACCACGGCGTTGCTGCTGCAGGGCGCGGCCGGCAGACCCCTTGCGGAGAACACCACCATCGGCGTGGTGGCGGTGGGCGGCAGCCTCTCCAAGGAGGGCGCCAACAAGGTGGCCCGCATGGCCCACGACGGCCTCGCCCGCACCATCTCCCCGATCCACACCATGTTCGACGGCGACACGCTCTTCTGCCTGGCTACCGGCGGGCCGGAGGTGGACGTGACGACCGCCGGCGCCGCCGCCGCCCTGGCGGTGGAGCGGGCGGTGCTGAACGCCGTGCGCCACGCGGCCAGCATGGGCGGGCTGCCGGCCGCGCGAGCCTAGTCATGTCCCGTGAAGGATCGGTAGGGCCCGGTGTCGTCCAACCGGGTGGACGAGCCGGCGGGCGCCGCACGCCTCCTGGTTCTGGACTCGTCCCCCGGGGCGTACTCTCCCCCCAGAGGGGGATGGGACGATGGATGACGGCTTTGCGGCCAAGCTGCTCTCCAACTTCCTGATCGCCCTGGGCGTGACCCTGGGCGGCTCGCTCTCGGGCGCCGCCGCATCGCTGCTGTCCGGCGGCCACCCGCTCGACCGGCTCCGCTACCTGTCAGAAGACCTGCGGCTCTGGGGCATCCTGGTGGCCGTGAGCGGCTCCTTCGAGCCGCTCCGCACCCTGGAGCAGGGACTCCTGTTCGGGCAGGGCCGCGCCCTGGTCCGGCAGGTGGTGGCCCTGGTGGTCGCCATGGCCGGCGCCAACGTGGCCTACTTCCTTATCCAGACCGTGGCGGGGCGGCGGCTGTGAGCCGGTGGCAGCGTGCGCTGCCCCTGCTGGCCTCGTTCGCGATGGGCTTTGCCGTGGCGATCTGGCTGCTGCCCGTCATGGCCGGGCCGACGGTGCAGCGGCTCCGGCTGGAGCGGGACTTCTGCCTCGCCCGGGTGGAGACCCTGGAGGCGGAGGTGGCCAGGCTGGAGCAGGCGGAGCGGCGAAGGCCCGTCGTCTGCCAGGTCGCGCGGGTGCGGGCGGAGATCGAGGGGCCGGACGAGCGGGTGGCGCTGGAGGCGGCCCGGCGCATCCAAAAGGAACTGGCGGCCGAACAGGTCGGCCGCCAGCTGGAGAACGTCTCCCCGGTCATCCTCTACGGCCGTTACCACGGCCGGCTGTTGGAGATCGACGGGATCACCTACCAGCTCTCGGTGCAGGTGCTGCTGATCGGCCCGGAGCTGGCGCTCCTGGGCCGGGTGGAGCCGGTGGAGAAGGGGACGGAGGGGGACTCGTGAGCGCCGTCAGAACCGGCAGCGGGGGTGCGGGCGCAGGGTGCTGCGCGGCTGCATGGTGCCGTCCCGGAACCGGTCCAGGTTCTGCCGCAGCACCTCGAGGGCGTCCGCGAACCCCGTGAACGGGAAGTACGGCGAGCGGTTCTGCTCCAGGAACCGGGCCAGAGTGCTCTTGGCGAAGACCCAGTCGGCGAAGCTGGCGCCGTAGACGTCGCTGGAGCCGTCGCCGAAATAGATCACCCGGGAGCCGGACGCCTTCAGCCGGCGGGCCACGGCTGCCTTGCAGCAGCCGCACAGGGGGCAGGCCGGATTGCCGTTGGGCCACTCCAGCCGGCCGCGCTCGACGTACCGGTTGGCGAACACCGGCAGGTGGCCGAGACCCTCACGGCCCAGGATGTGCTCGATGTAGAGGGTGAAGCCGTCGCTCACCACGGCCAGGGGAATGCCTTCCCGTTCGGCCCAGGCGACGAGGTCCCGGAAGCCGGGGTCGATGTCCACCCGATCGGCCAGGGCGACCGCCTCGTCCCGGTCCACGTGGGCGAAGGAGGCGAGCCAGAGATCCCGGGAACCGGCCTCGCCGCGGGCGTAGCGGGCGAGGACGTCGGCGGGGTAGGGCGCCAGGGTGCCGCAGATCAGGTCGCCGACGTCTAGCAGCGAGATCGTGAAGTCGAAGTCGGTCAGGAGCACCAGCGGCGCGCCCAGGGCACGGGGCCAGAAGCTGTGTTCGAGGTTGTTCGTCACGGGTGCTGCGTTGCCCTCCTTGGGCGGACGATGCCGCCCACCTTTTCTCAAATAACTGACCTATTGTATCATGGTGAGTGAGTGCAGCGGGGAACGGCTTTCGGGTTGCCGGAAGGAGGGATGGCGGTGCGCAGGCTGCTCTACACCATCGCCGCCTTGCTGCTCGCGGTGGGCTCGCTGGGGCTGGCCGTCCTGCCGCGCATCGCCCCCGGCTGGCTCGGGTTCGGCGTGCTCGGCGCCTGCTTCTCGGGCATCGGCGCGGCCGGTTGGGTGCTGGGCGGTGTGGCGGCGGGCAACTGGCCGCGGCTGCGCGCCGGGTGGTTCCTGCTCCCCGCCGGCCTCCTGGGGGTCGTCCTGAGCGCGATGGATCACGCCGGTCTGCCCCTGTTCTGGGCCGCCGGCGAGGCGGTGACGGGGCTGCTCCTCCTGGTGCCGCTGTTCCCCCGCCACGATGGCGGCGAGTCGTCCGGACGGCCGCCCGGGCCCGTGCAGGCCCCGCCCGTCGCCGGCCGGCAGGAGGGCCGCTGAGGCGCACGCCTGGGCCGCCTTTCCGCCCGACGGGGCATGAACGCGCCCGCTCCCCGGCCACACTAGGGCCGAGGAGGCGATGGCATGGGCAAGACGGTGGTGGGCCTGTTCCGGCACAGCGGCGACGCCGACCTGGCGGCGGCCCACCTGCGGGACGCATTCGCGTTGGATGCGGACAGGCTGAACGTGATCGGCGAGGCTGACCTGGGCGCCATGAGCGGCGCCCGGATCAGCGACACCGACGCGTGGCTGCTGGCCGCCTTTGCCGACGTCGGCATGGAGGTTGGCCTGGACGCCGGTTCGGACCCCGGCCTGGACCTGGCGGGCAGCCGCGCCCCGGTGTTCCGCCGCTGGGGCGACCAGGTCCGCCGGGGCCGCACCCTGGTCGTGGCCCGCGCCGACGACCCCGATGAGGCGGTCGCGATCGCCGGCGAGATGCGCCGGGCGGGCGCGGACCGGGTGGACCTGATCGGGGAGGAGAACTGGCCGGCGCGCTAGCGCTCCGCAGGCGACTTCGCCTTGTCGATCTTCTCTCGAACCTCATCGGAGGCGACCCGGGTCACCTCGGTGGTGATGGACTGGGTCGCCTTCCTGAATTCGCGGATCGCCTGGCCCATGCTGCGGCCCAGCTCGGGAAGCTTGTTGGGCCCGAAAACCACCAGTGCCACGATCATGATGACGAGGATCTCCGTAAATCCCAGATTGCCCAAGGCCGCATACCTCCTTTAGGAAGGACTCGAGGTCTACTTTACCGTGAGCCGCCTGCATTGTCCATAGCGTGCGGCGGCAGCCAGGCCTCCCGCAGCCGCTGAATCTCCTGGGTGTCCGGCAGGAAGTAGGAGACCGGGCCCACGTACGCCGCATATCCGGGCAGGGTCTCCGTCACCAGCGTGCCTTCGTGGTAGGTGCGAATCGCGATCGTGGCCAGCCGGATCTGCTCGGTCAGGGGCAGGTTGGTGTCCACGTACCGGGCGGCGGTCCGCAGCAGGGCGGGCAACTTCGGCAGATTGGCGGGCTGCAGGGCCCGCCGCGCGGCCGCCCGCAGGAACTGCTGCTGCCGCCGGATGCGGCTCAGGTCGTCACCGGCGGCGTCGTTGCGGAACCGCACGTACTGCTCGGCCCGGGCCCCGTCCAGCACCTGATGGCCCGGCCGGAGGTCAATGACCAGGCCGTCGTCGGGGTCCACGTAGCGCATCGGCGCCTCGATGTGCATCGGTACGCCGCCGATCAGGTCCACCAGCCGGCGGAAGCCGGCCAGGTTGACCTTTACATAGTGCTCCACGGGCAGGCCCAGGAGCTCGGACACCGTGCGGGTGGCCAGTTCGGGCCCGCCCCAGGCGTAGGCGGCGTTGAGCTTGGCCTCCCCGACGCCCTCCAACGTCACGCGGGTGTCCCGCGGCAGCGACAGCACCCGCAGGGGTCCGCCGCCCACCCGCACGAGCAGCATCGTGTCGGACCGGCCCGGATCGCCGGGCCGCTCGTCCACCCCGAGCACCAGCACATAGGCGGGCGCTGTTCCTTCCGGCTCTTCGGCCTGCCCCTCAGGCACCAGTCCCAGCTGCACGGAGTCCGCCCCGGCGGATCCGCCGGGGGCGGGCGTGCCGGGGGGGTGCTGGGCGGCGAACCACCGCCACCCCAGGGCCAGGGCGCAGAGGGAGAGAATCCATCCGAGAAGCGCGCCCGCGAAGAAGCGGCGCATCGCCCGGCCTCCTTTTCAGCGGGATATTCTAGGTATCCCCCGGAAGCCGGGCGACCACGCCGCCCCGGCGAATGGAGATTGCTGGGAGCTCAGTCTTCCAGTACGTGCAGCACCTTGTACCCGTGCCGCTCCAGCAGGTCGATGAGCGGGCGGGACGCCTCCGTCTCCACCCGGATGATGATCTGATACTGGTCCAGCACCGACGAACGGAAGGTGGCCACGTTCCGGATGGCCACCCCGGCATCGCGGATGAGCTCGGCGATGCGCGCCAGCTGGCCGACCCGGTCCGGCACCACCAGGGTGAGCCGGATGGTCCCGGAGTCTACCCCCAGCAGGTGCGCGAACGCGCGGAAGATGTCGTGCTCGTGGATCACGCCGACCAGCCGCTCGCCGTGGACGACCGGCAGCAGGGGGATGTCCCGCTTGAACATCAGCTTGGCGGCCGTCTCCACCAGGTCGTCGGGGCGCACCGTCACCGGGTCGGGCACCATGAACTCCTTCACCGGCCGGGGCAGCGCCGCCTGGCGGCCGTCGCGCATGCAGGCCTCGTAGATGTCGGTGAGCTGGATGATGCCCACCACCCGCCGATTCGCCGTGACCGGCAGACAGTCGTAGTTCTTGGTCTGGATGATCTCGTAGGCCTGCTGAAGCGTGTCGTCCGGCGAAACCGTGGTCACATCCTCGGTCATCACGTTGCGAACGATCACCGGAACCAGCCCCCTTTGGACGTCGGCCTTGTCGCAAGGTAAAGAATTGGACACCGCCCTGCCCGCTCCCTGTCGGGGCGGGCGGGAGCGGCGGAAAATCGTCACTGCGGAGGTGCGCGCATGCGGTTCGTGGTGGACCCCTCGGCCAGGGGGCTGCGCCTGAGCCAGTACCTGTTCGACCGGCTGAAGCTCTCCCGTACCGTGGTGCGGAGGGCGAAGACCAGCGGCGGCATCCTGGTGGACGGGCGGCCCGCCCGCACCAGCCTCGTCCTCGCCGGCGGCGAGGTGGTGGAGGTCCGGGTGGCGCAGGAAGGGCGCGTCGAGCCCGAGCCGATCCCGATTCAGGTGGTGTACGAGGACCCCTGGCTGCTGGTGGTGGACAAGCCCGCCGGCATGGTGGTCCACCCGGTGCGGGACTACGTCTCCGGCACCCTGGCCAACGCGGTGGCCCATCACCTGCTCCGTTCCGGCTCCGATCCCGTGGCCCGGCCGGTGCAGCGCATCGACCGGGAGACCTCGGGCCTGGTGCTCTTTGCCAAGGATCCCGCCGTCGCGGGGCTGCTGGCCCGGGAGCTGGAGCGGCAGAAGCTGGAGCGGCGGTACGTCGCGGTGGTCGAGGGCGCCGTGGCGGCCGACGCGGGCACCGTGGACCGGCCGATCCGGCGGGTCTGGGGCCATCCCGTCGTCCGGGAGGTGGCGGAAGGACCCCGCACGCCCGAGCAGGAGCGGCTGCTGGCGGAGGCGGCCGCGCAGGGCCGGGCGCTGCGGGAGGACTGGACGGCCGCGGGCCAGCCGGCCGTCACCCACTGGCGGGTGCTGCGCCGCTGGCCCGCGGCCACGATGCTGGAACTCCGGCTGGAGACGGGGCGGACCCACCAGATCCGGGTACACATGGCCTACCTCGGCCATCCGCTGCTGGGCGATGAGCTCTACGGCGGAAGCCGGACGCTCATCCAGCGCCAGGCGCTGCACGCGGCCACCCTCGCGTTCGTCCACCCCGTGACGCGCGAGCCGGTGCGGTTCACGGCGCCGCTGCCCGCGGACCTGGAGGATCTGGTGGCGCGGCTGGACCGCACCGCCCCGAACGGTTCAGGAGCGTGTTAGTCCGCGATGGCCGTGTACCGCCCGCGGAAGTAGCCCAGCGGCTTGCGGGTGCGGCTGCCGGGGTTCAGCCGCTCCACCTGCCCGATGAGGATGGTGTGGTCGCCGCCGTCCACCCGCTGCACCGTGCGGCACTCCAGGAGGGCCATGGCGCCGGGCAGGATGGGCGCCCCGTAGAAGCCCCGGGTGTAGTTGAGCCCGGCGAAGCGGTCGGTGCCCTTGGTGGCGAACCGGTTGGCCAGGTCCACCTGGTCGCCGCCCAGGATGTGGACGGCGTAGCCCTGCGCGTTCACGACCCCCTCGTAGCAGCCGGCGCTCTTGTCGATGCAGAACAGGACCAGCGGCGGATCCAGGGAAACCGAGGTGAAGGAGTTCACCGTGAGCCCCAAGGGCGTCCCGTCCGGCGCGGCCGCGGTGACGACGGTCACGCCGGTCAGAAACTGGCCGAGGGTGTCACGAAAAGTCCTGCTGTCAAACGATGCCATGTTGGAGCCCCCCACTCTGTGATGGCGCGGGACGGTCGAGCCTCCGCGGCCCGCGCATCCCCCGGAAGGCGTCGGGGATTGTCGCACGAGTCCGACGTACCACTTTAGACCGGGGAGGCGCGGCGACGGTTGCGGCCATCCGGGCAGGTGAGGGCTTTTTGCTCACTCCCGGGTCCGGGGCGTCTTCACCCAGGTGGTGGGGGCCCTGTGCAGCAGCTTCAGCAGCAGGGAGGCCGAGTAGGGCAGGGGCAGGAAGAAGGCGGAGATCGGCAGCAGGAAGATCTGGGCGAAGCCGGCGGTCTGGACCTTGCGGGGCGCGGGGTCCATGAACCGGCGGTAGTGCAGCAGGCAGAACAGCGCGAAGGCCAGGTAGAAGACGGAGTAGGACGAGAGGACGGTGTGGACCCAGTCCGGCACCGCGCGGGCGTCCAGGTGGCCGGTCAGCCCCAGCGCCATGGCGACCAGCGGCAGCAGGGCGAGCAGCTGGCACAGCGTCCAGGCGACCGGCCCCCGCCACCAGTAAATCCGCAGCAGGTAGTGCCGCTTCTCCGCCGGCGCGGTGGAATCGGCCTTGATCTTCTCGCAGACCTGGAGGTAGCCCGAGCCCCACCGCAGCCGCTGGCGGAAGAACCCCCGGTAGGTAGGCGGGGTCTGCTCGGAGGAGGCGTAGGGGAGGAACTCGGGCCAGGTGTCGCCCTGCAGCCAGGCCCGGGCGCCCAGGTCCATGTCCTCGGTCAGGACGGCGGGGTCGAAGCCGCCGATCCGCAGGATCAGCTCCCGGGTGGCGAAGATGTTGGTACCGCCGATGAAGGGGATCTCCCGGAGTTGCCACGGCATCATCCACTCGTGGGCGATGGCCTGGAAGATCCCCGCGACCTTGGAGATGGGGCCGGTCTGCCAGAAGTTGCGGATCTGGTAGACCGGGCCCTGGGCGATCTGGAACTGGTCCCCGGCGGTCAGGCGGCGCCAGGCGACGTAGCGGAGCACGTCGGGGTCGGGGCGGGATTCGGCGTCGTAGAACGCCCACATCTCGCTGCGCGGGTCGGCGAACGGGAAGGCCCAGTTGAGGGCGCGCCCCTTGGTCGAGGGGACCTCGTGGCCCGTGCACTCGCCGCCCAGCCGGCCGTCGAAGTCGTAGGGAACCTGCACGTGCCGCAGGGCGGGCAGGTTCCGGTGGGCGGCGAACTCCAGCCGCTTGCGCTCCACGATCTCCTGGGTGGTCGGCAGAGCGATTCGGAAGGCGTCTGCGAGGCGCCGGCGCAGCTCGGCGGCGGACGCGTGACACAGGAGCTCGGCCATGCGCTGCTCCAGGGTGTAGGTCAGGTTGGCCAGCACCTCCTGCGTGAGGGGCTGCTGGGCGCCGGTCGCGCAGGCGAGCAGCTGGTGGACGAGCGCGGACCCGTCCTTCCGCTGCAGCCGGAGCAGCAGCTCGATGACCGGCAGCGCCAGGGCGAGGAGGGCGGGGCAGAGCCGGTCGATCTGCCGCTCCTGCAGACGAGGGGCTGTGCGGCGCAGGATCTGCCGGATCTGCTGGGGATCGGCCTTGCCCCGGGCGCAGAGCAGGGCGCGGGCGGTTTCGAACAGGCACGCGGCCTGCTCCTGCAGCGTGAGCGGATGCAGGGCGTCCAGGTCCGCCTCGTCCAGGGCCAGCCGGGCGAGGAGGGCCAGCAGGGTCGCCTCCTCCTGCTCCGTCCCGTCCCATTCGCCGCCGTCCGTAAGCAGGCGGATCAAGCGATCGGCAATGGCTGCGCGGGTCTTCCGCGCGGCCATCGCCTCTTTTTCGTCGGTTACGACGAGGATTTCGTACTGGTCGGGGGAGTAGTGGAGCCGGCCCATGTGATCGATGGTGCGGGCGATGACGTCCGCCTCGTTGCGGGCCGGGATGAAGATCGAGAAGTAGGGCAGGTCGCGGCCCTTGGAGGCGGCGAGCCGGGTTAGGTACTGCAGGGAGAGCCGCGGCGGCCGCTTGCCGTAGTAGTGGCGGTTGGCGTAGTGGCGGAGGAAGAGGATGCGGGTGAAGAACAGGAACAGGCCCGTGTAGACCAGGGCGAAGGCGATGTAGAGCCACTGAGCGGTACTCATCTTCGATGGGCCTCCTTGATCTGCGGCAGACCCGGGCATGGACCCGGCCGCGCGGGGCGGCGGGCGCCCGGGGGTTGGAGAACCAGGTGGCGACGTCTGGGAATTTGCGGCAGTTTTCTTCAACCCCACAGGAGTATCGCGCCGGCGGGGGATGGCGTCAATTGGCTTTTCGCGTCACACGCCAGCCCCCTTGACTTCCCCGATAGCAGCAACTAGAATAGATGTACGTCACGAACGGGTGTTTGGAGATTATACGTTCGATTTTCTCGGCAGCCGGAATGAGCAACCCGTAAAGCGGCGGAGGGATCGGCATGCGATGGATCTGCTGGGTGGAGATTCAGGGCCTCTACGCCGCGGCCGCCCGGGAGGCGGGGCTGGCGGAGGCCGAACGTCCGATCGTGGTCCTGCGCGGGGGGCGGGTCTTCGACGGCTGCCGCGAGGCTTTTGCGGCGGGGCTGCGGCTGGGCAGCCCCGCCCGCCAGGTGCTGTGCGACGTCCCGGGGGCAACCGTGGTGGAGTGGGCGGATGTGGACGCCACCGCCCGGGCCCGTGCCTTCTGGGACCGCTGCCTCGCCCACACGCCCTACGTCGAGCCGGTGGAGCCGCACCAGGCGCTTTTGGGGCTGCCCCTGCCCGACGATCCGGACGGCCTGCCGGGCGGATGGGCTCCGGGTGGATGGGCTCCGGGCGGATGGGCTCCGGGTGGATGGGCTCCGGGTGGATGGGCTCCGGGTGGATGGGCTCCGGGCGGCCGGGCGCAGGGCGCGGAAGGCGGCCGGAGGCAGGCGGCGGACCGGCGGCTGCAGGCGGAGTTGAAGGCGCTGGCGGAGGCGGCCGCGTCCTTCGGCTTCGCCGCCTTCGCAGGCGCCGGTTCCTCCCGCGTGGTCGCCCGTGCGGCGGCACGGGCCCTGCGGGCGGAGTTCCTGGAGTGGCGGCCCGGCACGGCCCCGCAGCGGCTGGAGGGCGCGCAGGTGATCGCCCCCCGTCAGGCGGGCGGCGGGGGGATAGGCAGCCGGCACGCGGGCGGACTTGCCATCGGACGGCCGGAAGGCGGCCGGGAGGATGCCGGCCGGCGCGCTGGCGTGCGCCGGCTGGAAGGCCCGGCCGTGCGGATCGCCATCGTTTCCCCCGGCGCCGAGGCCCGCTTTCTCGCCCCGCTGCCCGTCACCTTCCTGCCGCTTCCGCCCGAGGTGCAGCGCCGGCTGCAGCAGTTGGGGATCACACGCATCGGCGAGGCGGCGCGGGTGAGCGAGGACGAATGGGCGCGGCAACTGGGGCTGCAGGGGCGGCAGATCTCCCGTTGGAGCCGGGGCATCGATCCGGAGCCGGTGAAGCCCGCCTGGCCGCCCCGGCGGCTGGCGCGGCGGTCGGAGCTGGGCGGCGTGCGGGACCGGGATCCGCTGGAGCGGGAACTGAGCCGCTCGGCCGCCCTGCTGGCCGCCCAGCTGGACCGGCGGGGCGAGGGCTGCCAGCAGGTGGGGCTGATCCTGGAGCTGGCCGACGGCCGGGTGCTGCACGCCGAGCGGACTTTGCCCCGGCTGCGGCACACCGCCTACCCGATCCACCAGGGGCTGCACGCCCTGCTCACCCAGTTGCTGGACGGCCTCAGGGAGTCGGTGGAGGTGGCGGCGGTCACCGCCGAGGTGGGGCTGATCGGCCCCGTCGACTGGCGGCAGATGGAGCTGTGGGACGACCGGCTGCTCCGGGAGCGGCGGGAGCGGATCGAGGGGGCGCTGTCCCTGCTGCACCAGCGCTTCCCGGCGCGGGTGATCGGCCTGGGGATGCATACCCCGACCTCCTGGCGTGAGCAGATGCTCCAGTACGCCGACCCCTACCGCTGGTCCCGAAAGGCGTGATGGACCGTGTCGCGCATCCTCAACCGGCCGGTGGACGTGACGACCGGCCCCGACGGGCGGCCAGCCGCCTTCCGCTTCGCCGGCGGGCGGGAGCGGATCCGGGAGGTGCTGGACACCTGGATGGAGACCGGCCGCTGGTGGGAGCAGGAGCCCGAGCTGATTGCCTACCGGGTGGAGACCGAGAGCGGTGGCGTCTTCGAACTGAACTTCATCCCCCGGGAGCAGCGCTGGCTGCTCTATAAGGCATACGACTGAAGCGCCCCCCGGAAGGGGGGTACGGCGTCATTGGGGGATGATTGGCCCAGCGGTTTCAGGGCGCTCTGCGGGAACGTCGCATTCCGGCGGTTGAATCGGGGCGCTCCGGTCAGTGCGGGCGAAGGCGCATCCCGCTCCACCATTTCAATCCCAGTAGAAGGGTGATCCGCGGTGGAACATGGGTCGGCGCGCAGAATCTGCACCCGGCTCGGGTGGGGCAGTTCAGGTTTTGCGCGGGAGCGCCGGGGCAGAAGGGGGGAGACGCGCAGAATCTGCACCCGGGCTCGGGGAGGCGGTTCAGGTTTTGCGCGGGAGCGCCGGGGCAGAGGGGGGGGACACGCGCAAAATCTGCACCCGGGCTCGGGTGGGCGGTTCAGGTTTTGCGCGGGAGCGCCGGGGCAGAAGGGGGGACACGCGCAAAATCTGCACCCGGGCTCGGGGAGGCGGTTCAGGTTTTGCGCGTGACGGTGGGAACACAGGGGATCCGCGCACCAGGTCATCCGGGGGAGTCCCGGGGCACGGACCCTGCGGCCGGGGAATACGACTTTGAAGGGAGGCGCCGCTCATGAGCTTCGTCCACCTGCACGTGCACTCGCCGTTTTCGTTCCTCGATGGCGCCTCCCGGCTGGATGACCTGATCGCGGAGGCGGCCCTGCACGGGATGCCGGCCCTGGCCCTCACCGACCACAACAACGTGTCGGGAGCGGTGCGCTTCCAGCGCAAGGCACAGGAGGCCGGCATCCAGCCGATTCAGGGGGCAGAGCTCACCCTGGAGGGCGGCTACCACCTCACGCTGCTGGCCACCGGGCCCAAGGGCTACGCCAACCTGAACCGGCTGATCACCGCCGCCCATCTCGGGCAGGAGCCCCGCGCGACGCCGGGGGCGATGTTCGCCCTGGCCCCGGGCCACGACCGGCTGCAGCCGGCGTGTCCCCTGTCGGCCCTCAGCCACGACACCGACGGGCTGATCGCGCTCTCGGGCTGCCGGCGGGGCGAGATTCCCTCCCTGATCCTGCGGGGGCGGCTGGCCGAGGCGGAGGCCGCGGCCCGGCGCTACGCGGCCTGGTTCCCCGGACGCTTCTACCTGGAGCTGCACGACGAGCGGCTGCCCGGCGAACAGGCATTGAACCGCGCCCTGCGGGACCTGGGCGAGGCGCTGGGTCTGCCGCTGGTGGTCACGTCCAACGTGCACCACCGCACGCGCGAGGAGTTCTTCGTGCACGACCTGCTCACCTGCGTGCGCACCCTCACCCGCATCGACCAGCCCCACCCGGAGCGGCCGCTCAACGACCAGCGCTACCTGAAGCCGCCGGAGGTCATGATCGAGCGCTTCCGGGAGTTTCCGGAGGCGGTGAAGAACACCCTCGCCATCGCCGAGCGGTGCCGACCGGTGCTGGACCTGGACGCCCGGCTCCACCCGGAGTTTCAGACCCCCGACGGCTCGCACCCCGCCGCCTACCTCACCCACCTGGTCTACGACGGGGCGGCCCGCCGCTACGGGCGCATCACCGAGCGGATCCGCCGCCGGCTGGAGCACGAGCTGACCATCATCACCCGGCTGGGGTACGAGGACTACTTCCTGCTGGTCTGGGACGTGGTCCGCTTCGCCCGGGAGCGGGGGATCCGCTGCGCCGGGCGGGGCTCGGCCGCCGACTCGGCGGTGGCCTACTGCCTCTTCATCACCGACGTGGACGCGATCGCGCGCGGCCTGCTGTTCGAGCGCTTCATGTCGCTGGAGCGGGCCGAGAAGCCCGACATCGACATCGACTTCGACGCCCGCCGGCGGGACGAGGTGGCCGCCTACGTCTACCGCAAGTACGGTGCCGACCACGTGGCCTCGGTCTGCACCTACAACACCTTCCAGGCCCGCTCGGCGGTGCGGGACCTGGGCAAGGCGATGGGCTTTCAGGAGGCGGATCTGGACTACCTGGCCAAGCGCATCCCCTGGCACGCCGGGGCCGACGAGATCCTCACCGTCATGGCCCGCTACCCCGAGCTGCGCCAGTCAGGCATTCCCTGGCACAAGTTCGAGCAGCTGGTGCAGGCGGCGGAGCGGGTCGCCCGCTTCCCCCGCTTCATCGGCACCCACCTGGGCGGGCTGGTGATCTCCCGCCGGCCGCTCCTGGAGGTGACGCCGCTGCAGATGGCGGCGAAGGGCCAGGTGGTCTGCCAGTTCGACAAGGAGTACGTGGAGGACCTGGGGCTGGTGAAGCTGGACCTGCTCTCCCTGCGCACCTTCACCGCCGTCGACGACGCGGTGCGGGCCATCGGCGATATCGACTACGAGCAGATCCCCCACGGCGACGCGGCCACTTATGAGATGCTGGGCGTGGGCGAATCCATCGGCGTCTTCCAGCTGGAGTCGCCGGCGCAGCGGGCGCTGCAGGCCCGGCTGAAGCCGGACCGGTTCGAGGACATCGTCGCCTCGGTGGCCATCATCCGCCCCGGGCCCATCAAGGGGAACATGGTGGAGCCGTTCCTGGCCCGCCGCCACGGGAAGGAGGAGGTCACCTACCTGCATCCCAAGCTGAAGCCGATCTTGGAGAAGACCTACGGCGTGGTGCTCTTCCAGGAGCAGGTGATCGAGATCGCCACCGCGGTGGCGGGCTTCACCCCCGGCGAGGCGGACCAGCTGCGCCGGGTGATGACCCACGCCCGCAACCGGGAGGACATGGAGGCCATCGGTCGGCTCTTCCGGCGGAAGGCGGCCGCGGCCGGGGTGGATCCGGCGGTGGCCGACATCATCTTCTCCTACATTCAGGGCTACGCCTCGTACGGCTTCTGCGAGGCCCACGCCGCGGCGTTTGCCAACACGGCCTACAAGACCGCCTATCTGGTGCGCCACTACCCGGCCGAGTACTTCGCCGCGCTCATGTCGGCACAGCCGATGGGCTACTACCCCATCAACACGCTGGCGGTGGAGGCCCGCCGGCGCGGCGTCGGCCTGCTGCCGGTGGACATCAACCGGTCGGAGGAAGCCTTCACCGTGGAGGAGTGGAGCCGGGAGGCCTGGGAGGCCTTCTGGGGGATGGAGCCCTTTGCCCCCGAATACCCGGCGACAGGCAAGGCGATCCGCATCGGGCTCCGGGCCGTGAAGGGGGTGGGGGAGCCGGCGGCCGCAGCGATCCTGGCGGCCCGGGGCGGGGGCGAGTTCCGGTCGCTGGCTGACCTGGTGCGACGGACCGGGGGTGCGGTGCCGCGCGGGCCGCTGGAGGCGCTGGTGCTGGCCGGCGCCTTCGATCGGCTGCACTCCAACCGGCGGGCGGCGCTCTGGCAGGTGGCGCACCTGCTGGAGGCGGAGAGGATCCGGCAGGAGCGGGGGGCGGGGCAGGCCGGCCTGCTGGACGGCGATGCGCCCGGGCTGGGCGCTCAGGCGGCGGAAGCGCTGGAGGCCGCGTCGCCGCAGGGGACACCTGCGATCGCCGACTTCGGCGCCGCCGAGCGCTACCTGAAGGAGTACGAGCTCACGGGCCTGATGGTGCGGACCCACTTCATGCGCTTCGTGCGGGAGCGGCTGGCCCGGGAGGGGTACCTCACTGCGCAGGAGGTGCGGCAGCGCCGGGCGGGGGAGCTGGTGAAGGTGGCCGGGCTGCCCGTCTGCCCGCACCGGCCGCCGACCCGGTCGGGCAAGATCGTCGTCTTCCTGTCCCTGGAGGACGAGACGGGGCTGATCGACCTCACGATCTTTGAAGACGTCTACCAGCGCTACGGCCATCTGATCTTCACCGACCCGCGGCCGCCGCTGGCCGCCCTGGGCCGCGTCGACCGCCGGGGCGGGCACGTCTCTATCACAGTCAACAGATTACGGCTGCTGGATACTTGACGGACATACTATACTGGAATACGTGCGGGTGCGCGTGCGCGCCCGGCTCCATAGGCACTCGTCAACAGTAACTGTGAGGTGGACCTGTTGCAGAAAGTCGGACGGAACGACTCCTGCCCCTGCGGCAGCGGCAGGAAGTATAAGACCTGCTGTGGCCTCTACCATGCCCGAATCCAGTACCCGGACACCGTGGAGAGCTTGATCCGGAGCCGCTTCACGGCCTATGCCATCGGCGACGTCGACTACCTCTGGCGCACGACCCATCCCGACAACCCGGCACGGGCGGGCAAGACCGAGGCCCAGTTCAAGCGGGAGACGCTGCTCTATTGCTCCAAAGTGGATTTCACCCGGCTGGTCATCCACCAGACGGAGTCGGAGGACGAGAACGGGATCTCCCGCGGCACGCTGACGGCGTGGTTCCGCATTCCCGGACGGCCCGAGGACTCGTTCACCGAACGGTCGGAGTTCAAGCGGGAGGACGGCCGGCTGCTTTACCTCAACGGCACCGAACTCGAATCCCCGCCCGCTCAGCAGGCGCAGGGCGCCGATGACTGAGCGTCCGGCCGGGCCGGCGGGCGCAGTGGCCAGGCGGCCGATCGCGACCTCGCCGGCGGGCGCCGTGGCCAGGCGGCCGATCGCGACCTCGCCGGCGGGCGCCGTGGCCAGGCG
>JAAROH010007904.1_pt1 | contig 23940 bp, 20 predicted proteins | sample 7248631 | NCBI WGS metagenome assembly JAAROH01 (sample SAMN09772309, study PRJNA484901) | compost metagenome | isolation source: Vermicomposting unit | place: India
GAGCAGGAGAGTCGCTGGATTTTATTCCAAAACAGCTGCAAGCTGCATAGGGAATTCTTCGTTTCTTTGTAGATGGTAAATTTTGTTTCTAATTTTTATAAAACTATACAAATCATCTACCATAGTATACCCAACAATTGCTTTACTCCTTTTCCTTTTTAGCTCTTTTATTTTTTCAAACTTTCTCCTCATACGCCTCATCTGATGTTAGCCAGCATTTTGCTATAGATGCGGATTAAGTCCTCGATATCTTGGGCAGATAAGCACTCATAAAACTTCTTCATCAATTCTTTGCGTATTAATTGAGCTTTTTGTAGTGTTTCCCTTCCTTTCTCCGTAATTTCAAGCAGGACAATTCTTCGATCTTTTTCCGACCGTTTACGTTCCACATATCCTCCGGCAATCAAACGATCGGACAGCCCGGTAACGGAAGGAAGCGTAATATTTAATTCGTTAGCCAAATCCGAGACCCGTTTAGGTCCCTGCGTTTCCAGGATTTCCAGCAGTAACGCCTGGGAACCTGTGAGACCGGATTCTGTGTTTTTGTGCAAATTGCTGTTGATTTTCCGGGATAGCACGCGGAAAATTTCTTCTAATTCCTCCAACAAGCGAGTATGCATATTGGTTTCTTCCTGCATCGTTTTTCAGCCCTTTTCCTCGGTTAATTAATGAGCTTTCGAATTATTAGTATAACTAACAATTCGATATTATATTGATTTTTTATTTATTCGTCAACCGGTTGGGATATATTCTGACTTTTTTGAGATGGCTGATTTTATGTGGATTTGACACATAATGTTCATTGAATATTTAACGAAATGTTAAGAAATTAAAACATCACATTAAGAACTTCGTATTACAATGAAACTTGAAGAAGAAAGTACCTTGTGAGGAGGATATAAATTATGAAAGATTGCGTAATCTGCGGCAAAGAAACGGAAGACATATGCATTTGCCAAGTTTGCATGGACGTTCAAGAGTTCGGTTATCCGTCGTTCCCGGCGTACGCGTTGGTTGAAAAAGAGGAAACAGAAGAAAAGGTATTGGAATTGGTCGGCTAATATACATTGTTGATGTTTTATTATTTGCTATTTTTACACACAATAAATCAGGATGTCTCTTTTTTATGAATGGAAAAACGGAGTGCCTTGTGTTGCACTCCGTTTGCGCTTATTTCGCTTTGAAATGAACGACAGCGCTGTAAAGCGGACGCCCGGTTTCCGGATGGAAGGCGACGTGGTGGGTAACCGAATGTACTTCCAGCAGCAGCGCCTTGTTGTTTTCGATTTGCTCGTCGATTTTTCTCTCCAATGTCTTAAGGTCGTTTGCCTCGAAGAATTCGATCTTGTCATGAATGCGTTCCAATTTGAATTCCATTGCGTTTATCTCCTTATCTTTAGTTTTTCCTTTACTCTATCATTCTTATTATAGAAGGAAGGGAAGCGACCGGAAAGTGGGGGGGATTGTGTGGAAGATATGCCTGTCTTGCTGCGGAAAATTTTGATAGAATGGAAAAAAGAAGGCGAAAAACAGTGGAGAAAGACAGGCGTGTAGCCTGCCTTTTGCTTTTATTTTTATAATTGGGAGAGAAAAGGACGGGAAGATAGCATGAAGTTTTTTCATACGGCCGACTGGCACTTGGGGAAAATTATCCAGTCAGTACATATGACAGAAGATCAAGAATACATTTTACGTCAATTTGTGGCAGCGGCATGCGAAGAAAAACCGGATGCTATTATTATTGCCGGCGATGTATACGATCGGGCGGTGCCGCCTACTGAAGCGGTTGATTTGTTGAACAGCGTATTCAACGAACTTGTCATAGAGTTAAACATCCCGGTACTGGCGATCGCAGGGAATCACGACAGTCCGGACAGGCTGGAATTCGGCAGTCGGATTATGAAAGACAACGGCCTCTATATCGCCGGGCGGTTTCGCGCTGTGTTCGAGCCGGTCGTGCTTTGCGATGAATATGGGCCGGTGCATTTTTACCTTGTGCCATATGCCGAGCCGGGACGGGTTCGCCATGCGCTCGGGGATGAAACGATTCGTACCCATGATGATGCGATGCGAGCGGTTACGGCGCGAATTGTCGAAAATATGGATTCAAAAGCGCGGCATGTATTCGTCGGTCACGCGTTTGTCACCCCTACAGGTGAAAAAGAAGAAGGTGTAGAAAACGCGAGCGACGCGGAACGTCCGCTTTCCATCGGCGGAGCTGAGTATGTTCACGCCCGTCATTTTGCGCCGTTCCATTATACTGCGCTCGGCCATCTGCATCAGGCGCACCACGTCGGAAGCGAGGTCATCCGCTATGCCGGCTCGCCGCTGAAGTATTCTATTTCCGAAGAGCACCACAGGAAAGGGTTCTATATTGTTGAATTGGACGGGCAGGGGAAGGTACGTGTCGAAAAGCGCCCGCTTGTGCCCCGGCGTGATATGCGCACGGTTAGCACAACCATTGAGGAACTGGAAACACACGAACGAAGCGACGATTATGTGTTCGTAAAGCTGTTGGATGAAAATCCGGTGCTTTCCGCCATGGAACGTGTGCGCACCGTATATCCAAATGCAATGCATGTATCGCAAAATTTGATGGCGCGGCAGGCGACCGAGCTTGTCGCTGAGCGGATCGAGCAGCCGGAAAAAGATGATATTGCCTTATTCCGCGCGTTTTATAAAGAAATTCGCGGTATGGAACTAACGGAAGAGAAAGAGCGTATTTTCCGCGAAGTGCTTGAAGAAGTGTTCGCGAAAGAAGGGGAGAAAGTATGAGGCCGATTAAAGTGACGATGACAGCGTTCGGACCGTATAAACACAAAGAGACAATTGATTTTACGGAATTGGGCGAACATCGTCTGTTTGTCATTTCAGGAAACACCGGCGCAGGCAAAACAACCATTTTTGATGCCATCTGTTTCGCGCTGTACGGCGAAGCGAGCGGTGAAGAGCGCAATGATGCCAAGTTTTTGCGCAGCCATTTTGCCGCTGATGACGTACATACGTCGGTGGAACTAATTTTTGAGTTGCGCGGACGGACGTACCGCGTGTTCCGCCAGCTTGGTCATGTAAAAGCTGGAAACAAAACGGCGACTGGAGCGCAGATTGAACTGTATGAGGTGACAGGCGATGGGGAAGTGCCGTGTGTGGATCGGTTTACCGTGAGCGACGTAAACCAAAAAATTGAGAGTTTGCTTGGTTTGACCAAGCATCAGTTCAGCCAGATCGTAATGCTTCCACAGGGCGAGTTCCGCAAGTTGCTTACATCCGAAACGGAGAACAAGGAAGAAATTTTGCGCCGGATTTTTAAAACCGAGCCGTACCAAGCGGTAGAAGACGCGTTGAACCGCCGGCGGAAAGAAGCGGATCGGCGCGTGGTGGAAGCGTGGAAAGAGCAGGAGAAATTCATTAGCCAGATTTCGGCTTTTTTGCCGGAGCGCGAGGGTGCGTTGTTATTTGTGGCGCTTGAACAGGAGACGCGCAACATCCACCAGATTATGACGGGACTTGCCGAAGAGTATGCGTACCATGATACGCAGGCAATGATACATAAAGCAAGGCTGGCGCAGGTGGAGGAAGCTTACAGGACAAAAAATGAAACCTATCACCGGGCGCGGAACATAAACGAGAGGTTCGCTGAACTAGACAGGAAGCGTGCGGCCGCGGAGGAGTTGGAGAATAAGACGGAAGTGATGGAGCGCATGGAAGCACGGCTCCTTTGCGCCGAGCGGGCAGGCAGAATTGAAGCGCATGAAGAGCACTGGATGTCGGCACAGCGGGAAGAAGCGGAGAAGGAGCGGGAATTGGCGCGAGCGCGAGAAGCCGAAGCGTGGGCGAAAGAGCGCCTCGCGCAGGTAAAGCGGACGTATGAGCAGGAGGAAGCGCGTGAGCCGGAACGTCAGACCGTAGCGCGTGAAGTGGAGCGTATGCGGGAAATGCTGTCGGTGGTGGAAGCGCTCAGCCAAAAAGAGGGCAAGTTGCGGGAGCGAAAGCAAAAGCTTGTACAGCTTGAAGAATCGTTAGTAGAGGCCGTGCGTCGGCAGGAAGCTGCCAAGGAGCAAAAGGCTGCGCTTCTTGCGGAAATAAAGGAACTGGAAGGAAAAGTGGTAGCGCTCGCCCGGAAACGAGAGCGTCTAGCGGAGATGCGGTTACAGTTTCGCGCTGTGGATAAATACATGGAATGCGAACGTTCTTTGTCTGCGTTAAAACGGGAAGTAGAAGCGAAGCGGGCGGCGTGCACAGCGGCCGGACAGGAATACGAGGCGCTGGAGCGGCGCTGGATTGAAGGGCAGGCGAGCCTGCTTGCCCTGCACCTGCGCGACGGGGAGCCATGCCCGGTCTGTGGCAGCGCGGAACATCCGAAAAAAGCCGGAAGCTACGGTCACATTCCGACGAAAGAGCAACTACAGGAGGCCAAGAAAGCGCGTGATGAAACAGAGAAAGCACTTCGTGCGGCTGAGGCCAGGCTTAATGCTGGGCAAGAGTCATTGAAGGGATACGCGGAAGAGATGGCTTCCTATGGCTTTGATCCTTACGAGGTACGCGACGTGCATGCGGGCCTTGTTCGTGAAGGGCAGAAGCTGCGGGCAGAAGTAGAGACGTTGGAACGGGACGAAATGAAGCTGGCTGAACGGAGGCAAGAATACGAGCGGCTCGAAGCACAATGGGAGCGGCAGGCCGAACAGAATAGCAGGCTGGAGCGTGAGTTGCAGGAGATGCGAATCGCCTATGAAAGAGAGCGCGCCGCATATGAGACCCAGCTTGTATCGGTGCCGGAACCGCTTCGCTCGCTTGATATTTTGCGTAAGCACTATCAGGAAGCGGTACAGCGTAAGGAAGAAGCAGAGGTGAAATGGAAGCGTACGCAGGAGCAGTACCGCCATGCATCCGAACAGGCGCTTAAGGCAAGTAGCAACGTGCAGCACGCGCAAAAGTTGCTTGCGGAAGCGGCCGCGCGGAACACGCAGGCGGAACAGCGGTTTGCGGAAGCGCGCTTCGAAGCCGGGTTTATGACGGTCGAAGCGTATCGGGAAGCGAAGTTGCCCGCGCCGGAACGCGAGCGGATGAAGAAGGAGTTGGAACGCTTTGCCGCAGAGAAGACCGCGGTCATGGCGCAGCTTAAAGAGCTGGAGCGGGAGCTTGCCGGTAAAGAGCGGTTCGATACGCAGGCGCTTTTGCGCGAATTGGAATGCCTTAAAGCGGAATGCAACGAAGCGCGCGACGCGCACCGCGCCGCGTTAAACTGCCGCGATAAAGCGCATGAACTCGCCGAACATATCGCTAAAGCGAATGAACGGGTAAAGGCAGTGGAAGAAGAGCGAGCGTGCATCGCTGATCTGTATGATGTGGTGCGCGGAGAGAATCGGTACAAAATTTCATTTGAGCGGTATTTGCAGATTGAGTTTTTGGAAAAAATTATTCAGATGGCGAACGAGCGGCTGTATAATCTTTCGAACGGGCAGTTCCAGTTGCGGCGCAGCGATCGGCTTGAAAAACGGGGACGCCAGAGCGGGCTCGGACTGGATGTATACGACGGATATACCGGGTATACGCGCGATGTCAAGACATTGTCCGGCGGCGAAAAATTTAACGCTTCCCTTTGCCTTGCGCTTGGGATGGCCGACGTTATTCAGGCGTACCAGGGAGGGATTTCGATTGAAACGATGTTCATTGACGAAGGATTTGGCTCACTTGACGATGAATCCCTGCATAAAGCGATTGATACGCTAATTGAATTGCAGAGTTCCGGCCGTATGATCGGGGTCATTTCGCATGTGCAGGAACTGAAAAGCGCGATACCGGCCACGCTTGAGGTGCAGAAGACGAAAGAAGGGTACAGCCGGACAAAATTCGTGCTAAGAGAATAGGAGGAAGCAGCAATGCCTCATCGACTGGCGGAATGGATACAGGCGTACCTGGCGGATACGGAAAGCAGGAAGCAGGCGGATGAAATGGAAGAAAAACGTGCGGCGTTCCGCGCTCATTTCACGGAGCTTGAGCGGCTGCGCCAAGGTGAGATCACGCTGGAACAGTTTAAAAAAACGCTGGACCATAAAACGAAGATCAAGCACGTTATCGGCGGAAAAAAAGTGAATATCTGGGGATTCAGTGGTTTTTCCGGGCAAATGTTTTTCAACCAACTGTACAATCAAGCCGTGTCCGCTGGTATGGTGGACGAGCTCACCGCTGCTTTTCTTGCTGCAACGGAAATTCCCGCGTTAGGGACGGGCGGATATAGGTGGACCACAGAAAAGCTGGAGGCATTCGCAGACGCGGTGTTTCGGACGCAAAAGGCGGCGACGGAAAAAGGATATCCGTCCCAAAAATGTGCGTCCGTCAAGTTTTCCACGTTTTTTCTGAGTTTTTTTTGGAATTTGCAGGACCCGGGAAGATACCCTATCTATTACCGCGCGGACCGCGACGCGCTGGCATATTTCGCTTATGATACGGATGGACAGGAGCGCCCGTTTGACAGTGGAAGTTACATGCGGTTTGTCCGGATTTTGTTTGAACTGCGTGAAGAAATCGGGCGAATAAGCGGCGAGACATGGAGTTTGCCCGAGTTGCAACACTTTTTGTTTTATGTTGCGCGGCGCGCGGGTGAGATAGAGAGCTCGCCGCCCGGAAAAGGAAGCTTGCAGGCGGATCGGTTTGCCCAGCGGCTTACGCGCTTGCTCAGGGAGTATGGTTTTCTTGTTTCAAATGCGGAAGAGGTTGAGGCTGTGCAATTGGAACTTGGCGAAGAGTACCGGGACAAAGTAATCTGGCGGTTTGCGGGCAGCGAAGGGAATGCAACGTTCGCTTATGTTTTTGTATGGGATGTGCCCGGAGAGTACATTTGCGCGATTCATGAAGAAAACGAAGAAGGCTTTTTGCGGAAGAGGTATACGATTGAAACGGAAGATGAAAACACGTTTTTAAAAGAATTTGAGACATACCTTGCCCGCAAAGGAGACGAGACACGATTCTATACGCTGGACGACATGGCGGACGATACGTATCTTCCGCGCGCGACGCTGGAAGAATGGCTTAGTTTGCTGCACGAGAAGAAACAACTGATTTTGTACGGTCCGCCCGGCACGGGCAAAACATACGCCGCCCAGCGTCTGGCAAAAGTAATCGCTCAGAACGAACGCCGGGTTTGTCTTATCCAATTTCACCCTTCCTACACGTACGAAGAGTTTATCGAAGGATTGCGGCCGGAAGTGGTCGAAGGGGAAAACGGGGTTACGCACATGAATGTTGTAGTCAGGCCCGGCGTATTTCTTGAGCTGTGCAATGAAGCGCTAAAGCAAGAGAATAGAGAATGCGCGTATGTTATGATTATTGACGAGATTAACAGGGCCAACACGGCCAAGGTGTTCGGGGAATTGCTGTACGCGCTTGAGTATCGAAACTTTCCGGTGCCTTTGCCGTATTCCAAAAGCAAAATGGTGGTACCGGATAATGTGTATATCATCGGTACGATGAATACGGCCGATCGCTCGCTATCGCAGCTTGATTTTGCCCTTCGGCGCCGCTTCCCGTTCGCGCGCTTTTCCCCATATGAAACAGAGCAGGCGCTAGAGCGTTATCTGAAGCGACATTATCCGGATTTAGCGTGGCTTGCAGAAGCGGTGCACGAAGCGAACCGGCGAATCGGGAATTTTGATTTTTGGCTTGGTCATGGCTATTTTATGAACCGCGGTTTGTCCGCGGAAAAAATACGGCGCATTTGGAAGTATGAAATTATTCCGTATCTGGAAGAATATTTCATCTGCGAGCCGGAGCGGGTGCATGAATTTGAGCTAGAAGCGCTGCTTGCTGAGAGGAAGGAACGATATGAGGGAATATAAACGGCAATATATTTTGCGTGAACACGAAACGTTGGAGGGCGTGGAGCTGGCCTCGGCAAGCGCTGAAATGTTGCGGCGAGAATTTTCGTACGCGCTGACGCTTCGTCCGTCCGTGCGAGGGGGGTGGGAGCTCAAGGCTGGCTCTCATATCGGGCGCATTGAACTTAAGGATGCCTCCATACGTATTCAGCCTAAGCTGCCAGCGGATATCGTATGGGAATGGCTGGCCCGGGCGTACGACATTCGTTCGCTTCGCTTTTATCAAGATAGGAGCGGATTTACGGAAAAGCCAGGCGACTTGGAGTGGCTTGTGAAGTTGTTTATTGCTGAATGCAGGGATATCGTCCGACGCGGCCTGTGCAGAGGATATGTGTCGCGGACGGAGAAATTGGGGGGTGTCCGCGGTCAGCTCGCTGTACCGGAGACGTTGCGCTTGTGGAGTAAGCAGGAGTATCGGTTCGGTTGTACGTATGACGAACATACGGAACGAGTGCCCGAGAATGGCGCGATTTACGCCGCGCTGTACGATATGGAAAGAAGGAGCTACCATGATGCGAGCATCAGGCGGGAGATTAAGGAACTTATGCGCTTGTTCGTTGCGGGACGGGAATCAGAAGAGCAAAGGGGACGTCCGCGGTCAGCGCGGGAGCGGCTCGTCGAAGTGGAACGCATTCCGATAACACGGCTTAACCGGCATTACGCGGATGCGCTGAGCCTATTGCGCCTGTACTGGCGGGCGGCGGGGCTCTCGATGCATGCAGGGCATGTGTATTGCGAAAGTTTCGTGCTAGATATGAACGAATTATTTGAACGCTATATCGCTCGGCTGTTATCCGAGGAGTTGCGGCCGCACGGGATTAAGGTGCGCATACAGACACGGCACTGGCTGGGGGAAGGCGGGCGCCTTGTGGTGATTCCTGACATTCTTTTGCAAGACACGATCGGACGGGAAATTGTGCTTGATACGAAATATACAGAGCGTGCTAGGGGATATGCGGAGCATCCGCATGTGTACCAAATGCTAGCATATATGACGGCACGCAGGGCCGATACCGGAATTTTGCTGTATGCTTCGGGACCGGAGTGCGTTGATCGTATTCGGAATACGGGACAGACGATTTATCGCTGGAGTCTGGGTCTTGATGTTCCTCTTGCGGTGAGCGAACATGAACAGCATACAAAACGAATCATCGCACGAATCCTCCGCCTGTTTTACTAGAAACTTTTGAAGTTTACCCCTATACACCTCTATATAAACCGTTCTACATCCAGCGGATGCGAACGGGACAGTGGTCGCGTACCGGAATTCTTTTCGTCAAGGGTTGCCGATACGTCTCGCTCGCTCCGCTTTCTCATGATTTCTCTCGGACGTTTGGCGGGACGAAAGGCACGGGCAACGAACCCCGCGATTCTGGCGTCGCAAGCCTTAATGTATACACCGAATTTCTGCGCTTATATAAAATAGTACAAAAATACTGCGTACTAAATAATTTAAAAAAAATCCCTCTTCCACAAAAGCAAAGAAGGATTTTGTATGACATATACACATTAGATAGTTACTGTACTTTTTTGTTCCCTTTTTATATAAATCCAATACAAAATAAATGCGACAGCTGATATGAGCATTCCTGAGATGTATGGAAGTCCCATTTGTGTGGAATAAAGCGCACCTCCGATCGGTGGGCCGGCGATGCGACCGAGTGAATCGAACGAAGATAATAGTCCGGTAGCGCTGCCTTGGCCACCTTTTGCTTTTTTGGTTACAAGCGCTGAAACGCTCGGACGGATGACACCATTTCCGATGCCGAAAATCGTCACGAAAATAGCGGCGGTAACAAAGCTGTTCGTAAGCAAGATGAGACCAAATCCGATAATGGAAATAACAAGACCTGCCTGGATAACAGCACCTTCCCCGAATTTTTTTGTCAATCGGCCGACGAGACCGCCCTGTACGATGGCTCCGGCCACCCCCATAATCATAAAAATATAGCCCAGTTGCGTCGTATCAACACCAGCACGCGCCGCTGCAAAATAGGCGAATGTCGCCTCCAGACCTGCGAGCGAGAAAGAAACGAACAGTTGCAACACGTACAAAACGGCAACTGGCCCGTTAAACGCTTTCCAGCGGGATTCTTTTGTGTCTGTATTTTGCATCGTTCGTTTTTCAGCCGGTAGTGACTCGCTTAGGAAGAACAAGACGAAGAAGAATGTAATTGCTGAGACCATCCCCGCGATAAAGAATGGCATGTTTAAGCTGGTTTTTGAGAAAACCCCGCCGATAGCCGGGCCGAAGATAAAGCCGAGGCCAACCGCTGCGCCGATAATTCCCATGCCTTTCCCGCGGTTTTCTGGCGTGGTAATGTCGGCGACATAGGCCATCGTTGTTGGCATGTTGGCGGACGATAGGAGTCCCCCGAGAATCCGGGCCGCGAATAACATCCATAGCTTGGTGGAGATAGCAAACAAAAAGAAGGAAATAGACAAGCCGGCGATGCCAATAAGCATTACTGGTTTGCGCCCGATTTTGTCGGAAATTCGTCCCCATATCGGCGCGAACAGAAATTGCATCAAGGAGTACACAGCCATCAGCCAACCGAGCTGTTCCGGCGTTGCGCCTACCCGCTCGGCGAAAAATGGCAGCACAGGAATAATAATGCCGAACCCTACCATAACAAGAAACATTACGACGAACAAAAGCGGCAACGCTTTTTTATTTTCCATATTTCACACCCCATCAGAAGCCCATTGCCCTATTATAAAGCGCTGGTTGGTTATCTATATTGTTTACCAGAAAGCAAAAGTGATTCGATGAATGTAAAAAGGTCATTTATTTTTGACTAATCTGACTGTGATTATACGACTTTGAAGAGGATATAGTCAAGTGTGACTATACCGCTTAAAACAATCAACTCATACGGAAAGCCTGTTTATTTTGTCGAAAAATCACGAAAAGAAATGGTTGTACTGGTGTCCGAACTCCCATACTCTTGTATAAAGCATGAAGGTATAAAAATGAGGTTCTATATGTGAATATAAAATAAATAAGAACAGATGGGATGACTATGCAAGTGGGGGAGACGAGTGAAGAAGCTGCAACGAACGTCGCTATTCATCATATTATCGATTACGTTTTTTACGACTTTGCTGTACGCTGTGTCCGCTATCGTAATGAAGATTAGCAAGGTAAAAGAAACGACCAAAATAGCAATAAAACCAGCTGATTTGCGCAAGCCGGAAGAGAGAAGGGAATCTGGAGCGGAACGTTGGACACCAACTGAAATAATTACGGTAAGCGCCGCCGGTGATGTCACAATTGGACGTGACGAAGCCTACCCGTATCCGTTTAGCTTCGAGCATGAAGTGATGAAGAATGGCAAGGCTTTTTTTGGAAAGCACATTCGGGCTATTTTTAATAGAGACGATTTGACGATTGTCAACCTAGAGACGACGCTGACGACAGCGACCGCCAAAGCGACGAAGACATTTCGTTTTAGGGGAAAACCGGAATATGTGCAAATTTTGACGCTGTCAGGCATTGATGCCGTAAATCTTGCAAATAATCATACGCATGATTATTTGCGGGAGGGATATGAGGATACGATAAAGAATCTGCAAAAATATCATATTGGCTATTTTGGCTATGACAACAAATATATGAAGACGATAAAAGGAATCAAAATTGGACTGCTCGGGTATGAAGGATGGGAGAACAGCGAAAAATTACAGCGGACGATTGCCCGTGATATTGCCGAGCTACGTGGTCGCGGCACACAAATTGTGATCGTAAGCTTTCACTGGGGGGTGGAGCGCAGTTATTATCCGAATCGGACACAAAAAGCGCTCGGCAGATACGCTGTGGAGCGGGGCGCTGATCTTGTCCTTGGCCATCACCCGCACGTAATGCAAGGAATTGAGGAATACAAAGGAAAGTTTATCGTTTACAGCCTTGGCAATTTTATGTTTGGGGGCAATAAAAATCCTAAAGATAAAGATACGTTTATTTTTCAGCAGACGTTTTATGTTAAAAACGGCTCGTTGACAGGAGAACAGGAGATCAGGATCATTCCTTGTTCCATTTCTTCGGTAAAGGAAAGAAATAACTATCAGCCTCTGCCGTTAAAAGGAGTAGAAGCGGAGCGCGTACGGGCAAGGCTAAAAGCGTACAGCCGCAACCTCGGTGAACTGGACTGGAGCACGATTAAATAGCCAAAAATAAGCGATGCGAAAGCGTCAAGGGCCTGTCCTTGGCGCTTTTCGTCTTTACACATAAGCAGTGAAATGCCCGTGAGTTTTTCTTATCATGATAAACAAACAGAAAAATGTTGTATACAGTACCGGGGTATGATATATTGAAAAGTGAAGGAAATAGATACATTAAATTAGAGTTTTTTTATTATACTATACATAGGTATAGTGTAAGGAGGGGCGCTAAATGTCGGCGAGCAAACAGACAGCGATTCAAATAAAAGGCATGACGTGTGCGGCTTGTGCCAACCGCATTGAAAAAGGGCTTAAGCGAATGGAAGGAGTGGAGGAAGCGAATGTTAACTTTGCGGTGGAGAAGGCCGTGGTTACGTACGACCCGGAAAAAGTGACGCTCTCCCAGCTGGAAGAAAGGATTGAAAAGTTAGGATACGCTACGGTAAAAGAGCAGATCGATTTCCAAATTGCAGGCATGACGTGCGCGGCCTGCGCGAATCGGATTGAGAAAGGGCTTAGCAAAATGCCTGGCGTAACGGAAGCGACCGTCAACTTTGCGCTGGAAACTGCCCACCTAGAGTATCTGCCTGCTGAGGTTTCTATTGAAGATATGGTGTGCAAGGTGGAGAAGCTCGGTTACAAAGTGGTGCCGAAACAAGAAGATGGGCAGGAAGAGAATCACCGCCGGCAGGAAATCAATCGGCAAAAGCGGAAGTTTATTATTTCAGCGATTTTATCTTTTCCTTTATTATGGTCGATGGCCGGACATTTTTCGTTTACTTCTTTTATCTGGATGCCGGAATGGTTGATGAATCCCTGGGTACAGTTCGCTTTAGCCACTCCGATCCAGTTTATTATCGGAGCCCAATTTTATATCGGCGCGTATAAAGCATTGCGCAATAAAAGTGCAAACATGGATGTGTTAGTCGCACTTGGCACGTCTGCTGCTTACTTTTACAGTTTATATTTAACGATTCTATCCATTGGTCAAGCGCATCATGCCCTAGAGATGTATTATGAGACCAGCGCGATACTGATTACATTAATTTTGCTTGGAAAACTATTTGAAGCTTTGGCAAAAGGGCGGACGTCCAAGGCCATTGAAACATTGATGGGCCTTAGGGCGAAGCAAGCGCTTGTCATTCGAAACGGACAGGAAATGCTCGTTCCGGTGGAAGAAGTGATTGTCGGTGATATGATTGTGATAAAACCCGGCGAAAAAATTCCTGTTGACGGCGAAATTATCGAGGGCCGTTCGTCTATTGATGAATCGATGCTGACGGGAGAAAGCGTGCCGGTAGAAAAACAGGTGGGCGCAAACGTATTTGGCGCGACGGTAAACAAAAATGGCGTGCTGAAAATAAGAGCCACTAAAGTCGGCAGAGAGACAGCGCTTGCGCAAATTATTAAAGTGGTGGAAGAAGCGCAGGGCTCGAAAGCACCGATTCAGCGCATTGCGGACCGTATCTCAGGAATTTTTGTCCCGATTGTCGTTGGCATCGCTGTGCTCGTTTTCCTTATCTGGTATTTCTGGCTTGTTCCTGGAGACTTTGCGAACGCGTTGGAAAAGCTGATTGCTGTGCTCGTAATCGCGTGCCCATGCGCCCTTGGCCTGGCTACCCCGACTTCGATTATGGCCGGTTCGGGAAGAGCGGCTGAGCTCGGCATTTTGTTTAAAGGGGGCGAATATCTGGAAATTGCGCACCGAGTAGACACCGTCGTGTTTGATAAAACGGGAACTGTAACAAAGGGCAAGCCGGAACTGACAGACGTGGTGGCGGAAAGTATAGAAGAAGCGGAGTTTCTGCGTCTTGTTGGTGGAACAGAGAAAAACTCGGAACACCCGCTCGCGGAAGCGATGGTCGTTGGTATAGAGGAAAAAGGAATCGCCCTGCCTTCAGCGGAGCAGTTCGAAGCTATCCCGGGCTATGGAGTGCGGGCTGTAGTGGAAGGCAAAGAGGTTCTCATTGGCACACGCAAGTTAATGGAAACATACGGAGTGGATGTAAAGCGGGTGTACGGGAGAATGGATGTCTTAGAAGATGAAGGAAAGACCGCCATGCTTGTCGCTGTCGACCGAAAATACGCAGGATTGGTAGCGGTCGCGGATACGGTGAAGGAAACGTCACGCGAAGCCGTGGCGCGACTTAAACGAATGAATATTGACGTTATGATGATAACGGGAGACAATGAACGAACAGCACAGGCGATCGCGCGGGAAGTAGGAATTAAACAGGTTCGCGCCGAAGTGTTGCCGGAAGATAAAGCAGAGGAAGTAAGGAATTTGCAGGCCCAAGGTAAAAAAGTCGCTATGGTAGGAGATGGGATTAACGATGCGCCTGCGCTGGCGGTAGCTGATGTCGGTATTGCCATGGGGACCGGAACGGACGTAGCGATGGAGGCCGGGGATATTACTTTGATGCGCGGCGATTTAAACAGTATTGCTGATGCGTTTGTGATGAGTCGGAAAACAATGACCAATATTAAACAAAACCTGTTTTGGGCGCTTGCTTACAATTCGCTCGGCATTCCGATCGCTGCCGCAGGATTTCTTGCGCCGTGGGTGGCTGGCGCTGCTATGGCCTTGAGTTCAGTATCGGTCGTTCTTAATGCTCTACGCCTGCAAAAGGCGAAAGTAGAATAAGGGGGTGACAAAGACGATGGAGCCGATGATCCACGAAAATGGACAGGAGGTGTGCAATCACGGGAGCGAACGCACGAGCCATCATTCAGAGAAGTTGAAAAATAATTTAATTACCCGGCTGAATCGGATTGAAGGACAAATCCGTGGAATTAAGGGAATGGTCGAAAAAGATGTGTACTGTGACGACATTCTGAATCAAATCGCTGCCGTTCAGTCTGCGCTAAACGCGGTTGGCCGCCTCCTTCTGGAAGGACATATGAGAAGCTGCGTGATCGAGCGAATCCAGGAAGGGGATCATGAAGTGATTGATGAATTGTTAAAGACAATGAACAAATTAATGAAATAATGCACTTTTACTGATATGGAGGGAATAACAAGATGCAAACTGTAACGATAAAAGTAGAAGGAATGTCTTGCGGGCATTGTGTAAAAGCAGTGGAAGGAGCGCTTGAAGAAATCGGTGCCAAAGGCAAAGTCAATCTGAATGAGAAGACAGTGCAGGTGGAATATGATGAACATAAATTGACATTAGAAGCTATTAAGGAAGCGATTGAAGACCAGGGTTACGATGTTTTATAAACGAAAAGATTGCTAATTGTAAATTAAGAAGAGAGGCTGTCTCAAAAGGTCGTTAAAAAACGTCATGAGGCAGCTTTTCTTTTTTATGCCAAAAAGGGGGGCCAAAAAGTAGCTTTTTGGCCCCCCTTTTCTTAAGTATTAACTATAAATTGTTTGCAGGATTTCCAGATTCACTTTCTCGTTTTTGCGAATGCTCATTTGTTTATCTTGATGAAATACGTCGAGAGGCGAGACAGGAAGCTCTCCGCAGATGTCTACCCCATAAATTTTGGCAGAACAATGGATAAGCGCTTTCACTATCGCTTGCAGTTGAGCAAGTGTCATAACGCCCTGATCCCAGTTTGTCTCGACTTCTTCAGGAGAAAGAACATCTTTATCAATGCTGATATAGACTGTATCCGTATGGATGCTTGAAAGAATGGAAGAAATAAACGTATTTATGTTTGTTTCACGGAGTTGTTGGCTCGTAAAAACTGTGATGTAAGAAGAGAAATGCGGATCGATTTGCGCCGCCAAATCGGATCGGGTGCCGATGAGTATAACGTGGCGCAATAGAGGTAAATGAAGCAAAGCATCGACAACCCAAGAACCGCATGAAAGAAAGTGCTGTGGCACATTTGTCATCATGTCCGTATGGTTGTCAAGAAGAATGAGGGTAAAAGGACGATCGACTTCCTGAAGAAGCGTGCATGAGACATAATGGTAATTGCCGTTACCGACAAAAGTGATGCCACCTGGATGTCGTCTCTGATGCAGCCGTTCAGCAATCAAACGAAAGGAATCCTGCTCACAGTATCCGTTTGTATGTTCAATATCTTCACATTCGATCCACGTATGAGGCAGAGCAAGCAGGTTCGTTTGAGGAATGTAAACGTGATCGAAATTGCAGATGGTAAGGTCATCATATAGCAATCCCATCGCGATCTCTCCTCTGTTTTACAGCAGACGCGGAATCGAGCAAAGCAATACCGTGATGCTGCATTTTTTTCTATACTATTAATATAGTAGTAACGTCTATATAAAACAATATATATTCCAGTATATTGTGAACCTCTCCCACTTCCTGGCGTGTGAGACACCTTTCATAAGTGGAAATTCACTTTCATTTTTGAAAGAATCTTTTCTTGTATTTATTCTGTTTTTACTTATACGTCTATATTTTTTAATTTTTAAAATTGGCATAATAATTGCTAAATTTAAATGGGCGAAAGCAAGTGCATTTTAGCTAGAGGAGGAAACGTATGATGGGAAAATATCATGTAGCCGTCGATGTTGGTGGAACCTTTACTGACGTATTTGTTTTTGATGAGGAAAAGGGGGAAATTGCTGTTACGAAAGTATCTTCTACACCTGACAATCCAGCTCGAGGCATTTTAGAAGGGATTAAAAATTCAGCGGTTCCGATATCTGAAATTTCATTATTTTCTCACGGTACGACCGTTGGAACCAATGCCTTGATCACAAGACGCCTGCCAAAAACAGCTTTTATTGCAAGCAGAGGATTTCGTGATGTACCGGAAATTCGTCGTGGAACTAAGCTAGAATTATGGGACGCCTATGAAGATGTAGCACCTCCGTACATACGGCGTCGTGACCGGTTTGAGGTTACAGAGCGCACAGACTATAGCGGAAATATTATTACTCCGCTTGATGAACAGGAAGCGCGCGAACTGGCCCGTATCCTGAAAAGGCGCGGGGTAGAATCCATTGCGATTGGTTTCATGAATGCATATGTGAATGGAACAAATGAACAAAGAATGAAAGAAATCCTTCAGGAAGAAATGCCGGGAGTCTATATTTGTACATCGAGTGAAACGCTTCCGGAAATTTTCGAACATGAACGAATGAGCACCACAATTGTAAACGCTGTGCTGGGGCCGATTGTAAGTAATTATATTCAGGAACTGTCAGATTCTTTGCGTAAAGATGGATATAAAGGAGATGTACTTGTACTTCATTCCGGTGGTGGCGTGATGACGTCCGAAACGGTTCCGAGGTATGCCGCTCGTCTCGCCAGCTCAGGAATTGCGGCCGGTGCGATTGCAAGCGCTCACATCGCTAAATTATGCGGATTTCAAAACGCGATTGGATTGGACATGGGAGGGACAAGTACGGATATTTCTCTCATGTATAACGGTGAGTTACGCGTTACAAATGATTGGTATATCGAATATGGTTATCCGATCGGGTTCCCGAGCATTGAAATTCTCACCATTGGTGCCGGTGGTGGTAGCCTAGCCTGGATTGACGATGGGGGTTCACTTCGTAACGGTCCGCAGAGTGCAGGAGCGACACCCGGCCCAGCTTGCTATCAACGCGGGGGAACAGAACCAACGAACAGCGATGCCAATGTGCTATTAGGTCGCCTTGGAACGGAACTTCTGGATGGGAAGATGACGCTTGACAAAGAAAAAGCACGCGAAGCGATTCGAAAAATCGCTGAACCATTCGGCTATACGGAAGCAGAAGCAGCGAACGCCATCATCAAAGTAGCAAACGCTAACATGTGCGATGCGCTACGTCTCATTTCCGTTCGCCGTGGATATGATCCGCGTGATTTTGCGCTTGTTGTGTTTGGTGGTGCAGGTGCACTTCATGGCGCACATCTAGCGAAAGAATTAGAGATTCCAACCGTAATTGTACCACCGCATCCGGGAATTACGTCTGCTATGGGATGTTTGCTTGTTGATGTAAGACATGACATTTCCAAAACGTATTTAATGAACATACAGGATGTCTCATTGACTGAATTAGAACAAACATATGTAAATATGGAACAGGAAGCGGCTAAACTTCTGGAAGAAGAGGGGGTACCGCAAGAAAATACTCAACTTATTCGTTATATTGACATGCGGTATACCGGACAATGGCGTTCATTATCTATTCCAGTTTCCCGTCCGATTCACTCACTTAAGGAAGCATTGGAGCGGTTCCACAGGGAACATGAGCGTGAATTCGCATTCTCAAATCCGGAACAAGGGGTTGAAATTTACGGCCTACGCGTAGCGGCCACCGGAATTGTACCGAAGCCGGATTTACCAATGGAGCAGCCGAAAGGCAATATGAATGATGCGATTCGGGGCAAGCGAGATGTTTATTTTGAAGAAAGCGGGGGCTTTGTAGAAGCAACCATTTATAATCGTTCGCTGCTCCCTGTAGGTTCTACATTCCAAGGGCCAGCAATTGTCGAGCAGATGGATTCGACAGTTGTTATTCCGCCAGGATTTACGGCTGAAGTCGATCCGTATAAGAATTTACTGTTAACGTACAAAAAAGATATGGAGGCGAAATAATGAGTCAAACACAATCTGCCATCACACGTCTAGATCCGGTAACGTTTGAGGTGTTAAAAAATGCGTTTGTAAATTTGGTTGACCAGATGTCTGAGCAAATTCTGCGGACATGCTATTCTTTCGTGATTTATAGCCGTGATTTTAGTTCGGCTATTTGTGATGCTGAAGGGAACACCATTATGCAAGGAACGCAGGATATTTCCGTTCATGTAGGAACACTCCATTTAACAGCCAAAGCAGTACTTGAAGATTTCGGAGACGATATTCATCCTGGGGACGTATTTTTGATTAATGATCCGTATCGAGGTGGGACACATTTTTGTGATGTTCGCGTAGTTCGACCGGTATTCTATGATGGAAAACTTATTTCTTTTATGCAATCGAACGGGCACTGGGCTGATGTTGGTGGTAACGTTCCGGGCTCCTTCAATGTTCGTTCCAAAGATCATTATGGGGAAGGGATGCGAATTCCACCGGTACGGATTTGGAGCAAAGGTCAGTATTTGCAGGATGTGGCCAATCTTCTGGTGGCCAATATGCGTGTTCCGGAAGAGCGCCTTGGCGATTTGCGTGCGCAGGCGGAAGCAACCAAAGTCGGGGAGATGCAACTTGTTCGTTTAATCGAAAAGTATGGTCTTGATACGGTTCTCATTGCTTTTGAAGAAGTGCAAAACTATGTGGAACGTCTCGGACGAGCACGTATTTCCGAACTGCCGAACGGCACATGGGAAACAACAGACTATATTGACATGGATCCGGAAGTTGGTGATCAATTAATCCCAATTCATGTGCGTATGACGATTAAAGATGATGAAATTGATTATGATTTGACCGGTTCACATCCCTACATCAGCTGCTTTTTGAATGCTGGGTTCGGCGCTTCTTTTTCCGCGGTCATTTCCGGAACAAAAACATTTTTCCCGGATATTCCGCTTAATTCTGGTTTTTATCGCTTCATTCATGTGAATTTGCCCGAAGATTCTGTTGTAAATGCACCGTGGCCTGTAGCTGTAACCGGTTTTTGCTCCGGTGCATACGAAAAAATCATGAACGCTATTTTTGAATTGTGGTCTGGTATTATGCCGGAACGAGCGCTTGCCTGCTCGTTTAACCTGGAATATTTGTTAATCGGTGGTTGGGATCGACGCGCCGGATATGACAATTACTTTATGTGGTATGACTGGATGGCCGGTGGACACGGTGGTCGTTCATATAAAGATGGAGCGAATGCGATGTCTCCGGTATTTGGTGTCGGATTAAGCATTCAGCCATGCGAAGGACAGGAGAGGTTGTCCCCTGTTATTACAACGCATCATGAAATTGTAACAGACTCTGCTGGTCCGGGGAAATTTCGCGGTGGCTGTGGTGTGCGTAAAGGTGGAATATTGACATCATGTGAAAATACGGTTATGTCGTACTGCTGCGATCGTTCGCGCTCTGTTACATGGGGGATTCAAGGGGGACTTCCGTCCTTGCCGCATGGAGTAAGGTTAAATCCAGGTAGCGATAACGAACGTTTTTTGGGGACGGTATTTTCGAGTGTGGCGCTTAAACCGGGGGATTCATTCGATCGTCCTTCCGCAGGTGGTGGCGGATTGGGTGACCCGCTTGAACGTGATCCGAAGCTTGTATTGGAAGATGTGATCGATCAGTATGTATCCATAGAGCGTGCGCGTAAAGATTACGGAGTTATTATCAAAGAGATTGACCGCGAGATTGACCTGTTTGAAATTGATGAGGAGGCAACGAAAAACGAGCGTGCGTACATTCGAGCCAAACGCAGACAGTGGTTGCAGGAAGATATCGCTTCCGTAGAGGAAAAATTTAAAAGAGGAGAAATCGATGAACTGGATGTAATCCGTCGCTATGGTGTGATTATGGATTACACAACCGGGCATGTTCTGCCAAATTCGACAGCACAATATCGCGATATGTTATATAAACGCACGCTGGCCCATTGGGAGTAGCGGTAAGATTTTCGTTTGTTTTCACGACATTACAGCCGATGCACAAAAGCAGGTGTCTTTCATAGATGCCTGCTTACTTTATTAATAAGAGTTCATGAAAATGGGACTTTTTTCATGAGGGAAAGTTGTTCATTCTTTGATAAAGAAATTGTACAATAATATAATCAATTTCCTATATTACGTATTAAAGATATATTTAGGAATTTTTGTGGAAGTATAGCAGATTGGTCGTTTTGTGAATTGCAGAACGGGAAAGAGAGGATAAATTATGAAACAAGCGTTTTATAGGATTAGCCTGCTTCTTTTTCTCTTGATGGGGATGTTGTCGGCGGTGGTTCAAGCTGCACCCGCTCCTTCCATTCAGCTCTGGATGAATGGAGAAAGAATGAAGCCGAAGATTCCTCCACAAATTCAAGTAAATGGACAAGCTGTAACAGAGCTATTTGGACAAAACGGCAGTTGGGATAAAGGGAAAACAACATATTCCATAAGTTCTAAAGCAGTCAACGAAGTCGATGAAAAACCGAAAGTAGTTATTGAAAAAGTGAAAATTACAGGGCTTGTGCAAAAGGAAGAAATGATAGAGATAGAAGCGAATGGAGAGGTACAAGCCAAGCATTTCACGATGAACAATCCGTTCCGTATTTGATGTAGTAATGACACGAGAAGGCGACACGTTCCCTGAATTGCCTGAACGAGTAAAGATAGCGAATGGGGAAAAGGCGGACTTGTTTATCTCCGTCCATATTAACTCGGCCACTTCGTCGTCGGCTAAAGGAACAGAGACATACTATTACACTGCAAAAAGCAAAACGTATGCAAATACCGTTCATAAATATCTTATACAGGCAACAGGGTTTTCGGATCGAAAAGTCAAAAAAGCGAGATTTCAGGTCATCAGAGATACGAAAATGCCCGCTGTTTTAGTAGAAATTGGATTTATTACGAATCCTTCAGAAGCGAAGCAAATGGCTGATGAAGAATTCCAGAAACGGGTTGCAGATGCGCTGTATAAAGGCATTCGTGAATTTGTTGACCAGAATTAAGGAATACGAAAACGAGCTTTGTTTTTTGTCTTCCTTAGCGTATATTTTTGTTATGGTACAGAAATAATGACTTTCTTAAAAGATGAGCAAGAAGTAAAGGTCATTGACTATGGGCATAAAGATAGATGAATTTTTACATAGACATTAGAGGCAAGAGGCAATATTTTTCTGCCTCTTTTTTATTATGTAGCGTTTTAAGAGGCTCCCCTTCCTTGTCCATTAAAATCAAAAATGATTTACATTCTCACTGCATTATGATATGTTTCTATTAAACCAATCATCCGATGTTTGGAGGTGTGTGAATGAAATTACAAAAAACAAACCGCATGACGCTGGTCGAACAAGTGGCCGCACAAATTGAAGCCATCATTGAATCAGGGCAATGGCCGATCGGAACCCGGATACCAGCCGAACCAGAACTGGTTAGGGAATTGGAGGTTAGTCGAAATACGTTGAGGGAGGCGATTCGAGCCCTCGTTCATGCCGGACTTTTACGAACCAAGCAGGGAGATGGCACGTATGTATGCTCAACCAGTGTTCTTGGTGCGGCGCTGCAACGGCGTATTCAACAATCCAATATATTGGAAACGCTGGAGGTACGTGATGGGTTGGAGCAGCAGTCAGCACGGTTGGCTGCCCTGCGACGTACGGACGAAGATGTGGAAAAGCTGCGCGCCTGCCTTGCCGCTTGTGATTCCGCTGCGGAAGCGAATGATATGGATGCTTATGTCGAGTTCGATATCCAATTGCACCAGGCAGTTGCAGAAGCTACACACAATAGTGTTCTGATCGATTTATACGAATATATGACAGAAGCTGTCAAACGATCCATTCGTGAATTAGTCGAAGTTGCTTGTTGTGATTCTCATCAAAAAGTGCATTATGAACTCATTGAAGCGATTATTCAACAAGATGAAAGGCAAGCTGTTGAGGCTGTCCGTACCTATATTGAACAGTTTAAAGAAAAACTTCAACAACATCTGGAGGATGAGAAATGAGTTCACACCATCAGGCGATTGAGAAGCACTTTCAAGAAAGTGATGAGCCCTCACGCTCGTCTGCCGGTATCTTGCTGCTTATACTTGGAATAATCTTCATTGGAATGAATCTTCGAGCACCGCTCACATCAGTAGGTCCTTTAGTAGGTATGATTCGTGATGATTTAGGAATATCCAACACTTTAGCCGGTATGTTAACCACTTTACCTTTGCTCGCGTTTGCTTTCGTATCTCCTTTTGCGCCTAAGCTGGCCCGGCGATTCGGAATCAATGCGGTGGTACTCGCCTCTTTACCTATATTAACACTGGGTATCATTTTACGTTCCGTATCCGGGATCGGTACATTATTTTTAGGTACAGCCCTGCTTGGGTTTGCTATTTCGATTTGTAATGTTTTGTTGCCGAGTTTAATCAAACAAGAATTTCCGCTCAGAATTGGATTTATGACGGGTATCTACTCGGTAGCCATGAATTTGTGTGGAGCGATTGCTTCAGGAATCAGCATCCCTCTTGCTACCGATTTTGGACTAGGATGGAAGGTGGTTTTGGGCTGCTGGGCTATTCCCGCTTTTCTTTCACTTCTTGTTTGGTTGCCGCAAGCCCGTAATCGACATAAACAGATGATAGCTGTTAAATCAGATAGGAAAAATGAGCCGGTGAACGTATGGCGTTCGAGACTCGCTTGGAAAGTGACAATATTTATGGGGCTACAATCTTTGATGTTTTATATTATTGTTGCTTGGATGCCTGAAATCCTTATCGAACGAGGATTAAGTGCTAGCTCCAGTGGTTGGATGCTTTTCTTACTGCAATTTGCCTTGCTTCCGTTCACTTTTATCATTCCTGTTATTGCAGGACGTATGTCCAATCAGCGATTATTAGTCATTATTACGTTTCTTTTGTTTGTTGTTGGATACTTAGGTCTCTTGTTCGGAGGGAACCTACTTATTCCGGTATGGGCTATTTTGATTGGCATTGGGGGAGGATGTGCTTTTAGTTTAAGTATGATGTTCTTTAGCCTTCGTACCCAAAATGTTCACCAGGCAGCAGAATTGTCCGGAATGGCTCAGTCCGTAGGATATCTTTTGGCCGCAATAGGGCCAACTCTTTTTGGATTGCTGCATGATATGACACACAGTTGGACGCTTCCACTGTTCATACTGGTTGTGGCTTCGGCTTTACTTTTGATAGTTGGTCTTGGCGCAGGAAGCAACCAATACGTGACTTCAAAGGAAAAGAACTAGAACATACAAAACTTTACCCATTATTTTGTTAAAATTAATCGTACAAAATCATGTAGCTGGAGGAATAAACCTTGAAAGTAGTGAACTACTCGCCACTTAGCTAACGCTTGAAGTGGGAGCTTCTCAACTCCTCG